>JAAGKN010000039.1_pt1 | contig 71291 bp, 63 predicted proteins | sample 6206371 | NCBI WGS metagenome assembly JAAGKN01 (sample SAMN11533720, study PRJNA540317) | gut metagenome | isolation source: fecal pellets from male and female animal of same cohort | host: Peromyscus leucopus | place: USA:CA | collected 2017
AAAATAAGAAACTTTATGAAAAAATATAACTTTGTAAGAACTTTACAAAAATAATATAAGTATAAAACATTAATTAATAAATAGTTTTTCTAAAATTAGTATTCACATTAATTAATATTTTATACATTTTTTGGTGAAAAAAGTAAAGGAAGTTGAAGTATGAATGTAAAAAAATTTAATAAAAACATATTCAAAAAATACAAACTCGTGAATAATAAAAAGCCAAATAAACTATTGATATTATCATTATCAATAGTTTTCATACTGATTTTAAATTTTGGACTTTATTGTACAACAGGGACAAACCTTATAAGTAGTGGAGTAAAATTTGTGCTTAATACCTTAGGAATATACACTGAAGAAATAAAAAGTGTTGAAATAGAATCTAATGGATACAAGGACCAAGATGGTGGAAGCTGGCACATTGATAAGTCAGCTGACTGGACAGACTTAAATAAAGCTCAAATTAAGTTTGATTTGAATACTGTTGTCAAAACAGGAGATCATTTGAAAGATGTTGTCTTTGTTCTAGACATCTCAGGAAGTATGTCTGGTACTAAATTAGAGAGAGTAAAAGAAGACGCTAAAGAATTAATAAATTATCTTTTATCAAATTCTAATAATAGAGTTGCAATAATAACATTTGATAGTACTTCAACAATTCTTTCGGAGTTCACAAATGATAAAGATAAGTTAATTGAATTAGTGGAAGGATTAAATGTTACAGGGTGTACAAATTATCATGCAGCCTTAATAAATCTAGAAAAAGTTCTAGATGGATATATTAGAGAATCAAATAAAGATTTAGTAGCTTTATTCCTAACAGACGGATATCCAAATGAAGATACTCCAAATCAAAAAGGTGAATATAACATTTTAAAAGATAAATATCCTTATTTAATTATTAATGGTGTTCAATACGAAATGGGATCGAGCATAATTCAAGACATTATAGACATTTCTGATAATCAATATATTGCTGATGTAGAAAACTTAAATAATGTTTTATTCGAAGCAAGCATAGCTCCTGAATATTACGATACTTTTGAAATAGTGGATTTCATAGATAAAGACCATTGGTATATAGAAGATGAATCAGATATTAAAGTAGATAAAGGTAGTGTAAGATTAGAATTAGAAAATGGAGTTCAAAAAGTTATATGGTCTTTTGTCGCTGGTGAATTTCGAACTGGTGAATCTGCCAAAATGACTATTGATGTTAGCTTAAAAGAACAGTATGTAGGAACTAAAGGTTTCTATCCAACCAATGAAAAAGAAACCATAGAATATAAATTGCCAGAAGAAGCCGAAAAAGATACGTCAAATAAAACACCAGTCTTAAAATCATGGTATGAAGTAATATACGATGCCAATACACCTTCAACTTGTAAAATAGATGAAGAAAGAGAAACTCACTTTGCTTTTGAAACAGTTACTAAACAAAACAAAGAATTAACTTGTGAAGGATATATATTTAAAGGATGGGAAATAGTTGATTCAGACATTAAGAAAGTAAATGATGAAGTTTTCATAATGCCTGGACATGATGTAACAATAAGAGCAATCTGGTCAAAACCTTCAATACTAAAATCTATGGAAGGTACAGTTAATATAAAACAAACGCTTTATAAGACAGTTCAACAAGATGTTTCTATAAATACAAAATACGCAAAAAAATATACGGGAGCAACAGATACATTCTTAGGTAATCAAGACATTTACTACTATTATGGTCAAGCTGCCAATAATAATGTAATCTTTGGTAATTACTGCTGGAAAGTAGTGAGAACAACAGATACTGGCGGAGTAAAACTAATTTATAATGGTGTACCAAGTACTGAAGGAACATGTAATAATACTGGAGCTAATTCAGCATTAACAAAAGAAATGATGGGAAAGACAAGTGCAACAAGTGCGTTTAACTCAAGTTATACATCTCCAGCATATGTTGGATATATGTATAACACCATATATTCATATAATTCAAAAACAATGACAAGTTCACAAACAATACTAAGTACTGGAACAATGTCATCAAGTACATCTTATAATTATTATTATTCAGACACGTATGATTATCGAAGTGGTAGATATTATTTATATCCAACAGATAATCCAGATGCAGCAAAACAAATTCCTTGGATTGAAACAACTACTGATGAGGAAGGAAATACTGTGACAAAAAATAATTATGAAGATTTAGTTGGTAAGTATACATGTCGAAGTACATCAACAAACAAATATTGTACAACGCTTTACTACGTAGTAAAAGCAGATGCAAATCGTATGTATTATATATCATTATCGAGTGGTAAAGGACTTGGAGATACAGGTTACGAACCAACTATAACTCTAAGTTCAGATATCGACGAAAATGGAGATGGAACATATACGTTAAAAACACCAATTACTATAGAAAAGAAAGATTGGTATACAGATTACTCAAAATATAAAAACTACTATACTTGTGGTAATAATGAACATACTTGTAGCGGAATGAGATATGCAACAGCAACAAATAATACATCTATAACATACATAAATAGAACAAATGAGTATAAATATGGAAATTCATTTACTTATGATCAAAGTAGCGGGCAATATACACTAATTGATACAGATGTATCAGCAATTAAAGAAATATGGAATTTTACAAGTGATTATAGTACCTTAACAAATAATCATTACACATGTTTTAACACAACAGGAACATGTACAACTTTATCATATATATATTATGTATCTAGTGGAACTCCATATTATATAAATCTAGCAGGTGGCAAGTCAGTAGAAGATGCCTTAAATGAAATGCTATACAATGAAGATGTTAATACAAAAGATTCCACAATAAAAACAGCTATAGATTATTGGTATGAACATAATATGATGGATTATACGGAATATTTAGAAGATACATATTGGTGTAACGATCGAAGTATGAATAACCAAAGTGCAAATGGATGGAATTCAAATGGTGGAAGTTTAAGCACTTACTTGTACTTTAAATCAAATGGAAATTCAAGTAATTTAACATGTAGTAATAAAAACGATAGATTTACAGTAGACAGATCAAATGGAAATGGTGCACTCAAATATCCAGTAGGACTTATAACAAGACAAGAACAAAGCTTGGCTTATGTTAGTAGCAAGTCACCATTAGGTTCAGGAAGTTCATACTGGTCGCTTTCGCCTTACTATTTCTACAACTACTATGCGTGCGGCTATCGCGTCCATGGTGCAGGAGACTGGAACTACGACTACGTCTACTACAGCTACGGCGTGCGCCCGTCAGTTTCACTTCGTGCAGGCATTGAATATAGTGATGGGGATGGAAGTGTTGATAAACCATATATCGTCGAATTAGGAGAATAAAAACAATGCCACACAAATCTCTTGAAAAAAGTCACACGAAAACCTTTTCGTGTGACCCATTAAAGAGAATTAACAATGGATTAAACTTAAAATTAAGTTTAATTTAGGATTATGCCGACAAAAAGGTAGGGTAGTTCGCTTCGCTTTCGCCTAACTATTTCAACAACAACAATGCGAACGGCTATAACGTCAATGGTGCAGGAGACTGGAACAACAACAACGTCAACAACAGCAACGGCGTGCGCCCGTCATTTTCCATAAAAAATATAGCTAAATTCATAGCAAGTTATTGTTACGGTGGAATTTAGCTTTCACAATGTGAAACAGGTATAATTCTAAGAATAGATTTTCTAAACACCATGCATCAGAAGTTATGTTAGCTATAATTAGTTAACATAGCAGCTTAATGCATAACCAATTTAATGAAAGTGAGTATTATATGGAACAAAAAAAAGAAGAGTTTCATTTACAGAAATATATTGAGGAATTTAATTCATATATACATAAGTATATTTCCAACAATATCTCCAAAATCCATAGAAATACAAAGATTCACTTAGAAGATGAATGTTACAACTTAGTACGGAATCTATATTATGGAATGGCTACTAAAGGAAATATAAGATCTAAATACTTAGTAGATATGGCTGTAACAGTGGGGTTAATAGATTATTTATTAGGACAGTTACAAGAAGAAAAAAATATAGAAAGTAAAAAAATTGAAAAAGCTATTGGAAAACTAGCAATTATAAAAACAAGCATTAACGGATGGCGTAATACTAATGAAGCACTCCTTAAAAAAGTTTGACAACATATATGATGACCCAATTACTTTTGAAAATGTTTTTACTATTTGGAAAACAGTAAGAAGAACCTGTAAAAATAAAAAAGCTGTCTTCAATTTCTCACTCAATAAAAATGTAAATGTCTACAACATTTATCGAGTTTTGAAAGAAAAAAAATATAAACCATTACCATTTCGATTATTTCTAATATTCGAACCTAAATCACGGTTGGTAATGAGTCAAACAGTATCAGATAAAATTCTCAATCACTTTGTTGCTAATCATTATTTATTACCATATCTAGAAAAGAAATTAATTACTCAAAATGTTGCTACTAGAAAAGGTAAAGGTAGTGAATATGCCAACAAGTTAATAATAGATTACATAAATAAAATAAGAATAAAAGATAAATACTCAGAAATCTATTGTTTAAAGATTGATATTAGCAAATATTTTTATAGTATAAATCATGAAATACTTATAAAAAAGATAGAACACGAAATTGCAGATAAAGATGTCATTAACATAATAAAACTTATAATAGATGAAACTAACAAACCATATGTTAATGAAAAAATAAAAGAATTTAATAAAAGATACAATACTAATATTCCTTTTTACAATTATGGAACTGGTTTAAGTATTGGAGCAATGACAAGTCAATTTCTTGCGATATTCTTTTTAAATGATTTAGATCATTACATCAAAGAAAAATTAAAATGCAAATACTATATTAGATATATGGATGACTTTTTAATTTTTGATACTGATAATATACGTTTAAAAAGAATATGGGAGGAAATTGGCAAAGAATTACAAAACCTGAAATTAAAAATGAATCCTAAGAGTGGTTTATATAAACTAAAAGCAGGAATTTCATTTTTAGGTTACTCCTATAAAATAGTTAATGGTAAGTTAAAAATATCCTATAGGAAAAAAACTTATCAAAAGATAAAAAAGAAATTAAAGATATTAAAAGATAAAGATAAAATACAGTATTATCGTTCATACGCAAGTTATTATGGTTATTTAAATAAGATTGTTAAACAGGAAAGGAAGTTCAAAATGAAGACATATGATAAATATGAATATTATAAAGATAAATATCCTAACCACTTAGTTTTCATTAATGAGGGGATTTTTTATAAAACATATAAAGATGATGCAATAATGTCTTGGTATTTGTTTGATTATAGTTGGAAGAATGAATCAATATCATTTGGATCAGCAGCATATAATAAAGTTTTAGATAAACTTAATCAATTAGAGATAAGTTATGTTGTTGTTTCAAGTAATGATGAAAAACAAATAATTAATAATGATAAAGAAAATTATGACTTGTATTTAAAATTAGCTACTAAAAGATATATTAGGTTTAAAGAAAAAAGCGAATTGTATGAATTGTTTAATAATGTTATTGAAAATAATCCCAATTCATATGAAAAGATTAAAAGTTTTTTAATCGAAATAGGAAGTGAAGTAAATGATAAAGATTAAACCTAAAATGAAAATAGATAAAGTACCTCTAATATGTTTATTAAGTACAATATTTTTATTATTATTTTTAGCAATTGGGTTTTCAGTTTCTTCTATTTTAGAAAATGATGTTGAAGTAAAACCTAAAACTGACTTGATTTATTATTTAAATGTTAACTATGACGGTGTCGATAGAATGGGAATTGAGTCAAGTGATACAACTATGTCTGAGGTATCAAGTGGTCTTATTCACGTTGAAGATAAGATACCTGAAGGATTAATTTTTAACGGATTTGTAACAACGGAGGATGGATCCATTGGAGCAGTAAGCCGAAGTACAGGTGTAACGTGTTCTGGTAAGGTCGTAGATAATACTGATGGTACAGAAACATTAAATAGTTATCATGGTTTATATTATGATGAAGAGACTAGAACTGTTTCTTTTGATGTTAAAAATTTGAAAGCAGGATGTGTTTTAACAGTAGGTATTAAAACTATAACACCTACAATTGATGATCCCAATACCATTGATATTAAAGAAACAAGAAGGGACTTTTATAACTTTGCAACTTTTAAAGAAGGAAATCTTACAGGAAAATCTAATACTGTTCATACTTGGATGGGTAGAGAAGATTTAACTATGTATAAAGTAATATACAAATATGAAGGAATTGTCCCATCAAATGCTCCAACAGTACCAGATGAAATTGAGTATGCAAGCGGCTCTCAAGTAGGAGTAGCAAGTAATGTTAATGTTGAAGGATATGAGTTTAGTGGCTGGAAAACAGAAGATGCAACAGTAACAAGTGGATCATTTAAAATGCCAGAAAATGATGTTGTTTTTGTTGGAAACTTTAAAGAAATTCCTAAATATCAAGTAAGTTATGAGATTAAAGGAACAAAGCCAGATGGATATATAGAGCCAAGTACTAAGGAATATTATCCACTAAGTAATGTCACAATTGATTCCCTAAAAGCTGGCGATGTTTTTAATGGCTATAGATTTATGGGGTGGAAAACAGAGGAAGTAGATATTACTAATGAAGGTGATTTTTCAATGCCTAGTCATAATGTTTTATTAGTAGGAGAGTTTGAAGAAGTAAGATATAAAGTTACATATGAATATTTTGATACCGTAATACCTTATGATTCAAACGGTAACAGAGTATATCCACCCAAAGAAGAAACTTATAAGCCAGGAGAAATAGTAAAACTTCCAGTTATCAATGATGTTCCAGGATATACATTCTTAGGTTGGTATAAAGATGATAATTTCACAATGCCAGAAAAAGATATTACCATTTATGGTGAATGGAAAGTTCAATTAGGTACATTTGAACCAACCATTACTAAAGAAATAATTAATACTAAAGATTATTATCAACCAGGAGATATTGTTAAATATAAAATAACAGTAACAAATACAGCAAACTTTGAAATAAAAAGTATAACTGTTAAAGAAAATAATGATAACGCTTATTTTGTAGACGGAAGTGGATATGATGTTGTTTCAACTCACAATGTACGAATCGACTCTCTTAACGCTAATTCATCAGTAATTATCTATGCTGAATATAAAGTTACTAAAATTGATCAAGGAACAATAAAAAATGAAGTAGAAATAACTGGTGCATTAGCAAGTAATAAATATGAATTAAAACAAGACGGAAATTATAAAGATGATGCATCTTTTAAAGTTAAATCTAGAGTAAAAGTATGTAAGAATGTCGATAAAATATCTAATACAGATGATAAATTTCAATTTAATATAACAGGAAATTCCTATGATTCATGGCTTGCTTTAGAAAATAATGAATGTGGTTATGTATACGTTGTTCCAGGTACTTATTCAATTAAGGAAGTAATACCTCAAGACTATTCATTAAAAGAAGTAACTGGGTCAATTACTAGTAACGGAGAATATCTAAATGTCGAATTTAATAAATCGTATAGTATAACTTTTACAAATAAATATGAGAAGTTTGGTTTCTTTCATTCAGTAGGAAGAGTAGTAAATAAAATAAGAAATGCATTTAATCTAGATTAATAAGGAGGAGTAATAATGAATAAAAAAAGATTAATGAAAAAAAATAAACCTTTATTCTTCCTTATTATCTTACTTTCTTTAAGTATTATTGGTGGAACTATTTCATTCTTTGCTAGAAATATTAGTTATGCTAATAAATTTGATATAGCTAAATATAATGTAGTTATCGAAGAGGAATTCTATGACGATTTTGGAACAAAGAAAGTTAACTTTGTTAATAAAGGCACGTCAGATGTCATAATAAGAATTAATTATAATGAGATATGGCAACGTTTTGTTGATGACGAAAATATAAGTTTAAATAATATTGTTGATAATACTAATTTAGTTAATAAGGAATGGACTAATGAATTCTTAAATAATTTTACTTATTATGATGGATGGTATTATTACAATAAAATTTTAAAGAGTAATAAAAGTGTTGAAGTTTTAACAGAGATATCTCTAAACAAGGAAGTATTAAATAATAGTGAGAAAAAAGAAGAATATCTTAATGCTGATTATGAATTAGACTTTAATTTAGAATCAATTCAAGCATCAGAAAATGCAATTAAGAAAATATGGGGATTAGAACCTATCATAGTAGGAGATAACATAACATGGAACTTTTAAAAAAAATGATTCATGTTTTAGCTAATATTTCTTACGTTCTAATATTAGCTTATTTGTTATTAGTTTCACCTAAAATTTTTAACTATACTCCAGTCGTAATCTTATCTGGAAGTATGAGTCCAAATTACAAGGTTGGAACAATAGTTTATTATTATCCTGTTGAATCAGAAGAACTTAAAATCGGTGATGTTATTGCGTTTAAATTTGATAATCAAATAGTAAGTCATCGAGTGAATGATATTAAAGATAATCTATACGAAACCAAGGGAGATGCTAATAACACTCCTGATGCTAAGTTAGTTGAATATAAAGATATAGTTGGAAAGATTGCTCCAATAAGTATTCCTATAGTTGGATATTTAATAAATTTCATTAATAATCATCTATATCTTGTATGTGGAGCAGTAATAATTTTGATATTAGAATTTGCAATTGCAAATTTTAATATAGATAAAAAAGAGAGGGAAGGAGAAGTAAAATGAAAAAGTTAAAAGAAAAAAAATCAATAGTAGCACTATTAGCTTTAGTGTTAGTTGGAGCAATAGGGGGAGTATTTGCCTTCTATACATCAACAGCTAGTTTTGATAACATTTTTAAATCAAAACCATTTAGTGCTAAGTTTGAGGAAGTTTTCGAAAGTCCAGAAAGTTGGATACCAGGTGCAACAACTGATAAAGAAGTTTATGCCACTAATAATGGTGAAGTAGATGTTGCAGTTCGTGTATCATATACAGAAAAATGGGTATCTGCAAATGGAACTACTTTAAGTGGTGTACAAGATGAAAATCAAGCAGCAATAATTAATTTTGCTAATACATCAGATTGGATTAAAGTAGGTAATTATTATGTTTATAATAAGAAATTAACTGCTGGTGAAACGACAACTTCATTCATTGATTCTGTTACTTTTAATGAAGAAATTACAGCAGATTACGTTTGTACTACTGAAGGTAATACTAAAACTTGCACATCTACAGGTAATGGATATGATGGAGCAACTTATACTTTAACAGTTAACATTGACGTAATTCAATTCGATGCAGCAGAATCTCAATGGAATTTAAATAATTTTACTTGGGCAGCTTAGTTTATAAGATAAAGGAGACATACTATGAAAAGATTAATATATATTTTAACTATTTTAATGTTATCAATTTCATTTATTAATTTTGTATATGCAAGTAACTCCTCAAATAAACTTTATTTTACCAATAATGGTAAAAGATTATATTATGATACAAAATTATTTGATAGTGATATTTTTATGCATCATACAGATATGATTCCAGGTAGTTCTTATGAAGATAGATTATTAATTGAAAATCATAGTAATACAGATTATGATCTATATTTTAAAATAAAAGAAATTAGTCAAAATGAATATGCAAATGAAATATTAGATAATATATGGATGGAAATATATTTAGAAGATAATCTTATTTATCAAGGTAAAGTAAAAGGCCTAGATTATAGTAATAATGGAGTTAATCTTCAAGATGTTATATATGTTGGAAAATATTTAAAAGGTTTTGAAAAGGAAATTATTGTTAAAACGACTTTTGACGAAAATTACAGCAATCCTAATAATAATGAACTATCTCATATTGAATGGGAATTTTACGCTGTATATGATGATAATGTTGATATTATTAATCCTGATACGGGAGATAGTATAGAGTTTTATTGGCCTATATTATTAATAATTATTTTATTAACTATTTCAATAGTAAGTTTTCTTAAAGTAAAGTCATATTAGTAAAATAAATGTTATCTTTCACAAGAAAGATAACATAAGAAAAATGGTTAATTTAATTAAACATTTTTCTTATGTTAGGAGTAATCATTTATGTTAAAGAATAATAGTAAGGAAGTATTTATAACTAGTCTTATAATATTTTATATATTTATTTTATTGTTTAGTATTAAATATTTATCATCAAATATTTATGTTTTAAATACTACTTTTTTATTGTTTTTATCTTATGTTTTTTATTTGTTTTATGGTTATAGAAAGTATAAGGTAAATATATATATAAAACAATATTTTTATAAGTTGCTAATAAATTTTTTGTTTTTTTGTATTTTTTTTCTCTCTACAGGATTTTTATTTGGTTATGAACGAAATATTTTAAATTTAACTAAAGTTATTTTTGTATTTTTTTATTTATTAGGAATAATTTTAGAGGAATGCATTAGGTATATTAGTGTTAATAAAAATAGAGAAGATAGATATCTTTCTTTTGCAGTGAGTATTTTGTTTTCTTTTCTTATGTCTTTTTCTTTATTAGATAGTATCTTCTTAAAAGTTATTTCTTTTATTTTAATCTTGTTTTATAACGTGATTTTAAATTATTTATGTTATCACTTGGGGTTTAAGTTTAATTGTATTTGTAGAGTTGGATATGAGTTTTTTCTTTTATTGATTCCTATCTTTCCAAATATTAATATTTTTTATGTCATTTTATTTGTATTAATATCAATGATATTTTTTTATAATTCAATATCATCTGATTTTAATTTTGTAAAAATTAAAATAGAACATAATAATTTTTATAGAAATTGTTCTGTAATATCATCCGTTTTGTTAATGATTATTTTAATATTTACTATTATATTAGTATCAGGTAAGGCAGAGTTTTATATGATTGGCATAGGATCGAATTCTATGAATCCTGCTATAAAAAAAGGAGATGCAATTGTTGTAAGAAAGATAAAGAATGATTCTTTTTTGAAAATAGGAGACATTATTGTTTATAATTATGAAAATTCTAAAATTGTTCATAGAATTCACGCTATAGAATTTAACAATGATGAAGTTAAATATATAACCAAGGGTGATAATAATCAAAAAGAAGATGAATTGAAATTAGCTATATCAGATATAGAAGGTATTGTATCTTTTAAAGTTCCTTATATCGCATATCCTGCAATAACTTTAAAAGAGTCCTTTTATGAATAAAGAAGGAGTAGAGATGAGTAGAAATTTTTATATTGTAGTATTTATTATAAATATTGTAGTAGAGTTAAGTATAATATTTGTATTATTGTTTTATAAACTATACATTTATATTTTGTTTTTTATTGTTTTATTGTTCATTACTATTAATGTTTTTATTAATTATTGTAAGAGTAGCTCTAGTGAAGAATTGTCTTATTTGAATTATTTAAATCACATAAAGAAGTCTTTTTACTCTATATTAGTACGAATAAATAGTTTGCTTGATATAACTGATAAGAATCTTATTAATGTGTATGATTTAGAAGACTTATTAGATATGCAATTAAAATTAAAAAATCCTATATTATATTATGAAGAAGAGAAGTCTTGCACCTTCTTTCTTGTTTCTGGTAATGATATTTATTCATCTGTTTTAAGAATGAATGATGATATCAGTGCTTCTATTGATAAATTATATCAAAATATTAATATAAGTAACTTTAGAAAAATCGCCACAACAAAAGAACATGATAATCAAATTGATTTGCCAAAGTTAAAAAGCTAGAAAAAAAAATTTTATTAATCGTTTTATAGAACATATAATCTAGTAACCGAAAAAAAACTATGATAAAATAATATTTATAAACAATATTATAAAGGAAAGATGGTACAAGATGAAATTCTATGATAAGGAAATAAAAGAAGTCTTAAAATATTTTAATACTGATGAAAAAGGATTAAGTATTGCAGAAGCAAAAGACTTTCTTGAAAAAAATGGTAAAAATGAGTTGCCCAAAAAGAAGCAAGATAGTATTTTTAAATTGTTTATATCTCAATTTGAAAATCCAATTGAATTGATTTTGGTCGTAACAGTTATATTGTCGTTTGTTGCTCATGAAGTAATTGATGCAATAGCATTAATCTTCATTATATTAATCGACGTTTTGATGGGAACTTACCAAGAATGGAAAGCACGCAAAGATGCAGAAAGTTTAATTAATATGATTAAGGTAAATGCACGTGTTATTAGAAATGGTAGTGAAATGCAGATAAGTTCTAGTGATATAGTTGTCGGAGATATCTTAGTTTTAGAAAGCGGAGACAAGATAAGTGCAGATGCGAGAATTATTGATTGTCATAATTTTCAAGTAGATGAATCAGCTCTAACAGGGGAAAGCTTAAATGTTGTTAAAACAAGTGAAGTATTACCAAGTGAAACATCCCTAGCTGAAAGAAGAAATATGGTTTATGCAGGAACTGCTGTAACAACAGGACGTGCTCATGCTGTAGTAGTTGCAACAGCAATTAATACAGAAATAGGTCGTATTGCGGATAAAGTCACAAATACCGAAGAAGAAAAATCACCACTTACTATAAGAACTGAAAAATTTTCAAAACAAATTAGTGTAATAATAATCATTATCGCTATAATTACTACTGTGGTTTTATTATCTAAGGGATATCCATTAAATGAAATATTTTTATGTGTAATAGCACTTTCAGTATCAGCGATGCCAGAAGGTCTGCCTCTAGCATTAACAATGGCCTTAACTATTGCTTCAAAAAGAATGGCCAAAAAGAATGTTATAGTAAAAAAACTAAATGCTGTTGAGTCTTTAGGAAGCTGTACAGTAATAGCGTCTGATAAAACAGGAACTCTAACTGTCAATGAACAAACTGCTAAAGAAATAGTTTTGGCAAATGGTGAAACTTTTACTATTTCTGGAACCGGATATAACGATGATGGTAAAGTAACTCCATTAGCTGATGCACAAATCAAAAATGCAGAATATATATCTATGTTAGGTGCATTAAACAACGAAGCTCACCTTGAAAAAGAAAAAGATAAATGGGAATCATTTGGCGATTCAATTGATATAGCGTTCTTAAGTTTAGCAGCTAAATTGAAAATAAAAAATAAACCAAAAGTAATTGAAAGTATCCCATATGAATCAGAAAATCAGTATTCAGCTGTTTTCTATGAAAAAGATGGTGAAACTTATTGTACAGTAAAAGGATCTTTAGAAAAGGTAATGACTTTTTCAGAAGAAAATAAAAAGTATCATGAACAAAATGAAGAATTAACTAAAAAAGGATATCGTGTAATAGCAATAGCCGATGGTAAAGTAAAAGGTACAACTGAAAAAGATATTAAGAATCTTAATTTTGTTGGTATGATAGCATTTATTGATCCAATTAGAAAAGAAGTTAAAGATTCTCTAAAAGAATGTAGTAATGCTGGTATAAAGGTTGTAATGGTAACAGGAGATCATCCATTAACAGCATTCGCAATTGCCAAAGAACTTGGATTATGTACCAAAGAATCAGAAGTTGCAACAGGTAAAGACATTGAAAAATATCGTGCCATGGGTGAAAAGGAATTCGATAAATTTATAAGTTGTATAAAAGTTTTTTCTAGAGTAACACCAATTGATAAACTAGAAATTGTCAATTCTTTTAAACGACAAGGAGAATTCGTTGCTGTAACAGGGGATGGTGTTAATGATGCTCCAGCAATCAAATCAGCAAACATTGGTATTGCAATGGGAAGTGGAACAGATGTTGCTAAAGAAACAGCTTCAATGATTGTTGCAGATGATAACTTCACTTCCATAGTATCAGGAGTTAAAGAGGGAAGAACTGCTTATAGTAATATTCGTAAGATTACATTATTTTTATTAGGATGTGGTTTTGCAGAAGTTTGTTTCTTCTTATTATCTATTGCGTTCGGATATGATATTCCACTTCTAGCAATTCAACTTTTATGGTTAAATATAGTTACCGATGGTCTTCAAGATATAGCTCTTTCTTTTGAAAAAGCAGAAAAAAATATCATGAAAGAAAAACCAAGAGATACTAAAGAATCACTATTCTCAAAAGATTTAATGTTAGAAGTATTAATATTAGGTGTAACAATAAGTGCTGTTGTTTTTGGAACATGGAAATATATGATGGATAGAAATTATGATATAACCTTTGCTAGATCAGTAATAATGATGCTTATGGTATTTATTCAAAATATTAATGTTTTAAATTGTCGTAGTGAAAAACGTTCTGTATTTAAAGAATCTTTATTAGACAATCCATTTGTAATAGCGACAGTTTTAGGATCAATCATTTTACAAATAATAATTTCTGAAATACCAGCAACAGCTATGTTCTTAAAAGTAACACCATTACCATTTTTATTAATTGATGAAATTTTATTATTATCATTTATTATAATAGTTGTATATGAAATATATAAATTCATATATCGTTTAAGAAAGAAGGTATAATATGACACCAGAAATAACTGCTATAATAGCAATATTAATTGGTCTATTATTTTGTTTTGCGGGATATAAAATTCAAAAATTATTAATTACTATTGTATGGTTTATAATAGGAGTAGTATTAGCTAATAAAATAGGTGCATATTTTATAGATTCTAAGAACTTACTTTTAGTAATAGAAATAATCGCTGGAATTATAATTGGAAGTGTTGGTTTTAAATTGGAAAAACTCGCTTTAAGTATCGCAGTAGCTTATTTGGTTTATATAACAATTGGTCCATATATTACTGGGTTTGAACCAGGATTAACTCTAATAATTCATGTTGGAATATCTTTACTAATTGGTATATTAGCTACTTTCTTTATAAGACCAATTCTTATTGTTGTAAGTAGTATAGCTGGGGCTAGTATAATAAAAATGTATTTACCTGCTATCGTAGCCTTATCATCAAATGTATTATTAATTGTAACAGTTGTAATAGCTGTATTAGGTATACTTACTCAATTCAAGACTCGCTAAAACTGATTTTTAATCAGTTTTTTCTTATCAACTTGAAAATCAAAATGAATTATTATATACTTAGATAAGTTTATTAGAATCGAAAGGAAGTAGTAGTCATGTTACGTGAATTTTTTGTAAATGAACATCCTAAGTTTTTATTTAAGCAGTTCGGTTTAATTCATAATATTTTTATATTATTAGCAATAGTAGGTTTCGTTCTTGTATATTTAAATAGAAACAGGATATCAAAGATTCCCCGTGAAAAATCATTAAAAATTTTAAAAATCTGTGCCATTATATTATTGGTTAATATGATAATATATACATTTGGTAACTTATATTTTGGTAGTTTTAAAATTGAAAATCATCTACCATTCCATTTATGTTTTATCGCTAATTATATATTTATGTTTGGAATATTATTCAATAAAGAATCTCTGTTAAAATATACTATATTCTTATGTTTTATTGGTCCAATACCAGCTATTCTTTGGCCAGATTTAATATCAACTATTGATAACTTTGATTTTTGGCAATATGTCATTTCTCATCATTTTTTCTTAAGTGTAAGTTTATTTTCTTATTATGCTTTAGGATATAAAGTAGAATTTAAAAATTATATAAAAACATTTGTATTAACAAACTTTTTAATGTTAATTATGTATCCCTTTAATTTAGCTTTTCATACAAATTATATTTTTTCTACCAAAATACCAGATAATGTTATGGTTTTATATCCATGGTTAAAATATTTTCCTCCAATGTTAACACTAGAAGTAACTGGTTTAGCAATATCAGGAGCTGTATATTATTTTCTAATAAGAAGACGAAATGAAGAATTATTAAAGAGCAAATAAAAATGCTCTTTTTGTATCTATTTTATTAAAAAATTATGATATAATTTATTTACTTAAAGGAGTACAAAATATGGAAGATATAATTACAACTACAAGAAAAAGCGTAATAAAAACATTTGTATTTATTTTAATAATAGCTATATTTACTATATTAGTACTATATTTTATGGATTATTATAACTTAATTCCTAAAGAATATTTTAAAGCATCTGACTTTAACATAAAAACAGTATATAGTAAGGTCGACTATGATAAAGATAATGTTGATGATTATAGTGATTTTGTTTTAGGTGCTCGTCATGATGCTGAAAATCATCCTGATTACATTAGCAAATATTATGATAATTCGTATCCACCAGATAGCGAAGGAGTATGTACTGATGTTATCTGGAGAGCATTTAAAAATGCTGGATATTCTTTAAGAGATATGGTTGACGAAGATATAAAAAATAATCCTAGTGATTATCCAGCCGCTAATCCAAGAGATAGAAATATCGATTTTAGAAGAGTTAATAATTTAAAAGTATTCTTTTCTAAATATGCCCTTAATTTAACTTTAGATTATAATGAAATATCAGAATTCCAACCTGGAGATATCGTTATCTTTGAAGATAAACATATTGGTATCATTTCAGATCGAAGAAATAGTGAAGGAATTCCATATGTTATTCATAATTATGGTCAACCAGTAAGAGAAGAAGACTTTTTAACTAAAAGCGAAATAACAAATCATTTTCGTTTTGATGCGTCCCAAATAGAAGAAAGCATTTTAAAGCCTTGGATTCAATAAAACTTACATCTATTTTTTAAAAATGATATAATATAAATACAACGAGTAGCTTATGGCGTAAGTCCAGTTGAGCTACTCTTATTTTTTTAGATTGGATGAAGTAATATGATTAGTGTAAAAGAAAATATAAACAAATTAAAAATATCTCCTAGTATAATAAATAAGTTAAAATCAAATAACTTGAATAAAATAGATGATTTATGGTCTTTAAAACGTAAAGACCTAAAAGAATCAGGGTTTAATGACAGTGAAATCAAATCTATAATCATATCTCTTCAATTAGAAGGCCTAGATTTAAATAAAAAAATTTATGATTAGTATCATATAATCTTTTCTTATGCTATAATGAATCAGGTGGTTTAAATGAAGTTGAAAAGTTTAGATAAGGAATACGACAGATTACAATTAATATATGGAGACCCATCTCTTCATTCTATTTATAATGGTGGATGTGAAGAGTTCCCTGATATATGTTTTGTTTTTATGAATCCAACAGGACGTAATATTGCTTCACTACCTGGTTGGAAAGGACCTCATCATCCATGGCTAGGAACTAAAAACATTTGGGATTTATTTATTAAAATTAATTTGCTTGATGAAGACATCTATCAAGAAATAAAAAGTATAAAAGGAAGCGAGTGGACTCCAGAATTTTGCGATAAAGTATATAAAAATATAACAGATCATAAAGTATTTATAACTAATTTGGGTAAATGTACTCAGATAGATGCTCGTCCTCTAAAAGATGGCTATTTTAAAGATTATCTTCCATTATTAGAGAAAGAAATAAAAATAATAAAACCTAAAATAATAATACTTTTTGGTAACCAAGTAAGTTCTATTTTCTTGAATGACAAAATATCTGTATCTCAAACAAGAAAACAATATTTTGAACGTAAAATAGGTAAATCAACTTATAAGTGTTTTCCAGTATTTTATCCAGTAGGTAATGGACGATTTAATATTGATAAAGCTATCGAAGATATCAATTGGATTAAAGAAAATTATTTAGAAAAGGAGATGTAGTATGAAAGCAATCATTGCATCAGATATTCATGGGTCTTATGAATATACAAAAAAATTAGATAAATTAATTGAAACTGAAAATCCAGATAAGATAATTTTATTAGGAGATTTACTTTATCATGGAGCTAGGAATAAATTACCTAATGAGTATTCAACTATGGATGTTGCAGATACTTTAAATAAGTATAGTGATAAGATTATTGCAGTCCGAGGCAATTGTGATTCAGAAGTCGATGATATGGTAACTGATTTCGATATTATGGCCGATTATAAAGAGATAGATTTCGATGGAATTCATTTTTATATTTCACATGGCCATTTAACCAAAAAATACGAAAATCTATTTAAAGAGTCTTATCTTTTAAGCGGTCATACTCATATTTATAATTTAGAAGGCAAATGCCTGAATCCTGGCAGTGTAGGTATCCCTAAAGTAAATAAAGAACATACATGTCTTTTATATGAGAACAAAACTTTTAAATTAATTAATTTAGATGATTTTAGTATAATTGAAACAAAGATTATTAAAGATGAGTTGTAGTATTAAATTAAAATAAATCTTAAAAACAGACAAACTAAGTATAAAATATTACTTGGTTTTTTATTTATATAGAAAAAACTTATAAAAAAGTTCCAAAAATCAATATATTATTATGTCTAAAATAAAGAAAACACTATAAAATTTTCCAAAATATAGTATAATGTAAATAGGTGGGTGGTATCATGAGGTTGAAGTACATCGATGGTCTAATGGGCTTTGCAGTCGGCGATTGTATGGGAGTTCCATTAGAATTTAAGAGTAGAGAAGAACTATTAAAAAAACCTATAGTAAAAATTACTGGCCATGGAACTTATGATATGCCAGAAGGAACTTGGTCAGATGACACATCTATGATGATTGCCACAATTGATTCAATTAATTCAAAAAATGACATTGATTTAAATGACATTGCTTTAAAATTTGTTGCTTATAAAAATCATGCCCAGTTTACACCAGCTCACGAAGTATTTGGAATGAGTGATACTTGTATTAGAGCAATAGATAAATTCGAAGAAAATCATGATGATCCAACCACATGTGGACTTGATGATATGAACTCTAATGATAATGGATCTTTAATGCGTATTTTACCGATAGCTTATTATTCATTAGAAAAGAGATTAAAAGATTTTGAAGTCTTGGACTTAGTAAGAAAAATATCTTCTATTACTCATTCTAATGATATAAGTGTAATGGGATGTTATATATATACAAGATTCGCAATGTTCCTACTTACAGGTAAGGATAAATATTCTGCATACAGTATGACTAAATGTGTAGATTATACAATGTTTAGTGAAGAAGCGCAAAAAGCTTACGAAAGATTATTAAAAGAGGATATTAGTAAATTAAAAATAAATGAAATAAAATCAAGCAATTATGTTGTCGATACTTTAGAAGCTAGTATTTGGGTATTACTAAAATCTGAAAGTTATAAAGAAGCAATAATAGGAGCAATAAATTTAGGGGAAGATACTGATACTATTGGAGCATTAACAGGTGGACTTGCTGGCATAGTATTTGGCTACGATTTTATTCCTGAAGAGTGGAAAAATAGATTATTAAGAAAAGAATATTTACTAGATATATTTGAAGAATTTAGTGAAAATAAATACGAATAGTTAGGTTAAAACTAACTATTTTTTTCATATAAAAACTGAAAAAATTATTTTTCAGTTTTCTTAAAATTAAAATATCTATTTATATCTTCAGTAATATAATCTAAATCTAGTTTTATTTGTTTTTTTAGTAAATCAACTTTACCATGTTTAACATATGAATTATCAATACCTGTTAATTTAATCTTATTAGTTGCTTCTTTATAATTAAAATACTCTAATATATTAGTACCTAAACTATTAGTCTTAATATTAGTTTCATAAATATAAATTTTTTGTTTAGTTGCAATTAGTTCTTTTAAAATATTTTTATCTATTGGTTTAATGTATCTAGCATTTATAATATTAACCTTTTTATTCTTATATATATCATAAATTTTACTAACATCAGTTCCATAACTTATTATCGTTTTTTTACAATTATCATACTTTTGTAAATATTCCCAAGTACCAACTTTTATTTCTTTCAATTTTGTCTTTTCATATTTTAAATTAGCTCTTTCATATCTAATACAAAAAGGATTAGATTGTTTATAAAATCCTGTATATAAAAGATTTCTAATTTCTTCATTATCTTTCCCCATACATATAATGATATTTGGAATACTATTCAAAAAGCTAATATCAAAGATACCATGATGAGTATCTCCATCTTCACCAACTAGTCCAGCTCTATCAATACCAATAACAACATGAGCATTCATTCGTGCTATATCATGATTTATATTATCATAAGCTCTTTGTAAAAATGATGAATAAATAGGTAAGAAGACCTTCTTTTTGTTTAATGAAATAGCACAAGCAAGTGTTGTTGCAAAAGATTCAGTAATACCTGTATCGATACTTCTATCAGGAAAATCTTTAAATATTTTTTCTAGCTTACTTCCAGTAATCATTGCTGGTGTAATTGTAACCATATCTTTATCTTTTTTCATAAATTCATAGACTGTATTACTAACGACTTCACTAATACTAGTTAAATCAGATTTTTTCTGACTTCCACTTTCAACATCAAAACATCCAACTCCATGCCAAGCACTACTATTTTCTTCAGCAGGAAGATATCCCTTACCTTTTTTAGTAACAATATGTAATAAAATAGATTTCTTAGAGCTTTTGGCTTTTTTAAAAGCTTTAATAAGTTGACTAATATCATGCCCATCTATTGGACCTAAATAGTCTATATCTAAATTAGTAAATATATTATCATTAATTCTTTTTTTGAATTTTTCTTTTAAGGCTGAACTAATTTCATATATCTTATTTCCAGCTCTCGTTTTAGTGAGAACTTTTTTATATCTATTTTTAGCAAAAGTATAAGAGTTACTAGTTCTAACTTTACCTAAGAATTCATTTAATCCACCAACATTTTTTGAAATAGACATCGTATTATCATTTAATACAATAATAACCTTAGAATTTATGTTTTCAATATTGTTAAGTGCCTCAAAAGCAAGACCTCCTGTTAAAGCACCGTCTCCAATAATTGCAATAACATTATTTTTATCTTTATTTAAATCTCTTGCATAAGCAAAACCAATCGCCGCTGCTATAGAAGTAGACGTATGCCCAGCCTCAAAAGGATCATGTTCTGATTCATTTCTTTTTTGATACCCAGATATTCCACCAAGTTGTCTTAATGTACTAAATGAACTAGCTCTACCTGTTAAAATTTTATGAACATAAGATTGATGTCCAACATCAAAAATAAATTTATCGTAGGGCGAATTAAAGACATAGTGCAATGCAACAGTTAATTCTACAGCCCCTAGATTACTTGCTAAATGTCCCCCTGTTTTAGAAATATTATCTAATAGGAATGTTCTAATTTCACAACATAAATCATCAAGTTGCTTTTTATTATATTTTTTTAAAAAATCAGGACTTTTTATATCTTTTATTTCCATAAATAACTCTCCCTTAATTTAACAATGTATTTAAAATAATACAAAATATTCCATGACTTTTCAATAATAAATACAATACTTGAATAAAAAAATCCTTTTAATGCCTTAATAAAGTTTGAAAGGGTGTTATCATGTATAATAAAAAAGTTTCAATTCCAGGTATTAATACTAGTACTTTAAAAGCATTAACAAACGAAGAAATGGTTGAATTATTTAGACGTTATCAAAATGGAGATAAAATGGCTAAAGATTTACTAGTTGAAGGAAATTTAAGACTAGTTCTAAGTATTCTAAAGAAGTTCAAAACAACTGAAGATAACATTAATGATATGTTCCAAATAGGATGTATAGGTTTAATTAAAGCTATCGATAATTTTGATCTTTCATTAAACGTTTGTTTTAGTACTTATGCTGTATTCTTAATAAGGGGAGAAATTCTAAGAGCTTTTAGAGATACAACTCCTATAAGAGTAAGTCGTGGTACTAAAGACATTGCTTATAAAATACTCACATTCAAAGAACAATATTATAATGACTATGGCGTAGAACCTAGTAATGCTGAAATAGCTTCAGCCCTAAATATAGAGGAGTATTATATTTCATATGCTTTAACCTCTCTAAAAGAACCAGTAAGTATTTATCAACCAATTTATAATGATGGTGGCGATACAATTTATCTACTAGATCAACTAGCAAATAAAAAAGAAGAATATGATAGAGAAACATTGATGTCATTAAGAAAAGCAATTAATGGACTTAAAGAGCGTGAACAAGAAATTATATATAATAGATATATTATTGGTAAAACTCAAACTGAACTAAGTAATGAGTTAAATATCTCTCAAGCTCAAGTATCTAGAATCGAAAAAAACGCATTAGAAAATATAAAAAAATTTGTAAAATAATGCTATAATTAAAAATAAAGTAGAGTGGTATTATGATAATAAATAATAGATTAATTGATACTTATCCCAAAACAGAATATCTAAATATTTTAAAAAATGAAAAGTATCAGTACTATTTAAATGCTAAAGTAAATATGAGTAATACAAGTTATATATCTAATTTAAAAGATATGGCATTAAATGATGCTTTTGAAAATTATATTGTTGATACTATCATAAACCATCCTCAAAGTCTAGACAGAAGTTTAATGTCGAAATATCGTGATTTTTTATACCAAACATTTACTCATGCCCCAGAAATAGTATTTGATTCTATTATCTTTAGCAAAGAAGTAGTACCACTTTTATTTACTACAGATCAAGAACAAAAAATTACTAAATATAAAAATGATACTACACAAAAATGTAAAGAAATATATAATAAAATTAAAAACAAAGAACATATAAGTAGCACTGAAAATCGTTTGTTTTTAAAGTTTCTGATAAGACAAATAGGTAATGAAAATCCTAACATTAAGAATTTATTAGATAATTGCTTTAGTATTCTTTTAAATCGTAAAGGGCTTAATAATCTTCTAGCTAAAGAATTTATTTTAAAGTATACTGGTTATCTTGCTCGTCGTGATTTAAATCTTCCTCCAACAGAAATATATCTTGCAAATGAAGATTATAATGGCCATATATACTCTAATCGTAACTTTGGGGAGTCATATAGTAATACCAGTATAATTAGCTTAAATAAGAGTTCAATAGCTAATAATATTACTTTTGATAACTTACCAAGTATTATAAAATTTATGCAAACAGTTTCTCATGAAACCAAACATAGTTCGCAATATTATCGTGCTTCTATAAATGAAATATCGAACGAATCATTTTCTTGTATTAGAGATACGTTATTTTCTAAATATCTTTCTACTCAAGAATATAATGAATATAAAGTGAATTATGCTCATAATGAAATAGAAAGAGATGCTAATGAATATGGCTGGTATTTTGTCGAAAAAGTATTAAAGAAATATAGTCCTACATTAAAAGAAAGTATTGATAAGGTAGTAAGTGCTAACATCACTACAACATATAAAGAATCCTTAGCGAATAAAGTAAATGATAGTAAAAAGCGTATGCCAAAAGAGTATTTTAATTCTAGTGAAATGGACAAAATAGTTGTGTCACATCCAGACGTGTTAAAAAAATATCCAATACTAGCTCATCTATATAATAGTAATGGTACTAGAAAAGACTTTATAACTATGATAACTACAGAAAATAATCTTTCATCTAGCAATCAAAAAGGACAGATTAGAGATATTTTCTACGATTATTATATTAGTGATATAAAAAAGGGAGTGTTAACTAATATCAATGTAGATACACTACCTGTCCCCAATCAATATGATTTATTCGATAAACTATCAATCATTATTCAAAGTGAAATAACAAAATTAAAAAGGAGTATGGATATCTTAACGGAGCAGAATATCAGATCTTTCGAACATATAAATCGAGATCGTGTTGGACGAATACAACATATTTTAAATTATATGAATTCTAAGAAAGTTCTTATTAATCAATTAATTTCTTTAGATGTATCATCTGGTAATAAAAGAGCATTTGGTTTCCAAATAAGTAACATAGATTTATTATTAAATAGTTTGAAAAATAGATTTAAGACTAATGAGGACATAAAAGAAACAGATATTTATGAAGATTTAATGACTTTGAATGGAAGTGATATAAGTGGACCACATTTATGATATTTTTTCTGATATTCCAATAACTAAAGAAGCAGAAGAAATGAATGAACGAGATTTATTAATGGTTAAATTACTAAATGCCAATGACTACTTGTTAAATAATAACAATAGAGTAGAGGAAGCAGAAGAAATATTACAAAATATTGCTCTTACAGAAGTTAATAATGAAATAAAATAAGCAGTAAACATATATAGAATATGGTGATTACATGTATAAAATAAAAACAATGACTTTATTAAGACTTATGATAATTATTTTAGTGATGCTTATAATTTGTACTTTTTTATTATCTATTATATAACTAGTCTAAGTCTTATATTATTAGTAAAACATATAATTATATAGGTGATTATATGTTTTTATCTGACCTTCAAACTAAAGATATAATAAGTACAAAAGATGGTCGTCGTATCGGTCGAATTGTTGACGCTGAAATAACCCCACAAGGAAGTATTACTTTTCTTATTGTTGAAGAAAAGAAAAACTTAAAGAAATTTATAGCAAATTCTAATGATACTAAAATATCTTTTGATAACATAACTAAAATAGGCGAGGATGTAATTTTAGTTAATATGTGATATAATTAATGAGATTAACTGGTGGAGGTGTAATCGTTGAATAAAAAAATATTATTATTTGCAACCATTGCCTTAGCACTAGATCAAATTACTAAAGTAATAGTTACAAGTTTTTTAAAATTGAATATCCCAGTTAAAATAATAAAAAACTTTTTTTATCTAACTTCATGTCGCAACGAAGGAGCTGCATGGGGAATCTTTAGTGGAAATAGTTTTATTATTATAATTGGAACAATTATTGCAATTTTTCTTATATATCATTTTATATATTGTTTTAAATCAAATACTAGAAATAACTTAGCATTTGGTTTACTTTATGGCGGACTAGCTGGTAACTTAATAGACAGAATCGTCTTAGGATATGTAAGAGACTTTTTAGATTTTTATATTATTAAATATGACTTCCCAGTATTTAATGTTGCAGATGTTTGCATTATACTAGGAGTTTTACTATTAATATATGCAACAATTAAAGGGGAAGATGTAAATGAAGATAATAGTAGCAGAAGCAAACGAAAGACTAGACAAGTATCTAGCAAATAATACAGAACATTCACGTTCTACAATTATGAAAATGTTAGATGGCGGTTTTATAACAGTAAATGAAAAAAATGAAAAAGCTTCTTATAAGGTAAGAGAAAATGATACCATCGAAATAAAAGATGGTTTCAAAGAAGAAACTGATATAGTTCCAGTTAAAATGGATATTGATATTGTCTATGAAGATGAGGATATAATCGTTGTAAATAAACCAAGTGGTTTAGTAGTTCATCCTGGTTCAGGAAATTATGATAATACTCTAGTAAATGGTTTAATGCATTATACAAACGAATTAAGTGATTTAAATGGAGAAGAACGTCCTGGTATTGTTCACAGAATAGATAAAGATACTTCAGGTCTACTACTAGTAGCTAAGAATAATAAATCACATAGCATTTTAACAGAATACTTTAAAAATCATGAAAATATTAAAAGAGAGTATATCGCTCTTTTATGTGGACACTTCCCTCATGACTCTGCAACTATAGATGCTCCTATTGGAAGAGACCCTAAAGATAGAAAACGTATGGCAGTAACTGCTGATAATTCTAAAGAAGCTATAACTCATATGAAAGTTCTAAAGAAGTATAAAGATTATACTTTAGTTAGTTGTATTTTAAGTACTGGAAGAACTCATCAAATAAGAGTTCATATGAATTATATTGGATATCCTATTTATAATGATCCAGTATATAATACTAAAAAATCTACCGAATTCGGTCAATTCTTACATTCATATAAAATGGATTTCATTCATCCAATAACAAAAGAAGAAATGCATTTTGAAGCTCCATTACCAGAAGAATTCCAGCAATTTATAGATTCATTAGATAAAGATCAAATATAATATAAAAAATAAAAACTATATATATTAAATATGGAATAGATAATACTTTATATTTATCATAAGTCATCTTAATTTCAAAACTCAGAAATATAGTATTTAAAAGTAAGAAGAACATATTAACTAAACTAAACAAATAATCTTCGTAATAAAAGAAAAATACTAAAAATGAAAAAGATAATATAAAATTTGATATAACAAAGAAAAATAAATCATTCTTCATCTTTTTTTCGTAAATAAGATGACAGAATAAAAATGATAGTAGTGATAAAACAACTAAATAAACAATAAGCAAGTATTTCATATTCCACCTCTAATTTAATAATATGGATAAATAAAAAATATATGATAAAGAGTTAATAGTTTTAATATTGTAATAGTAAAGATAAAAAAGAAATTTACATAGATTAATATAAAAACACATTAAATGAATTAAAACCTTTGAAAACATATAAAAATTGATATACAATAATTCAAGGAGGAACAATAATGAGTACAGTTGTCATGAATAAAAAAGATGAAGTAATAATGAAATTAGTTCATTACTTTGTTACAGAAGAAAACTATAATCCAATTGTTGTAAATGGAGTTAAAGATGAGATATGGCTAGAAAATTCTGATGGACCATATCGTATAGTTAGAATTAATTCAAATAATATTTTTAATAAAGAACAATTAAATTATGATTATTTTAAAATAGAAAGTATTGTAAAGCAGATAAAAAAGAAAACTTTTTCTTTTAATGTTAATACGCTAAATATTTTGCTAGACGTTAATGAAGATTTAGAACTTGAAGGAACAAAAACAATTAAGCCCGTCGCTCTTCCTGATAATAATCTGAATATTACTAATGAAGGTATTTTAGAAGCATTTCCTAATATAAATGAGAAACTTTTAAAGGACACAAATGGAATAGACTTAATAATTAATGTTACAAAAGATATTAACGAAAAGACGGAAAAAGAAAATAAAGTATATGAAAAAACATTTAAACCAAAAAAAATTGTAGTAACACATTTAATTATAGTAGCTTGTTTGATAATGTTCGCTATTACCTGTATGTTTGATGGAATGGAAGCAATAAGAGATGTAACAACTTTAACAGCTCTTAAGCTAGGAGCTAATGCAGCTTTATTATTAAAGGCAGGAGAATTATGGCGATTATTTACTTATATGTTCTTACACGCTTCATTAATACATTTATTAGTAAATATGTATTCTTTGTATGTTTTAGGAACTCAAACTGAAACATTTATTGGAAAATGGAAATTCTTAATCGTCTATATAGTTAGTGGTATTTGCGGAGGCCTATTATCAGCTGTAGTAGGTGGAGACGCTATAGTATCAGTTGGAGCATCAGGAGCAATATTTGGTCTTACTGGCTCATTATTGTATTTTGGTTATCACTATCGTACATACTTAGGAACAGCATTAAAAAATCAAATTATCCCAGTAATAATTATAAATATAGGTATTGGCTTCTTGATGTCTGGAATTGACAATTATTGCCACATTGGTGGTTTGATTGGCGGAGTATTAATAACTATGGCTTTAGGAATTGATGGACGTAGTAAAACCTTTGAAAAAGTAAACGGTTTTATATGTTTACTATTATATATTGGAATACTTTCATATTTTCTATTTGTAAGATAAGCAATGCTTATCTTTTTTATTAAAAAAACTCAATCATTTTTTGATTGAGTCTTTTTAACTTCTTCCTTCTTCTTTTTTATAAACTTCTATATAATCCTATAGCTTTACCTATAATAACACAATTATCTAAAATAATAGGACTCATTGTATCATTTTCAGGTTGTAATCTAATATGATCTTTTTCCTTATAGAATGTTTTTAAAGTTACTTCATTATCTTCAGTCATTGCAACAACTATCTCACCATTACGAGCCACTTTTTGTTTTTGAACAATAACTATATCACCATCATAAATTCCTTTATTTATCATTGATTCACCACTTGCTTGTAAAGTAAATATAGTCTCACGTGCTGGAATTAAACTAGCAGGTAAAGTAAACCATTCATCAGGATTTTCAATTGCTTCAATAGGATTACCGCATGATACAGTTCCAAGTAATGGAACTTTAACGATTTCTTCGTCTTTTTGTGCAAATTCATTTTCCCCAACGATTTCAATAGTTCTGAATTTAGAATTTGTTTTTCTAATACAACCTGCATCTTCAAGCTTTTTTAAATGTGTGTGGACTGTAGCAGGAGAAGACAAACCTAATGCAGAACCAATTTCTCTTGTTGAAGGTGGAAATCCGTGTTCAACAACATACTTCTTAATATAATTAAGTACATCTTCTTGTCTCTTTGTAATATTCTTATCCATATAAGGTTACCTCCAAGATAATAATAGCATAGCGTATTGCAAAAGTCAAACAAATGTTTTTGTTTTATATTGACACGAACAAATATACGTTATATAATGAATATGGTAAAAGAAATGGAGTGGTGAGAATGAAAAAAGAGACAATGAGAAATATGGCAGGAATTTTCTTATTTTATCTACTTATAGTGTTAGGAGTAGTAGCTATTAATGCTCGTATAGGAGTTATAAATGAAGGAGTTACATCAGTCTCACTAGGGAATTAATATCAGGCAACTGATATTTTTTTAGTTTTAAATTGTTAAAATTTAGTGTATAATTTTTCTAAGAGGTTGATAATCTATGAAAAAAAGAATTTTATTAACTTATGCAATGTATGGTAATGGTCATAGAGCTGTTGCAGAATATATTGAAAGTTATTTTAAAGCACAAGATCCTGAATTAGAAATATTAGCAATAGATTTATTAAAATATTCAACTCCTATTATTGGAAGTATTAGTCAAAAGGTAACTGACTTTTTTTTACTTAAGTTTCCAACAGGGTGGTCTTTTATATATAGTTTGTTCGATACAAAAATTAGTTCAGCAATTGCGAGCAAAACAAGTATGAGTTTATTTAAAAATAAAAGAATGAAAAAAATCATAACAGATTTTAATCCAGATCTAACTATATCTACTCATTTTTTTGGTAGTAGTTTAATTGATTACTATAATCGAAAAGGTATAACAAACTCTAAACTTATTACTGTAGTAACTGATTATGAAGCCCATTCATTATGGCTAAGAGGATATAAAAGAGAACAAGCTATTGTGGTAGGAGATAAAGACGAAGTGTCATATTTAGTTAAAAAAGGTGTTGAAAAAAACAAAATAAAACCAATTGGAATACCAATTAATCCTATTACTAGCAATGACTTTAATGTTGAAAAATCAATAAAGAAATATGGCTTTGATGGTTTAAGACCAATCTGCTTATTCTTTGGCGGAGGTGGAAATGGAGGAACATTATCACTTCCTTATATTCGCAAAATAATAAAGAGTGATTTAAATATAGATTTTATTTATGTAGCTGGTAAAAATCAAAAATCAAAAGAAAAAGTAGATAAATGGATTTCAGATTATGGAGTAAAAAATATAAAAACTTTAGGTTTCGTTAATAATGTTCCAGAACTTTTACAAATGTGTGATTTTGTTGTTTCAAAACCAGGTGGAGCTCAATCAACAGAAAGTCTATATTTTAAAAAGCCAATTATTATGATTAATTGTAGTGGCGGACAAGAAGTAGCTAATTATAAATATTTTGTAAAAAATGGATATGGTCGTCGCTTTAGAACGTCTTATATGTTTAATAAATTTATGAAAAACATTTCTGACAATCCAAATATTATTGAAGAAATGAAAAAGAACATGTCTAAAAACCATAATGATAAAGCTATGGAAAAACTATATAAAATAGCATTACAACATTTAAAATAAGTATTAATGCTAAAAATAAAAAAAGACTTTTTAGATTATATCTAAAGTCTTTTTTTAATTGAAATAAATGGCAAACATATTTACTAATTATCAAAAATTGGTATAATTAATAAAGTAGGAGAGTGATGGTATGAATCCAGATTTAGTTCATTCACTAAATAGTTTAAGAATACTTAGTTTAGATATGATTTCATATGCCAAAAGTGGTCATCCAGGTATTTGTCTTGGGGCAGCCCCAATAATTTATTCTTTATATACAAATCATTTAAAGGTAAATCCAAAAGATCCAACTTGGTTAAATAGAGATCGTTTTGTAATGTCTGCTGGACATGGTTCAGCCCTTTTGTATGCGATGTTATTTATGGCTGGTTATGATATTTCAATTGATGATTTGGTTGATTTTAGACGCATAGGTTCTAAAACTCCAGGTCATCCAGAATATAAAATTACTCCTGGGGTTGAAGTATCAACAGGGCCACTAGGTCAAGGATTAGCTAATGCTGTAGGTATGGCTATGGCTGAAAAATATTTAGCAGCTTTAATTGAAGAAGAGATTCCGAAACAAAAAGTCCTAGATTATTATGTGTATTGCTTATGTAGCGATGGAGACTTAATGGAAGGAGTTGCATTAGAAGCTGCTTCTTTAGCTGGACATCAAGGATTAGATAACTTAATAGTGTTATATGATTCAAATGATGTAACATTAGACGGTAAGCTAAATAGTACATACAGCGAAAGCATCTTACAAAAATTTATGTATATGGGTTGGGAAGTAGATTTTGTAGGTGAAGGTAATGATACACGTGAAATAGATAAAGCTATTGAACGTGCTAAAGTAAATAGAAAACCAACTCTTATTGAAATAAAAACTACGATTGGTCGTGGATCTTATCATGAAGGAGAAAACCTTGTTCATGGTAAACCACTAAGTAAAGATGATATGATCAATGTTAGAAAAAAATATAACATTACAACAAATACAATGGAAATAACAGAAAGTGCTGTTAAATTTGTTCGCCAATCAATAAATAGTCGTATGAAAGATAATTATAATGGTTGGAAAAAGTACTTTGAAGAAGTTAAAAAAACATACACTGATTCTAATTTGAAAAAAATATTTGATTTCATTGAAAATGGAAATGATGGTTTAACTTTCAGTAGTTCTAACTTTAAAATTCAAAGCGATTATAATGAGGAATTGCGTGAATCGAATTCTAAAATGATGAATATCGTAAGTGATCGTACTAAATTTTTTCTAGGTGGAAGTGCAGACCTTTCATCTTCCTGTCATACCGCTTTATATAAAGATATTGAATTTGGTAAAAAATCTAGGACAGGTCGCAATATTGCATTTGGTGTAAGAGAACATGCTATGGGAGCTATATTAAATGGTATGTCTTTAAGTGGTCTACGAACTTTTGCATCAACATTCTTGGTATTTTCTGATTATTTAAAACCAGCAATGCGTATGACTGCATTAATGAACTTACCAATCACCTATATATTTACACATGATTCAGTAACAGTAGGAGAAGATGGTCCAACTCACGAGCCAATAGAACAACTAGCTATGTTAAGAACCATTCCTAATATGACTACTTTCCGTCCAGCAGACATTAATGAAGTAATTGGATGTTGGGATTATATAATCAATAATAAAAAACCAGTTTCAATTGTTTTATCTAAAGAAGAAGCACATATCCTTGCTGGAACAAGTGGTGAGAAGGTAAAAATGGGTGCATACGTAGTACGTAATGAAACCGCAAATCTAGATGCAGTATTAGTAAGTACAGGTATCGATTTAACTACAACTTATTTAATAAGCGAAGAACTGCGTTCTCAAGGTATTGATACAAGAGTAGTATCAATGCCATCTGTAGATTTATTCTTATCTCAAAGTGAGGAATATCAAAATAGCATAATCCCACCTAATACAAAAGTATTTACTATTGAAGCATCATCAACATTACCTTGGTATCGTTTTGCTTCTAAAAACTGTGCAATAGGAATAGATACATTTGGATATAGCGGATATAAAGAAGATGTCTTAGAAAAAGTAAAATTTGATTATGACTCAATTTTAAATAAAATAAAAAATAATATAAAATCTGAATAAAATCGACAAAATTCATCACCAAACTTATATATACTAATCTTGGTGATTTTTTTATGAGGACATTCTACTTATTTAAAATAAAAAGTAACTATAAAGAACTAACAAGAACTAATCCATATAATTTATATAAAGCAATTGAAAACATATATTATTTAAAGCAAGAAGAACTAGGATATTTTTATACTTTCTTCTATCAAATGAGAGATACATTTAATAAAGAAAACTTAGATAATAATATTTTTGAATATTATAAAAATAAATATACATATACTAAAGTAAATAATACTCATTTGATAAATGATTACTATTCAAATGAAAAATCTAAATTAATTATAAATAAAAGTTTTATCTATATAAAAAGTACCAAAAATGTTCCAACATTTTTAAGAGCAATAACTAAAAAAGATGATATCTTCGTCTGTGACTTCAAAAATAAAGATTATTTTTGGTTAGAAGAACTAACATAAAAGTCTTGTTAAAAATATAAATATTTAGTAAAATAATCATACAAAGGAGAGTGTTAATATGTGGTGGATGGACGTATTATACGTATTACTTGGTTTAGTAATAGGATTAGTTATAGGTTTCTTTGTTACTAAAAAAATATTTACAAAACAATTAGAAGAGAATCCTCCAATCAATGAAAAAATGATTGAAGCAATGATGAGTAGTATGGGAAGAAAGCCTTCTCAAAAACAAGTTAAACAAGTAATGAATCAAATGAATAAATATAGATAACAGCTTAAGCATTTAAGCTGTTTTTGTTTACATATAGTAATGTATTACTGTATACTAAAAATAATAGGGAAGTGAGTATATGAAACATAAACTAAAAAATTTATTTTTTTTGATAATCATTATAATATCTTGTAAAAATGTTACAGCAAAAGGAATAGAAAAAGTATGGGAAAAAGAATACAATTCAAGTAACTGGAGTCACATTGATTTATTTGACTATACGAACGAATATACTAAATATCCAGAACATCTTAGAGGATTTAAGGAACTAGATGATTCATATTTAATTGTTCTAAAAGGAAACGACTCTGAAGATGAAATTATGAAGCTTTCCAAAACTGGAGACCTTATAAAATCAATTAAATTTACTACAATAAACGATAATACGACTGTTAATAAGTCGAATTATAAAATAGAAAATAATTATATTATTGCAGGTGGATTAATATTTGAAGATAACAACTATTATATTAAACTTGGAAAATACGATTTTAACTTTAACCTTCTTAAAGAACAAAAATATAATATAGGCAAACAGCTTGGATTAATGGATAGAATATTTATAAATAACAACAGTATTTTATATGCTAGCTTGACGAAAGATTATAACATTTCTCTAAGTAAATACGATTATGAATTTAATGAGATTTATAAAAATAAAAACATTTATACAATAACTAATAAAGAATCTCTATCAAGTATAGTTACAGAAAGTATAATATCTATTGGAAATAATCAGCATTCATATATGCTCGATGCAATAAAAGAAAAAGTTATTGAAAGTAATATGGGATATATGGACTTCTTTTATAAATATGCAGAGGATAAATATAATTTTTATGGAAATGGAAAAAATATCGGAACTAATTATTACTATAATATAATTGATAATGTATATCATATTTTTAATATGAATGATAAATTAGTCACAAAATCATCAACACGTTTTTTATATAATTTACATGGTAAACTTGCGATTAGTATGGACGATAGTACAAATTCACTATTTAATATATATGATAGTGAAGGTAATTTAGAGATGACATGTAATATGTTTATAATAACAAAAGATGGATTCCTAGTATTAAAAAAAGAGTCTACTAATAATGTAGTAAATAAATTAAAAGTTGAAAGATATGAGATAAAATATAATGTTTCAATAAAAGATAGTCCGAATGGAAAAATAAAAATAGATTCAAATATAAATAGTGTAAATAATCTAGTAAAAATTGAAATATTACCAGATTCAGGTTATGTTCTTTCAAAAGTTAAAATTACAGATATATATGATAATGAAATCGAGTATGACAAAGAAAAATTAATTTTTAGAATGCCCGAAAATGATGTTAGTATTGAAGCTGTTTTTGAAAAAGAACCAGCAGTCATAACAAATCCAGAAACTGGAGCAAAAATAATGTTTGTTGAAATGTTAATTTGTTGTTTTCTATTTATAATAATTAATCTTAATAATAAAAAGTACAACAATAAAATTAAAAAAATCTAAAAAATTATATATTTTAATTGTTCAATATAGTCTTTTTGTGTTATCCTTATAATATAATAGGATGAAGAATAATAAGAGAATAAGAGGGTGCTTCTATGTTTTTACTCAATATAATTGATAAGATATATGAAAATAGTTATTTTCAGACTTTTTTAATCGGCGCAATAGTTTTATTAATATTCTTATTCATAATAGTTTTAATTATTGGTATAAAAGATGCTAGAAAAGCAAGAGAACCTAAGGTTATTATTGAAGAAGATATAAAAGATGTTACTTTTGATATGCCACCAGAAATGGAAAATATTAAAGAGGATGTAACTTTTGAAATGCCTGTTCTAACCAAGAATCTTGAAGATTTTAAGAAAAATCTGGAAGAAGAAATTCAAAAGGAAGATGAAGTAGAAATAAGAAAAACAAGTGGTCTACGAAAAAATAAAGAATCTAAGCCAATTAAAATTCTTGATGCTCATGAAATAGAAGATACTGCTATCGTTCATTTAAATGAACTTGAAGAAGGAGCTAAAGAGCAGGAAGAAGATTCTAAAAAAGAAGAAAACACACAAAGAGAAAAAACAGAAAACGTTAAAGAAATTAAAGTCGTCAAAAATTTATCTAGAACTATAGAACCAAAAACGAAACCAGAAGATTCAAAAACATTTACTAAAGAAGAAAAAAACGCTGAAATAGAAGTTCTAATGGAATTTGTTGAACCAGAAATAAAAACAAGTGTAGATAAATCGTTTGAAAATGAAGATGAATCAGATAAAGAAAGTATAAATGTAATCAAAAAAGATACAATTAGTTATATCTATGACACAGAGGACGATTTTTAATAATATGCCGAAGATAAAGGGAAAATTGACACAAACGAACGTCAAGTTTCTTTTTTTTTACATTTTTATTTGTTATACTAGTTATGGTGAAAAAAATGACAGCAAAAACATATGACGAAACATCAATAAAAATTTTAGAAGGTTTAGAAGCCGTAAGAAAAAGACCAGGTATGTATATTGGATCAACTGATAAACGTGGTCTTCATCATCTTATTTGGGAAATTGTTGATAATGCTATCGATGAAAGTATCAATGGTTTTGGCGATTATATTAAAATAACTTTAAACAAAGACGGATCAGTGACTGTAGAAGATCATGGACGTGGTGTGCCAACAGGAAAACACGAAAGTGGTATGTCTACTCCAGAAGTAATTTATACTATTTTGCATGCTGGTGGTAAATTTGAAGAAGGAAGTTATAAAGTATCAGGTGGACTTCACGGTGTAGGTGCATCAGTTGTAAATGCTTTATCAGAATGGATGACAGTAACTATTCATAAGGATGGACAAATTCATACGATTAAATTCCATAATGGAGGACATGTTAAAGAACCACTAAAGAAAATTGGGACAACTAATAAAACAGGTACAACAGTTACTTTTAAACCAGATCCAGAAATTTTTAAGTCAACTAATTTCTCTTTTACAACAGTAAATGAACGTATGCAAGAGAGCGCCTTCTTACTTAGTGGACTTACTATAGAAATTGAAGATGAAGAAAATTCACGTAATGCTAAATATCATTATGAAAATGGTTTAATTAGCTTTGTAGAATATATAAACGAAGGTAAAACAACATTACATAAAGTAATTAATTTTAATGGCATCAAACAAGGTATTGAAGTAGATATTGCTCTTCAATATCAAGAAGGATATAACGAAAATATTTTATCTTTTGTTAATAATGTAAAAACCGGCGATGGTGGATCACACGAAACAGGATTCAAATCAGGTATAACAAAAGCTTTCAATGACTACGCAAAAGAAAATAATATTTTAAAAAGCAAAGATTCTACATTTGATGGCTCAGATGTAAGAGAAGGACTAAGTGCTGTAATAAATCTTAAAGTACCTGAAAACTTACTTCAATTTGAAGGACAAACAAAAGGAAAATTAGGTACACCAGAGGCTCGTACAGTAACAGAACAAATTACTTATGAAAATATGAAATTTTTCTTAGAAGAAAATCGTGAAATAGCACTAACTATTGTTGAAAAAGCTAGTCGCAGTAAAATTGCTCGTGAAGCAGCTAGAAAAGCTCGTGAAGCAGCTCGTAATGGTAAAGGAAAAGAAAAGAAAGATAAAATATTAAGTGGTAAATTAGCAAAAGCAACAGGAAAAGACTCATCTAAAATGGAATTATTCTTAGTCGAAGGTGATTCTGCTGGTGGTTCAGCAAAAACTGGTCGTAATCGTGAAACACAAGCAATCTTACCACTAAGAGGTAAAGTCCTAAACTGCGAAAAAGCGTCTAATAATGATATTCATAGTAATGAAGAATTAAATACTCTAACATATGCTATCGGAGCAGGTATAGGTAATGATTTTGATCCAAGTGAATCTAACTATGGTAAAGTAATTATAATGACCGATGCCGACGACGATGGAGCACATATTCAAATATTACTTCTAACATTCTTCTATCGTTTTATGCGTCCACTAATTGAAGCAGGAATGTTATATATAGCAAATCCACCTTTATATGCCTTAGATTTTGGTAAATATAAAGAATACGTTGCAACAGATGAAGAATTAGAAAGTAGAAAAAGAGAAGTAAAACAATCATATAAAGTACAACGTTTCAAAGGCCTTGGTGAAATGGATGCTGATGAATTATATGATACAACTATGAATCCAGAAACTCGTAGTTTAATAAAAGTTAGTATTACAGATGCAGCTCTAGCTGAAAAACGTGTATCAGTACTTATGGGAGATAAAGTCGAACCACGTAAAGAATGGATTGAAGAAAATGTTGACTTTACATTAGAAGATAATTTTAGGAGGTAATTAATATGGCAAAGAAAAAAGAAGAAAAAAACATCATCGAAAAAATATATGATTACACTCTAGAAGACATTATGGGTGATCGTTTTGGAAGATACTCTAAAAGTATTATCCAAGACCGTGCCTTACCAGATGTTCGTGATGGGTTAAAACCAGTTCAAAGAAGAATATTATATACAATGTGGGAAGACAAAAACACATTTGATAAACCTTATCGAAAATGTGCCAAAGCCGTAGGAGACGTAATGGGTAAATACCACCCACATGGTGACTCATCAATTTACGGTGCCATGATTTATATGTCTCAGCCTTGGAAAATGCGTGAAATATTCATCGATATCCATGGTAACAACGGTTCAATCGATGGCGATGGACCAGCAGCATATCGTTACACAGAAACAAGACTTACTCGTCTTGCTCAAATAATGTTAAAAGATATCAATCGTAACGCTGTTGAAATGACTCTAAACTATTCAGACGAAGATTTAGAACCAACAGTCCTACCAGCTCATTTTCCAAACCTATTAGTTAATGGTTCAACTGGAATCTCTGCTGGTTACGCAACAAATATTCCACCACATAACTTAGGAGAAGTAATTGAAGCAACAATGCATCGTATTGATAATCCTAATTGTCGCCTTGATACAATCTTAAATATTGTAAAAGGACCAGATTTTCCAACAGGTGGAGTAGTTGAAGGCAAAGAAGGATTACTACAAGCCTACACAACAGGTCGCGGTAAAGTTGTAGTTAAAGCTAAGACTGAAATAGTTAAAGAAAAAGGTACTCATCAAATTATTATTCATGAAATCCCTTATGACGTTTTAAAAGAACAACTACGTAAAAAAATAGAAGATATTAAAATAGATAAAAAAGTTGATGGTATTACAGATGTAATCGATGTTTCAGATAAAGAACATATGGCTAAACTTGTTATTGAATTAAAGAAAGATGCTAATGCAGAACTTATCTTAAACTACTTACTTAAGAACACTGATTTACAAGTAAATTACAACTTCAATATGGTTGCAATCGTCAATCGTCGTCCAAAACAATTAGGTATTCTAGAAATTTTAGACGCTTTTATCGCTCATCAAAAAGACGTTATCTTAAGACGTACAGAATATGATTTAAATAAAGCTAAGGAAAGACTACATATTGTAGAAGGTTTACTTAAAGCTGTTGATATTCTAGATGAAATAATTAAAACAATTAGAGCTTCTAAAAATAAAGCAGATTCAATTGCTAATTTAATAAAAGAATTTGAATTTACTGAAGCTCAAGCAACAGCAATTGTAACAATGCAATTATACCGTTTGTCTAATACTGATATTAATTTATTGCTAGAAGAACAAGGAAACTTAAATAAAATGATTGAATTCTTAAATTCTATTCTTAATGATGAAGAAGTTCTAAAAAAACAAATGAAGAACAGCTTATCTGAAATTAAGAAAGAATTTGCTAATCCTCGTCGTACTGAAATTAGAGATGAAGTAACAGAAATCAAACTTGACCCGAAAGATATGATTGTAAAAGAAAATGTCATCGTTGTAGCAACAAATGATGGTTATGTAAAACGTATTCCACTAAAATCATATGTTAGTGCAAGTAGTGAACCTACAGCTCTTAAACCAGGTGATTTTATAAGAGGACTTTATAGTACAACGTCATTAGATACTTTATTAATGTTTACTAATCTAGGACATTACCTATATGTTCCAGTACATGAAATAGTTGAAACAAAATGGAAAGAACTTGGCAAACACATAAGTAACTTAATTCAAATAAGTTCTGATGAAAAAATTATTTCTGCAATGATTCTAGATAATAAAGATACTAATGTTATTATGACTACTAAAAATGGTACAACTAAACGTACTAAATTAGAGGATTTAATTGTAAGTCGTTACACTAAACCAATAAATGCTATGAAACTAAAAGATGATGATGAATTAGTTTCTGTAGTAAAAGATAATGGTTGTGCAATCTTCGTTACAAAAACTGGACATTACTTAAATATTAATTCAGAAGAAATCCCAGTAGTTGGAGCTAAAGCTTCAGGAGTAAAAGGAATAGGTTTAAAAGATGACGCTGTTGTAACTTGTGTCTCTCCAGCACCATATGATGAATACTTGACTGTATTTACTAATAAAAACACATCAAAACGTGTTAAATTAAGTGAACTTGAAACAATGTCACGTGCTAAGAAGGGATCTACTCTAATTAAGAAAGTAAAATCAACTAACTACGAGATTACAAATGCAATTCCAGTAAATAACCATGATCTTGTAAGCATCAAAACAGATGGAGAATTCAAAGAATTAAAAACAACAGAATTACCAATTATGGATTTATCATCGACTGGAAGTACAATTTCAAAAACAGATATTGAAGATTCTTTTAAGATAGCAGAATTAGTCGAAAGAAAACTAGAACTTAATGAACCATCATCTACAGAAAAAGAAGTAAAAGAAAGTACATCATTAAAAGAAACTGAATCTGTAGAACTCCCTAAGAAAAAAGAACAACCACAAGAATTAACAATTGATGACTTTCTAGGAGATTTTAAATTATAGTACAAAAAATCACTTATTAAACATAAAATTTAATAGGTGATTTTTTTATGACAAAAGAACAGTTTAAAGAATTTGCACGTACAAAACCAGAATTAGCCAATTATGTTGAAAATGGTGAGATGACGTGGCAAAAATTTTATGAATTATATGATATGTATGGTAATGATGAAAATATATGGTCAAAATATAATGAACCAACTTCATCGCCAAGAAAAATGTCCGATATATTGAATAAAATTGATCCTGATTCCATACAAAAACATATTGAAACAGCACAAAAAGCTCTTGATATCTTTGGTGAATTTGCAACAAAAACAACAGAAAATATAACTAATAATATAAAACCTAGTATCGAAAGACCTCTATCGAAATTCTTTGGTGATTAATTATGGATAAAATAGTTGTATATAACATTGAAAAAGATAAACTTCTAGAATATTTAAAACAAAACTCTTATTTCATAAAAGACCTCAATCGTCATCCTGAAAATTATGAAAACTTCAAAAAAATAATAAAAGAAAAATATAATTTAAGATTAACTGACAAAGTCTCTAACGTCATAAATGATATAGAATTAGTTAGTAGTATCATTTCTACGTTAAACTAATCATATTGTAATTTATCACTATTTATATTAAAATAATAATATAGAAAAGATGGTAAAAATGGATAAAATAAAAGAAAAATTAACGTTTTCAAAGATAGAAATATTATTTCTAGTAGTAATGGTTTCATTAGTTATAGTAGCAGGAATTGCAGTATTCTCAGTAACAACAAAAAAACAAAATGTAATGAATTTTAAAGATGATACTGCTCAGTTTGTTTCTGCAGCTAAAAACTTTTATGCAGCGTTGGATATGAAAGAAAATAAAGAATATATCGTAACTGGTAGTGATGGCACAACAAAAGGTATGTGCATAACGATTAATGGTCTTAAAGCAAATGATTATCTAACAAAAGAATATAAAGATTGGGAAGGATATATTGTTGTTGAGGAAGCACCAAATAAAGTCTTTAATTATAGTGTTTTTGTAACTAATGGCAAATATGTTATAAACGGATATGACTCTGAAAAAATCGCTGATTTAACTACTAAAGATGGCATAACTTCTTATAATAAAGATTCTTTTTCAGAAAAAGTTAAAACATCATTTACTGGAGTGAGTGGTGATAAAGGTGGAACAGGTAATTCTGATGGCTCACAATTGAAAAGATATGAAGCAAAATGTATAAATGAAAAGATAGAATAATCTTTTCTTTTTTGTTATACTAATTTTGGTGGTAAAAATGTTAATAATAGGAAGTCATGTATCATTTGGTACAAAGCAAATATTAGGAGCTCTAGAAGAAGCATTAAGCTATAAAGCTAATACTTTTATGTTTTATACAGGAGCTCCAACAAATACAATAAGAAAATCAATAAATAATGAAATCGTAGACAAAGCTAAAATAGCTATGAAAGAAAATAACATTGATATAAATAATGTCATTTGTCATGCTCCATATATAGTAAATCTTGGTAGTAAAAAAGATATAGATAAATATAACTTCAGTATTGATTTTATTCGCAATGAACTAAAAAGATGTGATGAAATGGGCATCACAAAAATGGTTCTACATCCAGGTAACGCTGTAGGTATTACCAAAGAAGAAGGATTAGATAATATTGCTGAAGCTCTAAATTCTATTTTGGATGGAACTACATCTTGTAAAATTCTACTAGAAACTATGGCAGGTAAAGGAACAGAATGTGGTTGTACAACAGATGAATTAAAATATATTATTGATAAAGTTGCAAAACAAAATCAAATTGGTGTTTGTATTGATACTTGTCATATATTTGATGGTGGTTACGATATTTCAAATTTCGACACATATTTAAATGAATTTGATGAAAAAATAGGAATTGATAAAATAGGTTGTATTCATGTTAACGATTCTAAAAATATTTTAGGGTCACATAAAGATCGTCATGCAAATATTGGAATAGGTAACATAGGATTTGATACTTTAATAAATATAATCTATCACGAAAAGTTAATTAATGTTCCAAAAATATTAGAAACTCCATATATTGGAGATACAGACGACTCAAAAGAACGTCTATATCCTCCATATAAATATGAAATAGAAATGATTCGTAACAAAGAATTTAATTCAAAATTTCTAGATGATATAAGAACTTATTATAAAAAGTAGGAAATATGATTACAGAAACAATGATTTTGTTATTAAAAAAATTAGTTTATCTAATTTTTTTAATTTTATTGACGAACATATGTATTCTATGTATAATGTTTTAAGAGAGAAAAAATCCTTAAAAGGAGAATAAAAATGAGAAATTTATTTGATACAGAAGAAAATGTTATATATAAACCATTAGCAGAAAAAATGCGCCCTGAAACTTTAGATGACTTTATTGGTCAAGAAGATGTAGTAGGAAAATCATCTCCATTACGTCAAATGATTGAGACTGATTGTATTACTTCTATGATTTTTTGGGGTCCACCAGGCGTAGGAAAAACTACATTAGCTAAAATTATTGCTAAAAAAACGAACTCTGTATTCAAACAATTAAGCGCCGTAACGTCAGGAGTCAAAGAAATAAAAGAAATAATAAGTGAGGCAGACTTTAATAAAAGCACTGGTAAAAAAACAATTCTCTTTGTTGATGAAATTCATCGTTTTAATAAAGCACAACAAGATGCTTTCTTACCATATGTTGAGGCAGGAGATATTATTTTAATAGGTGCAACTACTGAAAACCCATCATTTGAAGTAAATTCTGCCTTACTATCAAGAACTAAAGTATATGTTCTTCATTCCTTAACAAAAGATAATATCATTTCTATTTTAAAAAGAGCAATAAAAAAAGAAAATGAGACAGAAAAAATAAAAATATTAAGTGATGAAGAATCATTAAATATAATAGCAGACTTAAGTAATGGAGATGCTAGAAACTCATTAAATACTTTAGAAAACATTCTAAATATAACTCCAATAAAACAAAACAAAAAAGTAATAAATAAAAAAACAATTGAAAATACTATTCGTAATAAAATGTTTATTTATGATAAAAACGGTGAAGAACACTATAACTTAATATCAGCGCTTCATAAATCTATGCGTAATAGTGATCCTGATGCAGCTCTTTATTATCTGGCTAGAATGTTAGAAGCTGGTGAAAATCCACTATATGTTGCCCGACGTTTGATACGTTTCGCATCAGAAGACATTGGTCTTGCCAATCCAACGGCCCTAACTCAAGCAACTAGTGCCTATGAAGCAGCTCACTATTTAGGAATGCCAGAATGTAATGTCAATCTCGCTCAAGCTGTCGTTTATTTAAGTGTTTCACCTAAATCAAACGCTCTATATGAAGCCTATGAAACAGTAAAAATAGATGCCAGGAGTACAGCACATATAAAAGTTCCTTTAAACTTACGAAATGCTGTTACTAAACTTGATAGTGAACTTGGATTTGGCACTGATTATCAGTACGCACACAATACAGAAAATAAAATAACTGATATGCAATGTTTACCAGATGAACTAGTTGGAAAAAAATATTATAATCCATCTAATTTCGGTAAAGAAAAAGGAATTAAAGAAGAACTTGCTAAAATAGAGAAAATTAAAAATGCCTTAAAAAATAAAAATGATTAGATGAATTTTCTAATCATTTTTACTTTAAATAATTACCATACTTAATAGTATATTCCTTAATTAACTGTTTAATTTTATAAAAATTTTCTTCACTATATTTATCTTTATATTTATCTATATCAAACAAACTATAGTTAGATAAAACTGTCTTCCAATTTTTTTTTACAAAATCATAAGAAAATGAAAGTTCATCTGGACTAAGACCAATACCTTTACTAATAGCCAAATTATTTAAATCATGAATTGTTAAATTATTAATATATCTTTCTATTAAAACAAACATATAATCACCTATAAATATTGTATGAATAAAAAATAATTTTTAATACTAATAATAGGTGAAAATATGAAAAAAATATATTTATTTATCTTAAGTTTAATACTAATCATCATCATATCTAGGTTTTCTTATATTTATGTTTATAAACATAACGACTATTACGAGAAATATCTTAGTATGACAAATAAAATTGTATATGGACTTAATGCTCCACGTGGTCGCATCCTAGATAGAAATGGTAAAGTTCTTGTTGATAACATTGGTATAAATACGATAGTTTTTCATAAATTAGATGGTTCTGATACCAGGGAACTATCTAAAGTATTATATAATATAATTCCAAATATCAAAGAAGCAACAATTGAAGAGCAAAAAAAATATTATTTAAAATATTATGATACAGATAATCTCTTAACAGAAGAAGAACAAGATTTATATAATCATCGTAAACTTACTTCGAAAGAAGTAGAAAATATAAAATTAGAAAGAATTGAAGAATGTTTATCTTTTACAGATGAAGAAAGTAAAACTATTCACTTATACTATCTTCTAAACAAGGGGTATATATATGATAGTAAGATAATAGAAAGTGATGTAACAGATGAAGTCTGCGCTAATGTTAATGACCTTAATATCTCCGGTCTTACTTGTGAATATACAACAAAAAGAATCTATATGTATGATACACTGACTGATATATTTGGACGTGTAGGGGAGATATCGGCTGAGAATAAAGATTACTATCTAGAAAAAGGATACTCTTTAAATGATCAAGTAGGACTTAGCTATTTAGAAAAAGAATATGACGATTATTTAAAAGGTGAAAAAGCTAAATATAAAGTAAATAATGATAATTCTCTTACTTTAATATCAGAGGCAAAACCGGGAAATGATATCTATCTAAGTATAGACATTGACTTGCAATTAAAAATAAATGAAGTAATTAAAGAAAATCTAAATAAAGCTACAACGATGAATAATACAAAATATTATAATACTTCATATGTTATTGTAAGTAATCCAAATACTGGCGAAATCATAGCGAGTACAGGTTTAACTAAAGTAAAAGATAGTTTTCATGATGTTACAACTAATATATTAACATCATCTTTTACTGTTGGTTCTATAATTAAAGGAGCTTCACATACTGTAGGTTATCAAAATAATCTTATTGATATTGGTACTAAAATAAATGATTCTTGCGTAAAATTATATCAAGTGCCTATGAAGTGTTCTTTTAAACGACTAGGATATATTGATGATATAACAGCATTAAAAACATCAAGTAACTATTATCAATTTATGACAGCAATAAAATTAACTGGTAATAAGTATCACCATAATATGAAAATAAATGTTACAGAAGACCATTTTAATATATATAGAAATACCTTTGAGTCATTTGGACTGGGGACTTCAACAGGCATCGATTTAGAAAATGAATCTACTGGAATTAGAGGGAATACAATAGCTGCAGATCTTTTACTTAACTTAAGTATTGGTCAATATGATACTTACACTCCTCTTCAATTAACAAATTATATAAATACTATTGCAACATCTGGCAATAGATATTCACTACATTATCTAAAAGAAGTAAAAAACAAAAATGAAACTATTTATACTTATGAACCAAATCTATTAAACAAAGTAGAAAATTCTAATTTCCCACGTATTATCGAAGGATTTAAAGAAGTTTTATATACTGGAACAGGAAGAGGTTACACAAGTGTTGAATATGAACCAGCTGGTAAGACAGGTACCTCAGAAGTTGTATATTCCAAGGATGTAACTACAATAAACCAAACATATGCAATGTTTGGACCATACACAAATCCTAAGTATTCAATCGTTGTAATAAGTCCAAATATTTCATATAATAACGACAAAGATACATATATAGCCCCAATAAACCGCTATATTTCTGCAAATGTAAGTAAATTAGTGTTTGAAAATTCTTAAAAGTATGATACAATAGGTACGGATTAAAAAAGGAGGGCAGTATCATGGCAAAAAATGAAACAAGACCAAGAATTACTCTAGTTTGTACAGAATGTAAACATGAAAACTATGTTACTATTAAAAATAAAAAGAACACAACTGAAAAACTAGAACTTAATAAATTTTGTAAATGGTGTAATAAACAAACTGTTCATAGAGAAAAAAAATAATTTAAGAAGGTGTAAAAATGAATGGCTTAATCAATATTAATGATATAAAAAATGGAATGACTATCATTTATGATGGAAAATTATATCTAGTACAAAGCTTTTTACATGTTAAACCTGGAAAAGGTGCTGCTTTCATGAAGGTTAAAATGCGTAATCTTAGAACTGGTGCTACTATCGAAGAAACTATTAATAGTAGTATCAAAGTTGAAAAGGCTCACGTAGACAAAAAGAAAATGGCTTATCTATATAATAGTGGAACAGGATATGTATTTATGGATAATGAAACATATGAACAAACTGAAATCACTGAAGATAAATTAGCAGAAGAAAAGAAATTCTTGAAAGAAAATATGGAAGTACAAATAGATTTCTATCAAGGAGAGATTATTGGTGTTACTTTACCTGAAAAAGTTGAATATGAAGTAGTAGAAACTACAGAAGCTGTTAAAGGTAATACAACTAATAATGCTCAAAAAGATGCAACTCTTGAAAATGGATATGTTGTAAAAGTTCCATTATTTATAAGTCAAGGAGAAAAGATTATTGTATCTACTCTAGACGGAAAGTATTCAAGCAGAGCTTAATAAAAGCTCTTTTTTATTTAATCTATTAGATATAAAATTGACAATGTTTCTTAAGAATATAAAATAAATCCAAGAAAAGGGAGAAATTAATGCCAATAGTTAATAGTTTAAAAGACATAGACAAAATAAAAGTATTGACAGATATACTTATCCCTAAATATAGATTAAATCCTGAATTTTGTAAATCAAGCATATTTATTAATACTATCTTGTAAAATGCTAGACATCGAAGAACAAAAAGATTTTTTATTAAAATATTTCATTGGTTGAATTGATTATCATAGAATAAAATCAGATTTAAACAAAAAATATTTGCTGCTCAAAATGAAACTATCATAGAAGAGATTGTTTATGATATAGAAGATGGTCAACTTGTAAAAAGAAAAACTATTCAAGCACAAAAAGGTAAATAGAAATAAAAAGAGCTTAATAAAAGCTCTTTTTATATAAAAAATAAATATAAATAAGAATTAATATAGTATAATATTATCTAAGAATTTGAATACTTTATGAGGAATGGATATGAATGTAAGAAGTTGGACAATCGAAGAAGATAACTATATTAAAGAAAATTTTGGTTATATTTCATTTGCTAAAATGTCTAAGAAACTCGGTTGTGCTATAACAACAGTTCAAAATAGAGCACGATTTCTTGGCTTTGAAGTGGAAAAAAAAGAACATCGAAAATGGACAGAAGAAGAAAAAGAATTTCTAAAATTAGTATCATCAAAATATTTAAATACAACAATCGCTAAAAGATTAAAAAGACCGATTTATGAAGTTAACAAAAAAGCTAGGGAACTAGGAATAACTTTAATATTTAAAAAACCAATTTGGAAAAAATGGAAAGAACAATTTTTAAAAGAAAATTTAGGCAAAATTAGTTTAGCCAAAATAATGAAAGAACTTGATGTGGATTATTATCAAATAATAGATAAAATAGAAGAATTAGATCTCGAATATAAAAGCAATAGATGGACAAAAGAAGAAGAGGAAATATTAAGAGAATTAGCTTCCAAATATTATATTCGTTCCATTGCCAAGGTTTTAAATAGAAGTGAAGGAGCCGTTGCAACAAAAGCTTTAAAATTAGGGATAGAATACATAACCATTGAAAGAAAGTATACTGAAGAAGAGCTTCTTTATATTAAAGATAATTGGGGAAAAATACCTGTTACAGATATGGCAAGAAAGTTAACAGTAAGCAGAGCTATGGTTCAGACTCAAGCTAATTTAATGAATCTGCCAAAATTAGGGAATAATCCGTATCAAAAGTGGACAGATGGTAAATTAGAAAAACTAAGACAGGATGCCAAAACAAAAACAATAACTGAATTAGCTAAAAAATATAAGACAACTAATGAAGCAATTCAAACCGTTGCTAGTAGAAATTGCATTGATTTAATAGATGAAAAAATACATTGGTCAGATGAAGATAACTGCATACTGCGAGAATTAGCTAAAACAATGACTATCCAAGAAATAGCGATTAAAATGGATCGTACTAGCGGCGCAGTACGTAAGCAACTCGAAAGACAAAATATCGAAGCCATAAAAAATCAAGAGTATGAAGATAGTATATGGACAGATGAAGATGATAAAATATTATTAAAATTAGCTACAGAAAATAAAACACTTTTAGAGATATGCAAGTTGATGAATAAAAAAGATCAAAATGTATCGAAGCACGCTAAAATGCTAAACATAGAAATTATTAAAGAGGAATATAGAGAATGGACAGAGGAAGAAATTGAAAAATTAAAAAAATTATCAAAAACTAAAAAGCTTAGTGAGCTAGTTTTAGAACTGAATCGAACAGCATCCTCAATAAAAAGTAAATCTAAAAAAATGAATATTCCCATTATAATGGATAGAAAGCCATGGACAAAAGAAGATATAGAAACTTTAAAAGTTTATGTTACAGTAGACAAAAAAAGTCCAAAAGAAATAGCCGAGTTAATGGGTAGAACTGAAGATTCTGTAAGTTTAAAAATTAACAGGTTAGGAATAAAAATATTATCTAGTAATAAACGATTCTGGACTCAAGAGGAAGAAGAAAATCTTTCTGATTTATGGGGGAGCATTCCAATTGAAAAAATTGCGAAGAAGTTAGAGAGAACTGTATCATCAGTCAGAAATAAAGCCATTCAATTAAATCTTGGCTCTCAAATAGAGAATAATTATGATGGAATAAAATTTTCGGCACTTTCATCACTATTTAACATTCACCCAGAAACAATAAAGATTGGCTGGGTAGCACTTGGATTAAAATATAAAATAAGATATATTACTAAAACAAGTTTCTATTATTATGTTGAAATTGTTGATTTATATGAATTCTTAAATAATAACCAAAATATATGGGATAGCAGAAGCTTAGAAAAAAATATCCTAGGAATAGAACCTGAATGGCTAAAAGAAAAAAGAAAAAATGATAAAGACAAACCTTTAGGATATTTTACAATAGGAAAACTTACAAAGCAGCAACTTTTACTGGCTAAGAAATTTGTATCAGATCAGATGCAATTAGAACAAGAGACACTTTCTAAATTGAATGAAGAAGATTCACATCCCAATACTGACATCAAAAAACTAAAAAAAGATAGGAAAGATAGTCATAGGTAAAAGATTCATTTGGACAGAAGAAAAAGAGACAGAATTAAAAAAAATATGGAATACAACTAGCTTATATAAACTAGCTTCATTATTTCATACTACTGAAGACAATATTTTAAAAAAAGCTGAAGAATTATCATTACCAACCTATAAAAGTAATCGTTGGACAAAAGAGGAGGAACAGCTTCTTTTAAATTATTCAACTAAGTATATTACGAAAACCATATCTAAAAAATTAGGAAGAAGTGTCCTTGCAGTTCAAAAAAAAGCTATTAAATTAGGAATAGAATTACATAGTGAAAGAAATCCTTGGAAAAAATGGATGATCGACTACCTAAAAGATAACATTAATAAGCAACCAATCGGTGAAATAGAAAAACATTTAGGACTTAGCTATCATCGTATTTTAACAAAATGCAATGAACTAGGTATAGAATATGTTAAAGAATTATGGACAGACGAGGAAATAGAAATATTAAAAAAATATGCTGGTACTTGTCATTATACAGAACTAATAAAAGTATTACCACGAAGAACAGTCGGTGCAATAAGTGCCAAAGCATTTGAATTAGGAATACATACTATTAGTGATTATGCCAAACTAGATAATGAAGTAGTAGAATATATAAAAAATAACTGGGGTAAAAAAACAGCCACAGAAATATCACGCCACCTGCAAATTAGTATTGGGGTTTTATATCGCTATAAAAGAAATCTAGGATTACCTAATGTAGGTCAGAGAAAAAAATGGACTCCTAAGGTAATAGAAAAATTAAGAAAAGATGCTAAAATTAAAACCAGAGATGAATTAGCTAAGAAGTATAAAACTTCAGTTAACCAAATATCATCTCTTGCTAGAAAACATAATATAGAATTAATTGATTCTAAAAAAATATGGAATGATGAATTAGATAAGCAATTAAAAAAATTGATTGAAGATAATTTAACTATAAGTGAAATATCTTCTTCCATGCAAATAAAAGCATCTACTATAAGAAACAGAATAAAAGAACTTAATCTTAAAGTTGATAAAATTTCAAAAAGTGATTCTCAAAAGTGGACTGAAGAAGAGAAAAATAAATTAATAAAATATAGCCAAATATATAATATAGAAGAGATAGCAATTCTTTTAAATAAAAATGAAAAACAAGTATATTATAAAGGAAAAAAATTAGGTCTTGAATTACTTAGTAATAAAAAACACCTATGGACTCAAGAAGAGACAGAAACGCTTATTTCATTACATAGCAAATATGAGCTTCACATAATTGCCAAAGTCATGGAAAGATCAGAAGAAACAATTAAAGAAAAAGCTCGAGAATTAAACATTAAATTAAAACTAAAAGAAAGACAAAGATGGTCACCAGAAGAAGAGCAAAAGTTAAAGAACTACAAAGAAGAATTCACAATAAAAGAGATGGCTTATTTACTTAATAGAACTACAGCATCAATAGCTGGTAAATTAAAATATATGGGCCTAACAGCAAAGAAAAGTCCAAAATTTTGGACTGAAGATGAACTAAGTGAACTAATAAAACTATCTAAGTCATGTGAAGTAATAGAAATATCAAATATAATGCACAAATCCTACGAATCTATCATATCTAAACTTTATGAATTAGGTATAAAAGCTAAAATTAAAAGTAATCGTCCTTGGTCTGAAGAAGAATCTAATTGCCTTCTAGAATTACTAACCAGTTATTCATCTTTTGAAGTAGCAGATATCTTAGATCGAAGTGAAGAAGCTATTATAGTTAAAGCGATTAAATTAGGGTATGATATTGATTATAAACATCGTAGATGGACAGTGGAAGAAGAAACTACTTTATCTGATTTATGGGGATACGAACCAATCGAAAAAATAGCTAATAAATTAAATAGAACTATTTCATCAATTTTAAATAGAGCATACATTTTACAATTGGGCTCTCAGATATCTAATAACTATGATGGTCTAAAAATACAAGAAATTTCAGATATGTTTATGATAAATAGAAATACTATCCTAACTTCTTGGGTTGCTTTAGGTCTTAAATTACAATTCAGAAAAAGGTCTGATAATAGTATATATTCTTTCGTCACAATATCTAATTTATATGAATTTCTAAAAAATAATCAAAACATCTGGGATAGTAGAGTATTAGAAAAAAATATCTTAGGAAAAGAACCAGATTGGTTACTTGAAAAAAGAAGAAGAGATCAAAACATAACTGACAAAAATATCTTTGGTTTAGATAACTTAAATAAGCAACAATTACTTTTAGCTAAAAAATATATCTTAGATTTAAAAGAACAAGAATACTTATTATCTAATAGAACTAGTGGAAATGAAGTAGATCCTCATACAACAAAATTAGCTAAAAAAAGAAAAAGTAGTAGCAAAGAAAAAAAGTAAAGGAGAGTTAAGTATGGGAAAATTATTGAATAATGATGATAAACTTAAATGTTTAAAGCTATGGCGTGAATATCATGATGAAGAAGCCATAACAATACTTATTGAATCTAATATGGGATTAGTAAAATCTATAGCTAATAAATATAAGGGTACACCTCTTACATATGATGAACTAGTATCTGCTGGAAGAATAGGACTTTTTAATGCTATAAATAAATTTGATTATATAAATCGTCCAATAGAAGGTTTTAATTCATATATTGGTATTTCTATTGAAAATGGAATATTACAAGATTTAAGAAAATATAATAAACATAGTCACGTTATGAGTTTTAATCAAACAATTGGCCATAATAAAGATGATGAAGAGCTAAAACTTGAAGATGTAATTGGTACAGATGCGGATGAATTAATAGATAATGTTATAACAGAATTTAAAAATGAAGCGTTAAGAGAAGCTTTACAATGTCTTACCTCTCGTGAAAAGCAAATAATGTTCTTAAGATATGGCTTAGATGAAGATAGTCGTAAAACTCAAGAAGAAATAGCTCAAATTTACAATTGTACTAAAAGCAACATAAGTAGGATGGAAAATAAAGCTTTGATAAAGATGAGACATCCTAAAAACACTCGTAAAATAAAAGACTTTTTAGATTGATATTTATTTGAGTACATAAAGTACTCTTTTTTTGTCAAAAAATGATGTAAAAGCTACTTAATATAAATACATAAACCAACATATGTGCTAAAATATATGTTATAGATGGCTTATTTTAGGCATATTTTTAATAAGGTGATTTTATGTATAAATATAACGGAATTAGCATAAATTATAAGGACTTTGGTAAAAAAGAAGGAAAAGCAATTGTGTATCTTCATGGATGGGGACAAAATATCGAAATGATGGAACCTATAGCCAAACCATTTAAAGAAACGAATCGTTTAATTATTCTAGATTTGCCTGGCTTTGGTGACTCTGAAGAACCAAATTATGCCTGGACTTTAGAGGATTATGCTGATATGATTCATAGTTTATTAGAATCTTTAAATATCAAAAGCCCTAATTTAATAGGTCATTCGTTTGGTGGAAAAATAAGTTTAGTATATGCAACAAAATATAATGTAAATCGTCTTATACTATTAGCGAGCCCTTTTAAAGTAAAAATTAAAAAAATTTCTTGGAAAGTTAGAATCTTAAAGAAAATGAGAAACATTCCAGTACTTGGTCCTATTGCTGATAAGATAAAATCACATATGGGTTCAACAGACTATCGCAGCGCCACTCCATTAATGCGTAATGTCTTAGTAAAACACGTTAATACTGATTTAACAGAAGAAGCAAAAAAGATAAAATGTCCAACTTTTATAATTTGGGGTTCAAATGATGATGCTGTACCTGTTAGTGATGCGTATGAATTAGAAAAAATAATTAGTGATAGTGGTCTCATAGTATACGAGGGATGCTCTCATTATGCCTACTTAGAAAGACTGGCTCAAACAAACGCTATAATAGCATCATTTATAAAATAATAAGGAAGTGTGAAGTATGAATATCTTATTTTTAATATCTTTAATTATATATCTAATACATATCTTTATAATAAGTACCAAATCATTACATATGTTACAACAAAATAGATATAATAGAGGACTTCGTTATATAAAATGGATTATAAGAAACTTTAAAGATAACTTCATTAATTTTAATCTATTTTTCTTAATATTTATTCTAACTATATTTAATACTAATTTAAATTATATAAGTCCATATTTATTTATAGGAATATATTTGTTTATAACTTATATCTTTATTGAAGAAAGAAAAAAAGAGAGTACTAAACTACCTTTAAAGTATACTTCTCGTATAAAACGTATAATTGTAACTAATACTATTTTATATTTGGTTCCATGTCTAATCATGTATCTAACTTTTGATGAAAATAATCTAAGTTTATATTATCTAATCTTAGGACTTTTATCTTATATGAATTATTTTATCATCCTATTTGTTAATTTTATAAATCGTCCTATCGAAAAAGTTGTTGGACTTCACTTTGAAAATAAAGCGAAAGATAAATTAGCAAGAATGACCAACATGGATGTTATAGGTATAACTGGAAGTTACGGAAAAACAAGTACGAAAAATGTTCTATATGATATCTTAAATATTAAATATAATGTATATAAAACACCAGCTAACTACAACACTCCATTCGGTTTAATGATTACAATCAATAATTTTTTAGATATATATAATGATTATTTCATTGCCGAAATGGGTGCCTGTAAAAGAGGAGACATTAAAGAACTATGTAATTTAGTTCATCCTAAATATGGTGTTCTAACACGTGTCGGTTTAGCTCACTTAGAAACATTTGGCTCTGAAGAAAATATTCAAAAAACTAAGTTTGAACTTATTGAATCTTTACCAAGTGATGGTATTGGTATCCTTAATGGTGACGATGAAAAACAATTAAATTATAAAATAGAAAATGATTGCCAAATAAAATGGATAGGTATAGATAACCATAAAGTAGATTGTTATGCTTACGATTTAGAATTATCTCATAAAGGGACTAAGTTCAAAGTTAAATTTAAAGGAGATAAAGAAGAATATAGTTTTGAAACTAAATTACTAGGAAGAAATAATATATATAATATTTTAGCAGGTATTACTTTAGGTAAAGAATTAGGAATAAGTATTAAGGACTTACAAAAATCAGTAAAAAGAGTAATGCCAGTAGAACATCGTTTATCAATGACAAAGTATTATGATATTAATATAATTGATGATGCATATAATTCTAACCCAATGGGCTGCAAAATGGCTCTAGAGGTATTAAAGATGATGCCAGGAAAACGTATTGTAGTAACTCCAGGTATGATTGAGGTTGGAATTAGAGAAGATGAAGTGAATAAAGAATTCGGACATGAAATGGCTAAATCTGCTGATGAAGTTATCTTAATTGGGGAAGAAAAAACAAAGCCAATTTATGAAGGATTAACTGAAAAAAAATTTCCTAAAGAAAAAATACATGTTTTAAATGATGTAATGGATGCATTTCCATTAATGCTAGAATTAAAAGAAAAAGATACATATGTTTTATTAGAAAATGATTTACCAGATTCATTTAGTGAGAAAATAAGGAGTGATAAAAAATGATAAAAGTAGGAGTTATATTTGGTGGAGAAACTGTTGAACATGAAGTTAGTATTATAACAGCAGTTCAAGCAATGAGCTTCATGAATGAAAAGAAATACGAAGTAGTGCCAATTTATATCGGTAAGGATCGTAATTGGTATACTGGTGAAAAACTAAAAGATATGTCATCATACAAGGATTTAAATGAAATATCAAAAATTTCTAAAGAAGTTACACTAACTAAAAAAGGAGATAAATTTATTCTTCAAAAGAAAAATGGTGTATTTAATAGTACAATAACAAACATTGATGTTGCTTTTCCAATCGTTCATGGTAAAGGAGTGGAAGATGGTTCACTATCAGGATACTTAGAGACTATTGGTATTCCTTATGTTGGTCCTTCTATGTTAGGAGCATCTGTTGGACAAGATAAAGTAGTCCAAAAACAAATAATGTCTGCGTCTGGTGTGCCTGTAGTAAATTACACTTGGTTCTACGATCATGAATTTCAAAATGACGAAGAAAGTATTCTAAAGGAAGTTAAAAAGTTAGGATATCCAGTAATTGTAAAACCTGCTCGCTTAGGTAGTAGTGTAGGAATAACAGTTGCTCATGACGAAACTGAACTAATTGACTCTATTGAAGAAGCGATAAAATATGATGAAAAAATCGTTGTAGAAGCAATGGTTAAAAATCTAAAAGAAGTTGACTGCGCTGTTGTTGGAAATAGCGAAGATATGGAATGCTCATTAATTGGTGAAATGTTAACAGATAATGACTTCCTTACATTCGAAGATAAATATATTGGTAATGGTAATGGTGGCAAAAAAGGCGGTTCTAAAGGAAATGCTGGTGGAAAAGTTGTTACTAGCGGATTTAAAATCCCAGCTGATTTAGATAAACAAGTAGAAGAAGACATCTATAAATATTCAAAAGAGGCATTTAGATGTTTAAACCTAAGTGGTGTAACAAGGTTTGACTTCCTTGTTGATGAAAAATCAAAGAAAGTTTATGTTAATGAACCAAACACAATTCCAGGTTGCTTAGCATTTTTCTTCTTTACTCCAAAAGGAAAAAAATATCCAAAGCTACTTGATGAGTTGATAACAAAAGCAATTAAAGAATATAAAGAATCTAAAAAGAAAGTTACGAGTTTCGAATCAAATGTTTTAAGCACATATGACGGAGCTAAAGGTTCAAAAAGTAAAATGCAATAAAGACTTTTAAAGTCTTTTTTATTTGAAATTAAATATTAAAAGTCAAGATTGAAAATGAAATAATTTACGTAAATTTACATTTTGTATTTTCACATTTTTATCGAAAGTTATTTACAAAATGTGTTAATTAAAGTATTATTATTGTAGACAGTGGTACATTGTGGAGGAAAGTGGGGGATTCTGAAAATGTTCATGGGCGAATATCATCATAATATTGATGAAAAAGGACGACTTATAATTCCTGCCAAATTTCGAACAGAACTTGGAAACAAGTTTATCGTAACCCGTGGCTTAGAAAAATGTCTCTACGTATATTCTGAGTCAGAGTGGAATAATATAGTTGCCAAATTAAAAACTCTACCTTTTACCAAAAAAGACGTCCGTACTTTCGTCAGATCCTTCTTTTCTGGTGCCACTGAATGTGAATTTGATCGCCAAGGTCGAATTAACATTACCTCCCCATTGGTTAGTTACGCCGATATTACCAAAGAATGTGTAATCATCGGCGCAAATGACCGACTTGAAATATGGTCAGAAGATTCTTGGAATAATTTTTTCGTAGAAAATGCCGATAAAATAGAAGATATCGCTGAGCATTTATTTGATGGGAGTGATTTAAGTGAAACATTATAGTGTAATGCTATCTGAATCTATTGATGGACTAAATATCAAAAGTGATGGTATATATGTTGATGGAACATTAGGATATGGTGGACATAGTAGTGAGATTTTAAAGAAACTAACTACAGGTCATTTATATTCATTCGATCAAGATAAAGAAGCTATTAATGAATCAAAAAAACGTTTAAGTGAAATTAGTGATAATTTTACTATTATTTATAGTAATTTTGTTAATATGAAAACAAAATTAGAAGAGCAAGGTATAACTAAAGTAGATGGAATCATTCTTGATTTAGGTTTATCTAGTCCTCAAATAGATAACAAAGAGCGAGGATTTACATTTATGAATGATGCCCCACTAGATATGCGTATGGATTTATCAAATCCTTTAGATGCTAAGAAAATAGTTAATACTTATAGCATAGAGGAACTTACAAATATTTTCTATATATATGGCGAAGAAAAAATGTCTAAAATAATAGCTAAGAAAATTGTAAGTGAAAGATTAAATAGAGAAATAAAAACTACAAAAGAGCTAGTAAAAATCATTGAATCTGCTGTAGGAGCCAAGTACTTTAATAAAAACCATCCAGAAAGACAAATATTCCAAGCAATACGTATTGAAGTAAATAGTGAATTAACAGTACTTAAAAGTGTTTTACCAGATGCAATTGATTTATTAAATAAAGGTGGAAGAATGTCCGTTATAACATTTCATTCCCTAGAAGATAGAATAGTAAAACAATTATTTAAAAAAGATAGTGAAATAGATGATTTAGTTAAAGGTTTACCTACAATACCAGAAGAGTATTTGCCTAAAATAAAACTAATTAATAAGAAACCTATTTTACCATCAGAAAAAGAACTTAGTGAGAACTCTCGTAGTAAGAGTGCTAAGCTAAGAATTATCGAAAGGATAAAATAAAATGTCAAACAAGGTATACAAGAAAAAAGCTAAATTGAAGAAAAGATTAAGAGGCGAAGGTGCAATTTATTTTACACTAATCTTAATTCTGCTTGCAATACCTGTTTGTAGTGTTTATACTAAAGCTGTACTATCAGAAAGTAATATTGCTTTAGAAAAGGTAAAAAGTGAAATAAAAGAGCAAGAAAACATAAATGAATCTTTAAAAATGGAGATAAGCGAACTTGCTTCTTTAGATGCAATTCAAAAGACAGCAGCTGAAAATGGTCTTACATATCAAAATGGTAATATAAAAGTAGTTACCAACGAATAAACAAGGAGTCTTTGCTTATGAAAAGAAAAAATAATACAATAAATGTTAGTAAAATAATTTTTGTTGTACTTGTTTTTTCTTTTTTTTCAATTGTCATAAAACTTGCCCTTGTATCATTGTCAGAAACTACAGATGGCATAAACCTAACAGCATTTGTTGAAAATCGTAATACTGAAGAAGAAATACTAAAAGCTAATCGTGGTTCAATATTTTCAACAGATGGTGAGGTTTTAGCACAAAGTATTAATTCTTATACAATAATTGCGTATCTTTCAGAATCAAGAACCAAAGATCCCGAAAAACCAAAACATGTTGTTGATAAAGAAAAAACAGCAGAAGCATTAGCTCCTTTGCTTGGAACTTCAAAAGAATATATTTTAGATAGACTAAATACTGAAGGAAAATATCAAGTTGAATTAGGAACAAGTGGCAAAGATATCAGTACTTTATTAAAAAATCAAATCGAAGAATTAGACTTACCAGGAATAAGTTTTATTGAAAGCCAAAAAAGATATTATCCTATGAGTACTTTTGCTCCGTATGTAATTGGTTATGCACAAAGAAATGATGAAGGTGCAATAACTGGACGTATGGGAATAGAAGCTTATTTTGATGAAGAATTAAAAGGTGAAGACGGTAAGACAATATATCAAAAAGATGCCTATGGTTACACAATGCCCAATACTACTACTCAAACTTTTCCATCAAAAGCAGGAGAGGATATTTATCTAACTATAGATAGTAAAATTCAATTGTTTGTTGAAAATGGTATAAAAGAGATTACTCAAAATAATGAAATGGACTGGCTTACTTTTTCTGTAATGGATGCCAAAAGTGGTGCAATAGTAGCAACAGGATCAAGCCCAAATTTTAATTTGAATACATTAGAAGGTATCGAAAAGTCATGGTTAAATCCTTTAACCACTTATACATATGAGCCAGGAAGTACAATGAAAATATTTTCATTTCTTGCTGCAATGGAACATAATGTTTATAACGGTCAAGAAACATATCTTTCTGGTAATAAGAATATAGATGGTTCAATAATAAACGACTTTAATGGTGGTCGTGGTTGGGGTGTTATCACATATGATGAGGGATTCTCATACTCATCGAATGTTGCTGCCTCTAACTTAGCCGATAAAATTGGACGTGAAAATTTATATAATTTCTATGCTAATCTTGGTTTTGGTAAAAGAACTGGAATAACGCTACCTAATGAAGCAAGTGGTGATATAGATTTTACATATCGCACAGAAGTTGCCACAGCATCCTTTGGTCAAGGTATAACTACAACTCCAATTCAAAATCTTCAAGCCCTAAGTATCTTAACTAATGAAGGTATTGAGATTCAACCATACATAGTTGAAAAAATAGTTAACAGCGAAACAGGAGAAACTTCATATCAACATGAAAGAACCGAACTAGGTCGTAAAGTTTCTAAAGAGAATATCGATAAAATGCTGTCAATGATGTATGATGTTGTTTATAGTGGCAAAACAGATGCAAAGTATTATCAAGCCAATAACATTACATTAGTTGGTAAAACAGGGACTGCTCAAATCGCCGGAAATAACGGCTATCTATCTGGACAACACGATTATGTGCGTAGTTTCGCCGGTGTCTTCCCATACGAAAATCCACAATATATAGTTTATGTTTCAGTAAAAAAATACAACGGAAAATATAAAGATTTTGCTAGTATGGTAACTAAAGTAGTAGAAGAAATTGCCAAATATAAAAACATAACTGAATTAATTGAAAAAGTAGATAATAATAAAATAATAACTATGAACAATTTTATTAGTAATGATGTAGCTACTACTGAAGAAAAATTAAAATCTTTAAATTTAAATATTATTAAACTAGGTAATGGTAAGTATATAATAAATCAATATCCAGAAAAGGGCAAAGTAGTTATAGTAGGAGATAAAGTATTCTTATTAACAAATGATTCTACTTATAAAATGCCTAATATAATAGGATGGAGTAGTAGTGAAGTACAGACTTTATGTAAACTACTTGGTCTAAATTTAAAGACAACAGGTTTTGGTCGTGTAAAAGAAACCAGTATTGTAGAAGGAACAGATATAATAAGAGGAATGACTCTTCAAGCCACTTTTGAATAGATATTAGCCAGTTCTAATATCTTTTTTTATGTAGAAAAATAGAGATATAAAAAAGACTGAATTATCAGTCTTTTTATAATTAGTCTTCAATTTCTTGAATTTTTAGGAAGTTAGTATGAGCATCCTTAGGGAAGCCACCAACTACTGCAACTAAATCACCTTTTTCAAGTCCAAGTAATTCTTTAGCAGCTTTAACGCCATCCTTAACTATTGAATCAGTATCGTTATACATAGGAACTAGTTTAGTATAAACACCCCATTTTAACGCTAGAGAATGAGCAACCTTTTCACTAGTTGTAGTTGCAACTATAATTGAATCTGGTCTTAAAGATGCAATATCTAATGCTGTTTTACCAGTTAATGTAGAAGCAACGATTGCTTTAATTGACAACTCTTGAGTTGCATCAACAGCACACTTAGCAATAGTATTATGTATTTCAGTACCAGTTAACTTAAATTCATCTAAGTTATATTTAGTGATTCTTTCAACACTTTCACAGATAGTAGACATGGTTTGAATAGTTTCAACTGGATAGTTACCAATAGTAGTTTCGTCACTAGTCATAATAGCGTCACAACCAGCAATAACAGCATTTGCAACATCAGTAACTTCTGCGTTAGTAGGACGTATATTAGTTTTCATACTATACATCATTTGGGTAGCCATAATTACACCTTTACCCATAGCATGACAAGTATCAATCATCATTTGTTGGTAAAGAGGTAAATTTTCAACTCCAGTTTCAATTCCTAAATCTCCACGAGCAACCATAATATAATCAGAAGCTTCAACAATTTCTTCTAAATTATCCATTGCATATTGAGTTTCAACTTTAGAAATAATAGGCATATTAGGCTTACCATATTCACGACATAAATCTCTAACTTGCTTAATATCATCAGCACTATTAACAAAAGATATTGCTAAATAGTCTCCATCGTTTTCACAAGCATACTTGATATCCTCTTTATCTTTTTCAGATACATATGGAACATCTAATTTAATACCAGGAAGACAAACCCCGCGACGCGATTTAATTACACCAGAGTTTTGAATTTCACAAGTAACCCCATCTTCTTCAATAGAAGTAACAATTAACTTATAGAATCCATCATCAAGTAAAATAGGTGAACCAACACTTAAATCTTTTAATACATTAGGATAGTTAAGTGTAATTCTATCTTTTGTACCATCATTACCATCTTCACCATCAGACTCAACAATTCTAATTGTTGCTCCTTTAACAAGTTCAATAGTACCTTCTGCAAAAGAACATGTTCTTAAATCAGGTCCTTTTGTATCATATAAGGTTGCAATATTTGCACCTAATTCTTCGTTAGCTCTTTTTATTAAAGCCTCGTCTAATCTTCTTTCTTCTAATGTAGCATGTGAAAAGTTAATTCTAGCTACATTCATACCAGCTTCTACAAGACCCTTAAAATTCTCCCAAGTTTGTGTAGAAGGACCGATACTACAAATAATCTTAGTTTTTTTCATTTTTCTTTCCTCCTTAAAATAACTAATAAATTTTAACACTTTTTCTTATATTTGTAAATATTTAGAAAAATTTGTTTCTAACTTCAAAAAATGGTATTATATTACACATTAAAAAGGGGGTTTTTATATGGCAAAAATTATATCTTTATTTCCGCATAATGAACAAGCTTATGAAGCCCTTATTTCTAGTCTAGATAAAAATCCCTTAGCTTTTATAGAACATGCTACTGGAACAGGTAAATCATTTATATTTTTAAAAGCTCTTTATACTAAAATGCGTAAAAAAAGAATTTTATTTATTAGTATGCATGACGAAATGTTTGAACAATTATTTAACGAACAAATGCCAACTTTAGGAATTAATAGAACTGAATTTTCTAAATTTGATACAATGATTTATCCAAATATTCTAAAATATAATATGCAAGATATAATAAATAATTATGATTGCATTGTTTTTGATGAAGCTCATCACTGTGGTGCCGAAAAGTGGGGAGAAAAAGTTTTAGAATTAAAGGAACTTGTTTTAATTACACCAGGAAAATATATGATAGGTGGAACAGCAACAGGTATTAGATATCTTGATAATTATATGGATGTATCAGAAATATATTTTAATGGTAATACTGTAAGTCGCCTTCCAATATCAATTTCTATTTTAAAAAATCTCTTACCAGCACCATTATATATTAATACTAAAAATTCATGTTTAGAAAGAATAACATCAATCAAAAACAAATTCAAGCATATTCCATTGACAGAAGAAACTAATAAGATATTAAATCGTCTTAATGTATTAGAAGAAGAAACAAAGATAGAAAGTAAAACAAATGAAATTCTAAAAAAATATGGTGTTAAACCAGGTGAAAAGTATATAGTTTTCTGTCGTAATATTAATGATTTAAACCAAAAAAGAAAAGAAGCAGAAGAATGGTTTAAAGATATAGGACCAATTAAAACTTTTGCTGCTCATAGTGGTCAAAAGAAAGATAAGAATATCAATGAAATAAAAGAATTTGGTAAATCACGCAACGAAATAAGTTTAATGTTTGCGGTTGATATTTTTAATGAAGGATTTCATATAGATGGTGTAGATGGGGTTTTAATGTTCCGTAAAACAAAATCTCCAATAGTTTATTTTCAACAAATAGGTCGTGCTCTATCATTTTCAGCACGTAAAAAACAAATAAAGATATTTGACTTTGTTAATAATATAGCAGAAAGTGATGTTATCTATGAATTATATAAAGAAATAATTAGCGAAGCAAAAAAACTTATTAAAGAACAACCAGAAAATAAAGAATTATATGAAGAGATTCTAAAAAGATTTGAAATAGTTGATGAAACAACTCAAATAATAGATGAACTAAAACAAATAGAAAGTCTTTTAGATGAAAAATACATTTTAAAAAATAATTTAAATAATGCTATAAATAAACTTAGAGAATATCGTCTTTTCTATCCTGATACTAATTTTAGAACTGAATTTGCCAATCATCGTTTAAGTCCAGAATACATTAATGCATATAAATATATTTGTCATATGAAAGATCATCTAACTGAAGAAAATATAATTTTATTACAATCTCTTAATATATCATTCAGCAAAGATATAGATATGCCAATAGAAGAAAGAAAAAGAAAACTAAAAGGATGCAAAACAGTTCATGAATTGAAAGAAGCTAAATATAAAGAATTTATTAGTAATTATCTTAAATTCTATAATGAAAATAATCGTCGCCCTAAATTAGATGGTAACAAAGAAGAACTTGAATTATATCAAGAATATCGTAGTTACTTAAATGAACTAAGTCCATCTAAATTAAATAATTTATTACTATTATTTCCATTTAAAGCAACAGTTGAAGAAATAATTCTAACAGGTAACTATCCAGATAAAGAATCAATTTTAGAATATATAAATTACATTAAGTACAAAATAGATAATAAAATTTCTCTAGATGAAATAGAAATGAAAGTTACTAAAAAAATTGTTAAGACTATATCTTTAAAAGAAATAAAATTACTAGGATTCTTAAACAATCTAGATAGTATAAATTTAAAAATAGAGAAAGCAATTACTACTATAGCTAATTATAAAAAAGTTAATAAAGATGAAAATTTTAAATTTATTGATTACTTAGTAGGGGAAGAAGAAATATATAATGCTATAAAAATTATTCATAAATATGCTAAGAGAATTACAACGCCTCAATTCGAAAAACTTCTAGCATTAAATATTACTTTACCTCAATCTATATCGATGACTTTAAAAAAACGTCTAGAATTATTAGGCCCTTATAATTCTTTCTATGAAAAAGAAAAAGGAGAAGGTAATTTCTTGATTGAAGAATATATGGATTTTATAAGTAAAAATAATTATCGCCCAACTTTAGAAGAAACTCCTAATTTGTATCAAAAATATATTAACTTTATAACTAGAACAACAGTTCCAAAACTTCGTGAATTATGTTCTTACTTAAAACTACACAATATAGAATTAACTTTCTATGAAAAAATTATAACAGGTGAACCAGTAGATTCTTCTATTATTGATGAATTTGTAGAAAGTATTAATATTAAATTGCATCATAATTCAAAAATTTCAAACGAAGAATTAAAATTACTTAGAGCAATAAAAAGATATAAATATTCTAAATCATCTGAATTCATAGAGGACTTAATAATTGAAATTACTAATATTAATGATATTGATAACTGTCTTATTGAATTAGAAAATATATTAGAAAAACAAGTAAATAAAAATATTTATTCAATAGATACTACGAAACTTATTCGTCAAATAACATCTAAAAGTAAATTTATTACCAAAGACCATAAAAGAATATTAGAAAAATTAGAAATAAGTATTCCAGAAGTTTTATCTAATTACCTTGATAATACAACTTTTATCAATCAATTTGATGAAGAAATTGCTACTAAATATTCTTTCCTAGAAGAATATAAAGCATATATAACAAAGAATAAGAAAAGACCTCCTAAGGATTCTAATATTGATAAGGATTATAGAATTTACATTGCTAAATTAAGCATGGAAAGAATCAACATATTTTGCGAAATATTTACTCAAAATGATTTACCATTAAGTTTTGAAGAAAAAACTTTATTAAGACATCGTAAAGATATTTCTAAAGAAGAACAAAGTAAATATATAGCATATATAGATAATAAAAATAAAAATAATATACCATTAGATTTATTAGAGAATAGAGTTATTAATACTTTAAGAAAATTTAGTAAAGTGAATTTTCAATTTAAAAAGAAAATAAAAAGAGAAATCAAGTCAGATGATCAATATGAAAAGGATTTAATTAATAATTTAAAAGAATGTATAGCAAGAAATCCAGAATCAGAAATAAATTATGACAATGGTATTTATAATATTTCTATATTAAATCGTCGTAGATTAGAGGAATTTCGCTTAAATCTTTTAAGTATTAAAGTTTTTTCAAGAGTATTAAATAAGATTAAGAAATTAAAACAACCTTTAAATATTTGTTTATCAGTAGATGAATTAATTAAATTTAATGAACTTTCAAAATTAAGCTATTTAGATGAAGAATCTAAAGGCTTATTAAGAATCATAAATGATTTAGATAATGAGTATCAATTTATAGCACGTGGCATAGCTAAGAAAGAATTTATCTCATCTTACTTATTATTTATTGAGCAAAATAATGGACGTCGTCCTCTTATAACATCAGAAAATCCAGTAGAGCAAGAATTAGCATTAGATTTTGAAGAAATATATAGTTTATTAAGTAAAGAGGAATTATCTAAAATAGATAGAACTATTAAAAAAAGTATAAAAGAAATATCTGGTGCAGATTTCTATCAAGAATTCTATAATTTTATAATAACAAATGAACGTTTCCCATGTGGTAATAGCCCAGATGAAGAAGAGGTAAGGTTAAATAGTTTATATCAATCATCAAGTAAAAGTTTTACTAAAGAACAATTACTAACATTGAAAAAATTAAAAAAGAAATATACAAAATCAACTTTAGAAGCAAATATTAGATTTTCTAAACTACATGCTACAAGTCTAAAAAAGATTTAAAAGGAGTGATAAAAAATGGCCAAGAAAACAATAAAAGATAAAGTTAGACTAGAACAGATAATAGATGAGTTTTTATTAAATGATATTCCTTTATCTTTATTAACTGAAACATACGAATTAACATATCCGCAAATGAGATTGTTATTAAATCGTATTAAAGGATTTAATTACCAAAATAATAAATTAGATGAATTATATCAAGATTTTCATACTGATGGTTATTCAAGTGACTATTTAACTCTTCCACATAATATTGAAGAAAAACCACCATTTACACATGAAGAACATATTGAAAATTTTAAGAAATTAAGTGAATTAAAAGTTCAAATTGAAACTGACTATACATATAAGATACAAGAATTAGAACAAAAAATTTCAGAATTAGAAAATAAAATATCTTCTTATAATTCAGAAACTATAGCAAAGATAGAAAATATAATTACTTTTTTAGATAATTCTCAAAATAATGATTCTTCTGATATTTTAGAGATAATTTTAAGAAACGGAATAACTCCTAAAGAACTTCCACATTTAAATGAATTGTATAATCAATATATTGCAACAAAAGAAGAATTAAGTAAATTAGAATCTGAATTAACTGAAATTAATAATAAAGAAACTTTAAAAGAACAATATAATAATCTTTATAGAGAATTAACTGTAAGAAATATTAAATTAGTAAATTGGGTTATTAGAACATTCTTTAATAGTATTCCACTACCAAAAGAGGATGCTCAAATGTATGGTATAGAAGGTTTAATTATAGCAATCCAAAAATATGATTATACTTTAAATTATCATTTTTCAACATTTGCAGTTCAAATTATTGTACATAAAATTGAAAGACATTTTAAAGAAATGATGGGACTTAGTTGGGATGATTATATAAGAAAGAATTCTATTAAATATTATCGTCGTCTAATGCGTGAAGAAGATCCAAATAGAACAACAGATCCAACTCCAAAAGAACTTGCAGATTTAGGTTTAATTAACTTATCAGCTTCAACAATAATGACTCTTGATGAAATGATAGATATGATTGTTCCTATGTCTTTTGTATATGCACCATTAGAAGCTGATTACAAACCAACTAGAAGAAATGAAATGCCAACTACTTTTGAAGATTATGACACTCTTGATGAATATGAAAATTTAGTAGAAATAGATGCTAACATTGATATTTTTGAACTAAGTCAAAATGAAGTATTACGTAAAAAGTTAATGGAAGTATTAAGTACTTTAACTGTACGTGAACAAAGAGTTTTAAACTTAAGATTTGCTTTAGAAGGCGGAGATTCTTTAAGTTTAGAAAATACTGGAAAGGTTATAGGGGTAACTCGTGAAAGAGTAAGACAAATAGAAGCAAAAGCTTTAAGGAAATTAAGACATCCATCACGTATGAATTGTTTAAGAGAATATGGCTATAATAACTATTACAGAGAAAACAATCGACTAGATAAAAATACTCTTACATACTTAGAATTAATATCTTTATTAAGAAGTAAAGTATCATATGGTAGTTTTATAACTTTCTTAAAAATGAATGGTATTGACCTATCTTTTGAATCTTTAAATTCTTATCTATTTAAACTTGAAAAAACATGTGAAGCTGTAAAAGAGTATATTGAAAGACATCAATCAGTAATAATAGATAGCTTAATTGACTATGTTTATGATAAAGAATCAATTTTACATACGAGTCAAGCCATGAAAGAAATAATAAAATATCATAAGTATTTACTTGAAGAATTAAAAGGTCTTCCTTATGAAAGATGTGCACCAGAAGATACAGGAAAAAAACTAAAAAAAATATAATATATTAGTTAGTTTAATACATAAAAAAACATTTGATTTTATTCAAATGTTTTTATTTTTACACTATATCTTCTGGATCTAGTTCAACATCACGTCTTGTTAATATTTCATATCCATCTTGAGTAACTAATACAGTATGTTCAAAGTGTGCACTATTAGAGTCATCATCAGTACATATCGTCCAATCATCATCTAACATATATATGTCGCGACTTCCTAAATTTAACATCGGTTCAACTGCAATTACATTGCCAGCATGAAGTACTGGGCCTTTATGTTCTTTTCCATAGTTAGGTACATCAGGATCTAAATGAACTTTATCTCCCACACCATGACCAACAAGTTCTCTTACAACTCCTAAGTTATATTTATGTGCAACCTTTTCAACCGCATGGCCAATATCCCCAACTGTACATCCGTCGTGTATTGCATTCAAACCAGCCATTAATGATTCTTCGGTTCTTTCAAGTAATTTAATATCTTTTGGCTTACCATCACCAACTATATAACTCCAAGCAGAGTCTCCGTGATAGCCTTCATAACAAGCACCAATATCTAATTTTACAATATCTCCATTTTTTAATTTTCTGTGTCCAGGAATACCATGAACAACTTCATTATTAATGCTTATACAAATACTACCAGGGAATCCATAAAGTCCTTCGAAAGAACAAGTACATCCTTTACTTTCAATGAAATTTTTAGCTAGACTATCTAACTCTTTTGTACTAATGCCTGGTTTAATAAATTGCTGTAAATATTTATGAGTCAATCCAACAATTTTACCAGCTTCTCTTAATTTATTTATTTCATCTTCAGTTCTTACAACTATCATAAATTCATCCCCAATTCGTTAATATTATAGCACATATTTACAAATATGATTAAGTATTCATTATAACTATATAATATAGTTCTTGATATATTTTCCATATTTGTTAAAATTATATGAGTACGAGGTGTGAATGATATATGAAAATAATAATTGTTGGAATAGGTAAGCTAGGTGAGTACTTAGCAAAAAGTCTTGTAAAAGAAAGTAATGAGGTTACATTAATTGATACAGACTTTTCTAGTTGCCAAGATGTTATTAATAATGAAGATTTAAACTATATAAATGGAAATGGTTTAGATTCGAATATTTTAGAAGAAGCTGGTATTCATGAAGCTGATCTTTTAATTAGTGTTATGGCAAGTGACGAGCAAAATGTTATGTGTTGTTTACTTGGTAAAACATTAGGTGTAACCCATACAATAGCCCGTATTCGTACACCAGAATATTCAAATTCAATTAATATTTTAAGAGAAAAATTAGGCCTATCAATGACTATAAATCCAGAAGCTTTAACAGCCAGTCATATAGCTGATGTTCTAAATACCCCAAGTGCCTTAGATGCAACAACATTCTTTAAAGGCAGAATTAGAATGATTTCTCTTAAAGTAAAAGAGAATACTAATTTAGAGGGATTGACACTTAATAGTCTTTTAAGAAAATTAAATAGTCGTATTATCGTATGTGCAATTGAACGTAATGGTGAAATAATAATTCCTAAAGGAAATGTTAAATTACAACTTAATGATAAACTACATATAACAGGTAAACCTAGTGATATTCATGATTTCTTAAAATTCTCTAATTTAGTAACTTCTAAAACTAAAAAAGTTATAATTAGTGGTGGTTCAAACACTGCAATCTATTTATCTAAAATATTATTAGATTTGGGAATGCAAGTTAAGTTAATTGAAATAAATGAAGAAAGATGTAAGTTCTTAAGTGAGATATTACCAGGTGCATTAATTATTAATGGAGATGTATCTGATCAAAATATTTTATATGAAGAAGGAATAGAAAAATGTGATGCTTTTGTATCCTTAAATAGTATAGACGAAGAGAATATTGTTTATTCAATGTTCGCTTCTATGCTTAATGTCCCAAAAATAATTACTAAAGTAAACCACATTAATCTTGATAGAGTAGTAGATAAAGCTAATATAGACACTGTAATTACCCCACACAAAATAGCTACTAATCAGATAGTGAGATATGTAAGAGCAATGCAAGATAGTGAGGCAAGTAGTTGCGAATCAATTTATAAATTTGATGACGATCGCTTTGAAATGCTAGAATTTAAAATAAAAAATGATTTCGAAAAATTAAATATTAAAATAAAAGATATTGATTTAAAAGATGGAGTATTAATAGTTGCCATTCATCGTGGAAAAAATATTATATTTCCAAACGGAAATGATGAAATAAGAGAAAAAGATATTATAATTGTTGCTAATAGTGAATCTAATATAAAAGATATAAATGATATTTTGGAGTAGAAAATGAAAAATAAATTAGTTTATAAATATATTGGAAAAGTATTAATTGGTTTTTCTTTATTATTACTATCTCCAATAATTGTATCTTTAATATATAAAGAAAATATAATATCATTTTTAATACCAGCAATAATTAGTTTTACTATTGGTGTAATTCTAAATTCTCTTAAATTGAAAAATAAAAATATGTACGCTAAAGATGGTTTTATTATTGTCGCAATATCTTGGACTATTATAAGTATAATAGGCTCCATACCTTTAATGATTGAATGTAACTTAGATTTCTCATCAGCTTTCTTTGAAGCCGTATCTGGTCTAACTACAACAGGAGCAACGATATTTGAAGATGTTGAGCATTTGTCAAAAGGAATTTTATTCTGGCGTAGTTTTATGCACTTCATTGGCGGAATGGGAGTATTAGCTTTTGTAATGGCTATTGTACCATTATCTAAAAATGATAAATCAATGCATGTATTAAAAGCTGAAATGCCAGGACCTAGTGTTGCAAAATTAGTACCAAGTATAAAAAAGACATTATTCTATTTGTACTTTATTTATATTGGCTTAACAACTGTTGAATTTATCTTACTTATGGTAGGTGGATTAAATACCTTTGACAGTTTACTTATAGCTTTAGGAACTGCAGGTACAGGAGGTTTTTCTGTTTTAAACACAAGTCTAGCCACATACTCAGTATTTAATAAATGGGTAGTTACTATTTTCATGTTCTTATTTGGAGTTAACTTTAATATTTATTTTTTAATTTTAATGAAAGACTTAAAGTCAGCTTTAAGAAGTGAAGAATTAAAAGCCTACATTTTGATATTTATAGCATCTTTTCTTTTTATTCTTATAAATACTTATAGTATGTTTGCTAACCTAGGAGAAGCTATATTAGATACTTCATTCCACATCTCATCAATAATGACTAGTACTGGATATAGTATTGGAGATATTAATTTCTATCCAACATCTTGTCGTATTATCATTCTTGCTTTAATGATAATAAGTGCATGTGCGGGAAGTACCTGTGGTGGTTTTAAAATTTCTAGATTATTAATTATAATAAAAACAATCAAAAGAGATATTCTAAAAGCTATTCATCCTAATAGCGTTAGAACAATAACTTTCGAAGGCAAGAAAGTCGAAGAATCAACAATAAAAAGTACCCAAACATTTATGTTTTTATATATTCTTTTAATCATTTTTATAATGTTCTTAGTTAGTTTCGAAAGCATAAGTTTTGAGCAAACAATAAATGCCGTCTTTACAACGTTTGGTAACGTTGGTTTATGCTTTGATATATCGTCATTTGCTAACTTTAGTTCATTTTCTAAAATAGTTTTAAGTATTGGTATGCTTTTAGGCCGTCTAGAAATATTTCCAATCATAGTACTATTTTCAGATATACATAAATAAATTGTATAGAGTCCTAAAATTTAGGACTCTTTTAATAAAATTTAATAATCAAAAAAACTCTAGTATGTTATAATAATTTTTAGTAAAATCTAAAAGAAAGAAGAATAGATATGTTAGAATTAAAAAAAGTTACCAAAATATACGAAGTTGCAGGTTCTAAACAAAAAGCTCTTAATAAAATAGATATAAAATTTCGCCAAAATGAATTTGTATCTATCTTAGGTCAAAGTGGTAGTGGTAAAACTACAATGTTAAATATTATAGGGGGATTAGATAAATATACAAGTGGAGACCTTGTGATAAATGGGATTTCTACTAAAGAGTATAGTGATCGTGACTGGGATACATATCGTAACCATCGAGTAGGTTTTGTTTTCCAAAGTTACAATCTTATCCCTCATCAAACAGCATTACAAAATGTTGAACTAGCTTTAACTTTATCTGGAGTAGATAAAGAAGAAAGACGAAAAAAAGCTATTGCAGTATTAAAAAAAGTTGGTCTTGGTAATCAAATAAATAAAAGACCTAACCAAATGTCAGGCGGCCAGATGCAAAGAGTAGCAATCGCTCGAGCTTTAGTAAATGACCCAGATATTCTACTTGCAGATGAACCAACCCGTTCGTTGT
>JAAGKN010001032.1_pt1 | contig 71250 bp, 67 predicted proteins | sample 6206371 | NCBI WGS metagenome assembly JAAGKN01 (sample SAMN11533720, study PRJNA540317) | gut metagenome | isolation source: fecal pellets from male and female animal of same cohort | host: Peromyscus leucopus | place: USA:CA | collected 2017
TTTAAAAACTTTTAAAAATAAACAAAATTAAACAATAAAAACAGGGTAATATTTTTATATCTTCACTTGACACTTTCATATAAAATTTATATATTAACCTTGTTAGCTAGAATGAACTGCAGAAAATTCGCGCTCGCCTGCCGCTTGCTTAATTTATTTAAGTATTGCGATGGAGGGACTCGGTATATCCGATGCGCGTCCTCCCATTCTAGCTTTTTTATCTATATTTTCTTTTCTAGTTCTAGCCTTATTATCTATTATATGATAGTTGACTATCTCATAATTTTCTTTTTGCTCTGATAACTCCAATAAGACTATGTCATTATGCTTATCATCTGTTCTTGTAATAAAGTTGTGATAAGCTGATTTATCTTTATTTGCTTTTAAAATCACCTCTGGTTTATAAAGAGCATTTCCTATTATTCTTATACCTTCTTCATCACTTATATCTGGATGACTTGCTTTATTTTTATCAATAATATTTTTTTTAAGTAATACTGGTTTATCTTTTAAACCATATTCTTCTATTGTTTCTTTATTTAAATTAGGTAATGTATTATCTTTATTAAAATCTATATGTATGCTTTTAATTTTTTCTTCTATGCTGTTACTGTTAGAAGAATTGACACTAAACCTACCATTTTCATCTCGTTTATGGTCTTCTTCTTTAAATTCATCATAAGCACTAAATAAATCTTCATTGCCTGCCATAACAGGCTCTGGAACATTGTCTACATCTATACTATTAAAGCCAGACTTTTCGTCTTCGGCTAATGCTTTCCTTGCTTCCTCTGGGCTGATAATTCCAGCTTCTGTTAAGGTTACATAAGTATCTGCTTTTAATTTATTGTTAGCTATCTCTTTACTTTCATCATTAGATGACTGTATCTTAAATATAAAATCTATTGAAGTATCAACTTCACCAAATAAATCCCACTGGATTAGCTCTAATAACCTTTTTAATGGTTTTCTAAACTGTTTTTCACATTGACTTAATACATATTCATTCCAATGGAAGTTCTTTTGATAGTTACACGGCAAACGCTTAAAAAAATATTTTCCACAAGTATTTCTAATAAATATTTGTATAAAATACCGTAATAATTGATAAATAATAATATTTTTTAAACTTAATTTAAATTTTTGTAAAATAGGTGGAAAAATAAACAAAGATTTTCAATATTTTTGTTGATTAATCACTTGAAATATGGTAGTATTAAATCACAGATAGAGGAGCTTATGCTTATGGGCAGAAAAAAAGAACGCTCTCAAAAACTGATAAAGCTATGATGACTGCCATCATCATAGAAATAATCAGACTTTTAAAAGAGCTTTTCTAACCACTGGGGGATTTATTCCCCCAACTCTATTTGTAATATAATAGTTATATCGGAGTTTGTCAAGATGGGAGAAGAAAAAAGAATAGAAATACTTGCTTATATTTTAGTTATATTATCTTTAAGAAATTTAATTATTAGTATTGTAAAAGGTTAAGTATGGCAGAGCATGGTGGTAAAAGAGCAGGAGCTGGCAGACCTGCACTAAACATTCAAAAAATAAAAAGAACTATTGCTATCTCTAATGATGACTGGCAAATGATTAAAGCATCATCTAAATCAGAAAGAAAAGTAGCTGATTTTATTGTAGAAGCTGTTAAGTTTTATAATGAAAATAAAAAAACCAGTAGTTAATATTGGTTTTTATCAACAAAAATAAAGCAAAAGTAAAATGTTATTCTAAGCAGCTAAATAAGTAAAGATATTTTCTCCCACAATCATAATTAAAAATTCTTCTAGGATATTTATTCATCCAGTCTTGTATGTATTGTATGTATTCAACAGTAAATTTACCTATATCCATACCTTTGTCTTACTTTCTAATTTTATTATTATCTCATATCTTGAATATCTTTCTGTTAATACTAATAATGCAGTCTTTGTTTCTCTTCTACCTACTACTTATATCCTAGACCAGTCACCAAACCGCCTTTCTTTTGCAGTAAAATGATAAACACTATATTCCACTCGCATACTCAAATCACTATTCTTTAACTCTACTAAACCTCATTTAAGCTCTCTACTTATCGTGCTTTTATTTACACCTATTTGGCGGGATATTTCATTTACTCCCATTTTTTGTTTATACAATAAATGGATTAGATGCAATTGATAATCATTTAAACGATTGCTTTTTTTTATCTCTTGTGTAATACTTTCCATAGGTTGTTCTTTACTGTTGATTTATTTTTTACAACGGACACAATTTTTACTATTTACAATATTTTATTGAAGTATTATTTTTTTAGTAGTATAATAAAATTAGTATTTTATAATTATGTATGGAGCAGTAAATGCAGCAACAGGAATTTGAACAATCTATATCCAAATTTTTTGAAAAAGCTGGAGTTCGCCTTATAAAACAGGGAGAAGGATATGATGAAAACAGCACCTTTCCTGCATATATTTTGTTAGATACTAAAAGAAAATCATACTATTTCACAGAAACTGATATTCAACCAATACAACCAGAAATAGAACCTATTATTATAAAACTTTCAGATGACACTAATCTTTCTCAAAATACAGCAAATGCTTTATATAAAATTAGTTTAGATATTAGTGCAAATAATAATTCATTTACTATTGAAAGTGATGATTTATCTACACTTGAATGTAAATCTGCTTTAATTATAAGTGAAGAAAACAGTGTAGAAATAAAAGAATATTTAGACAGCAATTCATATAAATTCCAAACAGTGCCTTTAAAAGGTAAATTTTTAGTTATCTTTTTTGATAAAAGTTCAGAAGAAAATTTAATAAACCTTTATAATCAATATAATAATATTAGTAATGTAACAGCAGAAGATGATGATATTGCTCCGATATTCACCCCAAAAGAAGATAGTAATATAGAAGATATTGATTTATCTGCACCAAAACAAGCAAATTTTGATGCTGAAACACCTATTGTTGAACCAAAAAGTGAAGTAGAGCCTATCCAATCTAATACTGAAACAGATGAAGAAGATGAATTATTAGATAGTATTGATTTATCTGACCTTTTAAAACCTGCTCAGGAAGATGACACTCCAAAAGATGAAACAGAGGCTGAACTTTTATATGGCAAACTTTTAAACGAACAAGCAGAGAAAATTGAAGTATCTGAAAGTGGTCCTGTTGAAAAAACTCTTGATGAGATACCTGATGGTATTATTAGTAAAGATGATATAAAAGATGTAACATCAAATGATGAAGCAAAAAATAATACCACCCCTATTGATAAAAAGGCAGCAAAATTAAAAGCAAAAGAAGATAAAAAACAGGCTAAGCTTGATAAAAAACGAGAAAAAGAGGCAGCAAAATATACTTATGAAAATAGAAATAAACCATGGCTTGATATTCCCGGCAGAATTGCTGCAAATATTATAGGTATAGTTTTCTTTTTACCTGTGTATATATTAAATAAAATTGTTGGAAGATTTCTTCCTCCATTTGTTCTCTACTGGTTCACTGCTATCATTGCAATATATGGTGGGTATCAAATGCTTTTTTCTCTAATTCCTCAACCTTTAAGCGATGTTTTTTTAAACGAAGCAAATAGTGCAATAGAGATGTTACAAAACTACAATGCTAATATACCCGATGGAGAACCTTTAAATGAAATGACTGAAAATGCTATTTCTATGATGAAAACAAGTGCAATAGAATATTATGGCTCATTAAAGGCAGTAGATGTATTAATGAATAATGGCTATCTTTTACAGTATATGCTTGGTTTTGGAGCTATTATACTGATTTTTCCAGCTTTTCGTTTTATAGGTAAAACTATTACAATATTTTCTGTTATGTCTTATTTTCTACTGCCTGTTGTAATATATTCGCAAGGTGTGTTAATTAATACCAGCTTAAAGTTTGATGATATTAATTTGACAGCAGCTGCAATTAATTTTATAGTATATATTTATCCATTATTACTGCTTTTTGCAGTTTTATATATTTCATCAGCCTTAGTGCCTGATAAAAATACTAGAAAAGAGGTGCTGCCTTGAATAAGACAATACAACCATTAGAATGGGTAGATGATTTAAAAATAGGGGATTATGCTCTTGATAACCATACAAAAGAGTTTTTACGGTTTGCAAATGTTTTTATAGATGCAAAAAATGTTGGTAATGGTGAAGAACAGCTTGATTATATTTTAAATAATCTAACAGAATATTCCCATAAAAATTTTCCATCACAAGAAGATTTAATGGAGCGTATTAATTATCCATCACTTGACGAACATAAAGCAGACCATAAAAAATTTAATATAGGTGTGGCAAAACTATTGAAAAAACGACTTTTACTTAAAAGAGCAAATGTTCCTGCTGATGAATATGATGAGCGTGGAGTAGATGGAGTATTAACAGATATTGCTGACTTTTTAACTGACTGGTATCACAGCCATCTTTTAGGTGCAGATAAACGCTTATCTGATTACTATAATTACGAATATAAAGGATAAAAAATAACTGCTAGGCTTATAATATACTTTTAGTCTAGCAGTTTTGAATTATCTATTTTATTATTATTATAGGCTACTATCTTTACCTAGTTTCTTTTTCATAATATATAATATTTTATCACTTATTTTTTCTTTAAATGTATTTAATATTTTAAGTGTTATACTATCAAGGGCACCTTGTTGGACTGCTAATGCTGTTGCTTTTGCTCCCCTCTCTATTACATCTTGTGCTTGATAAAAATGGAACATATCAATACCTGCCACATTTGGTTCAATAACAGCTGTTGCTTCCTGCATTTTTGCTTTTGCAAGATACCTTGATACTATACCCATAGACCTAATCATAGTTTCAAGCACACCGGGAGCTGATGAATTATCTCGTTCATCAATATATTCATGTAAATGGACTGCTACAATATTATGATGTTTATTTTTATGCAAAACATCAACAGGAAGTGGATTAGTAACAGCTCCGTCAACATAGTAATTACCATCATATAAGTATGGTCGCATAACACCCGGAACAGATATACTTGCTCGGACTGCATGTATAATAGAACCTTCTGAAAAAATTCGCTCTTTTCCTGTATCTAAATTTGTAGCTATAATATATAAAGGTATCTTTGTATCTGAAAATTGTGCATCTCCCAAATGTTCTTCAAAAGCCTGCATTAATTTTTTACCACCAATAAAACCACCAGAAAAAGAAACATCTATTGTCATAAGTGTAGATTTTTTATTTAATCCAGTAAGCCATGCTTTTAAAACATCAAGTTTTCCAAGACAGTAATATGCTGCAACAATTGCACCCATACTTGTTCCAGCAACAGCAGTAATTTTATATCCTTCCTTTTCCAGCGTTTCTATTACTCCGATATGTGCCATGCCCTTTGCTGAACCGCTATCAAGAGCAAGAGATATTTTTTTATTATTTATTATATCTTTTATTATACTCATAAATTATATTTACCACCTATTTCTAATAAAATCAGCTTATCTTTATCTACTACTTTTTTTATACGCCATAAAGGTTCGCTAACTGGCTCATTACTTAAAGTATATGTGCCGAAGTGCATAGGAATAAATTTTTTGCCACCTAGTATATTAAAAAGTGATGCTGCTTCTTCTGGATTTATATGGTGGTCCCGCATCATATAATAAGGACTATAACTTCCTATTGGCATAATACATATATCAGGACTTCCCATAGTATCCCTTATGTCTTTATACATATCTTCATTATATGCTGTATCACCTGCAAAAAATATTTTATATCCCATATATTCTATCATAAAACTGCCCCAAAGTCGCTTATTTTGGTCAAATAAACCACGCCTGCACCAATGGTCAGCAGGTAAAAATGTTACTTTAACATCTTTTTGTAAATCAGCATAACTTTGGAACCATCCTGCTTCCTGCCTGCTTATCCATTTTAAATCACAATTATTAAAAAGCTCTGATGTTTTTAATGGCAATAATGCTTCCATATTAGGATTATTTTTTAGAAGAGTAGCTATACTTTTTATACTTAAATGGTCATAATGGTCATGACTTATAAGCAGATACGAAATATTTTTTAAATTATCAATCTTAAACGGAAGAGCTGTATCTCTTTTATTCATAAATAAATCAAAAAAGACTGGGTCTGTAATAAATGATATACCTGCAATATTAATATAAAAACATGAATGACCAAGCCAGTAAATTTTATTATCTTCAAAATAATCAATATTATTAACTTTTATAAGAGATTTTTCTTTTATTAGCTGTTCTTTTTGTGGATTTTTCTTACAATACCATTTAATAATTTTAGATAAATAAGTTTTCTTTTTGCTTAAATCTTTTGAAAATCTGCCATTAATTAATAAATTGCCTGCAAAATCAGACTTTACTAATGGCAGATGATTATTTAATACATATTTTATATGGTTTGACATTTTAAACCTTTGCTATATTAAAAACATTATTTAATAAGCATACCTTTTGCAACTTGTTCTGCTACATCTTTATCTTGTAAATTAGCAAGAAGTTCTAGTGCATATTCAAATACAGCAGCAGGTCCTGCACCAGTTATAACTAACCCATCTTTTACAACAAATTTATCATTTTTATAATTGCCACTAGGTGCATAATCTTGCATACCGGGATACATTGTAAAATTTTTGCCAGATAAAATGCCAGCTTTTTCAAGCACCATAGGGGCTGCACATATTGCAGAAACTATTTTTCCACTTTCGTATGCTTCTTTTATTATATTTATTACAAGTTCACTATCTCTTAAATTAGTAGAGCCGGGCATACCACCGGGACATATTACTGCATCATAATCTTTTGCATTAATATCTTTTATATCTTTATCTGCTGTTACTTTAATGTTATGGGCACTTATTACCTGCATACCTGTTACACCAGCAATAGTAACATTAACGCTACCTCTGCGTAAAACATCAACCGTTGCAAGAGCTTCCACATCTTCAAAACCATCTGCTAAAAAAACAACTGCTTTTTTCATAAAAATACCTCCAATATTAATTAATATTTTCTTTTAATATCCTTTTTGCTCTGATGATTAAAAAAACTCCAATACAAATAAAAGCTAAACTTATTACATGTGGTGCACGAAGAAAGCCAAGCATTAAATCATCTGCCCTAAACATTGTCACAAAACCGCGTATTAATCCATAAGATATTAAATATATACCAAAAATCAAGCCTGTTGAAATATTTTTACTATTACGCCAAAAATAATACATAATTGCAGCTGCTATAAAATTAAGTATCATTTCATAAAAAAAAGTTGGATGCACTGCCAATGTTCCAAAATCTCTATATGCAGCAGGCATATATTTATCAGTGAAACTTATTCCCCAAGGGACATACTCTTTTAACTCATATACTTTGCCTTGAAATGTAACTTCTGCACCATCTTTTACAATATCATTAAGTTTAGATATACTTGATGGTGTATTATTTAAATTAAATGTATTTAATACTGTTACCCAAAAATCTGTAAATATTGGCTTTAATCTGAATATTATATCAGGTGGAGTAATAATTGGGACACCATGAGCTTCTCCATTTGCAAAATTACCAAATCTGCCAATTCCTTGTCCTAATATCAGCCATGGTGCAATCAAATCACCAAAAAACATAACTTTTATATGTAAATATTTTGAATAAATAAGGGCTGCAATAAAACCCATAATAACACCACCATGTATTGCAAGCCCACCATGCCACACTGCAAATATTTCTAATGGATTATGCTTATAAAACTCCCACTGAAATATAACATAATACATTCTTGCACCAAATAATGCTGCAATAAATACAACTATAATCATATTTTCAAGGTATTCTTTTTTATAACCCATTTTAACCATTTTCCTACCTGACATAAAAATACAGATAAGAAGTCCTATAATAATCATAAGGCTATATATTCGTAGTTCAAAATTACCGATTTTAAAAAGATATGGCATCATAATATATAACTCCAAAAAGATAAGGAATAACTAATTAAAACGGATATTACACTAAACAAAATAAAAAATAAATACTTAACTTTATAAGAATGTTATAAATTAAAAATAGATATAAGAGTAATACAAGTAAAGATAAATATTACTTTCTTTTCATTTGTTTGATTAATTCTTTATCTTCTTTTGATACTCTATTTGATTCTCTAATTTTTTGCAGTGATTTATTATATGTAAAATCATCAAGGTTATTATTATTAAGATATGAAAGAGTATAATCTCTATATTTAACAAACATAGTGGATATAAGCCATGCTACCGCCATTTGTGAGTAATATTTATCAAAAATTTCTGTTTCAAGTATTTCTTTTATTTTATCTAAATATTCTTCTTTAATAAAATTAAAGAGCATAACAATCATAAATCGTGTTTCATATTCATTTTTAGAATGCCTATATCTTATAATAAAATTATATACTGCATTTAACTCATTATCCTTAAATTTAAATGATGGTGCAGTTATATCGCAACCAGTCCAGTCATATATTGCTGGCACAAATTTTTCTAAATAAGCAAATTTTTCTTCTAATGTTAGTTTAGAATAGCCAATAACAATGCCTTTTAATAAAAATTCTTCATGTGTTTCTACTGCATAATTATTAAGAAAATTTTTAACATCGCCTTTTACTATTTCTTTTGCAAGTTTTCTTAAATAAGGAATCCTAACACCTGTTACATTTTTTGCATCAGGTGCTAATTTTGCAAAAAATTCTGCATTATTTTTTTCCGAAGCATTTTGCATTTTTATTTTTATTTCATTTAAATTCATAAAATATCCATAAAAAAAGCGGTATAAGTTATAACCTATACCGCCTTTAAATATTTATTATTTACCAAGCAATTCTTTATAAACTTTATCGCTTTCTTCTAATATATTAGCATGTAGGCTGTTACCATGAGCATCCATAGTAACAATAACTGGAAAATCTACCACATCAATAACCCAAAATGCTTCTGGTGTTCCAAATTCTTCCATCATAAATACTTTTTCCACTTTTTTCACTCGTGAAGCAGTAAGTGAACCTGAACCACCTATTGCATGTAAATAAACTGCTCCGTGTTCTTTTAATCCTGCCAAAGTTTTAGGACCCATACCACCTTTACCAATAACTGCACGCACTCCATATTCTCCAATTACTGTGCTTTGATATGGTTCTTCCCTTGATGATGTAGTAGGACCTGCTGAAACAAAAGACCATTCCCCTTTTGCATCCTGCTTAACAACAGGACCGCAGTGGTATATAACAGCATCTTTTAAATATTCTCTAATAAAATCAGGTTTTTCTTCAACCATTAATTTATGTGCAGCATCTCTTGCAGTAACTATTCTGCCTGAAAGTAATACAGAATCGCCAACTTTTAAAGATTTTATAGTTTCTTCTGATATTGGAGTAGTAAGTTTAAGCATAAGTCACCTCGCCATCTTTAATAGTCATCATTTTTCTTCTATTTGCCCAGCACATATATGCAATAGATACATAGAATGTAGCAGGATGACGGTGCTGATAGCCGATAAATACTTCAAGTGCAGTAGTTTTACCACCAAAACCCATAGGTCCAATGCCTAATTTATTAATATCTTTTAATACACTTTCTTCAAGTCCAGCTATTTCAGGGTCAATATTTCTTTCTCCCATTTTTCTAAAAAGCTGTTCTTTTGCAAGGATATGAGATAATGCTCTATCTCCACCTATGCCAACACCTATAATACCCGGTGCACAACCTTGCCCCTGAGCGTTATATATTGCATCAATTATACATTTTCTCACACCTTTTAAATCTCTACCAGCACCAAGAGCAATATCTGGCAATCTATATTGAGTGCCACAGTTTTCACAACCGCCACCTTTTTGCATAAAGCGTATACGGGTATAATCTTTATCCCACTGATGAAAATGGATATATGGTGCATTTGTGCCAGTATTGTTGCCACTATTTTTACCAGTAACAGGGTCAACCGCATTTGGACGCAGGTATTGTTTTGCAGTAGCTTCTTTAACAGCTTCCTGTATGGCTTCAATATATGATTTTTCTTCTCCACCTGCTTTATAGTCTACATAAAATATTAATGCACCAGTATCCTGACATATTGGTGTAGACTGCTGTCTTGCCAGTTGAATATTTTCAATAATAGTATTGAAAGCATTTTTAGCAGGACTGCCTTCATCTTCTTTTGCAGTTGCATCAATTATAGCTTTTTCCACATCTGCGGAAAGATTTGTTGATGATAATCGTATCATTTCTAAAATCTGTGTTTTTAGCTCCATATATCCCTCTCTATTTATTTATTGCATTATTTTATATAACACTAATTTATTATTTATTCAAGCACCTTTAATAATCTTCAATTAAAATATAGACATTTATATATGAAAAAATTATTTTTATTTTTTTAAATTTTTTATTAGACTATTTTAATAAGTTGGATTAATATAATAGTTGAAATCTAAAATGGATTTCTAAAATAAAATCGTATTATATTAAAAGTCTAAAAGGAGGCTTATTCTATGGAATTTAAAAGACCTAAAATCGCTCTTATTGGTGGCGGACAAATCGGTGGTGTAATGGCACAATTAATTGCTAAAAAGGAACTTGGCGATGTTGTTATGCTTGATATTGTTGAAAACTTACCACAAGGTAAAACATTAGATATTTCTGAGGCTTCTAAAACTGACCATTTTGATGTTTCTGTTACAGGCACAAATGATTATAAAGATATTGAAGGTGCTGGTGTAGTTATTGTTACATCAGGTGTTCCTAGAAAACCGGGCATGAGCCGTGATGACCTTTTAGGCATTAACTCTGGCATTATTAAAACAGTTGGTGAAAACATTAAAAAATATGCACCAAATGCTTATGTTATAGTTATCTCTAACCCACTTGATGCTATGGTTACTCTTATGCGTCAAGTTACAGAATTTCCTGCTTCAAGAGTATTAGGACAAGCAGGTGTTCTTGATTCTTCTCGTTTTGCTTCTTTTATTGCTTGGGAATTAGGTGTATCTGTTAAAGATGTAAGTGCATTAGTTTTAGGTGGCCATGGCGATACTATGGTTCCACTTGTTAGATATGCAAATGTTGCTGGTATCCCTGCTCTTGAACTTTTTGAACGCAAATATAACAGCAAAGAAAAAGCAAAAGAAGTTATGGATAAGATAGTTGATAGAACTGCAAAAGCAGGTGGCGAAGTTGTTGCATTATTAAAAACTGGTTCTGCTTTCTATTCACCAGCTGCATCAGCTATTGAAATGGCAGAAGCTATTATTAAAGACCAAAAAAGAGTTTTATCAGTATGTGCTTACCTTGATGGCGAATATGGTGTTAAAGGCTGTTATGTAGGTGTTCCTGCTATACTCGGCGGAAAAGGTGTTGAAAAAATCGTTGAATTAACTTTAAATGATGAAGAACAAGCACTTTTTGATAATTCTGTTAATGCAGTTAAAACATTAATAGAAGATATGAAAAAATTAAACTTATTATAATCTTTATAGACAGCTACTTTGTAATAAAAGTAGCTGTATTCTTTATAAACAATTCTTTAAATTATTCATATAAAATACAGCTTAAAGTCTAAATATAAACTAAATAGCAGTATAATCTATTATTATAAACATATATAATAAAATAAGTAATATTTCTAAAATAATGCAATACTCCCATTTTATACTATTATAGTAAAAGCAAAAACTATAAAAATTGTAGATTTTTCACCTAAAAATCAAGCCTGAATGACACATATATATTTTTATTAAAAATGTAATAGATTTTTAAAGAAAAAGTATGCGAAGCATAAGCAACAAGGCAAGTGTTTTCCAGCAAGGATACCAGTTTTTACTAATGATTAACGAGCAAAAAAGAAATGGTGAGAATACCATTAACTGCAATCAAATACAGTTTAAAAAATACTAAGAAAGCCCTGTTGTTATACAGGGCTTTTATGATTAAATATATTTAAAATTTAAGCTTCATCTTCTGTAATATGGTGTTCATCTTTATATATTTTATCAAGAATTACAGCAATAGCACCATCGCCTGTAACATTTGTTGCTGTGCCAAAACTATCCATAACAATATATAATGCAATCATCAATGCGTTTGTTTCCTGAGAAAAACCAAGCACAGCACTTAATGGTGCAAGTGCTGTCATAATAGCACCACCCGGAACACCCGGAGCTGCCACCATAGCAACTGATAATGTAAAAATAAAGGCTGCATATTGAGAAAATGTTATATCCATACCCGTTGTCCAAATAACAGCAAAAGAACATGCAACTATTTTTAACATAGAGCCTGATAAATTAATTGTAGCACAAAGTGGAACAGCAAAACTTGCAATAGAATTTCTTACTCCATTTGATAAAGTTGACTCCAATGTAACAGGTATTGTAGCAGCTGATGAAGATGTGCCAAGTGCAGTAAAATAAGCCGGCATCATTCTTTTAAGAAGTGTAAGCGGATTTTTTTTAGCAATAGCACCTGCAACACTAAAAAATATTAATAATAAAATAATTGTTAAAGCAAATATTAAAATAATAATTTTAATAAATACTGCCAGCACTTTACCTATTTCACCAGCATAAGTAATACTCATAAATATAGTAAAAATATAAAATGGAAGAAGTGGTATAATAACAGATGATATAATTTTATTAATAATCACTCTTAAATCATCAACTACATACATAATCCTTTCTGTTTTAGTAACAGCTAAACCAAAACCTAAAACAAATGCAAAAATTAATGCTGATGTAACTGACATTACAGGTGGCATATCTATTGTAAAATATGGTTTAATACTACCTGATACATCTGCATTAGGGGATAAAAGAGATACACCATCAAGCATATATGGAAATATTAAAGAAGTAACCCCATAAGTTGAAAAACCTGAAAATAATGTGAAAGCATAAGCCATAGCAATAGTTATAAGAAGAAGTTTTCCTGCATCTCTACCAAGATGACCGATACCCGGAGCTACAAGACCTATAATTAAAAGAGGTATAATAAAACTTAAAAAGTTACTAAAAATAGAATTAAAAATCATCAGTATTTTTGTAAGCACTAAGCCTGCTGGAAAAAGACTAAATATAAGTCCAGCAATAATACCTGAAATAATTGCAATCACTATTTTAATAAGCAAGTCTGCCTGAAACTTAACAGGTTGTTTAGAAGATTGAGTTTCTACCATCATAATATTCCTATTAACAATTTATTTGCATAAAAGCATACCAAAATACTAAACTAATAATATATATTTGTCTATAATTAATTGACATATATGATTTTTACATAATGAATAGTAATTAAATTATGCTTTATCATTTCTTTTACACCAGCTAAATGTATATCCATTATATTCAGCTGTATATACCCACAGCCTTTCTATTGCATGAGCTATTGTGCCATCTGCTTGCCCTTTTTCATTAGGAAAATTATCTGATAATTGGTTTGTAATAAGTGGTAAAATAGCATCAACCCTAGCCCAAAACATATTTCCAACTGGAAAAATAATATTATGAACTGGAAGTTTTATATCTATTGAAAGTTGTTTTAATATATTTATTGCTAATTCTCTATTTAAACCCCAGTGCATTGCATTTTCTAAATTATGAAATGGCTTAGGCAATACTATTCCAAGTCCTTTATTCATTTCTAAATTTTTTATAATATTTTCAATATTTTCTTTTGAGCCAAAAAGTAAGCTAAATAAATATTCTCTCCAATTATTGCCATAAATATCTATTTTTGATTTTTTAGAGTGTATGTGGCAAATAAATTTATATTTTGTAATATATTTACTCATCTGTGCTATAAAAGGATATACATCTCTGCCCTTATTTTCATAACATTCTACAATTACATTTACAGCATTAGAATAATTTTTAAAGTAATTACTGATATAGTCAGCCTTTTCTTTATTATCTGTTGAAATATAGCAATCAAAAGCATAAGGAATTTTATTGATTTCATTAATAATTTCTTCAAGTAAATCAAGGTAGAAAATATGTATTTGAATACATACTTTTGCATTATTAAACATTTCTTTTGGCATCGGCTCTCTAAAAGATGATAATGATGAACCATATATATTTTTATTAGAAACTGCTCTATACATTGTATTTAAAAAAGCATACCCTGTCCTTTTTTCTGGCACAATATGGCTATATTCATCCCAATTATTAAAAGAATCAATAAATAAAAATCTTTCTTCTTCGCTAAAATTATCACGCAGATACCTACATTCATTGATTATCCATTTGTAAAATATATTAAGGCTATATTTGTAGGCAGATGGCTGCATTTTATTTAGCATATCTTTACCATTAAGTATTGTTTTATATACTGCTTTATCTGATATATTTATATTTTTTGATAAAAAATTAGATAAATAATCGTAGTTATATAATAAATTTTGTATTTTTATATTAATATATGGAATATTTTTTTCTGCAATAGATGTCATTTTATTAATATCTGGTGAATAAATAAATTTTGCTATCTTATCATTTTCAATATTAACAGTGTGAAGCAACCTGCACCATATTTGAAAATTTTTAATATTATAAGAAATTATACTATATGACGAATTTATAAAATTATTAATATCTTCTTGATTATTAAGCATGCGACAATCTAATATTATAATGTATTTATCATCTTGTTTTATCATCTGTGAAAAATCAGTTAGATTTAGAACAGTATTAATATTATCTGCTGTAAGGTTTGAAGAAATATTTAGACAAAATGGATAAACTTCATTACACAGGTTAAGTGAACTTATAAAATTTTTATATTTATTTATATCATTGATTTCATAGCAAAAAGCATATATTTTATATTCTTTTGCAAGTCTTATATGGTAATTTATTCTTTCAGATATATTGTCACTATAAACAAGTGGCATTCTAGGTGTATAATGATTTAAATATAAAGGTTTTCTTGTTTCCAAAGAAGCAATATCTGATTGTGATATATTATAAAAAACAATAGGCTTAATATCTTTGATAGATGTTTCTTCTGGGATATATTTTGCCTGATAAAAACAATCAAAAGCATATTTATTTAGTTTTCTACTGGTAATGATATTTTTTATAAAAATATCAACTTTTTTATATGTAGCTATAAACCCAGTATGTCTAAGAGAAAAGAAAAACTTTTTTACTAAATCATAAGACCTTTTATACATAATATCCCAATAAAATAAGATATTTTACTAAACAAGATACAGATTATTACATATTATAAATTTATTTTCAACATTTTTTATTTTTTTGTGCATACCAACATTTTTTTAATTTCAAAATAAAGGCAAGAAAAAATATAAATACAGAACAGGCACAGGGGAGCAAAGTGACGCAAGCATTTTCCGACGAGTAGGCGAGCGTTTTCCAGCGAGGACAAATTTTTCCGAGCGAGTAGCAAGGAATGAAAAAATTTGGCTGGAATGGAAATAGAAAAGTAGCTTTAAAAATTTTTAATAAAAATATAAAGGGACAGGGGAGCAAAGCGACGCAAGCATTTCCCGACCGAGTAGGGAGGAAGAAGAAATGCGTAGCTGGGACATCCCGTCGCTTGTGTAAGCAATAAGGGATTCCCCCGAAATTGCGTGGTTTAAAAATTTCACGGACGAGTGCTTTTTACGAGAGCTATCTTTTCCCGACCGAGTAGGGAGGAAACAGAAAAGTAGCTTTAGAAATTTTTAATAAAAGTTTAAATGTCATATGTCAAAAATAATAGTTGTAATTACACAAAAAAAGAGTAGTATAAGTAAAAATGAAAGGCTTTAATAAGTATAATTTATGAGGTTATTATATGCCACGCCCTAAAAAATGCCGTAAAGTATGCTGTATGCCTATTGTGAATATATTTATCCCATACACATATAAAGATTTTAATGATAGGGATATTATTGTAATGACAGTTGATGAATATGAAACAATTAGGCTTATAGATAAGGAAGGTTTTTCGCAAAATGAGTGTAGCAAATATATGAATGTGGCACGCACAACAGTTCAGCATGTTTATAATAATGCTCGCAAAAAAATAGCTGATGCAATAGTTTTAGGGCTTCCATTAAAAATTTATGGTGGTGATTATTCTATTTGTGATAAAAAGGGATTACCATGCAGCTATTGTGGCTGTAATAGTATATTAAAAAAATAAAGGATATAAATTATTATTAAGGAGCAAAATATGAGTAGTGATAATTGTTCACATAACTGTGGTGGATGTGTAGAAGACTGCGGAGAAAGAAGTGAAGAAAGCCTATTTGCAAAACTTAATGAATTTAGCAGTGTTAAAAAAGTAATAGGTGTAGTCAGTGGTAAAGGTGGTGTTGGTAAAAGTTTAGTTACATCATTAATGGCAGTGCTATCTCAGCGTAAAGGTTTAAAAACTGCTATATTAGATGCTGATATTACAGGTCCATCTATTCCAAAATCTTTTGGTATTAATGAAAAAGCAAAAGCCAGCCAACAAGGAATGATGCCAGCAATATCTAAAAAAGGCACTCAAATTATGTCACTTAACTTAATTGCTGAAAATGAAACAGACCCTGTTATATGGCGAGGTCCAGTGATAGCTGGAGTTGTGAAACAATTTTGGACAGATGTTGTTTGGAAAGATGTAGATATAATGTTTATAGATATGCCACCGGGAACAGGCGATGTGCCATTAACAATATTCCAGTCTATACCTGTTGATGGTATTATTATAGTATCTTCACCACAAAAATTAGTTGGTATGATTGTAGAAAAAGCTGTAAATATGGCATCTATGATGGATATACCAGTGCTAGCTCTCGTTGAAAATATGAGCTATTTAAAATGTCCAGATTGTGGCAAAGAAATAAAAATATTTGGCGAAAGCAGTATTGAAAAAATTGCAAAAAAACATAATATTTCTCTTACTGCAAAAATACCAGTGGACCCAGAAATAGCAACACTTATTGATGCTGGTAAAGTGGAAGAAATAAATATTGATAGTTTAAGCTCTATTTTAGAAAATATTATTTCTAAATAACGGGGGTATGTTATGAAAATTGCAATAGCAGTAGAAAATGGTAAAATATGCGGTCATTTTGGACATAGTCCATCTTTTTCATTTTATGAAGTGGAAGATGGTAAAATAGTATCATCAGAAAATATTAAAAGTCCCGGTGCTGGTCATGGCATTCTACCTGATTTTATTTCTTCTTATGATGCAAAAGTTGTGATTGCTGGTGGTATGGGTGCAGGTGCAGTTAATGGCTGTAATGCAAAAGGAATGCAAGTTATCACTGGTATTACTGGCGACCCTGATGAAGCAGCATTATTATTTGCAAAAGGTGAGCTTAAATCAACTAATTCTGTATGCTCTCATCATGAAGAACATAATAATGGGGAAGGTCATAACTGTTCTCATCATGGAAAATGTAGCCATTAATTAAAAAATAAATAAACTTTATCCCCCAAATTGTATATAATTATGGGGGATTTTAAAAAAGTATAATATTTTATATATAAAATATATTAATAATCATTTAAGTTTTTCTATAACTGCTTTAATATCAAGCGGTTTAGCATGAAAAAATGCTGATGACACTATTACATCTGCATAAGTTGAAGCATATTCTTTAATATTATTTTTATTTATACCACCTGCTGCAATAATCAACATATTTTTATTTATTTTATTTCTTTCTAAAACTATTTGTGTGATTTCACTAGGTGTAAGTTTATCAAGTTGTAATCCGTCTATAAAATTATAATGCAAGGCTTTTAAACTATCTTGTAAATTTTCAGTTTCTAGTATAATTTTCTTTTCCACCATTTTATAATAAGATGATTTTATAACTTTTTCTAAATTTTCAAGTCCGCCAATAAATTCTAAATGTTGTTTAAATATAAGCACTGTTTCTGAAAGTCCTAATCTGTGGGCTGATACACCACCTGATTGAATTGCAAGAGTTACAAGTTGTCTTGATAATGGCATAGATTTTCTTGTAGCAGCAAGCACAACATTTTTATTAACTGATTTTGCAATATCTACCATTTGCCTACATAAAGAAGCAATGCCAGAAAGATATTCTAATGTATTAAGTGATACTTTCCAGCCAGTATGTAGTGCTGATGCTGTTCCTTTTGCCTGTAATATAAGATTACCAGATAAAAGATTATCACCTTCTTTGACTTTATAAATTATCTCACAGTTAAGTTTAGAAAAAATTTTCTCTACAACAGATACACCAGCAATAACTCCATCACTTCTTGTATAAAAAGATATTGTTCCAGTTTCGTTACCTATGCTAAGCATTTCTGTGGTAATATCAGAATATGGCACATCTTCTTTTATAATACTATCTATTATAAAATCCGTTATGTATGTCATATAAAGTCCTATTATATTATAATTTATTGAAATCATAATATAATTCAAAAAATATAAATACAAGTAAAATTTGTAAAAAATAAAGCAACAATTATAAACAATTTTTATTACATATTCATATAAACTTTAATTAAAACACATCTCTTATATTATTAACTATTCATCCTTTTTACTAATCATATAAAATTATAAATAATTCAATTAAGAAAAAATCATATTATCCGATAGTAAAGATGGAGGATAATACTATGAGTAATTTGGCACAACATTTGCAATACAGCATTCATGATGAAAATATTGTGGAGCGAGCTATGAATGAGATTATGAGAAAAGAGTATAATATTTCAAATGATATTGAAATATCTTATGCACTTATAAATACAGCACAACAGACACTTTCTGACCTTGATAAATCAATAGATGAACTTTCTATGCTTGTAGAAAATCTTCGTCATCAATCTATAAAATTAAATAAAGACTAATATGCAGGTCTTTTTAATGACCTGCATACAAATTTTAAAATATAGTAATTTTTTCCTATTATCTCTTCAAGTTTTTTTATTTACTTTTTGCTATCTTTAATATAAAAATAAGGAATAAATTTATATTGTATGTGGTGCAAAATGGTAGTATCTAAAAAGAAAATAATTATCTTTATTATATCTATATTAGCTCTTTTAATAGTTGTAGCCCCTATCACTGCTTATTTAATTGCTAATAGTAATGCAAAAACAAAAGTGGCAGATTTCACTAAATCACTTCAAGGTATTTGCTCTATTAATTATGGCAATGTTTCATATAATATTTTAAATAGACACTTAAAAATATCTGATATATTAATAAAATGCCTTGATGAAAATGCTGCTTTTATAAAAGAAGCAGAATTTAATCATATTGTTGCAGGTAATCCTATCCCTACTAATGTTCAAGTTGATTTAAAAGGTGGCACTGCTTATACATCTGCAAAAATATATAGTAAATATGGAGAATATTCTTCAAAATTAGGATATGATAATATTAACTTTCAAGGAAGAATTACATATACATTAGGTAGTGTTTCAAAAGAGTTTAAAATAGTTACACTTAATATTAATGCTGATAATATTGGCAATATACAAGGGAAAGTAAAAGTGCCAAATGTTTATGATAATGATATAAAAATAATTTATCAAAACATACTTAATAATAAAGTAGCTTCATTTAACATTGATTTTGCTGATAAAGGATTAAAAAATACGATTATTTCAAAATATATTGCTATGGCTAGGATTGATAATAATACTATAAATGAAAAAATTACAAATGCTATATATAAAAGAGCAGTAGCAAGTGATAATAATAAAATAAAAGAAAATTATACTCAGCTGGAAAAATTCCTTTTAAATGGAAATACTATATCAGCAAATTTATTAGAAAATGATAATAAATCACTCTATGAAATTATTAACTCTTTTGATATTACTGGATATAGAAAAATGCTTAATTCCATAAAAAATATTGATATAGAATTAGTTACAAAATAAAAGATATTATGTTTATATAAATATTTACAATATAGAGTAAAGCAACCAAAAATTCTTATAGTATTAAAGTGTTAGACAAGTATAACTAATTAAAAAGATAATAATATGCTATAAAATATTAATGTTTTATATTCTTCACATTAAATATTATAGTCAGGCACATAATATGCTTTTTTATGCAAAAAATAATAATGATTATTAAAATATGATAATAGTAATAATTATACAAGTTTTATTAATATTGCAATAAATAAAATAAAACCAGCAAAAACTATTAGATGTATTTAACTATTAAAGTATGATAATTTTACAAGATTATAAAAAATGCTGTATATTTCTATATATACAGCATTTATTATATATAATTATACTAAATTCTATGATTTGAACTGTTTAACGATATTTTTAAGCTGTTCTGCTCTGTCCTGTAAATGACTGACTGTTATAGCTACTTCTGATACAGCAGAGTTACTGTCTTCCACACCTGATGCCACAATTTGAGTTTTATCGCCTATATCTTGGATAAGTAGATTTTGCTCACTTACTCCCATTACCACATCACTTGCATTATGAACAGCTTTATCTACACCATCAACCACATCTTCAAAGGCTTTTGATGTATTTTCTATAACATCAACACCATGGACTACTGCCTCCCCTGATGCTCTCATTTCATTAGATGCTTTTTCTGATTCCTGTTGTAGTGTAGTAATAATAGTTTCTATTTCACTTGTAGCTTTTGTTGTGCGTTCTGCAAGTTTTCTAACTTCATCAGCAACTACTGCAAATCCTCTACCAGCTTCGCCTGCTCTTGCTGCCTCAATAGCGGCATTAAGTGCTAAAAGATTAGTTTGATTTGCTATATCATTAATTACAACTAATATTTCACCTATCTGTTTAGAACTTTCTGCGAGTTCATCAATAGTTTTTGAAAGATTATCTGCTTTTTCATGTATTTCCATAATAGAGTTTTTTACCACACCAAGTTGCTGTTGACCGTGATTTGTTTGGTTAGAAGATACATTCATAATATCAAGAACTTCTGCCAAATTTGTAGAAGACTGCTGTGATGACTGGCTTATTGTCTGCATATCATTTACAATACTTGAAATTTGTTCAGTTTGAGAATTAAATGTGCTTGCAAGTTCTTCCATAGTAGCTGCCAGCTGATTATTACCACTTGCAACATCATCAGAGGCATCTTTTACTTCCTGCACAATCTGTTGCACATTTGCTATAAACATATTAAATTTTTCTGCTAGTTCATTTAATTCATCTTTATGTGTTGCTTTAATACGGACAGTTAAATCGCCTTCGCCTGATGTTAAATCACCTACACTTCTTATAAACCTGCGTAATTCTTTAATAACACTAATTTGTAAATAAACTATACCAAATACAGAAATTGTAAGCATTAGCAAGAAAAATATTATAATAACAACATTTGCTTTATGAAGTTGCTGACTAACACCATGAGATGCTCTTGTTACTCCATTTGTAACATATTCATTATATGCAGTATTAATTTTTTGAGTAAGAGCTGCCTGCTCCATACGCTTTTGTTCTAATTCTACTATTTCAGTGTATGCTTTAATAATTTCTTTAATATTTTTATTAGCATTTAGAAAAGATTTTTCTATATTATCTATTTCATTCACAAGTGTTCTTGGTGAATTTAAAGCCTGCAAATAATTTAAATCTTTTCTGATTATTCCATCCATAGATGTAATATTTTTCATTAAAGACATATTTCTTGTTAATATAATCTCTTTAATATTGCTTTTAACTGTTAATGTTATACGCTCTATTTCATTAATAGCATTTATTGTATTAACATTATTTTCATTATTATCAAGTGCATTCAAAGCTTTTGATACAGCACTTAAAATATTTTCTATATCTTTATCAAAATTCTTTTCATATACAGCAACATTTTTTAATAATGAAATATTTCTGCCAGCTATCTCTACATAAGCAAGCATTGTATTTTTATAATTTGAAAACTCTGCAACAGTTTTAGGTGAATGTTCTTTTGTTCGTGGAAGATTAACATATTCTTCAAAAGATACAAGGTCTTCTTTTATTTGACCTATTAAATCATATATTATTTTTTCCCTGTCTTCTGATGCGTGTATTTGATACCTTAATACACTGTATTGAAGAAACATATTATCAAAACTTAGCTCTGAAAGAAGAGTATTGGCATGCGCTAAATCAGTAGCAACAATATCTGCATTGTCTGCTGATTGCGTTATCGTCCAAATAGCATAAATGCCGTTTAGTAATGAGCAAAATAGTATTGCCCCTATGGTTATAAATATTTTTTTCGCAATTGTAAGGTTCATATATAATAGCTCCATGCTATATTTTATTTTGTGCTATTATATCCACATTTTAAATAATTGCAATGAAAATATTATTTATCATATAGTTACATCAAACCGTCTTGCTGCTTTTGCCATAGCAGAATATGCACTGCCTATTTTTAATGATTTATGATAAGTAAGATTAGGCTCTGGGGACCATTTACCATTTTTATTAAGTCTATTAATTGCTGCTGTTGTCTCACTTTCCATCTCTATTCTTTTATTTACTGCCATTTTAGAAAGTTTAATGCTTTCGCCAAAATAATCTCTGCGTGCTTTTGCAACAGCTATGTTTTTATTGACATAATCTCGTGGAGTAGGGTCAGTTGTAATGATGGCTCTAAGCCCGATTGTTTCGATACTCATATTTCGCTCCTAAATATGATATATAAACTTAATTAATATACCGCTGTTTTTCAGCTAATGTGTAATAATTTATATAAAACAGTATCCGCACAAATACTATTTTATATTATAATGTATATTATTTAATGCTTTTATACAAGTAATTCTTGAATTTTACATAAGATTTTACTAGAATTATAATGTTTTATATAGTGGCATATTTATTGCTTATTTCATTTTTATGTTATTTTATTATTTTTGTTATATATATATCATCAGTAAGGAGCTTATCAGCATGCGTAAAATATTAATTATACTTACAATTATATTAGTATCTTTTGGATGTGCTAATAAAAAAAATAATATATTTAAAGACCCTTCCACGCAACAAAAAACTTCAAAAGAAGCACTATTATATAAAGTAAATAAAAAAGAAACAAATATGCCAGTATTTTTCAGACTTCCACAAGATAAAAAAAATATATCATTAATTTTTGAAAAAATTGGTTCATCAACTGTTCCTGTTATACTTAATAACGATATTAATGGCTGGAATACTTTTAGTAGTAAAACTCTTTCATCAAATGGGGCAGACTTTGGTATAATTATTGATTTTGCAGGTGGTGGTGTTTATGAAATGCCAAAAGATGATGTTAGAACATATCTTAATAATTTTACAATGCAGGATGCCTTTATAATAAAAGAACTTGTAGCTGGCAAAAATAATACTGGTTTTACAAAAATGATAGCTGTTGATGCTTCTGCTTTATATAATAAAGAAGAATTAAATCATCTTTTATTACTTAATGACCTTGATTTAGCTAACCAAACACAAAGCCCATATACAAATCAAAATACAATTAAAGAAACTCCAAAAGTAGAGGGCGATAAAACATTTAATAAAGTAAATAAAAATGCTGTTGTCCTAGATAGACCTCTTATTACTGCTGCTACAAATGGTCAGTATGACAGGCTTTTAAAACTTTTAGAAAATAATGCAAATATAAATGAGCTTAACCCTGAAACTTTTGATAATGCTTTAATGGCTGCTATTGGAAATGGAGATGAAGAAATAGCAAATCTTCTACTTGATAAGGGAATAAATGCAAAACATAAAAATAAAAATAATCAATCAGCTTTACATATTGCTTCAAACTATGGGCTTTATGATACAGTAAATAAACTTTTAAAAGCAGGACTTCCAGTTAATGATAGAGATAATGGTGGCAATACTCCATTAATGTATGCAGCAGCATCGCCAAATACTTATGTAACTGATTTGTTAATAGATAATGGTGCAAAACTAGAAGATAGAAATGCTGATGGCGAAACACCTCTTTTAATAGCAGCAAGAACAGGCAATACAAAAACAGTAGAAAATTTAGTAAAAAAAGGTGCAGATGCAACAGTAGTGGATAATAAAGGCAATGGAGCCATAATGAAAGCTGCTGTTGAAAATAATAAATATACTTTACAAAATCTTTTATCAAAAGGCTTAAATCCTGATATTAAAAATAAAAAAGGCTATACCCCACTTATGATGACAGTGCAACAGGGCAACACTGACATTACAAATGATTTAATAAAAGCTGGTGCTAATATTAATGCAAAAGACCCACTGGGTAATACTCCGCTAATGACTGCCACATTATCAGGGGATACTCCAATGGTTAGGGAACTTTTAAAACATAAACCAGATATACAATTAAAAAATAAAGAAGATAAAAACGCTTTTGATTTAGCTCGTGATAATGGTTTTGCTCAACTTCAAAGAATATTAGGGCAAAATATGAAGACTTTTGATGATGCTTCCATTGCTTTATTTGATAAAGCAGCAAAAAATGATACTGATGGTGCAGTAAATGCTATTAAAATGGGTGCAAATCCAAATGCAAGGGATAAAAATACAGGTAACACGCCACTTTTTACTGCTGTTGCAAATAATTATCTTTATCTTACACAAAGTTTAATAGCAAATGGTGCAGATGTAAATATTAGAAATAATCTTGGCAACATACCTTTAATTATAGCTGTAACTTCTGCAGATGCTGCTATGGTAGATACTTTATTAAAAGCAAAATCAGAGGTTAATGCTACAAATAAAAATGGTGATACTGCTCTTATTTGGGCTACAAAATTAAGAAATATTGATATGGTTCGCTTACTTTTAACAGCAGGGGCTGACCCAAACAAAAAAAATCATGACGGAGTTTCACCTTATTTAATAGCATATAATGAAGGTTCTGATGATATTTTAGGGCTTTTACAAGCTGCTGGTGGTTATAAATAAAAATGTAATGTGATTCTTTTATTATTAATATTTTATATATTGACAACAAACATTTTTTTGTTAATACAATATTTTTATGATTACAAATAAAAAAAGTTGTGCTATATATTCAAAATATATAAAGGGAGCATTAAACATTGTTTAGGAAACTATTTAATTTCAAGACAAAACGACTGGGGCATATTCCAATAAAAGCTAAAATATGCGTTTTGCCATTGATTTCTTATGATGATAAAACTGAAACATTAGATTATGGACAATGCTTCACAGTAGATGTTGTAAGCATATCCACAAACTCTATGACAGTCCGCCACAATGATGTTCTTAAAAAAGGCAATATTTTAGAATTTAGAACAAAGCATGCTCTTGAAGATGCACAGTGCCTTAAATGTATGAATTTTAAATCATTAACAGAAACTCCATCTTTTAGCTCTTTTATAGGCAAAATAATATGGCGAAGTAATGAAGAAGCTGGTGTTAATATTATTATGATGAGAGAGCAAGATAAAGTAACTATTTCCAAAATGATTACAAATAAGTCTAAAAAGTAAGGATATTTTTGTTGTCTCTATCATAGATTATACTTGAAGTATTTATTTTTATAATTTATTATAAAATTATAGAGAAATATAAGGGGGCGTAATCTATGTCATTTGAATTTCCAAAAAAAGTTAAAGAAAATAATAACAAACTGTTTAAAAAAACATCTTATGATATAAGGGCTTATGTTGGCGAGCCGGGGGATTTTTTTAATGATAAAGCAGTATTAACTCCGCAAGCTATTGAAGTAGCAGGTATACTAACAGCAGGTTTAGTTTTTAATACTCAAAATGGTGGCACAGTTACTTTAAAGGAAGGTGACACTATTGTAGTAGGTTATGATAATGGCCCCACATCTAAAATATTAGCAGAATCCTTTGCCAAAGGTGCTGCAAGTCAAGGTGTTAATGTATATGATATTGGTATATCTTCTTCTGGACAGGTATATCAAAACCAAGAACAATTATCAGCACAAGGACATTGCCAAATCACTAGAAGCCATGTGGAAGTTACCACAAATGGTGCAAAATTTGGTATAGGCACTCAGGGGATACATACATACTTACTTGGTCAAATGAATGATGCTGTTGCAGAAAATAAATTTAACCCAAGAAAATGCCAAATAGGTAATATTATAAATAAACAAGAAGAAGGCAAAAAAGTATATTTTGAAAAAATGAAAAAAATATATAAAGACTATTTCTCAAAAAGAGATAACTCTATGGTAGCAGTAAATGTATTTGGTGGCACAGGTTTGCAATATATAGAATTATTTAAAGATATATTTGGCGAAAATGTAACAATATTAGGTAAAGATATAAATGTAAATGCTGGCGATTTACTAGCCGACCCTACTAGAAAAGAAATGCTTGAAAGAGTGCCATCATTACAAGATGCACTTGATAAAGGTTTAAGAGTTCATTCTTTTGATTTAGATGCAGATAGAGGCTCTATCACAGAAGGAAAAGAGGCATTAACATTAAATGGAGAAGGTCATTATTTAGGCGACAATCTTGCTTTTATTTTAGCAGGTTATAAACTTATGATAGCTGTTCCTGCGTTAAAGAAAAAACTAGAAGAGTTACATGTTGCAAAAGAAAATATAGAAGAGATATTAAAGATTGCAAGTATTATTTATGTTGACCCTCGCTATACATCAAGTGTAAAAAGCTATGTGGAAAAAGAGCTTAAAGGCACAACAGAATTTCACAGAAAAGGCCACTCTTTATGGAAAGAAACTATTACTGCTAATATGAATAAAATGGCAGAGCTTGCTGGTTTTTCATCAATTAAAGAGTTTGTAGCAAAAACAGGTTATAGGGACATACAAATAGAAGCATCACTTCACATGTTTGCAACTGATACAATAGATGGAATACCAAGAGATGACGCTGTTGAAAACATATTTCTACTTGAAAAAGTGCTTGATGAAATGAATATAAAAACATTAAAACCATTTTTTGATAAAATGCCAAAACGCTTTATTACAAAAGAAATTAGGACAACATCTATTTCTAATGAAGCAAAAGATGCAATAACAGCATCTATTCTTAATACATTAAGAAAAACATTTGAAAATAAAGCTAACTTTTCTATTGTAGAATTTGATGGGCAAATTAGAGTAGACTGGGCTACAGGATTTTTAATGTATGGTATGAGTAATACTTCTCCAAAACTTACATTTATGGCAGAAGGCGAAACTATAAAAGAAAGAAATATGGTTCTTGCATATATTATGGCACTTCATAATGAAGCAAAAAAACAAGAAAAAGATGATTTGCCAATGGATGTTGCTGAAAATCCATTTTATATTAAAGATGCAAGTTATGAAATGAATAAACCTGATGAAGTTGATTTTAATGATGAAAGAGTAAAAGAATTTATCAAATTTATCGGTTAAGTATATATCTACTCTGTTATGCGATTATGTTAGAATATTATATAATTGCCTAACAGGGTAGAAAGGTTTTTAGTATTATATTTTTGTATATCAGCAGGGGTTTGCTATGCACAATTTAATTTATTATAAAGAGCATTATGGTCGCATATCATATTCTGCTAGTGATAATAATTTTACAAGCAGTATAAAAAGTGAAAAGTCATTAAACAATGTATCAGTAAAAGGCTCATCAGAAGAAGAAGTTAAAAAAGCCTTTAAAGAATATATTGATGAAATGATTACAAATAATCAGACAAAAAAATTATAGTTGTTTTAAATCATTAAAATTAATAAATGGTTCAGGTGGGATATTATGGTTGCCAATTATTTTTTCAAGCCATAATATATCATGCCATTTATTATGTTTATAACCGCAATTATGAAAATGTGCTACTTCCTGAAATCCAAATGCTTTATGGAAAAGCACACTTTCGGTATTTGCATAAGTAATGCAGGCGTATATATTTATAATATTTTGTTTTTTAATAATATCAAAAAGAGCATTATAAAGTTTTTTACCAATTGATTTATGTAAATATTTATGGTGCAAGTAAATAGTAGTTTCACATGAATAATCGTATGCTTTTCTAGTCCTAAGTGGAGAGGCATAAGCAAAACCAACTGTTTTTCCATCAATTTTTGCTATTAAATATGGATATTTCTTCTGTATATTCTCAATTCTTGTAGTCCATTCTTTTATATCTGGTATTTCAAGCTCAAAAGTAGCAGGTGAATTTAATATATAATAGCCATATATTTCTAAAACATCTTTTATATCACATATTTCAAGAGTGTTTATTAAAATATTACTCACAATTAATTGCCCTTTATAGTTTCAGTTAAATCACTTATTATTTCATTATAATGCACACAGCCTTTTTCAAATTTTAAGTTGCATGATTTATTAAAATATTCTAATGATTTTTTAATATCTTTTTTTACATTTAGCCCTTGTTGATATATTAAGCCCATATTATAGCAAGCAGCAGCATTTTGTATAGAGCAAGCCTTTTCATATAATTTAGTGGCTTTTACAAGTGATTTTTTTACTATTTTACCTTGATAGTAAAGAGATGCCAGTTCAAAACAGCCCGAAGAAATATTTTTATCACATGCAACACTAAAAAGCTGGATAGCCTCTTTCTGCATAGCTTTATTATAATCGTCTTTATATATTCTTCCAAGTCGCACACAGGATTCATATATTTTATTATCGCATGCTTTTTTATACATAGTAATAGCTGAAAGTATAAGTCCAGTATCCTGAAAAAGCTGACCTGCAAAATAGCATGCAAGAAAATTATTATTACTACATTCTATTTCAAGCTGTTTAATACTTGTAACAGAAATATCTGTTTGAGAATAAGAAATACTACGAACCATAATCAATAATAATATTAAGATAACTTTTTTCATATATTAATATATATTTAAAAATAATTTTATGGAAGAAAAATTATTAAGATGCTTATATGATTATATAAAATAAAAAGTAATGTCTATAAATATCTTCCCTAGCTAAATAAGGATATTTTAAGCAAAATTATCATTAAAAATTTATCTAGGATATTTATTTATATATATTCTTTTTTAATGTTTTATATGACATTTGTCATAGGTTGTTATTTTTAACTTTTTTATAGGTTAATATTTAACTTGATATTATTTGAAGACATCTTTTTTCTTTTATTAAATGTTGGTTTATTTTTTATAAATTACATTTCATTATAAACCTATATTTTACATTGTATTTTACTGTTATTTTATATATTTTTCTCGCTTTTTTTACAAGAATTTTTAGGGGGGGGGAATGTAACAAATTAAAACTTGACAAATATGTTTATTGCTATATTATTTTTATAAATTTTAATTTATGGTTGGTAATTATGAGCATACATGTAACAAAGTCTTTTACCCCCCCCCTTGATGAATATATAAAATATGTAAAAGATATATTTTCCCGTGGAATTTTAACAAATCAAGGTCCTTGTGTGCTTGAATTAGAAAATAAACTTCGTTCCTTTTTAGGTGTTGAAAATATACATTATGTTACAAATGGCACAATAGCTTTACAATTAGCTTTATCAGCACTTGATATAAATGAGGGAGATATTATTACCACACCTTTTTCCTATGTTGCTACAACATCTAGCATATTATGGGAAAGATGTAGACCGATATTTGTTGATATTGAACCTAATAATTTTACAATAAATACTAGCAAAATAGAAGCAGCTATCACAAAAAATACAAAAGCTATTATGGCTGTTCATGTTTTTGGTTATGCTTGTGATATAGATGCAATTAGTTCTATTGCTAATAAATATAACTTAAAAGTTATTTATGATGCTGCTCATTCATTTGGCTCTATATATAAGGGTCATTCATTATCTAGCTATGGCGATATTTCTACTTTATCATTTCATGCTACTAAACTTTTCCATACAGTTGAGGGTGGTGCCTGCATAGTTAAGGATAAATCAGTATCTGATAAATTAGAATTGCAAAAGCGTTTTGGTCATAATAAAGATGAACATTTTACTCTTGGTATTAATGGCAAACAATCAGAACTTCATGCTGCAATGGGTTTAGCTAATTTTCCTTATATATCAAAAAATATTGCAGCCCGTTCAGCAATCTCTAAACAATATGATACATTATTAAATGGATATATTCAAAGACCAAAAGAACAAGAACACTTGCAATATAATTATGCCTACTATCCAGTTGTATTTAAATCAGAAAAAGAACTATTACATGTCTTTTCCATACTTAATGACAATGATATTTACCCTCGCAGATATTTTTATCCAACACTTAGCCATTTACCATATATAGATGAAGTAACATCATGCCCAATATCTGAAGATATTTCTGGACGCATTGCATGCTTACCGCTTTATCCAGATTTATCAAGTGAAAAAGTTAAAGAAATTTCTGAAATTATTATTAAAAGTTTGTTATGACACTTAAAGTTTCGGTATTTTGCATTACATATAACCATATATATTTTATTAAACAAGCATTAGAAGGCTTTGTAACACAAAAAACAAACTTCCCTTTTGAAGTAGTTATTAGTGATGACTGTTCCACTGATGGAACAAAAGAAATTATAGAAGAGTATGCAAAACAATACCCAGATATTATTAAACCAATATATCATAGCAATAATGTAGGTAGTTATCAAAATTTCATAGATACTGCAAATGCCTGCAAAGGCGAATATGTGGCTATGTGTGATGGTGATGATTATTGGATAGATAAAAATAAACTTCAAAAACAAGTTGATTTTATGGATACTAATAAAGAATGTAGTATCTGTTTTCATCCTGTTTTAATAAAATATGAAAATAGTTTGCAAAAAGATGTGGTATTCCCAAAAGCTAGGCATCATTTTTATAAGAATATTTTAAATATTAATGATTTATTAAAATACAACTTTATTCAGACAAATTCAGTTATGTATCGTTGGATTTTTAATAATGAAAATCAATTAGAAGATATACTGCCTAAAAAAATTCTTCCCGTTGATTATTATATACATTTATTACATGCTTCAAAAGGTTCAATTGCCTTTTTAGCAGATGTTATGGCAGTTTATAGAAGACATGTAAACGGTATTTGGTATGGTGTGAACTCTTCTGATGAATGGTTTATTAATTATGGAATAGAGCATCTTCGTTTTTATGAAGCTATTGAAAAAAATTTTGGTGTAGATAAAAGTAGAGAAAAAATACAAATGGTTCGTAATATTGCATTAGCATCTTTGCGTAATGATAATAAAGATGCTTTAAATGAACTTTTAAACCTTTATCCACAAATATTAAAACTTGCATTTGCAGAACATAAAAGTAGACTATCAAAAATAAAATATATTATAGATAAAGTTAAAAAAAGATTTATCGGCTTTATGCCATTTATGATTTAACTTTTATACATTATTTAATAAAATAAAAGAGGTATTTAAATACAAAATGCAAAAAAAGCGTGTTTTAGTTTTCCCTTGTGGCAGTGAAATAGCATTAGAGATAAATAGAGCTTTAAAAAATAGTATTCACTTTGAAATGATTGGTGCATCCTCCATTTCTGACCATGGGGAATATGTATTTAAAACATATATTCCAAATATTCCTTTTGTAGATGATGATGAATTTATTCCAACACTTAAAAAGATTTGTAAAAATCACAATATAGATTTTATTTTTCCAGCCCATGATAGTGCTGTCCTAAAATTAGTTCAATATGCAGATGAATTTGAAGCAGAAATCATAACATCATCGCTAAAAACAAATGAAATTTGTCGCTCAAAAGAAAAAACATACAATAAATTTCAAGGCATTATACCAACTCCAAAATTATTTCAAAAAGATAATATAGAAAACTATCCCGTTTTTCTAAAACCATCTGTTGGGCAAGGTTCTAAGGGGACCCATAAAGTTAATAATAAATATGAGCTTGATTTTTACTTATCAGAAAATAATGATTTATTAATTTTAGAATATTTACCCGGAAAAGAATATACTATTGATTGCTTTACAGATAGGCATGGTTCTCTGCTTTATGCTATGGGTAGGCAACGCAAACGCATAAGTAATGGTATAAGTGTTTCATCAAAAATTGTTAATAATCCAAAATTTATAGCACTAGCAGAAAAGATAAATAATGTTTTATCTTTTAGAGGTGTTTGGTTTTTTCAAGTAAAAGAAAATATGGATGGTGAATTTGTATTAATGGAAATAGCTCCACGAGTGGCTGGCACTATGGGTTTATCATTAGGGCTTGGTATTAATTTTGCACAATTAAGTTTATTTGATAGAATGGGTTATAATGTAGATATTATAAAAAATAACTATGAAATACAAATAGATAGAGCATTATATGCAAGCTATAAAACAAATTTAGATTTTGAAACAGTATATATTGATTTTGATGATGTGATTTCTCTTGAATCTGGCGTAAATACTGATGCAATTAAAATATTATATCAATTTAAAAATCAAAAAAAAGAAATTATACTTTTAACTAAACATAATGGCGATATTTATAAAAAATTAGAAGAATTATGTATCTCTAAAAACCTTTTTAATAAGATTATTCATATAGAAAAAACAGACGAGAAATCTAATTATATTACTAATAAAAATGCTATATTTATTGATGATTCTTTTGCAGAAAGACAAAAAGTATCAAAAAATAAAAATATACCTGTTTTTGGAGTAGATAACATTTCAACACTTATTGATTGGAGAGTATAATGGTAGAAGAAAATAAAGATATTAAAGTTCAAGTCGTTTGTGTTACATATAACCAAAAAGATTATATTGGAGAAGCTCTTGAAAGTTTCGTAATGCAAAAAACTAACTTTGCTTTTGAAGTTTTAGTAGGTGATGACTGCTCTACTGATGGGACAAGTGAAATTGTAGCAGAATATGCAAAAAAATATCCAAATATTATTAAACATATTAAACGCACTCCAAATATGGGAGCTTTGGAAAATTTTATGGATTTGTGCGACAGAGTTACATCAAAATATGTAGCATTTTGTGATGGTGATGATTTTTGGATAGATGAAAATAAACTTCAAAAACAATATGATTTTATGGAAGCAAATAAAGATGTAAATATATGTTGTCATAAAACAAAAATACAGGCTGATAAAGATTGGGCATTATATGATTATTATGCTAAACAGGATTTTATTATACCTAGTAAGAAAAAAATATCATTAAAGAAAAAACTTATTTTATCAGATATTACTTATGAATGGCCTCATACATCATCGCTTTTTATTAGATGGGATAATAATATTAAAATACCTGATAATTTAAAAAAAGATGGTGTTTTTGGAGATATACCTATTATTTTTCTATATTTAGGACAAGGTTATATATATATATTAAATGAAGTGATGAGTGTATATCGCAGAGGTGTTTCAGGTGTTACAAATAATAGAATATCTATTGATAATCAATTTTTAAAAACACGATTAGAATATTTTAAAATACTAACAACTTGTATAGATTATTATCAGAAGCATTATGATGGTTTTTGTGTAGATGCACTACAAGGCAGGTTATGGACTGAAATAAAAAATTATTTATGGATAATAATAAAAAATGACAGGTGGGACTTATTAGTAAAATTAGAGGATACATATCCAGAATTATACCAAATGGCAAAAAATCTACTTAGTGAATATAATTTAAGATTAACTCTTTTAAGCATATTAGGTAAACCAAATGCAGATTTATTAAGAAATAGAAGAATGTTAAAAATTTTAAAACCTTTTATATCATTAGTGCGAATAAATAGAACTATGATACATAGAATTATGAATATAGTTTTAAAATTATTTAGATTTTCATTTTATTATATATTTGCACTTATCCCTAAAAAGAAAAATCTATGGGTTTTTTCAGGCTTTAACAAAACATCATATATGGATAATACCCAGTATTTTTATGGATATGTGGTTAAAAATCATCCTGAAATTAAAGCTGTATGGCTTACAATAGATGATGATGTATTTAAAAATCTTAGTGAAAATAATTTGCCATGCTATAAAATGAATTCTTTTAAAGGATTTGCAACAATGGTTAGAGCTAAACTAGCTATTTCTGACCATTATAAAATGAGTGATTATACACCAAGATATGGATATAATGCTAGAACAAGATTTGTCAACTTATGGCATGGTGTTGGACCTAAAAGTATGAAACCAATAGGCGATACAATATCAAATACATCTGTTTTTGGTGCAAGACTGTCATCAGATATTTTAATTAGTAATAATGATAATATTATAAACAAAATCATAAAACCTATTAAATATTTTTTTAAAGCACCATTTAGAGAACTTTTTGAAGAATACTATGGAATATTATGCCCGGGACAACCATTCAGAGATATTACTGCAAATCCTTGGGAAACATCAGAAAATGCTCAAATTGCATGTGGATACCCTAGAAATATTACAATGTATGAAAATATTGATAAAAAGCCTTCTGAATATAAAATACTTTATGCTCCAACATATAGATGGCAACCAACAACAGAATTATTTATGGTAAAAGATTTTATTAAACATCTTGATAAAATAAATAATTTATTAGAAAAAATTAATGCCACTTTATGTATTAGACTGCACCCTCATACTTGGAGAAATTATACATCTCATATTAATAGTGCTATATCTGATTATCCTCGCATTGAAGTAAGTAACGAAAAGGATATTTATTCATCATTACATGAATATTCGCAGATTATAACAGATTATTCTTCTATTGGTTATGATTTTCTAATTACACAAAGACCCGTTATATATTTTGCATTTGATATAGATACATATGAGGAAACAGATACTGAATTTGCTTTTCCATATAAAGAAAATTGTGCAGGTGATATTACAAAAACATGGGAAGAAACGATTACTTCTATTGAAGAAAATTATAATAATCCAAATCGTGATAAAGAATTAAGAAGAAAAATATTAGAAAAGTTTTTCCCTAGTGAATATAATGATATAAATAATAGTGAAAGACTTACTAAAATATTAAAAACAAAATTAGGTATTAAGTAAAAAATATAGTAAATGATAATGTTAAGAAAATAATATTTTACTTTCCTTATCAAAATGGTAAAGTAGAAATAAGTTATAGAGGACATAATGAAAAAAATTATTACTTATGGCACATTTGATTTATTTCATAAAGGACATCTAAATATCTTAAAAAGAGCAAAAGCTCTTGGAGATTATTTAATAGTGGGGGTAACATCTGATAATTATGATATTTCACGCGGAAAATTAAATATTCACCAATCACTATCAGAAAGAATACAAAATGTTCAAAATACTGGGCTGGCAGATGAAGTTATTATAGAAGAATACTTTGGGCAAAAAGTTGAAGATATTAAGAAGTATCAGATTGATATATTTGTAATAGGTTCAGACTGGTTAAATAAATTTGATTATCTCAAAGAATATTGCGAAGTAGTTTATTTACCAAGAACTTCGGGAGTTTCATCTACTCAACTTAGAAATGATAATAATGGAATTCTTAGTATAGGTATTGTTGGCTATGGTAGAATTGCTAATAGATTTGTAGAAGAAGCAAAATATGTTAGTGGTCTTAATGTTGAAAGTGTTTTCGGAAGAGATGATGTTAAAGCAAAAAATTTTGCAGTTAAGTTTGGTTTAAATGGATATTATACTGACTATGATAGTTTTTTAAATTCTGTTAATGCCGTTTATATAGCAACGCCACATACTACACATTATGAATATACTAAATCTGCAATTTTAAAGCAAAAAAATGTTTTATGTGAAAAACCAATATGTTTAACTTCTGATGAATCAAAATCTTTGTTTGAATTAGCAAAAAAAGAAGATGTTATTTTATATGAAGCTATAAAAACGGCTTATTCACCTTGTTTTTCAAGACTTATTGGAGTTGCCAAAAGTGGTATCATTGGAAATATAAAAAATGTTACTGCAAATTTTACTAAACTCATAGCTGATAAAAGTTTAAGGGAATATAAACCTGAACTTGGTGGAGGTGCATTAAATGAACTTGGAACTTATGTTCTTTTTGGTGTAATAAAATTATTGGGAATAAATTATAGAAATATTCATTTTACAACAATGATTGATAAATATACAGGAGTAGATACTTTAACCAAAGTTGACCTGATTTATGAAAATTCTATTGTAACAACTACTGTTGCAATAGGTTCAAAACAAGAAGGCGATATGGTTATATCTGGCACAAAAGGATATATTTACATTCCTGCACCTTGGTGGAAAACAGAGTATTTTGAGATTAGATTTGAAGATTTATCTAAAACTTTAAAATATTTTTATAAATTTGAAGGAGATGGGTTAAGATATGAACTAGCTGATTTTTTAAAAGCTGTTCAGTCAGGTCAAAAATCCTATAAACTTTCTGATGAAGAAAGTATTGCAATTTCAAAAATTCTTGAGGAGTTTGCAAATTGCAGAAAAACAGGTAAAAATATAGATATAATACAATAATAACTTATAATACATATTTACTCGTGAAGTGTAAATGCTATTTAATTCCATATATTTTTAATTTGCTTTCATAGTGTCTATATTTTAGCAAGACCGATATTATAAGATGATAAATCATATTTATAGCACAGTATAATATCCCACTCTATTATTTATACATTAATTATATGTAATACTAATAATTTTTCTTTGTAATTTTTATTTGAATGAAATATAAAAATTATTTATATTAAGGGCTAGTAGTTCTTGTAAAATCAATCGCAACCGTATTTTTATTATATCATAAATTAAGATTTTGTAAGTTGCAAAAAATACTTGCAAATAAATACGATTTTGATTATATTAGGTAGCACAGGGGACTAAATAGTAGCCCCAATATTAGTTTAATTTATTTTTAATTAACCGTCTATTTTGCCGATTAGACGGTTGTTTTATGGATTATTTCAGCTTTTGTATTAAGCTGGAAATTATGATAACTATGATTACTTGTGTAATCCAGCTTTCATATACCATCAGCCTACCTCCATAAAGATGTAGGCTACCCATCTAGTCGCAACTGTGCCATAATTTATATATCTTAAAAATATACAAAATTCAAGTTAATAATGTCTATAATTTATTATAAAAAAAAGCATTAATACATACTTATTAATAAAACTAAAAGGTCATTTTCAAGCTCTCTTATGAAACAATACTGGTAAAGAAAATCAATTCTCTATTGATTAATATACGATTTTAGTATATAAGTTGACTGAGGGAAAAGTATATCTATGGGAAATAATGATAATATATCTAACACTAATAACAATAGTGATAATATAGACCAACAATATTTTACTGAAAAGCAACATTCTTTTAATTTTTTATCTAAAAAATCAGCACTACAAAATCATCTTCAATATAGGACTGCACTTTATAATCTTGTTAAGCGTGATTTTATTGTAAAATATAGGCGGTCAATTTTAGGGATTTTTTGGAGTGTATTAAACCCTTTACTTATGATGATTGTCATTAGTGCTGTATTTTCCTATATATTTAGATTTGATATTGAAAATTATCCCGCTTATTATTTAACAGGATATATTATTTTTACAATGTTTGTTTCTGCCACAAATGGAGCAATATCTTCAATAATAAGTTCTGCTGGATTAATTAAAAAAATGTATATACCAAAATATCTTTTTCCTATTGAAAAATGCTTATTTGAATTTATAAATACATCTGTGTCATTAATAGCATTAGTTGCTGTTTTTATATGGCTTAAAATACCTATTAGCACAAGTTGGCTTTTATTTCCTATACCATTTATTTTTATTTTTATTTTTTCTGTTGGTATTTCTTTTATACTTTCTGCTGTAAATGTATATTTTAGAGATATTGGACATTTATATAGTGTTGTTACAAAAGTTTTAATATATGCAACACCAGTTTTTTATCCCGTATCCATACTATCTCCCGAAATGATGAATATAATGAATTGGAACCCACTTTATCATTTTATTGATTATTTTAGAGTGATTATTTTATATAATCAATTTCCATCAATGCAGGCTAATTTAATATGTTCTGCTTTTGCTTTTGGTTCCTTTATTTTTGGTGCTGTTATTTTTAGATTATTACAGCGTAAATTTATTTTATATATTTAAGAAGAGTTGATATGGATAATATAGCTATAAAAGTTCAAAATATATCTGTAAAATTTAATCTAGCAATGGCAAAATATGATGGTCTTAAAGAATATGTTATTAGTCTTTTAAAAGGTAAAGTTTTATATCAAGAATTTCAAGCATTAAAAGATATAAGTTTTATTGTGGAAAAAGGTGAATCTCTTGGCATTGTAGGTTTAAATGGTTCAGGTAAAAGCACTCTGTTAAAAGTAATTGCTGGTATATTAAGAGCAGATAAAGGAAAAGTAGAAATATATGGAAATATTGCTCCATTAATAGAGCTTGGTGCAGGGTTTGATGCTAACCTTACTGCAAAAGAAAATATATTTTTTAATGGTGCATTGCGTGCAATACCTAAAAAAAGAATACAAGATAAATATGATGAAATAGTAGAGTTTGCAGAATTGCATGACTTTATAGATGTTCCAATAAAAAACTTTTCATCAGGTATGAGAGCAAGGCTGGGATTTGCCACAGCGATTATGTTTGACCCTGATATATTAATTGCAGATGAAGTTCTATCTACTGGCGATTACAGATTTAAAGCTAAATGTGAAGCAAAAATAAATCAAATGCGAAAAAATGGTGTTACTATTTTATTTGTATCTCATAATGCAGAACAAGTAAAAAAGGTGTGTTCTAGGGCTATATGGCTTGAAAAAGGGGTAATAAAAATGCAGGGCAAAGCAGATGATATATGTAATGCTTACGAAAAAAATAATATAAAATAAATATTTTAATTAAAATATGCAGACTGCACTATATCATATAAATTATCATACATAATATCCCAGCCAAGTATTTTTTTTGCTTTATTATTTGATGCTATCAGCACAGCAGGGTCGCCCGCTCGCCTACCTCTTATTTCTTTATTTATTTCTTGTTTTGATACTTTTTCACATATTTCTATCACTTCTTTTATAGAAAAACCTTTACCTGTTCCTAAATTAATTTTTTCACTTTTCCCACCATTTCTTAAATAATTTAGTGCTAAATAGTGAGCTTTTGCTAAATCATAAATATGTATATAATCTCTTATACATGTGCCATCTGGTGTATTATAATCTGTGCCATTAATATATATTTTTTCTCTTTTACCAAGTGGCACTTGTAAAATAAGTGGTATAAGATGAGTTTCTGGATTATGCTTTTCTCTCGTCCCGCCCCATGCTCCGCAGGCATTAAAATATCTTAATGCTATATAACGAATATTATATGCCTCATCAAAAGAAGAAAGTATATTTTCTGTAAAAAATTTACTCATACCATAAGCATTTACTGGATTTAATGGATGGTTTTCATCAATTGGCGTGTATTGTGGCTCACCATATACTGCGGCAGTTGATGAAAAAACTATTTTTAATACTCCATTATCCTTTAATGTATTAAATAAAATAAGAGATTTCGCTGTATTATTTTCAAAATATTTGTATGGGTTGATAATTGATTCCGATACTTCAATAAAAGCAGCAAAATGCAAGCAGGCTTCTATATTATGTTTTTTTATAATTTCACTAACTAATGTTATATCAGCTATATCGCCTTGATAAAAAATAGCACCTTTTTCTACATCTTCAATATGTGATGATACAAGACTGTCTAAAATAACAACTTGTTCGCCCTGTTCTATTAAATATCTTGCTGTTGCTCCGCCAATATATCCTACACCACCAGTAACTAATACCATATCTTATACCATTTATGATATACTTAATTTTTGGTTTATATATCTTTTAACAGCATCTTGCCAAAAAGGTAACCGCTTAAAGCCAGCATTATCAAGGCTTGATTTACTAAGTCGTGAATTTTTTGGTCTATTTGCTTTTACTGGATATTCTTCTGATTTAATATGATGGACTATAACTTTTTGCCCTGTTACATTAAATATATATTCTGCAAATTCTGCCCACGAACAATATCCCTCGTTAGTTGCATGGTATGTTCCATATTTATCTGTTACAAGCATATCACATATTAATGGGGATAAATCATAAGTAAAAGTAGGGCTTCCTATCTGGTCAGATACTACTTTTAATTCTTTATGACTTTCACCAAGTTTCATCATAGTATTTATAAAATTATTACCATTAATACCAAATACCCAAGATATGCGAATAATAAAATATCTCTCCATTATATTTTTAACAGCTTCTTCGCCTTGATATTTTGTTAGACCATAAGTATTATTTGGTAACGGGCTATCATTAACTTCATAAGCATTGTTGCCTGTTCCTGCAAATATATAATCTGTTGAAATATATATCATTTTTGCATTTATTTCTTTACAAGCACGAGCAATATATTCAGTCCCTTTCACATTTATATTATAACATATATCTTTTTCATCTTCTGCCCTATCAACAGCAGTATATGCAGCACAATGCACTACCACATCAGGCAAATAATTTTTAATAAAAGATGTAATTGCATTTTCACAAGTTATATCGCAATCTTGCTTATCTATACCTTTATTTTCAATATGCCGTTTAGTTAATTCATTACAAACATCATAGCCTAACTGACCATTGACACCAGTAACTAATACTTTCATCTACTTACCTCTTTTTTGCAAAATCAATAAAATTTCTTTTGCATGCTCATCTGTTGCCCCATATTTCTTATCAAAATTACCAGCACTAACATAAGCACTATACATAACAAAAAAACCTATATTACTAACTATTCCTTCAATTTCGTCTTTTTTATATCGTCTATCTACCATAATATATTCTATTGGAATAGAATTACTTTGTTCAAACTGCTCTTTTCTATATACTAAATGTGGTGTCTGTTTATCAATAAGCATATATTTTGGATTAAATACTTCACCAGTGCTTTCCATTATATTTCTTGCTGGCATATTTTGTATATAGCTTATATTTTCCCTTATATTATCTACAATTAAAGGATTTAAATGCAATGTATATTCCATATTCATAACAGATATAACAGCAATACCATTATCTTTTAAATTGTTATAAACATTTTGTAATATTTGATTATTTACATTATCATTATATGAAGAGCCAATAACATCATATAAACATAAAATCAGCCCAGCTTTTTCTTTTAGCATCAATTCTTTTTGTGCTATATCCTTTATTTCAAATTTAATTAAATTTTCATCATTTAAATCATTGATATGTTTTTCTGAATAATCATAACCGACAATATTAATATACCCATTTGCATATAATTCTTTACAGTGCCTACCTATTCCACAACCAAAATCATAAATATAATCATCTTTTTTAAGGTTTATATTATTATTCTTTAAATAATCAAGTATAAATTTTACTTCGTTTTTACTACCTTTTGTCCAATTATGTTTCTGCATATTCATTCGTGAATATGCATCCCTTATCTGATGACTATCATATTCTATTTTATTAATTAATTCTTCTTGACTAATAGTTTCTGGAATTTGGTGTTGAAATGTTATAGCTATCCATTCATAACCTTTGATAAATTTACCAAGATGCCATTTTCTTTTACTTACAGTTTCATATTTTTTAATATATTTATTTGCTCTATTTATTATTGGAAAATTAGTATTTACTAATGAATGTTTTTCATAATTATTATCAAGCATATCTTTTTGAAGATAATGTCTAAATTTAGATTGAATAGCTTTTAATAAAGATTTTTCCTTAGCAATACAATTTAAATCTATAACTCTTCTTGTTGCTTTTTCTAATGTATATACAGTCATAGGGTTTGGTGTAGCAAGCCCCCAAGCATAGTCTGTTGAAAATATCCATATTGACTGTAATATTTTCGTTGCTATACCTTGCTTTCTATATTCTTTACTAACTACAAGAGATAAAACCCATGAAATAATATCCTTTTTTTCATTTATATATCCCCTGAAATAAATTGCATATCCAATAATTTTTGATTTACTTTTAGCAACAATAATATTGTAATTATCTTGCTTACACATTCTTTTAAATACTGTTGCAGGAAATTTTACATGCCTAAATAACTTTTTAAGAGAACACCATCTTCCATAATTTTTATTATATACACAAATGCACTGATTTACTTCTTCATCTGACAGCATCTTCATTTGTTTTTGTTCATATACTATATGATACTTTAATGTATTTAACACTAACTATCTACCTTTATAATGCAAATCATAATATTCTTTATATTCGCCATTTAAAATATGTTGCCACCAGTCTTTATTGTTAAGGAACCACAAAATAGTTTTTTTTATACCATCTTCAAATTTTGTTGCTGGAAGCCAGCCTAATTCTTTATGAATTTTATCAGGGTTAATTGCATACCGCATATCATGCCCCGGTCTATCTGTAACATATTTTATTAAATCTTCGCTTTTGCCAAGTTCTTTTAATATGATTTTCACTACTTCTAAATTAGTTTTTTCATTATGACCGCCAATATTATAGACTTCTCCTACTCTTCCATTATGGATAATTAAATCAATGGCTTTGCAGTGATCTTCTACATATAACCAATCGCGAATATTTTCGCCTTTTCCATATACTGGCAATTCTTTATCTGCTAATGCGTTAGTTATCATAAGGGGTATAAGTTTTTCTGGAAAATGGTATGGACCATAGTTATTAGAACATCTTGAAATTGTAACAGGCAGTTTAAATGTTCTATGATATGATTGCACTAATAAATCAGCAGACGCTTTTGAAGCAGAATATGGGCTTGAAGTATGTAACGGAGTAGTTTCTGTAAAAAATAAATCTGGTCTATCAAGTGGTAAATCACCATATACTTCATCTGTTGATACTTGATGAAATCTTGTTATACCATACTTTCTACAAGCATCCATTAATACACTTGTGCCTATAACATTTGTCTGTAAAAATATAGATGGGTTATTAATAGAACGGTCTACATGGCTTTCTGCTGCAAAATTTACAATAATATCTGGTTTTTCTTTTTCAAATATTTCATAAACTGCATTTCTATCTGATATATCTGCCTTATAAAACTGAAAATTATGATTATTTTTAACACTATCTAATGTTTCCATATTGCCTGCATAAGTTAGTGCATCAAGGCAAATAATTTTATAACTATTATACTTATTTATCATATAGTGGATAAAATTGCCACCAATAAAGCCAGCTCCACCAGTTACTATTATTTTCATAAATGACCTCTTAATATATAAAATCTACATCGCTATCTTTAAGCCGTGGAGCTTTACTATCTTTTTCTGAAATTATAGGGTTTTCAATATGCCAATCAATGCCTATTTCTTCATCACACCACAATATGCTTCTATCATTTTCAGCATTATAATAATTATCTGCTTTATACAAAAACTCCACATCATCAGTTAATGTTACAAACCCATGCCCAAACCCTCTCGGTATTAAAAGCTGGCGTTTATTTTCAGCAGATAGCTCTATTGCTAACCATTTTTTATATGATGGGGAACCTTTTCTTAAATCTACAACCACATCTAACACACTACCTTTACCACAGCGGACAAGTTTTGCTTGTGCAAATTCGCCTTTTTGAAAATGTATGCCCCTTAATGTGCCTTTTGCAGCAGAAAATGAATGATTATCTTGCTTAAAATTATATTCAAAGCCATACTCTTTCATCTTTCTTTCAGAATATGTTTCCATAAACCAGCCTCTGCTATCTCCAAACACCTTTGGTTCAATAATATATACGCCATCTAGTTCTGTTTTAATCACATTCATTTTACTACCTATCCTAAATATAAACCATCTGCTACTAATTTTAAAAATTTACCGTATGGGCTTTTGCCATATTTTTTAGCAGAAGATAAAAGTTGTTCTTTACTAATCCAGTTTTGACGATAAGCTATTTCTTCAATAGCTGCCACCTGCATACCTTGCCGTTTTTCTATCACTCGTATAAATTCACCTGCATAAGCTAGTGCTTCTATTGTGCCAGTATCAAGCCAAGCATAACCTCTGCCAAGAGTTACCACATTTAATGAGCCATCTTTTAAATACATATTGTTTAAATCAGTAATTTCAAGCTCGCCCCTAGCTGACGGTTGCACTTGCTTTGCAAACTCGCATACTCTATTATCATAAAAATAAAGACCTGTAACACAGTAATTAGATTTAGGTTTCTTTGGTTTTTCTTCAATGGATACTGCTTTGCCATTTTCATCAAATTCTACAATGCCAAATCTTTCCGGGTCATCCACATAATATCCAAATATTGTAGCACCATTAATCTGACCTGCTGCCCTTTGCAAATGCCTTGATAAACCATTTCCATAAAAAATATTATCACCTAATATCATCGCGCATGAATTGCCATCAATAAATTTTTCACCTATAATAAAAGCCTGTGCAAGACCTTCTGGCTTTGGCTGTTCTGCGTATGATAATTGTATGCCATAAGATGAACCATCACCTAATAAATCTTTAAATTTTGGTAAATCATTTGGTGTTGATATAATAAGAATATCTTTAATGCCTGCAAGCATAAGAGTAGATAAAGGATAAAAAATCATCGGTTTATCATATACTGGCAATAACTGTTTTGATATAGCCATAGTAAGCGGATAAAGTCGTGTGCCTGAACCGCCTGCTAGAATAATACCTTTCATAACTCCCCCTATCTTCTCCCATAAAATTATATATGTATATCACAATATAATAAATAAATCAAAACTTTTTACAAAATTCAACCACCATGTTTTTTAAAAAAATGTGATTTTTATAATTACAATAAATTTTACGGCACTTACTCTTATAATAAAAACTAAAATAAAAACTTGACATTCCCCCCCCCGTGATAAAATCAACAAATATGTAGAGATAATGTTATGCGAAAATTTTTATTGTTGTTTATTTACTTATTTATAATATTTGGATGTGATAAAAAATCTAATAAAGAAAATTATGTATTACTTCAACATAAGCAAATTAATCCTATAATATCTGTTATTAATGGCACATCTATATTAAAAAATAGCTCTAACACAGATTTTATTATTAATATATTAGATGCTTATGAAAAAAATGGATATAAATCCACTATCAGTATTAATAATGACAGCTTGGATAATTTCACTTTATATCAAGGCGATAGTTCAGGCGGATATATGTTTGCTTTAAGACCTAATAAAAAAGAAATAAAAACATACTCTATTAATATTACTATTTCTGATGATAGAAAAATCATATTAGAAAAAAATAATATATTGCTTAATGCCTTATTAAAGCTACAACCTTACATAGATAATAAACCACTTTTAGATACTGATATTATTGAAATTAAAAATGGTGAAAACAAAACTATCATTTTTAATTCAAATAATTATGAATACAACTACATAAAAAACAATAATTCGTGGGAAGAATTATATTCCGTGCATAATCCTGCAATAAAAACTTATGGCTGGGATAATATAAAAGATAAAAAAACAGATTTAAGTGGCTTCAAAGTAGATGATAAAAGAAATAGTTTTATAATAAATGGCAAAAGATATAATAACTGTATCACCACTAATGCTATATCAACATCATGTGCTATAAGTATAAGCTATAATGGAAAAAGCACACAAAAAACTAAATTTATAATGTTTCTTCAAGGTAGATACTTGCCCTCCATTATTAATTTAAAAGGAATATCTAACTAATAAAACTTACTAATTTGACATTTTTATATCTTTTCTATACTCTGCTTCTAAATTAATATCTTGAAAAGTTTGCATATTATTCATTATATCACAAGCATTTTGTATTATCTGCATAGCTATTGGGCAACCACTTCCTTCACCAAGCCTCATGTGAAGATTAAGCATAGGTTCTAAACCTAATGATTGCACGGCTTTTAAATAAGCTACTTCTTCAGATAAATGAGAAGTGAACATAAAATCTACTGTTTTTTTATTAATATGATAAGCTATCAGTGCTGCTGATATAGAAATTAATCCATCAATTACAATAGGTATCCTATAATATGCTGCACCAATATATAGACCTGTCATAGCTGCAATATCAAGCCCACCAACACAAGAAAGCACTTCATAAGGTTCTTTATTGAATAAATCATATTTATTTATAGCATTTATTATTACATTTCGCTTTATTTCAAGCTGGTTATCTGTAAGCCCTGCACCTCTGCCTATAAGATTTGTATCAATGCTTTTTATAAGTGACATAATACAAGCTGTGGCAGTTGTTGTATTTGCCATACCTACTTCGCCACTACCTATAATATTATAACCATTATCATAAGCATATTTTGCATATTCTATACCTATTTTTAATGCTTTTACCATAATATCGTATGGAATAGCTTTTTCTTTCATAAAATTATTTGTGCCATTAATCATTAAGTTTTTATTATCTATATTTTTATGATTAACACCGCCTTTAATACCCATATCAATAAGTTTTAAATCAGTATTACAGCTTTTTGTAATAGTATTGATACCTGTTCCCACATTATTTGCATAGCTTAAAATCAATGTTTTTGTAAAATACTGTGGAGAGGCTGCAACACCTTCTTCATATATACCGTTATCTGCACCAAAGAGAAAAAGTATCCGTTTATCTACTTTATTATTAATAGCACCAGTTATGCCAGCAAGTTTTACACTTATCTTTTCAAGTGTTCCAAGACTTCCTTTTGGTTTTAAAAGATTATCTTGCCTAACTTGCGCTTTTTCTATTGCACTACTATCTGCACCATTAATTTTATTTATTATCTTTTTAATATCCTGCATATTTCACACTACATTTCTATGCCTTTTCTTGCATCTACACCTTTATCCATAGGATGTTTTATTTTTTTCATTTCAGTAATATAATCAGCAATTTCCATTAATTCTTCACTTGGATTTCTACCAGTTAAAACAACTTCTAAATTTTTAGGTTTATTATTTAAAAATTCCATTACCATATCTTTATCAATATGACCGCCCACATAAGCACCTACAAGCTCATCGCATACAAGTAAAGTTTTATCGCCATCACCAGATACAAGAGATATAACTTCTTTAAATAATTTATTATGTTCCTGCTTTAAAAGTTGCAATTCATCATCATTCATATCCCATGTAAAGCCCTTTGGTTTAGTTATTCTATAAACTTTTATACCTAATTTCTCAAAACTTGCAAGCTCTCCACTTGGGGAAGTTTTTAAAAACTGGGAAAAGATTACTTTAAACCCACTTCCAAAACTACGAACAGCAAGCCCAACAGATGCAGTTGTCTTGCCTTTATTTTCTCCACAGTATATATGTATCAATCCTTTATCTTTTGCCATAATCACACCTCTTTTATTATTATATTTTTACCTATTTAATATATCATTTAATGCTGTAATTAGTTTTTCATTATCTTCATGTTTTTTTACTGCTACCCTGTAATATCCTTTTATAAGCCCGCAGTAATTAGAACAATCTCTTATTAATATACCATATTTTTCAAGTCTTTCTTTTAAATCAAATATGTTAATATAAAAAAATATATAATTTGCTTTTGAGCCATATATTTTAAAACCAAATAACTTAAAATGATTAATCAGATAATCTTTTTCTTTTTCTATATATTCAAGTGATAGTTGTATAAATGATTTATCACTTAATGCAGCTATACCGCACATATTAGCTGGCACAGAAACTCGCCATTCAGGGAGTATATTATCTATCATATCTATAAATTTATCATTAGATACTGCATAGCCAAGCCTAAAACCTGCAAAAGAATATGTTTTAGTAAATGCTTTTATAATAATCAGATTATTATATTTTTGTATTAATGGCACAGCACTTTCGCCATGAACTGCTAAATCTATAAAACATTCATCAATAACTAAAATACAATTTTCTTTATTACATTTGTCTACTAATTTTTCTATAAAATTAAGGTTAATTATATTTCCAATCGGGTTATCAGGGTTTGCTAAAAACACCATATCTTTACCATGAATATTATCAAAAAAGTCATTTTGCAATAAAAAATCATTTTCTTTTTTTAGATAATATTCATCAACACTACACTCTAAAAGTGATTTCTTATATTCACTAAAAGTAGGTGCAGTAATAAGAGCATATTTTGGCTTAAAGATAATAGGAAGAAATCTGATAATCTCGCCTGCTCCATTTGATACACAAATATTTTCTATATTCACATTTTCTTTTTCTGATATTGCTTTTCTTAAATTTTTATAATCATAGGGCGGATAATTAAAACTATTTTTATACGCCTCTATATAAATATTATAAACTTCATTTGGAGCATTAAGCGGGTTAAGACTGCTTGAAAAATCAATGGGATATATACCATATTTATCATAATAGCCATATATATCGCCACCATGTGTATAATTTTTACTCATTATTATCTATAAGCCAATATTAATTATTGCTATAACAGCAAATTTTGCTAATACCATTAATATTAAAGCAAGCACTGAAACAATAGTCATCAGCATACATGCTTTTGGTATATCTTCCATATTTGGCTCTTTATCATTATCACCAATATATTTTTTATCTACTATTTCGCCAAAATATGAAGAAGGACCACCAAGTTGTATTCCTAATGCCCCAGACATAGCAGATTCTGGGTATCCACTATTTGGGCTTAAATGGTTCCACCTATCCCGAAGAAGAATAGCATAAGATTTTTTATAATTACAACCTGAAAGCAAGGCAGCAAGCACATATAAAAAGCCAGTTATCCTTGCAGGAATAATATTTAATATATCATCAAGCCTTGCTGCAACTTTCCCAAAATATTGATATTTTTTATTATTATAACCTATCATAGAATCAAGAGTATTCACTGCTTTATAAAGCATACCAAAACTTGCACCACCTATAAGCATATAAAAAATAGGTGCAACAATGCCATCGCTTGTATTTTCTGCCACACTTTCAACTGTTGCTTTTATAATACCATGTTCTTCCATATTTTCTGTATCTCTACCTACGATATGGCTTAAATTTTTCTTTGCTCCATCAAGAGTGCCTGTTGAAAGCTCTGTATATACTTTCATAGCTGCATCTTTTAAAGAACCAAGTGAAAGGATTTGAAAACATAAAAATACTTCTAAAATAATCCCTAACATCATATTAATACTATAAAATATGCTAAGTATAATATATGGAATGATAAATGATACAAATATTACAAATAAAGTAAGTATAGTGCCAGCAATAGTTTCTGATATTTTACCACTTCTAAATATTTTTCGCAGAGATATTTCACCATATTTAATAAGTTTGCCTATGAATATAATAGGGTGGGGAATATTTTTAGGGTCTTTAAATATTAAATCTAAAATAAAAGCAATAATAAGCATAAATCCTATTTTCATAAAACCTGCCTTGCACCTAAACTATGCTACAATTTTTCTATAATAATCAACTCTTTTGTATATTGGTTATAATGGGCTTTATATCCAGAGCCATTATCTACCTGATAATAGTATATATCATTGCTTTCATTACACAACATAGCAAAAAGTGACATAATAACACCGCCATGGCATACAAGGACTGCATTATTAGCGTCTTTTTTATCCATATATGCAAGCATTTCAAAAAATGCTTTTAATACCCGCATACTAAATTCTACACCACTTTCGCCTTTTGGTATTTTTGATTTACCTTTTGTTTCTCTAAAATGTCTATATTCTGCTAAATATTCAAGTTCATCATGTGTTTTGCCTTCAAACATACCAAAATTCATTTCCCGCATATTTTTAAGCACTTCAAAACTATCGTATGGAAATATTATGCTGGTTGTTTCAACACATCTTTTCATAGGACTTGTAAAAATAATATCCCTGTCAATATGTGCTTGCATACCATCCCATTTATTAAATATCTGTTTTCTTCCATCCTCAGATAATGGTAAATCTGTGGAGCCAACAAATCTGCCCTCAACATTATATTTTGTTTGACCATGACGAATAAAATAAATAGTTTTCATATATTCACACCTTTTATGACAGAAGGTATTCCATAATAAACTCTTATTACTCTTGCACTTTTTTCACTTAATGCCGAGAGTATTCTGCCAGTATATTCTCTCATTTTGTTATCTATATTATCAAGAGGCACAACACCACTACCCACTTCATTACATATTACAATTTCAATATTTGATGATAATATATTTTCTATAATCTTATCACAATCATCTATACCAGTGATAATCATTCGTTTTATAAGTAAATGCAGATTATAAATACCCTTTTTATTAAAGGCTTCTTCAAGCGGACATTCTGCACCATTTTGGAAATCATCATGCTTTAAATTATAATACTTTAAAGCAAAATCAAGTTTTGAATTATATGCTCCACCAATAATTAATTCCACAATATATGCCTGCTTATACTACATAATAAAATAATAGCTATTTCATATATACATATACTAAAACCTGCTAAATCACCAGAAATGCCACCAAATAATTTATTGAAATTTTTTACAAGTATAATAGATATTATTACTAAAATCAATAAAAGTATTAACATAAATTTATAACCCATTAATATATAAGCTAAAAACAATAATATTGATATTGATAGTAGAGCGTATATAAATAATGATTTCTTATTTTCTTTTGATGAAAACATATATAAAAGACCACTCTGAACTGATGATGGCACAAAAGTTATTAAAAAAAGAATAGATATTCTACTTACTGTAAAAATAAGAATAAACATAAAAATTGATAAAGTTTCACTATACATATTTTCAAAACTTCCAAAAAGCACTAGAAAATAAATAATAGTATATATTATAGCAAATGCACCTGTATGAGCATCACTTAATACCTGACGGCGTTTTTTTATATCTCCATGACAGAAAATTGCATCTATTGTATCAGCATAGCCATCTAAATGAATACCACCTGTTAAAAGCACAATAATTGCAACAGAAAGAGTTGCATATAATATGCTTGAAAGCCCTAAATATAATGATACTACATATAATAAATATTCAGCTAAACCAAGCAATATACCTATTAATGGAAGAAAATATAAAATATATTTCATATTTTTATCATTCCACTTTATTTGTATCATAGGGACTGTGCTAAACATTGATAAACATATAAAAAAACTTTTTACAAAATTCATTTTTCACCTTTATGGTATATAGGAATGCCAGCTGTTACTTCTATAACTTTATCTGACTTTTTTGCTATCATACATGCAAGTTGATTTAATACTTTCATATATTTATAAACTTCTTCATGGTATGAACAGGCACATAACGATATATCATCTGTTACTATAATTAAATTTTTTGCTGTTTTCATAAGATAATCAATATCATCATAAAGCATATTATAACTTCCACCACCATATAGATGATTGGCTGTTAAATTTGCAAGACATTCAAGCAATACAACTTCATATTGTGATACATTTATTTCTTTTAAAAATTTCTCTTTCTCAAATGTTTCAAATCCTTTACCTTGCCGCATATTTAGATGTTTCAATATACGCATTTGAGCTAGCGAACTTTTATTTTCCATTGTGGCAATATATAACTTCCTACCTTTATAATTTAATGCCATACTTTCTGCAAAAGCCGATTTGCCACTATTTGAACCACCTGATATTAAATATACCATTCTAATAACCTATTATATTTTATATGCCTGTTAGTATAAAAATATATTATTAATTTTTCAAACATATATATTTTATTATATTGACATTTATCTGTAATTTGTTTATTTTAAATTAACAGATATTATGGAGCTGTCAAATTATGGCTAAAAAAATCTTAAAATATTTCCTTTATACTCTTTCATCTATCATCGCATTTGTATTATTAATTAGCTTTTTTATATATGGTATCACTCCAATATATAAATTTCCTGATGCAGTATCATTTAGTGGAAATTCATTTTACAATCCTTATAAAGATTATGATAATGTCCCTTATGTGCGAGCAAATTTTCATGCTCATTCAAGGCTTGGCGGAGGCTTTACAAATGGACGAGCTAACAATACACAAGATGTATTTCAAGCATATTATGATTTAGAATATGGATTTGCCTCTGTCTCAAATTATCATAATATTACAAGTCCCCCCCCCATTCAATATTTCCCTAATGTCCCTGCCCAAGAATATGGTGTAAATATTTTTAAAACTCACATGTTACTTATTGGCTCAACAAGAGAAGAATATTTTGACCAACCATTGAGGCAGGGTGCTAATACTATACAATATAGAATAAATAGAGTTCGCCCATATAATCAAATAGTTACTCTTAACCATCCAGCTTTTGTAAATGGTATAGATATAAGTTATATGACAAAAATAACTGGCTATGATTTAATGGAAGTTATCAATACTTTTGCACACTCTGTATCTCATTGGGACACCGCATTATCAAGTGGAAGACCTGCTTTTTTACTTGCAAGCGATGACACACATAATGTATTTAGAAATACTGATATTGGTAGAAATATTACAATGATACCATTAGACCCAGCAACAGAAGCTGATAAATTATATAATACATTAAAAAGTGGAGCAGTTTATGGCATAACAGTGCCACATACAGTTGCATTACTTGATAGAAGTGAAAAATTAAAAGTGCTTAAAACTCATCCACAACTTTTATCTATGCAAGTTGTAAATAATAACACATTAAATATTAAACTTAATAGAAAAGTTGATAAAATAGCTTTTTCTTCTGATAATGGCATAGTTAAAGCTAAATTTAAAAATATTGAAGAGGCATCATACAATATTGATGATAATGATAGTTATGTAAGAGCAACAGTTTATTTTGATAATGATTCAATAGCTTATTTTAACCCGATAATTAGAACTGATGATGGTTTAAAACCTAATATACCAAAAGTTACAGTTAATTATCCACTAACTATAATTAAATGGATTTTAACAGCTTTAATATCATTATTTATTATATATTTTGTATATAGAAAAATAAGAAAATTTAGAAAAAATTGATTTTAGAAATAAAAACGCCATGATAAACCAATATCATGGTTTTCTTTTTCCCAATGATTTTTATAAGCATATTTTAATTCTATTGAATTATTTTGTGTTACAGGAATAGTATAACCAAAACTGCCACCATATTCTGCACCTAAATTTTCAAGCACAAAATACCGATAATAACCACGAGCTAAAAATTTGCCTCCAATAAAACTATACATTAGCCCTATATCGCCACCAAATCCAAGCCCTGTCCAGTATGGATTATAACCTTCTGAAAAAGCTAAATCTACATCTGCCATAATCCACGAAGAAAATCCACCACTTGCAAAAGATGCACCTACACCGCCCCTTATGTATGGAGTGAAAAAACTACCATTTTTATAATCTCTTTCTTCCCCAGCTACTTCTATTTTCCAAGAAAGTGATTTTGTCATACGACTTATAGGAAGATATGATGAAAATTTAAGTAATGCGGCTTCTGGCACAGTTACTTTATTTGTATATGTATTCCATCTAACATTTGCATCTAACACAGAAAGCTGACTATTTTGTATAAAACCTTTATCTATATCATCTAAATCATGGAAACCTAATTTAAAGCCTATCTCAGTATAAAAATCTTTAAAATTTTCTGCTCCCACACCAAACCTTATCCGCGTAATATTATGCCCTTCATCAGGGGCACCAGCTTCATCTACTTTTTTATGACTTTTTATTCCTAATTTTGCCCTATTAGATAATATATTTATCGTCTTTTTTTGATATTCGCTAACTATTTCTTCTGTTAAATATGGACGCTGTAAAAATTTAAATCGCATAGCTTCTATTGATAAATCATATATAGCTGCTTTTTCTTCAACAGAATAGTTACTATCATTAATATCTTGTAATGTTTTCTTACCTGATGCTATATCTTGGGCAAGATTAATAGCCTTACTAGACAGCCCTTTTGAATATATTTCAAGTATTTTTATATGTGATGGTCTATATTTTTTATTATTAATAAGCCCACTTTTTTTGATTTTTTTAATGGTATCTGTTGGTGCTTCCCATAATATACTTGTGGATAAATATAAATCTGGTCGTGCAGATTCTAAAAGTAGCAACATATTATAAGAACAGTTTTCATCAAAAAACCAATAATCACTGCCTATGCCTTGCATTTCCCATAAATGATTAAAAAGTTTCATGGTTTCTGCTTTCGTTAAATTTAAATCATATTCCCATATATCTCTATTTTCCATATTGCCATATTCAAAGATTGTTTTATAATACTGATTAATTGTAAAATAACCGTAGTAACCTCCAAAAAGTCCACGCGTAATATATTCTAATCCATTTACATCGTCTGGAAGATTAGCCGCAAAAGTTACACTATAAGAAGTTAATGGGTCATTTTTAGAATTATTAATTCTAATCATTGTATGCCCAAACATACTAGCTGGATTTTTAAGATACATAAAAGGAAATATAACTGTAACACTTGTAGGGTCTATTTTTCTTTTAAATTCCTCATATTTAATACAGTTTTTTTTAGGCAATTTATTTTTATCAATATTAAACCTTTCTATTAACCATTCTTTTCTTCCTGCAAAAACACATACGGGGTGATTATTATCATCATCTTTTGATAAATCATTATCAAATAATGAAAGTATAGTTGTTTCAAGCTCATCTTTTGGCGAATATTTGCCATTATCTGCTAGAAAAAATTTTTCATCATCTACAAGACTTCTTAATTTTCTACCTGCTGGTTTTTTATACTGCATAAGAACATGCCACATTCTTTCATCATAAGCCTTTTCTTTTAATGCTTTTTCAGCAATAGATTTACCATATTGGCTTGGCTCTGATATACACATTGCAGGAAATAAAAAAATAATAAATAAAGAAAAAATGGTTAATAGAAATGTTTTATAAATCATAGAAAATAAAGAGGGTAAAAAAATACCCTCATTATATTAAATTAGCTAAGTGCTACAATTTTATTAGCAACAGCATCAGATTGAACTTCTGCATTAGGGAAAATATCACTAAAATTATTTTGTAATTTGCTTGCAAAAGCATCTACATCTTTCACTGCGAGCATTGTGCTTAAAGAGTTGATAGTATCACCGTGACCCATAGCAATATCTTTAGCAAGGTTATCCATATTTGCAGTAACAAATTCATAAACTTCTGAACTAACCACTTTATTAATATGACCTGCACAATTAATTGTTCCAGTAGTCATAGAAAATGTGTTTGATAATGTAGAGTTAGTCCAAGAAGCTGTCATTTGCAATAACCAGCCCCCATTTGGTTTGCCAACAGATTCAAATAATAAAGTTCCAAGACCACAACCAGCATTGTTTCTAACTGCACCTGCAAATGCAGCTGGTGCCATCATAGACACAATGAGTAATACTAAAAATGCTTTTTTCATTTATATTCCTCCTGATATAATTTCTTACTTACTTCTAACATTGAATATATTTTTTGTCAACTCTATTAATTGATACATTTATAATACAGTTACTTATAATATAAATAAAAAATTTTAATCATTATACATTATAAAAATACTTGCACTTCTCTATGCCACATCATAATATTATATCATTAAGAACCTATATAATAAGAGAAAATCTATAATTTAAATTTATGTAAAAATTATTTCTACTTTAAATATAAATCAAGTGCATTTAAAAATTCTTTTCTTATTCTTGGATTACTTATGATTTGAGCATGATTTGAAAAATCATCTTGCAATAATATTTTTGGTTGCCTTGCTGTGTCATATAAAGCCTGTCCATTACTAAATTTTATTAATTTATCGGCTTTTGAATGTATTATTATTGTATTTTTTATTTTGCTTACTTTTAAATTATCAATAGTAGAATATTCTTTTGGAATACTCCAACTTACAGCATACTGCCACATCCATGTAAAAAAATTACTTGCTGCTACTTCCTTTGCAATACTTCTCCATGATGTAAAAGTTGAATCTAAAACAAGCACTTTAAATCTATCAGCATAAGGTGAATACCGTGCAATATGGGCAGCAACTGCTCCACCTAAACTCTGCCCGTATAAAATCATATTCTTTTTATCTACTTTATTATCTTTAAATATTGCTTCTGTGTATTCTAAACCATCTTGCAAAACACCTTTTATATCAGGCTTGCCCTGAGATATACCATAGCCTCTATAATCAAAAGTTATAAGATTATATCCTTTTTCTAAAAGCCACATCATACCAACACTTTCTGTGCTTATATTATTTGAATTACCATGCAGAAAAAATACAGTGCCTTTTGGACGATTTATTTTAGTTTTAAAATACCAACCATGTAAAAGTTTGCCTTCATTTGTTTCTACAAGTATATTTTCAGGGTTATAGGCACATGTTTCAGGCATATAAAAAAGCTGTTGTTTAGGAAAGAAAAAATATTTTTCACAACCAGCTATAATAAATAACAGTATAATTAATAATATTAATTTAAACTTATTCATATTATTAAATTATAATTTTTCTGCTATTTTTTCAGCAATTATTTTACTTGTTTTTGTGCAATCATTTAAACCTATACCGTAAAGAACATTGCCACCTATATAAATATTGCCAAGTTTTGATGTTATTTCCTCTATTTTTGCAACTTTTTCACGATGACCTACATGATATTGCGGTATTGCTTTAAGAACTTTAAAACACTGCACCATATTAGGCTCTTTTTTCACACCTAATACTTTTGTTACATCTTCTATACATATTTTCAGCAATTCTTCTTCACTTTTATTCATAAGCTCATGATTTGTATCACCACCAGCCATAATGCGAAGAAATTTTTTGCCACTTGGTGCCTGCATAGGAAACATACTTGATGTCCATAATGCACCTAATATTCTCATATTTTCTTTTTTAGGGATAAGATAACCAAAACCATGTAAATCATCAGCTATATCTTCATTATTAAAGCCTAAACCTGCTACAAACATTGGTGCATAAGGAATACTTAATAATGTGCTAGCAAGTTCATTATCTAACTCTTGTAAAAACTTTCCACTTGCATAAGCTGGTGTGCATATTGCTACAACATCAAATTCATATTCTTTATTACTACTTGTTACTATATATCTGCCATCTTGTTTTACTATATTCTCAACAGGGCTTTCAAGGTAAATTTTAACACCTTTACTTTCTGCAACGCGAGCTAAATCTTTTACAGCCTCTCCCATACCACCTTCATAGCTTGTTAATGCTCCACCGGGACCTGCTGGACCGCTTTTCTTTTTAGGTTTTTTAAACATACCTTTTATTAAGCCACCGTATGTTTTTTCTAAATCATATATTACGGGAAAGCATGACTGCAAGCTCATTTTATCAGGGTCACCTGCAAAAACACCTGATACCATTGGACCTATTAAAAAATCAAGTGCTTCTTTGCCAAGCCTTCTTTCTGCAAAATGTGCCAGTGTTTCATCACTATTATCTTTTTTTTGTGGAACAAAAAATTCTTTTGCTATACGCATTTTACCACTAAATGTTAAAAGTTTTGATTTTAAAAATGAACCTGCACCCTCTGGCAATTTTTGAAGCTTGCCATATCTTTGAATATATCTTATTCTAGCCATATCGTTACTTCTAACAAGTTTTTCTTTTAAGCCTGCTGACTCAAAAACTTCCAAAGTAAATGGCTTGCTATCTAAAAAGCCATTAGTTCCAGACTCTATAACGTATCCATCTTTATGGATAGAGTTGATTGTTCCACCTAATCTATCTGCACTTTCAAGTAATACAATATCTATATCTTTTCCCTGCTCTTTTAATAATCCAAGTTTTAATGCAAGAGATACTCCAGAAATACCTCCACCTATTATGCCAACTTTCATGGTTACTCCTTTTGTATATTATTCATATATTAATTAAGTTATTTTGAATATTTTACAAGTAATATTTTAATAAAATTTATTTTGTTTTTAATTATATATATAAACAATTAATATATAAGAAAAAATATTAATTTATTTCATCATATTTTCTTCATCAAAGACTAATTTTATCTTTATATAAATTATTTTGGACATATATAAACATCACTAGAAGAAAAGACTGGCACAACTGTATAGCTAATGTTACCTGCAAGTTTTATATGCCTACATACAAGTTTATAATCATCATAAGATAGCATGCCTTTACCTAAAAATGACCTTGATTGTAATTTCATAATAACTGCTTTTTCACTACCTATTGTTTTAATAGTATTTTCTGCAATACTGCCTATTAATTCAGCAGTTTCTAGCCTATTCAACTGCTGTTCGCTACTTATTTGTTCAAAATATCCCATAACAGCAAAATAATCTGCCCCTGCTGATTTTAATGTGGAAAGTTTTTGTGAATACCATGATAGTGCTGCTTTTTCATTAATAGGTGTTTCATAATAAACATTTGCTGCAAATTTTATTCGTGGATTTACTGTTTTTGCTATTTCTTTTAATTCTTTAAATAAAAAAGCAAGTTGACTGCTTTTCCATTCTGCCCATACATAAAATTCATCTTTATATTCTGAAAATACTTTTTTACCGTTATATTCTTTTACACTTTTAAAAAAGTTCTCTTTTTTTACTTCTATCCCTGTTTCTTCTTTAAAAAGTGCAGCAGCATATTTATCACTGCCCTCTGTATATTTAATTATAAAATCATCTTGGAAAAGTATGCCGTCTATATCATATTCTGCTAAATCTCTAAAAAGATTATATAAAGTTTCACGCACATCTTTTTTAAAAATATTTGCACCATACCCTAATTCATCGCCACCATCTACACTTAAACTTCTGCTAATGTTATCTTCTGTTTTTAAAAAAGAAAGTGAACGGGTAGCCATCCATGCAAAAATTTTTATATTATTTTTATGAGAATATTCAACTATGTCTTTTAAAAGATTATTAACTGTGCAAGCGGACTTTGTTTCAAAATATACTCCACTTTCGCACTTTAAGGGCATATTTAAATGGCTTCTATCTTTGCTATTATGGAAAACTCTAAAAAATATGGTATTAATGCCTTTTGCTTTTACTTCTTTAAAAAATAAATCAAGGTTATTAGCATATTTTTCATCAAGCACAAATACTTGTGCTCCATTTATAAAATATATATCTTCGCTAGAAAGCACAGTTTCGCTACTTGCTTTTGTATAAAGTAAAAAAATAAATAATAATGTTATTAGTTTCTTCATTATACTAATTATTTTTAGTAACTATTGGCTTGATTTTAAACTCACTAGATACTTTATCTGCTTTTTGTTGTGCCTGCTCTTTTGTGGCACTTACTCCAAGACGCACTCTATACCATGTTTTACCATCTATAACCACTTGTTTTATAAATACATCAGGATATTTGCTTCTATATTTAGCCGCCTCTTTTTCTGCTGCCTCTTTTGATTGCACTGCTAATATCTGCACTACAAATGCTCCGCTTTGTGTAGGTGGTGCTACTTTTACAGTTTCTTTTACTGGTTCCTGTTTTTTAGGTGCAGGTTTTGGTGGTTCAGCCTTTTTTATATTATCTTTTTGTGTTATATTATTACTATTTTGTTTTGCAGTTTCATTTGATGGAACTATTTCTTTTAATGGTTTACTGTCTTGCTGTTTTATAATATTAGACTGTGCTGGTTTTTCTTCCTGTAACAATGGGGCTGGTATAGGTGCAATATCTGATGTCTCTTCATCTACTACTTCTATATTATCATTTTTTGGTGGTGTTACTATTGTGCGGATATTATCTTCATCAGGCATAACTTCATCAGCCACATCAGTTATTGATGTAAATGTTAATGTATCGCCTTCTTGTGGATTAGTTGTTACTTCTTTTGGTCTTTCATTAGCTGCAATTTTAGGTTCTGGACTGCTTGAAAATACTTTGCCAGTTAAGTATGCTATGCCATATATTGTAATACCAAAACATATAAGCACCACAAAAATAATTAATAGCATATCTCTAAATGAATTTTTATTATCTTCTGCCATATATCCACCTACATTTTTTCAGGTGCTGAAACGCCTAATATTTCAAGCCCCGTTTTAATAGTTACTGCCACAGCTTCGCATATTGTAAGCCTGCCTGATGCTAACTCGTTATTTTCAGGATTAAGTATTTTGTTATTATAATAATAGGAATGAAATGAGGCTGCAAGTTCCTGTAAATGATAAGCTACTCTATGAGGCTCTAAATAAATTGCTGCAAGCTCAATCACATATTTTAGCCGTATCATATTTTTAATAAGTTGTATTTCATCAGACCCTATTGCATTTTCAAGCCCTAATCCTCTTTCATATTTAATGCCTTTATCTTCTGCATTTGCAAGCAGGCTATGAACTCTTGCATGAGCATATTGAATATAATAGACAGGATTATCATTTGATTTAGATTTAGCTAAATCTATATCAAAATCAAACTGGGCATCATGACTTCGCATATTATAAAAAAATCTAGTTGCATCAATACCTACTTCATTAATAAGCCATGAAAGTGGTATAAATTCACCACTTCTTGTTGACATACTAATTTTTTCTCCATTTTGTATTAAATTAACCATCTGTATTAATGATACTTTAAATGTAGATATATCATGTTTTAAGCATTCCAAGGCACATTGCATACGCTTAATATATCCATGATGGTCTGCTCCCCATATATCTATTAAATATTCATTGCCTCTATCATATTTATTTTGATGATATGCTATATCTGGTGTAAAATAAGTATATTCACCTGTTGATTTTCGTAATACTCTATCTTTATCATCGCCCATACTAGAAGTATTAAGCCATAAAGCACCATCTTCTTCAAAAGTTTTACCAGAATTAGCTAGTTTTTTAAGTGCTTCATCTATCAAACCTTGCTTATAAAGGCTTTTTTCACTAAAATAATTATCAAAATCTACTCTAAAATCTTTTAAATCATTATCAATATCTTTTTGTATTATTTGAACTGCCAAATTAAGACAAATTTCTAATGCTTCTTTTTTATCAATATCTAAAATATCTTTTTTAGTTGTTAAAAGTTCACTCGCTATATCTTTTATATAATCCCCATGATAACCTGATTCTGGAAATGGTGCTTCTTCTGCTCTACCTAACATTTCCGCAGCTCTTGAATAAACACTTAATGCTAGATTATTCATTTGGTTACCTGCATCATTAACATAATATTCCCTAGTAACATTATAGCCGGACATAGAAAGTAGCCTTGCAACAGAGTCCCCATAAGCTGCCCCTCTGCCATGACCTATATGCAAAGGACCTGTTGGATTTGCACTAACAAATTCAACCATAGCTTTTTTATTCTTACCCACATTATTATAGAAATATTTTGTATCATTAATAATATCCATAACAGTTTCTGCAAAAAAACTTTTTTCTGTTTTTATATTTATAAATCCGGGTCCAGCTATTTCAACACTTATTTTACCATTCATTTTTTCAAGTAAAGCATTGCATATTTCATCAGCTATTATTTTTGGATTTTTCTTTAAATATTTCACAAGCTGCATAGCAACATTACATGCAAAATCTCCATGCTCTTCTTTTTCAGGTATAACAAGTGTAAAAGATATTTCTTCCTGCACCCCTGCTTTATTTATCATGTCTTTAACTATTTCATTAATAGTATTTGTAAGTTTTTCTTTCATTGTATAAGTAATCCTATTATATTATTTTAAATATTCTTCCACATCTATACCATCTTCACGGTATTCATTTAGCTTATTTCTTAATGTTCTAACTGTGATGCCAAGTATTTCTGCGGCTTTTGTTCTATTGCCTGATACATCTTGTAAAGTTTTAAGAATAAGTTCCTGTTCCACATCTGCAATAGTTCTGCCAACAGAATTATCTACCTTACTTTCAGCATTAGTATATGCAAATTCTTTTTCACTTTTTTCTTCTTTTATAATTTCTTTTACATCTTCTTTTGGTGCTGATTTAAAACCTGCAATGGTAATACCATGTAAAAATAAATCTTTTGATGTAATACTATCAGTTTTAGAAAGCACAACAGCACGCTCAATAGTGTGTTCAAGCTCTCTAACATTTCCGGGCCATTCATAGCTTTGCAAAGTTTTTAAAGCCTCATCTGATAATGGCTTCACTGGTTTTTTATTTATATCTGAATATTTTTTTATAAAAAATGATGACAAATCTGCCACATCTTCTTTTCTATCTCTTAATGGCGGAAGTTCCATACTAATAACATTAAGTCTGTAATATAAATCTTCCCTAAAAGTGCCTTCTTCACTCATAGCTTTTAAATTTCTATTAGTTGTTGCTAATACTCTTGTATTGATTTTAGATGGTTTTAATGCTCCCAGCCTTTCCACTTCTCTTTCTTGCAACACTCTTAAAAGTTTTGCCTGTAAATGTATAGGTATTTCGCCTATTTCATCAAGTAAAATTGTGCCACCATCTGCTGATTCAAATTTACCTATTTTTTTATTAACTGCACCAGTAAATGCACCCTTTTCATAACCAAAAAGTTCACTTTCTATTAAATTTTCAGGTATAGCAGCACAGTTGACAGCCACAAAAGGACCTTTTGCATGACCTGAATTTTCATGAATAAACCTTGCTAGCACTTCTTTACCTGTGCCTGATTCACCAGTAATCAATACTGTTGCTTCACTTTCTGCCACATCTTTTGCCAATGAAAAAACATGTTCCATATATGCACTTTTATAAACTGTGCCTTTTTTATTATTATCTTGGTTAGTATTTTGTTGCGGAACACTACTTGTGCTAGTAGCAAGCTCAAATGTTCTTCTTATTAATTCTTCTATAACTTCGGGAGAAAATGGTTTCAATATATAATCATAAGCCCCAATTTTAAGGGCTTCTACTGCACCAGTTACAGAGCCATAAGCTGTTACAAAACATACTGGCGTTTTTATGCCTGTCGCTTTTAACATTTCAAACATAGAAAGTCCATCAATTTCAGGCATACGCATATCACTTATGATTAAATCATATACTTTTTTTGTTGCTTTTTCAAAACCAATACGCCCATTTTCTGCTGTATCCACATTAACACTAAGCCTTGATACAGTTTCTTTCATGGCTTCCCGCATATTATCATCATCATCAACTATTAAAATATTTTTATTAATCATTATGTTCTCCGCAAGATACAGCATATTCAGCAGAAGGCAGTGTTACTGTAAATATTGTATAATCATTACCATTACTTTCTACTGTAATATCGCCACCATGTGCCTTAATTATTTTATATGATATAGAAAGCCCTAATCCCGTCCCCTTAGCTTTTGTTGTCTGAAAAGGCATAAAAAGACGAGAAAGCATATCTTCATCTATTCCACAACCATTATCTTTTATATGTAAAATAGTTTCCTTTTCTGTTATTTCAGAAGTAAAAGTAATCTCTCCACCAACACTTACAGCATCTACTGCATTGCCAATTAAATTCATAATAACTTGCTTATACATATCTTCATCACAAAAAACAATATGTTCTTCATAAAGTTTATTGATAACTTTTACTTTCTTATCTCTTATTATATGCTGTAAATAAAGGACTACTTCATCAACAATATCTACAAGTATATGTTTAGATGGGTTTATTTTAATCTCTTTTGCAAAAAGTAAAGTATTACTTATTACCGCATTAATAGTGCGAACACCTTTAATTATGGAAGTTGTCAGCCGTTTTTTATCAGGCTCTTGTTCTAAATCTCGGGCTAAAAGTGATGCGTAAAGCTCAATTGAACCAAGTGGATTTCTAACTTCATGGGCAATATTTGCAGCCATTTCACCCATTATCCGCAATCTTTCATTTCGTTGCTTTTCCTGTTCAAACTTTTTAAGCCTTGTAATATCATCCATCACATATACAAAACCTTCCGCATCTTCTGATTTTAATGCACTAACGCTAAGCCTAAAATATCTTCTACCCTCATCATCATAATCATGCACGCCAGTAGAATGGAAAGAGTTTAATATGCCAAATACTTTATTATATCCAAGCTCATCTATTAATTCTTTTGCTCGTCTATTTTTTAAAAAGACACCATTTTTATTATCCTGAGCAATAATAGCAGAATTTGTATTATCAAGCACAGAATCAAGCAAGCCTTGTGTCTGCTCTAATTTCTTCTGCAAAAGTGCATAAGATTCCTTTAAACTTTCTGTTGTCCTATTAACTGCATCAACAACTTCTTTTAATAAATTAACATCTATGTTTTGTATATCTGACAATTTTACACCTTATTTATATTATTTATTAAGGTTTTTACGCCATTCATCTTCTTCCATCTCACCTTTTGCTATTCCTGCATATATACTTGATGAAATATTTGATATAATATCATTATAATAATTATACCCACGCTGAATATCACCCATATTAATAAATGATTTACCAAGATAATAAAGAGCTTCTGCCCGTCTATCATCTTTTTCCTTATAGTTATCAGTGAACTGCTTTAATGGAATAACTGCATTTTTAAAATCATTTTTTCTGTAAAAGATAAGCCCTATATCCATATAAACATTATTGCTACCATCAAATCTTGCATTAGCATCTTGACGAATAGTATCATATATACTCATAAGTATCTGCTGGCGTTTAGCATCACTAGGTATATTTTTAGCAAGGGAATATTTTAAACTTAAAGCATACTTCTTATCTCTTGTATATTTATCAAGTAGTGATACAGCCATATCTGTATCTAACTGCTCCAACTCGCCTATAATATACTTAAATGTATCTTTATCAAAACTATTAACATCTGCTTTTAAATTTTTATCCCCTAAAAGATAGCCAAGCACAGCATAATCCATATTTGATGTATTCGGTGTAATTTCTGCATAAAATGTTCTTGCCTTGCTTGGAGAACCAAGTCTGTAAACACTCATTGCAACCATAGTTTTAATTTTATCTTTAAAAACTTTATTATTCCAAGTGTTTATCCAATCAGCATTAGCATCATAGAGTTGCACAACAGATGGATAATCAAGTGATTGATATGATGCTTCTATCGGTTTGAGTATGGCATTTTCTAGTATTAAAGCCACTTCTTTTCTATACTTACCATTTTTAAATTTATCAAGATATTCCTTTGCTTCTGCTCTTGCAGCAGGATAATTTTTAGAACCATATATAACATTAATATCCTTATATGTGGCATCATCAAGCAATGTTTCCCATCTTGTTTTATCTCCGTATTTTTCAGGGTCAGGGGACGCAAGTTGAGCTTGTGCAAAAGATATTACACTTTTATAATCATTATTCTTATATATACCATCTATTTTGCCGTATTTTATTTCATTAAGCATTATATCTATTCGCGGTTTATAGTTTGAATTAGGATATTCACCATTAAATCTATTGATAAGAGCTTCTGCTGTAATAAAATCTTTTTTATTATATACATCAGAAAGTTGTGCGAACATATAATCTTCTTTTATAGTATTTAATTCATTATAATATTTACTTTCAGGATACATTCCTAAAAAGTCCGATATCATCTCAACAGCTTCTGCCATTCTATTTTCTTTATATAATGTTTTTATTAGCATATATTTTGCTTGTTCATGCAAGCCATAAGAATCAGGCCTTGTAAATAAATCTTCAAAAAAATTATTCCAATATTCATAAGGCTTTGTATTTAGATATTTAGTAGCATACTCAATAGTTGCTTTTTGCCCGCCCTCTCTATCAGGGTAAAGCTGTTTAAGTCGTAGTAAAAGCTGGTCTGCATCTGTATCCCTGCCAGTATCATGTAAAATAGATGCTGCCCTGAAAATAGCAGTATTGGCAGATGCGTCATCTGGGTATTTTTCATATATATGCGTATATAACTTTAAAGCAGGTTCAAGCCTATTTTTTTTATAAAAAGTATCAGCAACCGCATTAAGCCTTGCAAAACTTGTATCTGGATTATTTAAAAGCTCATCTATATTTAATGTGGAAAAATATTCAAAAGCCAAATTTTCTTCGTTCATATCATAATAAATCTGCCCAACTTCTCCATTAATCATATTTTGGTCTGTTTTAAAGTTACTAAGATATGAAAGGTATGTTTCAATAGCTTTATCAACTTGACCAACCTTTTTATATAATTCTGCCATTTTTTTCAATGCGTCACGCTTAATTTCTAAATCAGGCACTGTATTATATATCTTTAAATAAGTATTGATAGCCTCAAACTGCTGATTTGCATCTTCCTTTGCTTCTGCTGATTTCAAAAGTGCATCTGGTGTGCGAAAGTTATCAGGGTAGAGTTTTACAAATTCATCAAATATCTCATAAGCATTTGTATAATAAAGCCCATCATACTGACCAATTAAAAGATATGTTTCCCCAAGTTTATACATTGCTTCCTGCTTATAAAACTCATTTTGAGTAGAAGATAGTATTTGATTTAATACATGAGCTGCCTGAGCAAACTGTTTTGATGCAATAAGTCTATACGCATTATCAAGCATATCCTGCATATTTTTATCTTCTAGCCCTTGTGATTTAGTAGATAATAAAGGTTTAGCTACACCATAGCTTGAAAGTGTATCTTCATTAGTTTTTGATTTTGTTGCTACAACTTTCACACCTTCTGCATCATTAACAATAGAAAATTCTGTATCAGGCTTAATATTTATAATGAAACTATTGCCACTACCCTGTATATTTGACACATAGTCATCATTAATATTTTGGGAAAAAGGCTGTTTTATATTATTTTGGAAAGATATTATTACCTTATTTTGACCCTTTTCAATATTTTTAATATTTTTTTTATCAAGTTTTAAATATACTTCTGTAAAATACTTATCCTTTCGTAAAAAAAGCTGTTGAGCATATAAACTGCTACTACTTATAATAAGGATAATTATTACTAAACATAACTTTCTCATAATAATACATAATACTACATATTTTCAATAATATTACAAGAAAAACTTTACTATTTTGTGATTTTGTAAAAATTTATAATAAATATATTAACATAAAAATTGATTTTAATAGTAAAAATTGCATATAAATACACTTTAAAATTACTTTGATTTGGTATATTTTTAATTTTAATAACCTATAATATATTTTATTTTACTTATTGCAAAAGATTTAAACATGTGATAAAAATAATAGTATTTACAAATGGAGATAATTTATGGCTCTAAATCATGGTATATTATTAGAAACAGGAACAAATGAATTTGAAATAGTGGAATTTATTATTAATAATGGGAATATGCCATACCACTTCTGTATAAATGTTGCAAAAGTGCGTGAAGTAATAATATTTCCGGAAACTACTGTTCAAGTGCCAGATGCTCACCCTGCAATCATAGGCACAGCAAATATTCGCCAAAATCTTGTGCCGATTATTAATCTTGGTCAATGGATAGGTGTGCGTCAGCAGGACCCAGATTTTAGTAAATCTAAGGTAGTAGTTACTTACTTTAATGGTGCTTATAATGGTTTTTTAGTAGATGAAGTTGTCCGCATACACCGTATTACTTGGAGCGATATTAAAGATTATTCTGCTATGAGCGATTTAAAAATAGTAGACTCTGTTCTTGGTGTTGTTACTATTGATGGCAGACTTATTCAAATGCTTGATTTTGAAAAAATTGTTGCAGAAATTAACCCTATTACTATGGTTAGAGAAACAACTGAAATAGATATGTCCCGCTATTATGATAGAAATGGTAAAACTATCTTTTTAGCAGAAGATTCTGGCACTATTAGGAAACTTTTACAAAGTAGCTTTACTCGTGCAGGCTATAATACAGTATCTTTTGAAAATGGTGTTGATTTACTTACAAGACTTAAAAGAGAAAAACCAGCACTTATTATTACTGACCTTGAAATGCCCGGTGGTAGTGGTGACTATGTTGTTAGAAAAACACGAGAAAAAGATATATTTAATGATGTGCCTATATTAGTTTTTTCATCTATGGTAAGTGTAGAAAATGAAAGAAAACTTTTAAGTATTGGTGCATCAAAGTTTATCGGCAAACCAGATTTAAGTGATTTAATACAGGCTGTTGATGATTTCGTTCTTGATAATAAAGGCACTATAATACATAAAAATATAGCACAACAATAGAGAGGTCTTAATGAAAAAAATATTATTTTCTACATTGATTGCTTTACTTGTGGCATCTTGTGCTTCTACTGGCAATGACGCTGTAAAGAAAAGCTTAACTAATATTAATGAAGAGCTTGTTGTTATCCAAAAATCTTTAACTGATACACAAATGAATATGGAAGATGTGCAATCTGCAAGTGGTAATTTACAAAATGATGTTACAACAAATGCTGATGCTATTGCAGAACTTCGCTCAGAGATTGCATACCTTAATAATGAAATATTAGTATTAAAAGGCAATAAAGGTGCAACGGCTACACCTAACCAAGATGCAAATAATAAAAATGTAAGCTCTACAACCACATCAAAAGGAAGCTCTGCTCCATTAAATAATATTATTATCCTTGATGAAAAAGCACCTACTGCACCAAAAGAAGAAGCACCACAAATCGTTGTAATAGAAGATTCTGGAGCTGCAAAAAATAGTCTTTATTCCTATGCCATAGAATTAAATAGGCAAAAAAAATATAATGAAGCAAGAGCTAAATTCCAAGAATTTATAAAAAAATATCCAAAAGACCAGCTTGCAGGCAATGCTCAATATTGGATAGGGGAAACTTATTATTCTGTAAATGATATGAATAATGCACTAAAAGCATTTCAAGATGTTATCAATAAATTCCCTAAATCAAATAAAATACCTGATGCAATATTAAAAATAGGCTATGTCCAAGAAAAACTTGGTAAAAAACAAGAGGCAGTTGCCACTTTCCAAGATTTATTAAAAAAATATCCAAAATCAAAACCAGCTACTCTTGCAAGGCAGAAACTACAAACACTTGGTGCATAAAATAAATTATTATATATATTTTAGCCCATGCAGATATTAACTGTATGGGTTTTTTATTGATAAAAATAAATCTTACAAATTATAATTAAATGCTATATGGAAATATATGAATAAAATTAAACCATTTATAAAATGGGCTGGTGGTAAAAGTCAGTTACTCCCACAAATTCGCCAGATGTATCCAAAAGAACTTGGTAAAAATATTACTAAATATGCAGAACCATTTGTTGGTGGTGGAGCTGTTTTATTTGATATTATTTCCACATACAATTTAGAACAAATATATATAAGCGATATTAATAAAAACTTAATAAATACATATAATGTAATCAAATATAATCATAAAGAATTAATAGAAATATTATCTTTTTTTGAAAATACATATCTATCCTTTAATATTGATAAGCAAAATGAATATTACTATTTAAAAAGAGATGAATATAATAACATACAGTTAGATAATAATTACAATATTAAAAAGGCAGCTTTATTTATTTTTTTAAATAAAACTTGTTTTAATGGATTATATAGAGTAAACAAAAATAATTTATTTAATGTGCCTGCTGGAAAATACAAAAAACCTAAAATTTATAATTTTGAAAATATATCTGCAATAGCAAAAGCTATTAAAAATATAGATATTGTTGCTGGAAGCTATGTAAATGTATATAACTTTGTTGATAGAAAAACATTTATATATTTTGACCCACCATATAGACCATTAACAAATACATCTTCTTTCACATCATATACAGAAAATAATTTTGATGATAATGAGCAAATTAATTTAGCTAAATTTATAAAAAAAGTAGAAAATAAAGGGGCATATATTTTATTAAGCAATTCCGACCCTCATAATATAGATATAAATGATATGTTCTTTGATAATCTTTATTATACAAAAAATATAAATAGAATTTATGCTCCAAGAATGATTAATTGTAAAGCAAGTGGTAGAGGTAAAATCAGTGAGCTACTTATTAGTAATTATTAAGGTTTAATTAAATGAGAGATTTTGAAAAATGGTTTGAAAATTTTACTGACAACATTTATACATATAAATATTTTACTGATTTTGATAAAGTATATAAAAATATAGATAATATAAAAATTGAATTAAATATACTTAATTCTTTAATTGGAAATTCAAATATTGAAGATGATTTTAAAAATCTTATAAAAAAATATCCGCAAGTATTAAAATGTATTCCTATATTACTTGCAATCAGGCAGAAAGATATATCATTAAATGATTATACAGGTTCAAAACAAATAGATTTTACATTATTTAAATATTCTGATATTGAAATATATACTAAATTTATGAGCGAAACAGGTCTTTTCAACTTACTTGCTTCATCAAAAATTAAATGTTTAGTAGACTATGTAACAGGAATAGAAGTAGGTTTAGATTGTAATGCTCGTAAAAATAGAACTGGAATAATAATGGAAAATATTATTGAAAACTATATCCAACAAGCTGGATATATTGAAAATAAAACATACTATAAGCAAGTTGCAACAAATTCTTTTAATATGTTATTTAATATTAAACTGCCTACATTTGAATTAAGCCATGCTGATAAAAAATTTGATTTTGTAATAAAAAATACAAATAACAAAATTTTTGCAATAGAAGTGAACTTTTATAATAGTAAAGGCTCAAAACTTAATGAAACTGCAAGAAGTTATAAAGAAATTGCATTTGAATTTATTTGGATAACTGATGGTAGCGGTTGGAAATATGCAAAAAAAAATCTTGCAGATACATTTCACAATATGGAACATATATATAATTTAAAAGATGTGGAAAATGGGCTTTTTACTAATCTTATATAATCAAATGATATAATATTATTATATAGTTTAATCTCTACATATATACTATAAAGGCTTTTTGTATTGCTAAATTATATATTTTCTGTTACATATTTTACTAGAATAAAGCAAAACATAAATATTTCAAGGACAGGATTACTTAATGAAAACTGATTTTATCCGCAATTTTAGTATTATTGCCCATATTGACCACGGCAAATCTACTATTGCAGACAGGCTTATAGAATATACAGGTGCTCTTGAAAAAAGGCAGATGAAAGCACAAGTGCTTGATTCTATGGATATTGAACGAGAACGAGGCATCACTATTAAAGCCCAAACAGTATGTTTAAAATATAAAGCTGATGATGGAAATAATTATATAATTAATTTAATTGATACTCCGGGACATGTGGACTTTACTTATGAAGTTTCAAGAAGTTTAGCAGCATGTGA
>JAAGKN010000587.1_pt1 | contig 71115 bp, 69 predicted proteins | sample 6206371 | NCBI WGS metagenome assembly JAAGKN01 (sample SAMN11533720, study PRJNA540317) | gut metagenome | isolation source: fecal pellets from male and female animal of same cohort | host: Peromyscus leucopus | place: USA:CA | collected 2017
GCTCTTTAATAATGTCTTAAAATTAAAAGACGGCCAAAACGAAGTTTTCGCCGTCTTTTGTTATGGAAAAAAGGAGAATAAGGAGTTACATATCATAAACAAAGTTTTGACCTGTTGTGTTTTCCGCAGCATCTTCTCTCATCGCCTGTGATGCGAAGAACATCTGTTTAGCATAAGACTGAATTTCTGCATTATAGACTCTTTGGTCAAAAATGTTTTCATATTTTTCAAGATAATCGCCAATAGGATTAACTACGTCGGTTAAGAGTCCTAGAGCAGTGTCTGCAAATTGTTCCATTACTCTTTTGCCAACGCCCATTTCGGCAAGTTTTTCCGATAAAGTCAGGGTTAAGAAGCCACTTTCCTGAACCGCTTGTTCTGCTTGTTCAAGAAGCCTTGTCTCCATACGTTCTTCTGCGGCAGCATGCTGCTTAGTGGGGTCATACGTCGCATGTTTGTATGTTTGTAAGAATGTATTCAGATTAAATGCTTCTGCCATATCCTTTAGTCCCTGTATCTTTGTATTAATGATATCGGCATTTTTTTCAAAAACTTTAGGGTTTTAAGAATATTATTTACATTTTGTTACAAATTTTTTGTGTCGGGAGGGCTTTTGACGGGCATAAGTTGCTCAGTACTGTGTACTTTCCGGTTTTTTCTGAACTTTTGAGTACTCTTGCAGATGAATTTGTTAATACAATCTGGTTTTGAACGCATTCAAATCCGTTTTCCATAAATTGTTTTTCCAGTTTTTCGCCTTCATTCGTGTAGCGTTTTGTTTTAACAAACAGTCCGAAGCGTTTTTTTCTTTTTTTGATTTGGTCAGTTGCAAATGCAAGGATTGCATTAATATCGACATCAATCCAGCCTGTTTGGATTATATCGACAACGAAATTTTCATTATCTGATGTTCTAATAGAAATCCCGCCAACAATGTTTTTGGATTTTTTATCTTCAATAATGTATTTATATTCGCTGTAGTATGAAAGTCCTTTGAAGAGAGTTTCTTTAAATTCTCTTACATCGCGGCTTAAGAGCGGACGAAAATGCGGAAGCAGGGCTTCGTTATAAAGGTTTGCTATTAATTGTGCGTCCGAATTTCTAAATTCGCGGAATTCTTTTTTGTCATAATCGGTTTCAATAAATTTATTTACTCTCCAGAGTTTTTCGTATGATATTTGGCTGAATCCGCATTTTGAAACAAACATTGATAATAAATCAGGCAAATAATCATCTACTTTTACTATGATAGACACAGCTCCCATAGCTTTGTATTTTGAGACAACATACTGTATGAGCTCTATTGCATCTTCCCGAGCACCTTCTTCAAACAAAAGTTTTTGGATTTCCATTTTTTTGACACGAGAATTAATCGGAGCTATTGTGATAAGCCCTTTTACTTCTTTTTTGTCTTTTAATATATAAGATTCGGGCAAAAACTTGAATCTTAGCGGAAGCAAATGATGCAGCGGAATAAACGGATTAAACATAATGTGATTGATATATGTATCATACACATTGTTGTTTAAAAACGAAATCATTTCCTGCGTATTCTTCTTATCGAAATAATAAAGCTTTCTAATCTTGCTCATAAGAAGATTATATCTTATTCCCTTGTTAAAGACAATAAAATTTCCTGCGGAATATAGGTGTTTTTGACACCCGAATCAGTGTTTGCAAGGAAAAATTCAACTGTTTCACCTTTTTGAACTCCAAGCATATCAAACGGGATAGTTAAATCAATAACATCTTTGTATGTAATATTAACATCCTCGTGGTTTGCAAGTGTCCAAATATTTGGATGCAGACAGGTTGCAAGTCTTGGAGGATATAGCGTGTCTTTGATAAGTGTTAATGCAAGTTCGTGTTCAAATTTTTCCAATAATATCGGATAAGGACTGTCAGTCTTGCTGATAAGTCTTATGAATGCACGATTTTTTACGCTTGATGAATTTCTCAAATAAATATAAAACTGGCTGATTTTGTTAATAATTGCAGTTTCGTTATTTCCTTTATTTACATTGAGCCTGAAATAAATATTATCGCTGTCGCATCCGAAAAGGATTTTATCAACATTTTTGCTTTCTCTGAAAACAGGGCCGTCAAGAAGTGAGATACTGCCTGAATAATACCAGTCATCGTAGCTTTTAGCCAAACCGTCCATTTTAGGCGTAATTGTTCTTGAAGGATGTTTTAAAGGCATTTCAACTTTTGTTATTAGTGACTCGTTTAGATATTCAGGCGGTTCCAGACCAAGTAACAGATAAACATTTTTTAAGCGTTCTCTGAACATATAGTCAAATACAAAATCCTGACCTGAATTATTCGGTTCACCATACCACCAAAACCAGTCGCTGCCTTGGGCTATCATTAATTCGTTATATGCAGCATCAATATGCGGATAGTTTTTATTTTGTTTGGCAAAAGATTCTAATGCGGTTTTAGTTTCCTTTAGGTAGTTCCAGGCTTTGTTTTTTGTAGGTTCGCCAATCCAGTATTGGAATGTTTTATCAATCCAGGAGCCTGAATAAATTTTGTTGAGTGTTTTTTTGTGTTTGTCTTTTTGGATATAATCCGAGATAAGCACAGTTTCAAGTGATTCGTCATTTTCTATTAATGTATAAATATATTCAAGAAAATCATTTCCGTCATTGTGGTAGTTTTCCCAACAGTTTTCACCATCAAGAGCAATGGTTAGCAAATGTGTTTGGTCAGGTGAAACCAGAAGTTTGTTTTGAACCACTTTAATTTTGTCATACAAATCATTTCCTGCCATTTTTGCATCAATACCTGCATATTCAAAGTTAATAAGGTTCGGAATTGAGCGGTCGCGGAAAATAACATTTATCGGATTTGTTTTGGTTTGATATTCGTATACCTTTGTAAGGTGATACGGGTCATTAAGGTTTCCTTTGAAGTCTCTGATGAAATCAAAATTAATAGAATCTGACAGAATCCCTTCATCGGAAATTGTCCATTCAATGCCTTCTTTTGCAAGAAGATTAAGAGTTTTAGGACCAAGACAAAGTTCAGGAGGCCAGAACCCTTTTGGACGAACTCCCATAATTTCTTCAACTTTGTCTAACGCCATACGAATCTGTTTTCTTGCATCATCAAGCATTCCGAGTGTTTGCGGCAAACCTTCTGTTGTGTAGGTATTTTTTGTTGAAGATTTCAAGTCTATTAAAATCGGAAGAATTGAGTGGTAATAAGCACTTGTTGTCAGTTCAATCCGCCCTTCTTCCATATATTTTTTATAAGTCGGAATAATTTCTTTTATGATTTGGCGATGAAGTTCTATTATTTCAATTCTGTCTTCTCTTGTATAATTGCGTTGTTTTTCCCAGAGCTCTTTTATTCTCGGATATCTTGTATCATGACTCGGGTCAATCCATACGAGGTTAAACAGCGCCATTAAATCAGAAATTTCCTGAGCGGAAAAATCATCTATATTGCAAACATCTTTTGAAAAACGCTTTTGATAAAGTGATTTGTAGTTTTCGCTTTTGTAAAGCATTGTTTCAAACTTGGGGCTGAAAAAGTTGTTTAAGATAAATGATTTTTCTTCCTGACTCAAGTTTTCTGTGTCAGAAATTGTGAGTTCGGAGTGAATATCATGATAGCCGTTTGCATAGTTAACAACTGTATCCATAAGCGCAGGAACTACGTCAAAATTTAGTTTTAAATTCGGAAATTTTTCCAAAATCAAAACCATGTCAAGATAATCTTTGACGGCATGAAGACGCGCCCAAGGCATAAGATAAGTGCCTTCGATTTCGTAGACCGGCTGATGCATGTGCCAGTATATTGCGATAGATAACTTTTTCACACCTTACTCCGTTTACATGAGTATAGCGCATTTTGACGGGTTCTGCAAGAGCGGGATGCAATAATGTAAAGTTGGATTAAAATGAAAAATCTTTACTCCCCATGCCTTTACATTTACCCCATTTTCTACTACTATATAAAAAAGGAGAGGTTAATCCAATGGCTAATAATAAATATAAACGTGTGTTATTAAAGATTAGTGGAGAAGCATTATTAGGAGACCAGCAGTTTGGTATTGATCCTAAGCCTGTTGAGATGATTGCGGATGAAATCCGTTCTATTTATGAACGCGGAGTTGAAATCGCAGTTGTTGTAGGCGGCGGTAATATTTTCCGTGGTATGAAAAACAGCGCAAGATTAGGAATGGATCAGGCTTCCGGTGACTATGTCGGAATGCTTGCTACTGTTATGAACGCTGTTGTACTTCAATGTGCCTTGAAAAAAATTGAAGTTGAATGTCGTGTTATGACAGCAATTTCAATGAACCAGATTGCAGAACCTTATGTTCGCCACAGAGCAATTCGTCACCTTGAAAAAGGCAGAGTTGTTATTTTTGCAGCGGGAACAGGTAATCCGTTCTTTACAACAGATACTGCATCAGCGCTTCGTGCGTCCGAAATTAATGCAGAAGTTATGTTGATGGCGAAAAATGGTGTTGACGGGGTTTATGACGATGACCCTAAGGTTAATCCTAACGCGAAGAAGATTGATGAAATTTCTTATGCGGATATTATTAAAAAAGACTTAAAAGTTATGGATACTTCGGCTTGTGCTTTGTGTAAGCAAAACAATATTCCGATTTCCGTATTCGACTTTAAAGCATCAGGCAGCCTTGTCAAAATTATGAATGGCGAAGCTGTTGGAACGTATATACACTAAGAATTATTATAAAAGGAGAAAATTATGTCAGAAGCTCTTGAAGAAATCTTTTTATTCGGAGAGGAAAAAATGGAAAAAGCAATCGGACAGATGAAAAGAGAATTTGCATCAGTTCGTACAGGCAGAGCAAATCCGGGTGTTTTGGATAAAGTTGTTGTTGATTACTATGGAGTTCCGACTCAATTAAGACAAATGTCTCAGGTTAGTGTAAGCGAAGGTACTACACTTGTTATTACTCCTTACGATAAATCAATCATGAAAGAAATTGAAAAAGCTATTATTAAAGCTGAATTAGGTGTTGCGCCGAATAACGACGGTGCTTGCATCAGACTTAACTTCCCTCCTCTAACAGAAGAAAGAAGAAAAGAAACAGCAAAAGATGTTAAAAAATATGGTGAAGATGCAAAAATCGCTGTAAGAAATGTTCGCCGTGACATGGTTGATGATTTGAAAAAAGTTGAAAAAGAAGAAAATCTTCCTGAAGATATGGTGAAAGATAATCAGGACAAAATCCAAAAATTGACTGATAAATACGTGGGTATTATTGATTCACTTGTTTCAGAGAAAGAAAAAGAGGTTCTCACCGTATAATGGGTTCAAAAAGATTAGCAACAGGTATTGTTATAGGTTTGACAGCTTTGTTTGCACTTATGCAGGGCGGAATTTGGCTTGCACTTCTTGTTTCAATAGTTGTTTTCTATGCTTCGAAAGAATATACAACTATTTTGAGACATAAGGGTTTTTTCCCGAGTCTTAAGATTATTCTTGCATCAAGTTTAATCTTTGCTGTGCTTGCTTTTTTTAATAAATTTGAATGGCTTCCGCTTGCATTCACACTATCTGCAATGATGGCTCTGATGTGGGTTTTATTCCGCGGAAGACAGCCTTATATCGCTAATGTTGCTACAACTGTTTTTGGATTCCTTTATTGCGGATGGTTCCCGCTCCACTTATTGTTTCTAAGAAACTTTGAAGGCGGAATGGGATATACCGTTCTTTTATTCTTTGCAGTACTTGTAACAGATACATTCTGTTATATATTTGGAAGCAGATTCGGCAAACATAAACTTGCAGCTGTAATCAGTCCGAATAAAACTATTGAAGGTTCAATCGGCGGAAGTGTAATGTGTATGATTTTTTCACTTGCTATTGGTATTCCAATAGGACTTCCTTGGTATCATGCCGTAATTCTCGGTGTTTTAATTGCTGCGTTTGCGCAAATTGGTGATTTGTGTGAATCAATGATTAAGCGTGATGCCGGTGTAAAAGATTCAAGTAATGTTTTACCTGGACATGGCGGATTTTTGGATAGAACAGACAGTTATATTTTAACTATTCCTGTTGTTTATTATTACCTTGAATTCTTTAGAGGTTTGTTTTAATGCTAGATGAGATTTTTGGTAAAGCAGAAAATGAAGAGCTGGTTGAATTAGCGCTGGCTCATCCTTCTTATACCAAAGAAAACAACTTAGAGCCTTTATTGAGTTATGAGAGATTAGAATTTTTTGGCGATTCGGTTTTGAAACTGTTTTCGTCAAAACTTCTTTTTGAGAGATATCCTGAATATCCTGAAGGTGAGTTATCAAAAATTCGTTCGATACTGGTATCGGATGCTATTCTATCGAAGATTGCTTTTGAGATTGGACTTGATAAATTAATTAAACTTGGGCCTGCTGAGGAAAAACAAGGCGGAAGAAAAAGAGAATCAAACCTTGCGTGTTCACTTGAAGCGCTTTTGGGTGCTTATTATTTGAACGGCAAAGGTGCTCAAATAGAAGCTTTCATTAATAATTATTTAATGCCTTTTGCAGAGGATATTGATACCCATTTTGAGAAATACAATGCCAAGGACATTTTACAGCAATATACTCAAGGAATAGATAAAACTTTACCGGAATATCGTACAGTGGCGACTCATGGCCCTGCACATAAACCTGAGTTTGAGGTTGAAGTTATTTGGCAGGGTAAAGTTATTGCAACCGCAAAGGGTAAATCTAAAAAAGAAGCACAGCAAAATTGTGCGTATGAAGCGTGTTTGAAGCTTGGTGCAATCAACCAAACGGATGATTGAAAACTGCCGAAATTCTAATATAATCTATTGTGTAGAGGAAATTATCGTTATCTCGGGGAGAATTTAGCAAATGTACGACAGACGTTGGTACGATTCAAATGAGCATACACAGAGAGCTTTGAGTATTCTTAAAGATATGGATGAAACTCAACGCAGAGCTTTATCTAAAGATTTAACAACTGTTGTTAAACAGATTAAGGAATTGCATGAAGAAGACGAAGAACCTAGTGTAAGCTTGGGGATTGACCGCGTTTTGGGTCTTTATAAATTATCAAATTCCCGCAGATGGTATGATAAAGTAAGTCTTCTTTCCTATGCTATGAAAACTATGTCTACATTACCTGAAGAAGATTTTTATACAATTATGGAAGGAATCGCTGCAAGCGCAGGCAGTGCGGTAGCTTAGGGGGTAAATAAACCTGGCTGGCTCGTGAAGCTACCATTTAGGAAGTCTTGTTGTTTATATCTTCTCTTTTAACAGTAGGATTTAGGCTTTTTACTACAAAAGGTTTGGCGAAATAGATTGCGCTAATGAAGTTGAGAATATTTCCTGTTATGTTAAGCGCGCTTTTAGCTGATTTCATTTTTTGAGGTAGTGCTCCGCCGATACCTATTAATGCGAAGCCGCCCATAATGAATAGATATGCTTTAAAAATCCCGCGGGGCACTGCAACACAGTCGTTAACATCACGCGGATTTGTAACTGCATCTGAGAATTTATCTATAAACTCACGTTTTTTAGGTTGTTCGTTCTTGAAATTCGGAGTTGTGGTTTGGATTTTTGAAATATTCATATCAATATTAAACCTTGAAAAAAATTTTTTTGATAGTTGTTGAAAAAAAGTTTTTATGATACACTTTTTATATCAAATATGGGTGCGTGGCGCAGTTGACTCTGCCGAAAAAAATCCGAACCGTTGAGGATTTTTTGAGAGGTAGCAGTTGACTCAGTCAACGGAGCGAATTACAATTTAATAGTGCATGGGTGCGTGGCGCAGTTGGTAGCGCAGTTGACTCTTAATCAATTGGTCCCGGGTTCGAGTCCCGGCACACCCATTTTTTTACTTAATGTGTTTGGGGATGTGTGTTATATGAGAATAAATTTCGGGGATAATAGTCCAAATTTTACAGCAAAACCTGCTAATATGAAAGCATATTCAAGAGCTGTTGCGGAAGGTTTAGAGGTTCTTGATAAAAAAGTGGGGATTATTATACATAATTCTTCTGTTCCGTCTGCAAAAACCAATACAACGGGTATTGGTTCATTGTTGTCTACAAATGCAAGAGCGGCTTTTGTTCCGTTTTTAAGAGAACAGGGTGTAACAACTATTCAGCAGGAACCTGCTTATTTAAGAAGATTGAGCGACCCTTCTCCATATTCTCCGATTTCTACTTCCAAGAATATTTATGCAATCCCTTTGGATGTTTTAACAACTGATGAGTATGACGGTTTCCTTTCTTCAGAAACGTTAAAAAAGGTTCAGGAAAGAGCAGCTGCTCGTGATGACGAAAAAGTTGATTACGCCGCGGTTGCAGAGGATTATGAATTAGCATTAAGAGAAGCTTATGATACTTATAGTCATAGAACACATACTTTGTTAAGTGATGAAACTCTAATGCTTGCCCTAGACTTTTCTTCTTTTAAAAAACGTAATATACGTGAATTGGAACCGAATGCTATTTATGAATCTTTGACAAAAAAATATAATGACGAAGATTGGCGAAATTGGGATGAACAGGACAGAACTCTTTATGACCATGGAGATGAGTCACCTTATTTGAAGCAGCTCCGTGAAGATTTAAGGTTTGATGTTGAGTATCATATGTTCAAACAGTGGATTGCAGAACGCGAGATTGCTAAAACAAATAAGCTTAATGAAGAGCGTGGAATTCGTATTATTGCGGATACTCCTGTTGCTTTTACACCCGCGGAAGAGTGGTTGAATAAAGACTTGTTTATGGAAGATTATGTTCTTGGTGCACCTCCTGATTATTTTTCAGCAGAAGGTCAAAGGTGGGGCTTTGCTGTTCTCAAGCCGGATTTAATCTTTAATGAAGATGGAAGTCTTGGTAAGGGTGGAGAGTTTCTTAGAAAACGCTATGAATCTATTTTTAAAGATTCGCCCGGCGGGGTAAGAATCGACCATGTTATTGGTTTGATTGACCCGTTTGTTTATAATAAAAACGAACGTTATATGACACCTGCGCATTCAGGTCGCTTGTATTCTTCTCCTTTTAAGGAAGATTTTGCACCTTATGCAAAACGTAATATTGATGAGCATGCAGCGATTCTGGAAAAGATAGTTTTTCCTGCTGCTGCAAAATACGGAATTAGCAAAGATGCCATAATTTGTGAGGATTTAGGCGAAATCACAATGCCTGTGAGAGCTGTTATTGATAAATTAAAGCTTACGGGATTATCTGTGACCCAGTTTGGTGCAAGCGGGTTTGATGCTCCGGAACGCAACGTAATTATGCCGGGGTCTCATGATAATAAATCATTTATTGAGTACACAGATGAATTTTTTGCTAATGCGGAACATTCAAGACAAGGCAGAGAACATTTTCTTTACAAAACTCATGTGCTCGGCTCAGATACGGTTGTTCCAGAAGAGAATGTGCATGAGTACCGTGAAGAAATGAGAAGTGATAAAAAGAAATTTATGGTAGCTTCTTTTGCTGAATTATTTACCAGCCCTGCAAAAAAGGTTCAGATATTCTTTACTGATTTATTTGGTATCGGAAAAACATATAATGTTCCGGGCTCAAAGAAAGATTGTTGGACATTGAGACTTGGAAGCGATTTTGAAAAACTTTATTATGATAATCTTGCGCAAGGACTGGGTGTTAATTTCCCTGAGGTTATTGCAAGAGCAATAAGACAGCGCGGTACAGCGTTTGCGGAGAAACATAAGAATTTGTTGGCAAGATTAGATAAATTTACGCAGATATTAAAAAGCTAGTTTACACTAAATTTAATTCTTTTTTTGTATTGCTTGAGGAAACATTCTCTGTCCTTGGCAGGTAAACGACCTCGCAAATATCTCTCAGTTCATTGAATTTATTTTCCCAGTCATTTCCCATGACAAAAATATCAGCTTTGAACTCTATAATATCATTTCTTTTTTGTTCCCAATTGTTTTCAGGAATAACCAGGTCTACATATTTTATGGATTCAAGAATCTTTTTTCGCTGTTCGTATGTATAAAAAGATCTCTTACCTTTAATGTTATTAAAACTATCGCTGGAAAGACCGACTATTAAATAGTCTCCCAGAGCTTTTGCTCTTTTTAAAAGATTGATGTGTCCATAATGCAGTACATCAAAAGTTCCATATGTAATTACTTTTTTCATTTTAACAATTTCCTTTAGACAAATTTGTTAGTATATCTTGTTCTTCAGGGGTTAATAAAATTCCTGAGTGACGAGGATATACATCTTTTGGTATTGTCATATAATCCCCGTAAATGCTGCTTAAAACTTCATGTGTCATATTAGGAGCAGGGAATTTATTCCCTTCAAATTCAATTGAACTGAGCGGAAAAATGTTTTCATAATCATATACTTTGTTGTTCCATTTATGAGGAAAATCTATGCCCCAAAATAGAGCAGGTTTCTTATTTTTATCGGAAGTATTTCCATTAAGAATATGTTTTTCCGTGCGTTCTTTTAAATATTTTCTGGTTTGAGCTTCTGTTCGAAAATATTTAAGAAAATTTGGTTTAATTAATTTTGCAATTTTTTGCGAAATTGCAACTTTTTCTTCATTAGTTACCGGTTTGTAATAATAGTCATAAGGGAAAATATCAATAAATATATTTTGACTTTTTTTATGACGCAGTTTGATAAAACATTTATTTCTGTGGTTGCAAGAGTATTCATAATATAATTCCGGATATGCCTGAATGTTGTCGGCAAAAAGTTTGATAAATCTTTCATAATCATCTCTTGGCATTCCGATATCAATATCATCATCCCATGGAATAAATCCTTTGTGTCTTTTTGCGCCAAGAAGAGTTCCAAAATCTAACCAGTAACTAATACTATTTTCTTTGCAGAGAGTATCAAATATCTGTAACAAACCGTGGTTTGCTTCTTGTATCAGGCGAAGCGTACCTTGAGCTTGTTGAACATGATTAATATCACTATTGGAATAGAGATTTTTATATTCTGCTCTACGATTTTTAAGTTCCGGTCTTAGCAAATGTAGTTTTATACCAAAAAATACAATTGTTATGTGACTTGCTGAGCTATTATCGTAATTGAATATTTTATTTAGCATATTTTTACTTCCTTATTATTTGAAAATGGTATCATATAAGTGATAAAAACACAACTTATTCACTTAAATGTTATGAATACATTGTTTAAACTGAAACAATTATGTCCTATTTTTGAATTAAGGGTATTGTATGCATAACGATAAAGAGCTGATTGGCAAAAAAATTAAAGAATTTAGAAAGAAAAATAAATTTTCTCAAGCGGAACTGGCTGAGCTTGTCGGCTTGTCTGATAAGCATATTGGCAGGATAGAAGCCGGATATTATTTCCCAAGTGTTAATAATTTTCTGAATATTATGCATGTTCTGAAAATGAACTTTTCTGATTTTGGATTTGATCTTAATTATGAAGAAGCACCTGAAAAAGCAGAACTATTAAGACTTATTGCGTCTTCTAACGAGGAAGAAATTAAGTTATATTTGCAGATATTTAAATTAATTAAAAAAAGCAAAGTATAATACGGTATTTTATACTTTTGTAAGTTTTTGTTTTTCGGATATAGAGTCAATTTGTTCAATGACCATTTGAGGAATTAATGCTTTCATGCATTCTGCCACTTTATTTTTACATAATTTTGGGGCATATCTGTTTATGCAGCAAGGAGAGCATGGAAAATTTTTTGTGACAATTTTACAATTTTCATTTCTTGGCTGCCAACGTTTTAATGAAGTATTACCGTTAAGGAGTATGGAATCTTTCTTAAATGCTGCGGCTATGTGTATAAGTCCTGAATCAATACCTATTATCATATCAACTTTTTTAATCAAAGAAGTTGTTTGGGATATTGAAAATTTTCCGCTTATATTTATGGGTTTTATAGCGCAGTTGTTTAATTTCTTTGTTAATTCTTCATATTTTGTATAATCTTTTGCTCCACCGCTTAAAAGCACTACTGCTCTGAGTTCGTTAGAAAGATACTCAATTACTTGTACCCAGTATTCATCAAGCCAGTTTTTCTCTTTAATTCTGCTGTAAGCTTGAATTAAAACAGTTTTTTCTTTGAATGTATTTAGAAAATTTTCTATTGCATTATCATCTTCTTTATTTGTCCATGCTTCAGTATCTCTGTTTTGTATATTAATGTCGGTGAGTTGTAACATGTCAAGAAAACAATCGGCTACATGGCGATTTTCGCTGCTTGGTATTTCTTTGGTTAGAAAGTGGTTTGTAGAAATATCGTATTCTGTTTTTGTAAATCCGATACGATTTTTTACTCCGCTTAAAAATGCTACTTTGGAAAAGAAGCTATCACTTTTCAGAAAATAAACTGTAGTATATTTTCTGAAAAGTTTAAAGTAAGATAAAATACTTTTATATTTGCCTTGAATTTTTTGCAGATTGTCAATATAAGGACAGTTGGCTAAAACTCCTTCGGCTATATTGTCAACAAGAGCATCAATTTGTGCATTTGGAAATGCATGTCGGAGTTCTCGAAAAGCTGCACTGGCTAAAACAGTATCTCCAACGGTTCCATATCTAACTACCAAGAAGCTTGGATTTTTTTGCATAGATTGACTCTCCAACTATAGTTTATATACGTGGAATATGATAACAACAAAATTTAATAATATCAAATACAAGTCTAAAAATATGAAAAAAGTTAATATTTCTGCTTAAGGAACTTCTCTATAATATTAGCAATGCAAATTGTTTCGTCGTTCTTAAATTTGTAAGAAGATTTTTGTGCATGAATTGCTTTTAAAAAATCTGCAAGTTCATAACGCAATCCGTCGCTGTCATATTTAATAAAGAATTTTTGCGTAGCGGATAAATCTTCAAATCGTACTTCAAAATATTCTGTTTTCCACCATGGCGCAGGAACATAGATATAACCTTTTGTTCCCGCAATTACTAAATCACCTTCTTTTTTTACTCCGATGCCGATATTTGCAGTTGCCATTGCATTAGGATATTGAAGATTTATTTTTGTAAATATGTCGACTTCACTTTCTTTGTCAAAAATACTTGAAAATGTGAGTGTCTTATAATCAGTGCCCAGTAATTTTATAATTGCGCATAGAGGGTAGGTTGATAATTCGGTGACACTTCCGCCAAACATTGACTTGTTAAATTCTCGCAAATTCTTATTATCAATAAGCTTTGTAAATGTTGCACTTACATCTTTAATATTTCCGATTATACCGCTTTTTGCGATATTTATTAGTTTATTAAAACACGGTGCATAAGCTGTTTTAATAGCTTCTTGCAAAATAACATTATGCTGTTTTGCTAATGAAAATAATTCTTTTGCTTGCTCTGCTTCTAAAACCATAGGTTTTTCACATAACACGTGTTTATTTTGTAATATTGCTTGTTTTGCATATTCATAGTGAGTATTGTGCGGTGTTGCAATATAAACCGCATTTATTTTTGATAAAAATTCGTTGTAATTCGTATAATAATTATTTAATTCAAAAGATTCGCAAAACGTTTTAATATGTTCTTTATTTCTTCCGAAAACGCAATCTATGTTTACTCCACTGACATATTTTGACTCATGAACAAATCTTTTAGCAATACGTCCGTTTCCTACAATGCCTAAGTTTAGGATTGAATCATTGGATATTCTTAAGTCTGTAGAAGAAATACCCTTAGTTCGTTCTAAATATACAACATCACAATATTCTTTCAGATAATCAAATTTTCCAAGCCAATCAGAACCGATTGCAAAAATATCTACTTCATATTTTTGAATGTCAGCAATTTTTTGTCCAAAATATTCTTCTACAATAATTTTATCTGCAAGACCTGTATTTTTGACATTCTCAATTCGTTTTACAAGTGATTCGGAGACATTTAGCTTACCTCTGTTATAGTCATAATCTTCGCCTGTAATGCCTACAATTAAATAATCACCTAATTCTTTTGCGCGTTTTAGTAAATTAAGATGACCGTAATGAAAAATATCAAAAGTTCCGTAAGTTATTACCTTTTTCATTCGTTATTTCCTGCTTTAATCATTAATGCAATACAATCCTTCTCTGTTTGATTCAGTTTTGCGTACATTGAATGTCCAAAACCGATTTTTTTCGGATATTGCATATAATTGCCGTAGATTCGTTTTAAATGCGCATCGATATTATTGACACTTGGAAAATGAAGCCCTTCAAACTCAATTGTTTTTAAAGGGAAAATAGTATCATACTGTGCAAACCAATTATTCCAAGTATGTCTGAAATCTACTCCCCAAACTATATCAGAGTGTTCAATGTCATTGGGTTTTATAATCTCTTTTTGCAAATTTTGAAGTAAAAATTGCAATATATCATTTTCTATGATTTCATACTGACATCTGGATTCTATCAAATATCGTTTTGTTCTAATATTTTTTGTTTGTTCAATTTGTTCTTTTTCAGATAATTTTTGTCCGTATATATCGCAAGGGAAAATATCTACAAATAGATGAGGACATTTTTTATGTTTTATTTTGATAAAATAATGCGAACCTTTTTTGTTGTTTCGGTGATATGCAGGGTAAATATCAGGATTTCTTGAGCTTTTTTGAAATGCTTCAAAAACTTTTTCGTAATCACATCTTAGCATTGATGTATCAATATCGTCATCCCACGGAATATAACCTTTGTGGCGAGCAGCGCCAATTAATGTTCCAAAATCAAGCCAGTATTTAAGATTATTTTCTTTGCATACATAATCCAGCTCTTTTAATAATTCAAGATTTGCACATTGAATATCACGAATTTGTCCTTGAGCGCGAGGCAAATTTATTATATCAAAATTTTCGTTTTTATATTTTTGATAAGGTGTATTATCTCTTCTTAGCCACGCATTTGGTTTTGCAATACTTAGTTTCATTCCCAAAATATGAAGATTAACGCGTATTTCGGAATTACTTTTTATACAAAAAATTTGTTTTAATAATTTCAACATAATAGTTGGTATAACAAAAAGCCCAAATAAGAGATATTTTGTTTTGTAAATACCAACATAAGCTTTTAGCAACCAATTTAGATTAACTTTTTTATAATAATTCATTCTTTCGGGCAGTTGAAAACAATGTTCAAATGCAAATTTTTGCATTTCTTTATATACGAAAATTCTGTCTTCTTCTCTTTGTTCTTTTAATGCTTTTGAGTTGCAGGTTGAATCAGAACGCTGTACATAATGATATAATGTATCGGGAACAGAAATAATTTGATTTGCATAATAAACCGCTTTTACTGCAAATTCTACATCTTCATGCAAACGATTTTCGGTAAAAAAGATATTATTCTTTTTTAAAAAAGAAGTTCGATAAATTTTATTTACACTGTTAAAAAAGCGATTCGTTCTGTCTGAACATAATTTAATTTTCTCTGAGATATTTTTAGCAGTTTTAGTTTGATTATATTTTAGAATATATTTTGAATAATTTTTCTTATGTTTGATTATGCTTGCAGAGGCAATATCTGATTCACTTTTTTTAGCTGTATAGTATAGTTTTTCAAAAAAATCTCTATCCACATAGTCATCAGGGTCAACAAAACCAATATATTTACCTTGTGCAGCTTTAATACCGTTATTTCTTGCTGTACCTTGTTTAGAATTTTCTTGTGTAAGTACTTTAATTCTGTTGTCTTTTTGGGCGAAATCCGATAATATTTTTAAACTGTTATCGGTTGAACCGTCATCAATACAAATAATTTCTAAATTTTGGATTGTTTGGTTGATTAATGATGTCAGACACGTTTCCAGATATTTTTCAACATTATAAACCGGAATAATAATTGATAAACAAATTAAATCTTTTTTCATAGCCACCTATTACATTACATTTGTCCAAAATGTATTACATGTAATGAGTTTACCATGAAAATATAAAAGGCAATACATGTAATACATCTTTTAATAATAGGAAATATATCTGGTTATAAGAGAAGTTAATCTAATGTATTCTGGTTTTATGATATATGATGATAAAAAATTTATCGGGCAGGTAATTAAAAATGCCCGTAAAAAAGCCAAATTAACCCAAAATCAATTAGCCGAAGCAATTGGGATGTCTGAAAAGAATTTAGGAAATATTGAAAATGGGAAGCAATTTCCTCAGGTTAATAATTTTTTACATATTATGGAATTTTTAAATATTCCTTTGGAAGATTTTGGCGTCAACAATATATCTTGCAATGATAAAGCAAAACAAAATCTGCTTAAGTTATTTTTATCTGTGAATCCGAAGCATGCCGAAAGTTACTGCAAAATTTTTGAGTTAATTAATGATATTAAATATTAATTTCTGCATTGAACATATATTCAGCAGGTCCTGATAGGAATACATCTCCTTGAGGCTTGTTTGGTGTGCCGTTCCAGACGACATTGACTTTTCCTCCAAGAAGTTCTACATCTACATTGTTTTCCAGTAATCCGTTAAGAATACCTGCTACGACGCTTGCGCAAGCTCCTGTTCCGCAGGCAAGAGTGATTCCGCAGCCGCGTTCCCAGACGCAGAGTTCAATTTCTTTTGGAGAGTGAATTTTTATAAATTCAACATTGGTTTTTTCGGGGAATTCCGCTCCGAGTTCGATTTCCGGGCCGTAAGTTTTTGCAAGTTCAAGAAGGTTTTCGTTATCTTTTATAAAGATTACAAAATGCGGGTTTCCCATAGAAACAGCATTGCCGACAAAAATTCTGTCTTGTACCGAGATTTTATAATTAAGATTATCATTCGGAAGGAACGGAATTTCGTTTGTGTCTAAAATCGGTTTTGACATATTAACGCGAACTTGACCGTTATCAAGTATTTGCGGTTTTATAATCCCTGCAAGAGTTTTTACGGTGAATTCTTTTTTATCAACAAGTTTTTTATCATAAACATATTTTGCAAAACATCTCATTCCGTTACCGCACATTTGCGCTGTTGAACCGTCAGAATTGTAGAAAAACCATCCTATATCCGCTTCATCACAGTTTGTATCAGGAATAATTAAACCATCTGCTCCTACGCCCAAATGTCTGTCGCAAAGATTTCTAGCTGCTTCATCCATTTGTAAACCTGATTTTTTGAATTCTTCATAATCAACGATTACAAAATCATTTCCGCATCCCTGCATTTTGGTAAATTTTATTCCCATTATTAAAAACCTCTTTTTATAGTACAATATGATTATATAGGGGAATTAAAACGATGGCAATAATAAAAGTACAAAAAGGAACAAAAGATATATTACCTGCTGATATGCCTGTTTGGCATTTTATGGAAGAAAAGGCTAATGAAGTTTTTTCAAAATACGGCGCAAAAGAAATTAGAACTCCGATTTTTGAAGCAACAGAATTATTTGCACGCGGTGTCGGTGATACAACAGATATTGTTAACAAAGAAATGTACACTTTTGAAAAATCTGAGCGTTCTTTGACACTTCGTCCGGAAAACACAGCTGGTGTTGTTCGTTCTTTTATTGAAAACGGTATGCACAGACTTTCCGCTCCTGTAAAATTATGGTACAAAGGCCCAATGTTCAGATATGAAAGACCTCAGGCAGGACGCCAAAGACAGTTCCATCAGGTTGGTGTTGAAGTTTTTGGTATCAAACAAGCGACTGCTGATGCAGAAGTTATTTTGATGGCGGTTAATTATCTTAAGGCTCTCGGGCTTAATGATTTATCTGTAGAATTGAATTCTCTTGGGTGTCCTGAATGCCGTGAAGTTTTCAAAACAAAACTTAAAGAAGTTTTAAAACCTTATTTATCTCAGCTTTGTCCAGATTGCCAATCAAGATATGAAAAAAATCCTCTAAGACTTTTGGATTGTAAAGTTGAAGAGTGTAAAGAAATTTATGCAAAACCTGAAATTCAATCTGTTATTCAATCTGATTTTATTTGCGAAGATTGTTCTAATCATTTTGAAGAATTAAAAGGTTATTTGGATAAATTAGGTGTAAATTATTCGATTAATAAACTTCTTGTAAGAGGTTTGGATTACTATAACAGAACTGTTTTTGAAATAAAATCAAACAATCTGGGTTCTCAGAATGCTGTTTGCGGCGGCGGTCGCTACGACAGCCTTGTGAAAAACCTTGGCGGAGAAGATACTCCTGCAATCGGTTTTGCAATGGGTATGGAAAGGTTAGCTTCTCTAATCGGGGATAAATGTGAAGAGAAGCTGGATGCATTTGTGGTTTGTAATAATCCTTTAGAAGCAGTTAAATTAGCCGAAGAATTGCGTGCTCAAGGTATTACTTGTGAATTCGATTTGACTAATAAAAAGTTTGTTAAACAACTTGAGAAAGCTTCTAAAGTTGCAAAATATGCACTTATTTTAGGTGAAGATGAAATCGCAGCTGATAAGGTTACGGTTAAAAATTTGTCAAACTCAGAACAGAAAACTGTAGATAGAAATAGCAATTATTTTATTTAGCTGTTTTCTTCTTAATATGCGTATAAATTCGTATGACAGTACTTCATTTGGTGTGAATCTGAATTCTCCGAAACTTCGTTATGACAAAAAAGATTTTTTTGTTAATATTAACGGTTACGGGAAGAATTGGCTTTGGGCATATAGAACAAAGAAAACGGCTGATAAAGCAGTTGATTTGGTACGAAAAGATTCTGAGCCTGAATCGGTTTTGAAGTTTATAACAAACGGGATTGCAAAAGCAAATAAGTTTTGTATGGAAAGGAATAAGCGTTCAAAAACAGGGCTTTTGAGAGCGGAAAGAGATGGCTGGGAATCTCCTGAATGGCCTTGGGGTGATTTGATTACGTATTTTGGAGCAGGACGCTATAGTTTGTATAAAGCAAGACTGCATGAGACCGGTATGAATCAGCCCATAACAAGACCTAATAATAAAATTGGGATTTCACGTCCCACATATACTCATGAAATTATCCATGGAAACAGCGGGTGTATAAATGATTCATTGGATTATGTTTTTGAACTCAGTAAGAAAATTTTTCCGAAATTTATACATAAAGAAGTTCAATCCGAGGATATGAAAGAGGTTAATGATACAATAGCTGAAATTAGATGGGTACTTGCGCATTCAACTCCTTGGGTTAGAGGAAGTGATGCTATTTCAAATGTTTTTATGCGTGTAATGTATAAAGCAATCGGGATAAAAACTTATCCTTTAGCAGAAGGTGTTTCGTTGGATTTGGAAGCTTATTGCACGGAGCTTGAGGATTATAAAAAAGAGTTTCCGTATTATTTTGAGAAACCGCCTGAAATTATTGAGTAAAAAAAAGAACCCCGAAGGGTTCTTTTTTTTTATTATTCGTAAATATAACCGTTTGTAAGGTCAATTTTGATAGGAGCAAGAAGTCTCAAGTTAACGATTTCGTTAGGCATTGTTAAGACTTTAGCGCCTTTGAATATTCTTCTCCAGAATCCGATTTTCTTAGGATCAAGAGTTGCTACACCGTAAACCATTACAGCCTGGTCGTTTGGAGTTACTAGAAGTTCGTTCTTGATAATAACTTCGCCGTTTTGTCTGAATAGTTTACCTTTTTGAACGTATTTTACCTGACCTTTCATATCACTGTTTTCAGAGATAAGAAGATATTTTTCTTTAGTAACATAATTTTGTGGTGTTTTAGCTGTATAAATATCAGTTACGTTTGAAATTTCTGAACCAACAACTGTTTCAAGCTTGATCGGGAAGATAGTTCCGGCAGGAACAATACCAATTGAACCTTGAACTTTTACGTTGTCAACGATATAACCTTCCGCTGTTCTCTTTTGCATAACTTCTGCAAGTTTAGCGTTTGGATTAAGCTTAGCTTCCTGCATCATTTTGTAAAGAATCATAGCAACTTCTGCTCTGTTTGCAGGTCTTTCAGCTTCCATTTTGCCTTCGTGACCAGGCATAACAACAACAAGGTCAAGAACGTGAGCTTTTGCAGCTGCCATCAAGAACCAAGCAGGCATTTGAGTATAATCTTCGTATGATTTAGAGATAATATCGTTAGCTCTTTGCTGACTGATTTGGTTTGTAGTTAAAGCGTTTACTGCGATGTTGATAGCTTCTGCTCTTGTAACAGAGTCAAAAGGTCTGTAGCCTGTACCTTTAGCATCAGGGATTAGGTCGAAATAAACCGCTTTTTTGATTTGATTATAAGCCCAGAAATCAGGAGTTACGTCTGTGAAGTGGATATCTTGAGTAACGTCTGTATTTTCTTGTCCTAAAGCTTTGATAGCCATAGAAGCAAATTCTGCTCTTGTTACAGGGATATCAGGTTTGTAAGTTCCGTCAGGGTAACCTACAACAACACCGACTTCTGTTAAAAATTTGATTGATTGATATGCCCAATGAGCTTCGTCCATATCAGTATAGAATGCGTTTGCAGGGTTGTTTAACATAACTAATGCTGCTAAAACGAACATACCTTTGATTAATCTTTTGAACATTAAATGTCCTCCTTTTTAGTATAGAACTCTATAACTCTATGCTATATGAAAAAGGCGCTTAATGCAATTTATTTTAACATTTATTAATACAACTCAAATTCAGATTTTTGCGGGAATTTTTGCTCCAAGAGCACTTTTATATTTTTCCTGTCTTCGGGTTTGGTTTTTCTGCAATCATTTATGCATAAAAGTTTTGTATTAACTTTCTGAATCTCTTTTATCGCAGATGTTGTTATATTATAGCATTTTGATTCGGTAGACAGTTTTTTAAAGTATCTGTTATAAAAACTTGGCTGTATGTTTCTTAATTCACCCATATTTTTAGCAAGCGTATAATATGTGACACACATTCTTTGCATATCCGTGAATTTTCTGAATCTATGATTTAAGGTTTCATCAAATTCGGGTTTAAACTCTTCAATGCATTCCAAAAATAATGATTTTCTGTAAGCATCAATGCCGTGATGCGGGAAGAATGCGGGGATGTTTTTATTTAATCTTTTCTTTACAAGATTATATGCCCTTTGTATGGTATGTCCATAAAGATGTTTATATATCCTGAAATTCCAAATCCTTTTATCAACTCTGCAAACAGGTTTTTCATCAACAAAGAAAAAGTCTTTGTCCACATTATCCCATAAGAGGGTATCATCATTAGCATAAAGAAAATACTCAGACAATTCCGGAATATAAGGAATTCTTGATTCGATTGCACACGAATTAAACAACGGTAATTTATCTTGAGGAATTATCTCCGAATGGTCAACAATTTTAATCTTTTTGTTCTCTAAGTTTAACCATTCGGGAGTTTGATTATCTGTAACAAGAAAAATTCTGTTTATCCAAGGTGCATATTTTTCTATTGAACGAAGCGAATATTTTAGTTCATCATTATTAACAAAACGACAATCATCAACTGCGTCTTTATTATAGCTTTTTGTGGTGTATTTGCTTTTCTTTTCGCGCCAGTTTTTATCGTTTTCATCTACCCACAAGTAAACTAAATCAATATTCATTTCATCCTCCTTCTCCATTATATATGAAACAGAGAAAAGGGAACAGGCGGCGGAGCGAAGCTCCGCCGCCTGTTAATCAGATGTCCTTAACATGCATCCAGATAAGATTTAAGACACTCGATATTATCAACTTTTCTTAGTTTTTGTATAGCAGCGTTTTCGATTTGTCTTATACGTTCTTTTGAGAATCCTAATGCGTTTCCGATTTGTTCCAGTGTTTTAGGTTCTTCATCGTCAATCCCGAATCTGCGTTTAATAATTTCCTGTTCCCGTTGGTCTAATTTGCTTATCAGTCTTGTGATATCCTGTTCCTGTAATTTGCTCTGTGCGCTTGCCTCCGGAGATTTATAAGTCGTATCTTCCACATAATCCTGAATACATAAATCGTCTGTTACAAATGTATCTAAGCTCACAGGTTCTTTTTTGAGTGCGTTTTTTACTTCTTCAATTTTTTTGAAATCCAACCCTGAGATTTTTGAAATAGTTTCGTCATCAGGCTCAAGAGTATCATTTCCAATAATGTCTTCGCAAGCTTTCTTGTACCTGCGAATCTTATCAAGCATATGCACAGGAATCCTAATAGTACGAGAGTGATTAGAGATTGCCCTGATAATTGTTTGTTTAATCCACCATGTTGCGTAAGTAGAGAATTTAAAATTTTTTCTGTAGTCATATTTTTCTGCCGCCTTTATTAATCCTAATGATCCTTCCTGTACCAAATCCATAAACAGAACACCCTGCCCGATATATTTCTTGGCAATACTCACAACAAGTCTTAAGTTTGCCTGCACCAATTTTTCTCTTGCCTGTTCTCTCTCTTGTTTAGTACCTTCCTGAATTGCTTTCCCCAGCTCAATTTCCTCTCTTTTTGTAAGCATTCGTTTTCTGCCGATTTCTTTTAAATACATTTGTAAAATATCATCGTTGTTTACAACAGCACTAAAAGTTTTTGGCAGTGTTAAATCCATTTCACTATCGTCGATGTACTCGACGTTGTTACTCAAAGCTCTGCTCATCTTTTTCATCTCCTCCGTTCTAAATTAATAGACGAAGTTTTTATGAAAAAGTTCCCTTTTTTTCAACAAGGGTCGGACGACAATCGCATTAACTACTGGTATAGCGTTGGACTACTGGTCGTCCTCAATGGTGGGACTACTAGTGGGTTCGCGTTGGTTGGAGGGGGGAAGTATATTGTTTTTGAGGCGATAGCGGGAGCCTGCGGCGGGAGCGTGTCCGAAAAAATAATATACTCCACCCCGTCGCACTATCTTATAACACTTTTAATCAACAAATCCGTACCAACCTGCCCAACCTCATAAATTTTCATATTCTTTGATTGATTAATATCTTCAATATTATCCCCGTTGAAACAACTAAATCCGCTGTTATCATTCAGAATCTTTGGAGCAATAAATTGATAAACTTCATCAATAAGATTCTCTTTCAATAAAGCTCCTGCAAGAGTTCCTCCGCATTCAACAAACACAGTGTAAGCACCTTGTTTATATAATTCTTGCAAGGTTTCTTTCAACGGTAATTTTGAAATATAAATTTTTCCCTGCTGATAAATTCCGGAATCGGGATTTGTGCGGGAATGTCTGTCCAAAATGCATTTAAACTTGTGTTCCATTGTCGGATTATCGGCAATAACAGTATTTGAACTTGTCATAATGCAATCAAATTCTTTGCGCATACGATAGACTTCATCGCGTGCTTCAGAAGAAGTTATCCATTTTGATGAACCTGTTTTTGCTGCGATTTTACCGTCCATTGTAGTTGCAGTTTTCAAAACTACATAAGGCAATTTTGTTGTGATATTTTTGATAAAAACACGGTTAAGGAATCTTGCTTCTTCTTCCAAAACTCCTTCAACAACTTCTATGCCTGCGTTTTTGAGTTTAGAAATCCCGTCTACTTTAGGATTGGGGTCGCGCATTGCAAAAACCACACGTGCTAATTTGTGCTCAATGATTAAGTCAACACAGGGCGGAGTCTTGCCATAATGCGAACATGGTTCAAGATTGACATACAAAGTTCCGCCTTCTGCTTCGTTATTTTTTAATTTAAGTAAAGCATCACGTTCTGCGTGGTTTTTACCGTATTTTTTGTGGTAACCTTTTGATACTACATTTCCTTCTTTGTCAAGAACAACGCAGCCGACCATAGGATTAGGCGCAACATTGCCTTTCCCTTTGATTGCAAGAGAAAGGCAATGTTTCATGTATTTTTCGTCTAAACTTGTTGTCATACAAGTATTATAACGCAATTTATTTAGCTTTGTTAATTTTTTCTATAAGTTCAATAATTTCGGCATCATCTCTGATGTTTAAGGATTCTTTCATTGTCTTGATTGATTCAATAATGTCATCCATTGTAATTTTTGCAGTTGAATCCAGATTTCCTTCGGTATCTCGTTTAACTGAACCGCCTGCTTTCTTGAAAATTGCATTGAGTTTTCTGAATGAAATATCATGCTCTTCGAGGAACTTACAAAGTTCATCCAACTGAGCTGAATTTGCATCTTTTAATTCATCTGCAACAAGACTCTTTTCGCTGTAGCGTTTAACCATTGTGTTTTTGAGTTGTTCAGCGTTAGGGTTGCCGACTCTGATATGCAAATCGAATCTGTCTAACATTGGTCTGTCAAGTTGTTTGCCGTCTGCTGTTGCAGCTTTTTTCGCATCAATTTCAAGGTTGGTTGCGCCTAATGTCATAATATTTTTACGCTTACCGAGCTTTTCGGTGAAACCTTTTTTGAACTCGTTTAACATATCATTAGAAATTTTTGCCCCTGAACCTGTATCGACCATCATAACCGAATCGATTTCATCTGCGAATACGAATATTCTTTCCATCTCAGGAATCTGTTTTCCTTCTGATTTAGCTTTGGCGATGGCTTCTGCTATTTCTTTTTCGTTTCCGCGTTCTACAATGTCTTTGCCGATTACATCACCGAGTTCTTTTTGGTATTTTGAATACATTGCATCTGCATCAGCGCAAATTTTGTCGATAATAGCATTAATATTCTTTTCTGTTTCACCGACGTATTTGTCTTTCATCTTGGTAACATCAAGAGTTGCAAATTTAGCTTTCGGGAACATATTTGAAATAGCTTTGGCAATGGTTGTTTTACCTGTACCGGGAGGACCGTAGAAAAGAATTGAATTAACGGTTTCACCGCCTCTTTCGATAATTGTTTCCCTGTTTTCTACAGTGTATTTAATCTGCTGGGCTAATTCTTTTAAATCATCAGATAGCGCCATGTCCTCAATTTTTGTTGCCTTAGAAATATCTTCATAAATTGTTTTGATGGCTTGTTCTGTTTTTTCTGTACCTTGTCTTGCAAAATAAGCAGCCTGTTCTTTTAGTGCTTTCATCTGTTCGGCGGCAACTTGTTTATTAACTTTATGTGTTGCAAGTCCAATCAGCGCTTGAATACCAAATGCAACAGCACATCCGACTCCTGCGAGAACACCTGCTTTCATCCATTTGTCTTTGCTATCGGATTTTTTCTGAGCATTCATAATCTCAAAAGAATCTCTGCCCATTGGAGGCAATGGCGCATATTGTCCCTGACGCGAATAATTGTCTGCCTTAAAATTTGGTTTTTGAACACTAACATTTGGTACTTCTAACATAATAATTCCCTATATTGATAACCTTCTAACATGTTAAAAACAAAATGAGGCTTAAAATTGCCTCATTTGTTAAGAATTGTTATTTTAATAATTTTTTGAGTTCTTCGATTTCTGCTTGAGTCAAGTTTAATTCTTTTGCTGATGAAATTGCTGCATTAATAAAATCATTCAAGCTGAGTTTTTCGCTGTCTTGAGGAGCGGTAATATTTTTCCATCCAAAATTTGCCTGTTCTCTGTATGCATAATTATGACCGTCTCTTGACATAATTTCGTAGAATTGATTCAATCTGTCAGATACGGTTTTTACGTCATCAGCTACAGCAGTACCACCGGTTTTAAAATGGCTGAGATGATTTTTTACCAGTGCTTCAGGAGTAGGTCTTGGAATAAATACTTCACGCGCACGGCTTACGATTGCACTTTCGAGTTCGTTAGGGTTTTTATTTGAGTTGAGGAATATAAATACCCCGTCCTCTTTTTGCATTTGTTCAATATTTCTTTTTAGTCTTGTGAAAATTTGGTTGTCAGAGTTTTTATTAGCTCCTGTTGCCAGCTGCAAGACTTCATCACATTCATCAAAAAAGAATATTGATTTATGATTAGGGTCTTTTGCTCGTGCAGCTCTATGAGATTCAAGGAATGTTTCTACCGAAGTATTCATGTTTTTCTCTAATGTTCCCTGATAACCACCTTTGAGTTCTCCGATATCAAACACAAAAGGATTTACTCCCAGTTTTTTGCAAAGTGCATTTACAAAACTTGTTTTACCTGTTCCCGGAGGGCCATAGAACAAGAATGTGTTTTGCGGGTCTAAACAACACTCGGTATATCTTGGTTTTCTATTCATATTATCAAGAACTTTTTCCAATTGTTCCTTAAGTGTACCTGTCATTTCCAAATCTTCAAAAGATTTTTCGCGGCTGACATCTTTGAACATTTTCATTATTTCTTCTTTTGTTTTTACGCCCAATTCGCGCTCAGCATCTGTAGGGCCGCTGCCTTTCTTTTTGAACAATTGTTTAAGGGCAGGAACTCCGATTGCAATCATTGATATTAATGCTGCGGCTTGTAATCCCATCATTGCCCATCTTGAGTATTTTTGTTTCTTTTCTTTTTTCTTATGTTCCTGAACCATTTGTAAAAAGACTTCATCCTGAGTCATAGGCTGTTTTACAGCTTTTTGCTCTGCTTTGAAATTGGTCTTATACTTAGGCAAAACTCCTACACTTTGTACGCTGTTCATAAGAACTCCTTCACTTACACACATTTATTCTTTATAAAACAAAACACATTTTATAATTGACATGTTTGTAACGAAATGTAACACTTTCCTCCAAAAACCTAAAGTTTTTCTAAAATATGCCGATAACAATAGTAATAAAGGGACAATAAAGGAAAGAAAAATGGGATTAGCCTGCTCACAGATTAGACTATTGACGCTTACCACCCGCAAAGCAGATTGCGAGTTAGGTATCTCTTTAGATTCTATTGAAAAAATGGCTCTCACAAGAGAGCAATCTCAGCTTTCTTCTGAATATTACAGCAAATTACAATCTAAAAAAGTTTGTTACTATGCTAATGGTCAATATAGTAAAATGGACTACCATTATTTAATGGGTGGTCAGAATTATATGGAAGTTTTAAACGGCGCTTCTAATTTAAAATCTGATAATGCAATGATTCTTGCGGATTACAAAGGTCAGGTTGTTATGTCTGATGCTTATGCGAAAGTTATTACATCAGTTCTTGGCGCAGGTGCAATGGATCAAAATGGCAGAGGCGGAACTTTCTCTCAGGATAAAATTCCTCAAATTTTAGCGAAACTTCTTCCGGGATTCAATGTCGAAGATATTAAAGCAGTAGTTGATGAAAAAGAACTTGAAGCTCGTTCATATAGTGCTACTTCTTTGAATACATTAACAGGTGAATCAACAGGTAAAAAAGTACAAGTTGATAACACTGATACTGTAAAATCAAAAATTGAACAGCTTGTAGATTTCTATCTTCCAATCTTTAAAGCTGCGGCAGCAAACGGTTGGACAACAGAATACAACAAAGAAATGGCATTGAATGATGAATATGTTTCAGATGCTCTTGTTACAGGTTCGTTCCAGCTTGAACACGTAAACGATGTCGGAAACTACGATGAAGGGACAACTCTAACTTACTTCGTAACAGCAGGTGCTGTCCAAACAAGAACAGATTCCGATACACGTGAAGAAATTACAGCATGGTATAACGCAGAAAAAGAAAGGATTGCTGAAAAAGAAAACTACATAGATATGCACATGTCTGACCTATCAACAGAGCTTGAAGCTATCAATACAGAAATACAATCTATTCAATCATACATCGATGACGCTATCCAATCAGTCTTTGATTGGGGTGCCGGCTAGTTTTTATAACAAGGGTCGGACGACAATCGCATTACTACAGGCTTGTAGTTGTACTACAGGTCGTCCTCAATGGTGGGGCTACCGGTGGGTTCGCGTTGGTTGGAGGTTTGAAAAAAAATTTAATTTCCCTTTTCCTTTATTTATTATTAAAAAAGGCTTACCGAAGAGTAAGCCTTTTCTTTTTATATATCTTTTTTAACTGTGCTCTTGATGTGCAGTTCTCTTAACTGTTGTAATGAAGCTTCACCCGGAGCGTCACTCATCAAGCACTTAGCACTTGCGTTTTTAGGGAACGCAATAACATCACGGATTGAATCAGTTCTGCAAAGAAGTGCAACAAGTCTGTCCAAACCGATTGCTAAACCGGCATGAGGCGGTGTACCGTATTGAAGAGCGTTAACCATGAATCCGAATTTTTCAGTTGCTTCTTCTTCTGTTAAACCTAATGCCTTGAAGATTTTCTTCTGAACTTCTGATGAGTGGATTCTTACAGAACCGCCGCCCAACTCTGTTCCGTTGTAAACGATATCATAAGCAATTGACTTAACATTACCCAAATCACCGCTGTCTAACTTATCCAAATCGTCTAAGTTAGGAGATGTGAATGGGTGGTGCATTGCCATATATCTGCCTTCTTCTTCTGAGTATTCAAACATAGGGAAATCAACTACCCAAAGAAGATTGTGTTTGCTTTCATCAATTAGGTTCAAAGATTTTCCGAAGTGTAATCTTAAACGACCCATAATGTCATAAACAGCTTTTGGTTTATCAGCTACGAAGAAAATAATATCTCCTGCTTCTGCCTGAGCTCTTTCCTGAATAGCTTTTGCCTGTTCTTCCGTAACGAATTTTAATACAGGTGATTTAGCTGTTCCGTCTTCGTTATAAATAATGTTTGCAAGAGCTTTAGCGCCGAATGATACAGCAAGTTTTGTAATATCATCAATATCTTTTCTACTGTATTTAGCTCCGCCAGGAATTCTGATACCGCGAACGATACCGCCGTTTTGAAGAGTTTTCTTAACGATTTCGAATTCTGATTCAAGAATAATATTGCCGATGTCAAATAATTCTAATCCGAATCTTGTATCAGGCTTATCAGAACCGTATCTGTCCATTGCTTCCTGCCAAGGCATTTGTACGAATGGAGGTTTGATTTCAACACCTGCTGCCTTGAACGCGTCTACAAGAAGTCCTTCAACTGTTTCGATAACATCCTGTTGTTCAACAAATGATAATTCCATATCAATTTGAGTGAATTCAGGCTGTCTGTCAGCTCTCAAGTCTTCATCACGGAAACATTTAGCGATTTGGTAATATCTTTCAATACCGCCAACCATCAATAACTGTTTGAAGATTTGAGGTGATTGAGGAAGTGCGAAGAATTTACCTTCCTGAACTCTTGAAGGTACTAGATAATCGCGAGCGCCTTCCGGAGTTGTTTTAATAAGGATAGGTGTTTCTACTTCCAAGAAATCTTGTCCGTTCAAGTAATTTCTAACAGCTTGAACAATATTATGTCTTGTTGTTAAGTTATGAAGCATTTTTTCGTTTCTGATATCAAGGTATCTGTATTTCAAACGAATATCTTCTGAGACGCTTTCATCACCTAAAACGAATGGAAGTACTTTAGATTCTGAAAGGATTTGAACACTTTCAGGGTACATTTCTACCTGACCTGTAGGATATTTTTCGTTATAAGTTTCTTCAGGTCTTCTTGTTACTTTACCTTTAACGGTAATAACATATTCGCTTCTAACTTTTTCTAAATCTTTATGAACAGCAGGGTTAATCTGAGGGTTAGCAACGATTTGGAAAAAACCGCTTCTATCTCTAAGTTCGATAAACAAAATACCGCCAAGGTCACGAACTGTTGATACCCAGCCTGATAGAGTTACTTCTTCATTTACATTGTTTAAGTTTAATTCACCACAATTGTGTGTTTTAATACGAGTTTTCAATTCTTAATCTCCCTATAAAAACTAGTTTTGCTCTTAAATGTTAACTTAAACAGGGGTAAATTACAAGACTGTTGTATAATAATGTTATGTTTTATTTTGAAAATAATCTTTTAAAAAGTGATTTTCTAGAAGGTGTGGAGCATTTTTTCACAACACGTAACTATACTCCCTCCCCGGATGGGGAGGGTTGGGGTGGGGTGATGCCCCAACAAACTCACTCTGACCACATTGAATTTGTTGATAATAGAATCGAATACCCTGACACCGACGGTTTAATTATAACTAAACCGCATCAAATGATTCGTTTAAAATTTGCAGACTGCACACCTCTGATTTTTTATAACCCCAAAACAAATATTGGTGCAATATCTCATGCCGGCTGGCGCGGAACAGCACAAAAAATCGGAGTTAAAACAGTTCAAAAAATGGGCAGTAATCCCAAAGATATTATTGCCCTAATCGGCCCTGCAATCGGATTATGCTGTTATGAAGTATCGGAAGAGGTCAAAGAAAAACTACTTGCAACAGTGCATGACACAACTGATTTATACAAAGAACGTCATGTTGATTTGAAAGCCATCAACTCTCGCCAACTCCAAGAAATCGGTGTTGAAAAAATCGACATCTGCCCTTATTGTACAAGCTGCAATAATGATTTATTTTATTCTTACAGAAAAGAAAACGGTACTACGCAACGGCATTTTGCTGTTCTTCAGCTGCTTTAGCAGCTTTACGTTTCTTATCCAGTGCATTTGTAATATAAATATTCAAATTAGGAATACCAAGACCCAGTACGATACCTGAGAACAAGTAACCTGCTGCTTGAGCTTTATTAAGAGTTCCGAGTTTCTTTTTAGCAAGTTTTTTAACTTGCGTGTCTTTGATTCCGTCTAAATCTTTTAGCATTTCTTTGAAAGTCTTAGCAACACCGTTTTCTTTAACAGTTGCAATCCCGTTTTTAGAAAGTGTTTCAACAAGAACTTCATCTCTTGTTTTGAGTGAAGAATTGAATAAACGACCCCAATAACCTTTGCCTTCAACTTCTTTGGTTCTGTTCATAACAGATTTATCTAAAGAGTTTGCAGCCACTCTGTTAACAATATCACCAAGCACAAGCCAGCTTAAGAATCCTAAAGTATCTTTTGTCAAAGATTCTCTTAATTCGTCTTTGTCTCTTGTAGCTAAAAGTCTTGAAATAATAGTCAAGCCATAAATACCTTTTAGTTGCGGAATTGTTGGCCAGAAACCTTTAAATGCAATCTTTTTCATTAATTCTGCCGGATTTGCAGTTCCCAGAGTTGCAAGGGTTAAGCCTAAGAATCCTGCACCCGCAGCACCCTTCATAAGCTTGAATCCTGTACTGTTATCTTTTGACCTGCCTTCTACTCCTACAAAACCGTCAGAACCTGTTTTCTTTTTGGTTAAGTAAATATTCATTGGCTGAATTGACATACCAACACCGGTTGCGATTCCAAAACCTGCTAATGAACGGATTTTTGAGAAACGTGTAAGTTTTTTGATAAATGCGTTATCTTTTATCGCATTACCGTTTCTTACTTGTTCTTTGAATGCATTCTGAACATTTTCTTTATTGAAAGAATCAGATAATTTGTAAATATCTTCCAATAAAGTTTTCAAACTTGTTTCACTGGTAAGTTTTTTTGCATTTCCTTCAACAGCTTCTGCTGATTCAAGAATATATTTTGATTCAGCTCCTGTATCTGCAATAATTTTGTTCATTGCAGTATTTAAAGAATTAACAGAATCTTTCTTTTTCCACTTATCAAAATCACTTTCCGTAACTGCTTTATCAAGAAGTTTTACTAATTCTTCCACTGTTTCTTCAGAAAGTTTTACATAACCGTCTTTATCAGCATTTGCAGCAGACGGATTGAAAGCTTTTACATTCTTCAAAGTTTCTCTCAGATAATCAGCCTGTGTTGTATTGTTTTTAACCTGACGAGCTTTGTTTTCAGCCAAAATATTTAGAGTTTCGGGAGCTGCAAAAATCTTATTTGCATTAACCTTAAAGTTTTTATTCATTCCCATTAATGCAGCAGCAGCCAAACCGCCTGTCATACCATAAACACCTACAAGTGAATGGTTAGCAGTACCGGATGCTTCACGACGTGCAGTTTCAACACAAGCGGCAGGACCGCGTTTAGCATCGGTCGTAACACGAGGTATAACCATGAATCCCAAATCGGTAAGGTTTGCACCAACACCTTGATTTGTTGCTAAAAATCTTAAACCTGTATCTGCAATCCCTTTGAATTGAGGCTGCTTTTGCTGCATGTTGTTTTGCTGAATTAATTGTACTTTCATATCTACCTTTTTCTAATTTCGTCTACACATTGAACCCTGTTATGCTGCCGTGTGTGCAACCGTGGATTCTTTTTCTTTATTTGTTTCTGTGTTTGACGACGACGATGTTTCCTGGGCTAATTTCAAAGCTTCGGCGTGCTTTTTCTGTGTATTTTTGCGTGTAAAAATTGGAATAACTAACCCTAACAGTAATAATGATACACCCAAGTTAGCCGCTTGGCAAGCAGAACGCATGTTGACCGCTTTTTTACCGACAACTTCTTCTGATGACTTGATGTTAACGTCTTTTACCCAGTGCCAGAATTTTTGTAACGCATTTTCGTTGCCCTTGAGGGGTTTTGTATCGTTGAGCAATATAGTGCCCGTTTTCTTTTGTATAGCGGTTGCAGTTGCTTTGGCAACATAATCTCCGAGGAAGTACATACTTGAGAATGTAGCAATGTCTCTTACCGTAGCTTCTGCAAGTTCATTTTTATCATCAGCTGCTGCCATACGTGAAGCAAATGTAGTTGTAGAAATTATTCTTGCCTGATCCATTGTAGGGAAAATTCCTTTGAATTCAAGCATGCCTAAGGTTGGTTTCTTCATCATTGATAAAAGTGCAACACCAACCATTGAAGATATTGAAATTAATTTTTGTTTAAATAAGCCTTCTTGTGCTTTTGCTCTGATTCCTTCATCCTGATCTTTGCCGAAATCATCATAAATAGGAGCACCTTTTACACCTGATGTTTTTTCGGTAATCCATCTGTTAATATATTGCATAGAAGCTGCAAGCGGTAAGATAACGGCAAGACCTAATGCACTCTTTGTTTTAACAAGGTTTTTGCTCTTTTTCGCAAAATCTGCAATTGCAGTTCCCTTAGGAGCTTTTTGGTATTCTCTGAAATATTTTACGGAATCTTCAAGTAATGTTTTTGTAGTATTTGCCTTAACATTTCCTACATTAATCCCTTCAAATACGTGAGTTTTATCTGCAATTTCTTTTGTGATTTTGCTGATTTCGTTATTAAATTCTTTTCTTGATTTTTTAGTAACTGAAAGTTCTTTTAACTTATTTGCATATTCTTCAAGTTCTGCTTCTGATAAAGCTTCTCCAAACTTAACTTTGTTTTTGCCGTCAGTTCCTTCAATTCCTTTTAAAATTTCTTTTAAACTGTCTTTAACTTTGTCATCAGCCTGAGAATTTGAATAAATATCGGTAGCTTTTTGTATTAAACTGCTGTCAGCCCAGCATGAAGTCATATTAGAGCCTTTTGGCATGACAAAATTGTTTAAACAAGCTGCAAATCCCATTGCAACAACACTCGGAATCATACAGTTTACGATTAAACCTGAGGATTCTCTTCTAAATGCTTCAAATCCTGCAAACCAGTTTGTTAAAGATTCGACATAAGTTCTTGGTAAGATTGCTGAAAGAAGGTCGATAACGGCAACATTCACCATTGGGTTTCTTTCGCAAGCCTGAATACAGTTCAAAACTGCTCCGCCAAGTCCGCTTTTAAATGCAGGATTTTGCTGACTACGGTTTGCATAATTATTCTTAAATTGTCTGTCTTCTACACCAATTCTACTTATCATACACATATTTCTTCTAATGTAATACGTTGATTATATCAACATATATATATATTTAAAAGCGGGTCAAATTTAAAATTGCCATGTTTTGCAAAAATGTAAAGGAAATGTAAAGATGAAAATTTGATTATTTTTTTCGTTTTAAGAAAGTTATTTAAAAAGAATAAAGTTTTATAATACAAGATTATCTTATAGATTTATTTCTTGTCTAAAAACCTGCAAATAGGGCATGAAAAATAATTGTAAATTTTTGTTAAGCAAAAATTATTTCCCTAACGGGTAAGTCCCCACCCCAACCCTCCCCCGTGGAGAGGGAGTATGCGTTATATCAATGCATTTTTCATATAATCGAGGGATGAAATTAGACCTTGTAAAGTTATAATTAAATTAACAGGGAGGATATAATGTCAGTAGATAACGCATTGGTAATGATTCTGGCGGGCGGTGAAGGAAAAAGATTGTTTCCGCTTACTCAAGATAGGGCAAAACCTGCTGTTCCGTTCGGCGGAAGATACAGAATCATTGATTTTGTGTTGAATAACTTTATTAACTCCGGATTTTTTAAGATAAAGGTTTTGACCCAGTATAAGTCTGATTCTTTGAACAAACATATTACCCGCGGATGGACATTATCTCCGTTTTTGAACCAATATGTCGATTTAGTGCCTGCTCAAATGAGAACGGGCGGGGCTTGGTATCAGGGAACGGCTGATGCGGTTTATCAGAATATTTTTCATATACATGATGAAGAGCCTGATTATGTTTGTGTATTTGGCGGCGACCATATATATAAAATGGATGTTTGGCAGATGCTTAAGTTTCATAAGAAAAACGGAGCTGAATTAACTATTTCTGCTATTCCTATTCCGATTGAAGAAGCACATGAGTTTGGGATTATTGAAGTTGATGAGAATTGGAGACTCACAGGTTTTGTTGAAAAACCGCAGACTCCGCCTAAATCTATTCCGAATAATCCAAAAATGTGTTTGGCATCTATGGGGAATTATATATTTAATAAAGAAACTCTTGTTAATGCACTTGAAGAGGATTCTAAAATCGAAGAATCTAATCATGATTTTGGCAAAAATGTTATTCCAATGTTGTTGAGTCAGGGCAAGGAGATATTTATATATAACTTTGCAGAAAATCATTTTCCGGGAATGACTAAGAGGGAAAAAGGTTATTGGCGTGATGTAGGTTGTATTGATGCTTACTGGCAGGCGAATATGGATTTGTTGGAATATGAACCGGAATTGGATTTGTATTCAAAAGATTGGCCACTCAGAACATTTAATTATAATTATCCTCCTGCAAAATTTATCTGGCAGGAAGGAGACAGAGTCGGTATGGCAACTGATTCAATGGTTTCGGAAGGTTGTATTGTTTCAGGCGGTTCGATTTCCAGATGTGTGCTTTCTCCGAAAGTTAAAATTAACAGTTATTCGCAGGTTTCAGACAGTATTTTGATGGAAAATGTAACAGTCGGCAGGTATTCTGAAATCAGAAAAGCTATTATTGACAAGAATGTAGAAATTCCGCCTTATACAAAAATCGGGATAAATCGCGAAGATGACATTGCGCGCGGTTTCTATGTTTCAGAAGGCGGAGTTACTGTCGTTCCCAAGAATGCCATTTTATAACAAGGGTCGGACGACATTTTGCAAAACTACAGGTTTGGCGTGTAACTACAGGTCGTCCTCTGCTGACTCTGTTACAGATGGGTTCGCGTTGGTTGGATTTGTTGTGAATTTGTAGAGCTGTTAGAGTCTTCCACCCATATAATAGTAATTGGCTGCGGATTGGTAAACGGGTTTGCTGCCAATTTGTCGTATTCTTTTATTTTTTTATTCAGAAATCTAAAAAATGTTGGTATTTTCATACCTATATACTAAACTCTATTTAAAGATGTTAATCACCTTAAATGATAATTTATGTAAAATTTTATTATACTTTTAGACTAATGCTGATATATTTATTTACATTAACCCACTTCAAAAATTTTGAAAATCTGCTATAATAATACATGTAGCAATAATTTAATATTGAGTGAGCTAATGGCTTTATTGATTGGCATTTTGTGATGCCAAAGTTTGAGTTAGACGGAGGCGGAGATTCGACTTGGTCTTGCTCGACTATAAAGCTATTGGCGTGCGCTCAATGGAATTGAGGTATAAGAATGAAAAGATTAAACGGATTTTCGCTGATGGAAATGATGGTTGTCTTAACAATTGTAGCGATTGTCGCAGCAGCATCAGCACCAATGGTGAATCGAAAAATGGTAAGATCGGCTGCCGGTGCCGGTTCTCCGTGGGAATGGGTAAATGGAATACCGGGGAACCCGATATTTTATAACCATGAAAGAAATAATAACCAAACTGCCAGTATAGGCAGCGAGGTAGCTCCAAATAACGAGCATCCGCGTTTATATATTGATTCAACAGATGATACTGTTCCGCATATAATGTTTGGTCGTAATAATGACAATAACAGTTTAATGCGATTATTCGCAGGTGGTGCTAATAGTAATATTTGGTTATCTAATTCTAATATGCCGAATGGATTAAGGCGCTCAGTTGTTATCGGTGATGCAAATGGTGCAGGTGCTCATACATCGGCAATTTCAATTGGTGAAAATGCTGATATAAGAGGCGATATGGCAATTGCAATAGGTGGACAATCTAATGCAGAGGGGAATTGTGTTGCTTTAGGAAGACAAGCAGATTCTCGTGCACAAAATAGTGTCTCAATAGGTAGGGAAAGTGCTACAGTTGCCAACAATTCAGTTGCTATTGGTTATCAACCGCAAAGTACGGCAATCAATGCGATTTCAATAGGTTCTCAACCGCAAAGTTTAGCTGTTAACTCTATTTCAATAGGTTCACAGGCAAGTAGTACAGCTGCCAATGGTATTGCAATAGGATCTCCTGTTGGTAATAACAATGCTAATAGAACATTAGCAAATGCAGCTGACACAATCGCAATAGGTACAAATGCAAGAGCATTGCGTCAGAACTCAATTGCAATAGGACGTGGTGCTGTTGTCAGTCCGAATAATGCAGCCGGAAGCAGCTCTATTGCAATCGGTAACGGAGCTCGTACTAATCACGATGATACTATTGTTATTGGTAGAGATACCACTTCTGCCGGTTCTGGTGCAATAGCATTAGGTTTCAATACCAGTGCTGCAACTAATGCTATTGCAATAGGTACATCGCGAGCAAGTGGTGTTGTTACTCAGGCAAGCGCAGCTAACTCAATTGCAATCGGTCAAAATGCAGGTGCAAATGCAAACGCAAGCAATGGGATTGCAATTGGTCAAGGAGCTACAGTTTCTGCAGCTAACGCAGTAGCAATCGGCAGAGGTTCAAGTTCTACGGCTGATAATACAATTGTTATTGGTATAGATGCTATATCAAATCCATCTAATACATCAAGTACACAAAGTATAACTAAGACAATTGTATTAGGTGATGCAAATACTAGAGTTATTATTCCGGGTACAGTATCTTTCCAGAATATTGCAGTAAGAGGCAGCGCATTTATTAACGATGATATTTATGTAGGTAAGAGAGCCTATTTAGGTTTGAACATGCGTACAAAAGGCTCAAAATGTGCTGTTGGTAAAGGAGATACTTCGTTAATAATGGCTTCTGTACCAAAAGATGATAATGAGAACAACTGGGTAAAAGACGGTCATTCTAAAAATGGGCACAGTGTATGGCAATTTTATGGACTTACCAGAATCGAAGAAAAAGAAGGAAGTAAGTTAAAAAACCCAAGTATGGTTGCTCTTATTGGTAATAAGGTTGATGATACTCCGAAATTCGGAAAAAACCTTCTACGTGAGAATAAATCAATTGACACAGTTGTAAATGACGCGATTAAGTTATTGAATGCTCAAGTATCTGACCGTCGTTTGAAAAATGTCGGTAAAGAGTTTGCAGCAGGTTTGGCTGAGCTCAAGAAACTTGACTTGTATCACTTTACTTATAAAGAAGACGAATACAAAACACCGCATGTTGGTGTGATGGCGCAAGACTTGCAAAAAATCTTCCCAGATGCTGTAAGAAAAGGTGAAGACGGATTCTTGAGAATCAGAATGGAAGACATGTTCTATGCTGTAATCAACGCTGTGAAAGAACTCGATTCAAGATTATCAGTTCTTGAACAAAAACAAAAGAAAATCGATGAGTTGGAAAAACGAGTTGAAAAACTTGAAAAACGTTTGGAAGCATTAGAAAAAGCAAAATAATGCTATAAACCCCTCATCCGACCTTCGGTCACCTTCTCCCGCAAGGGGCGAAGGGTAGGACATGACAATTGGTAACTAAAAAGCGGAAAATATTTATTTTCCGCTTTTTTATTTCCCCCCTTGACAAGGTATTGACAAGTATGGTATAAAGTTAGTGGGGTAAATGTATATTTTTGAGTCTTGCACATTCTGCAAGACTTTCCTTTTTGTTGGAGAGAATTATGCAGGAAATAACTGTCGGAAAAACCTATAAACACTATAAAGGCAATATTTATAAAATAATCGCATTAGCTAAACACTCAGAAACCGCGGAAGACATGATTGTTTATCAATCCGTTATAAACAATGATATCTGGGTGCGTCCAAAATCTATGTGGAACGAAACTATTGATGATAATGGTACATTGAGGTTTACTTTGTGTTAAAGCTGCCCCCTCACCCGGGCTTTGCCCACCCTCTCCCGCAAGGGGCGAGGGAATAGAACGCGTTAGAATTATGAGGATTATAAATGATTACAAGAGAAGTGCGAGAATGGCTTGAAAAGGTTCAAAGAAGACAATATTCTTACGAAGATGCAATGTATGAATTTATGAGATTTTCTTCATTTTTAACCCGTGAAGAAATGAAAATGATTAAACGCAAAATAGAAGAAAGTTACAATTCTTAATAATACGGGCAAAAAACTTTCATGAAATGACTTTATATTATTGTAAGTAAGGTTTCTGTAGGACAATAGTATTATGTTATCAGGGTATCACAATCAAATACCTTTTAAAGCGGATTTGGCGCTCAATGCACCGCTTGCAAAGCCTATTGAAACCGTGCAAAAGACTATTGAAACTTCGGTCGATACTCTTGTCGGAGTTGATGAAAAGAATTCTAAAAAGGTTCGAAATGCTGTTGCTGTTGGTTCAAGTGTTGTTGTTTTATCAACTCTTGTAGCATTATTAAACCCGAGGATTTCCCCAAAAGTTATTGAAAAATTAAAAACATTATCTCAAAAAGCGGGAATAAAAGCGGATAAAAACAAGAACGATACTTTTTGGAATAAATTTTATAAATTTGGAGAAACGGCTGCTGACAAAACGATTAAATCAATAGGTTTTGTTAATAATTTTAACTCTGCAAAAGATGCTTCTTTCAAATGGTTTTGTACAGAGGAAAAAGATTTTCTTGCCGTTCGTAATAAATCAACCAGAAGTGTTTTAAAAAAAGTTGACGGCGGCGTACGAAAAGTTTTGAAAAAACCGCATGAATCCATTACGAAATTCTTTGATAAAATTAGTAGACGCACAGTTTTATCAAAATATTCAAAAGCTTCTAAGAAATTGGATTCTTTGGAAGAACTTATTAATATGCATAAAGACAGACTTTCTGAGGCTCAGAAACTTGAATTGGAAACTAAACTTACAGAAATTAGAAAAATGAGGGAGTATTTTTCTGAAGCTAAAACACAGGAAAGATTTGTTGCGCAAGAACAGACAATGACTAATCTTGAACGTGATTTCTGGGCTCGTTATCGTGCTTATCGAAACGGTTTTTCAAACAAATGGCAGGATAAGGGTGAACATATTAATAAGAACCTTTCATTCTGGGCACAGGAGATTTTGAATCCTGCTCAATCAAAAATCGAATCAAACGGTGCGGATGCAGTATCGAAACTTATGGGAGAAAAAGGCGGTTATAGTGAAGTTGTAGAAATGCTTTCTCCTCATCTTTCTTTGGAAGAAAATGCCTTGTTTAAGAAACGATTGCAGGAAGCTTCCGTGTCGTTGAAGAAAGCTAATAAAAGTGAATGTGTCGACTATTTTGGCAAGAAACGAGATTTGATGCTTGGAAGTGCGCCGACTGATATTGTAACGGCAATTGCAGGGCTTGGTTTGAGCGGTGTTGCTTTATCAACAGCAGACAACAATGATGAAAGAGTCTCAAAGCTTTTGACAGGAGTTTTTCCGATAATAGGAGGTCTTGGAGCAAATATGGTATTTGCTGCAAAATTGATATCAGGGCCGATTGCAATGATTTCCGGTTCGGGATTTGGTATTTTACTCCATGCGGTTGGAGATTTTGTTAATAAAAATATTTTAGGGAATAAGGAGGCAGATAATGTTTAACTCAATTTTTCAACAATTTCTAGAACATTTTTTCTCAATGTTTCATAGTCCTTGTTATTGTCGATTACAAAATCCCAGTCTTGAATATTATCTAAATCAACTTCGGTAACGTCGTCCTCTCCGATTAGTTTTCCTCCGCGTGATTCTCTAATATCGCGGTCCGCTTCTACACGGATGGAGATTGCGCCTGCGGATTTGAAGATTTCGTATTCGTGTTTTATTCGGACATCTGTGACGACTTTGTATCCTTCTTGAGCGATAATTTTTTCGAGCCAGTAATCAGGAGATTGTTGTCTTCCCCAATTGCCTAAATCTATTAAACCTTGACGATATTGAGCTTTATTTTTTTCTATTTCTTCATAGGTTAAATTATTTTGTTTTCCGTATTCGAGCTTAATAATATCGCCCATTGCACAGCGTCGATACTCGGGCATTGCTTCCATGAGTATTTTTGCTGCTGTGTCTTTGCCTGAATATTGTTTGCCTGAAAAAATAATAATCTGATTTGTCATAGTCTAATAATAACATAAATTATATTAGTTTTTATGATTTGTATGGAATCCTTTTGGAGCAAAATCATTAAATATAAGTACAGTTTCATCGATTGTTTCCGGAGTCGCAAACATTCTTGCACCGTTAAATCCCGAAATTTTTATTTCTGCAATATTTACTCCGTTATCCAGTGTGAATATTTTTATGCCCGGGCGGTTAGCTTTTGATTCTGCTAACATATCCATATATTTTTCTGTATCTCGTAAAAAATCGATTTTATCAAAGTTGACTTTTGTCGAGTTCCAAAGTTTTTGTTTTCCTTCTTTATCAAGTATTGAAACGATTTCACGTCCAGTATTTGAATCTTTAAATGTTTTAACAGTATCATAATTCAGATAAACAGTTTCAATGAATTCTTCTATCATTCGATTTTCGATTACGGTTCCTGAATTGAAGATTTCACAAAAATCACTCAGGATATTATTTTGTGATTCTTCCGTATCAAAATATGTATCCAGTTTTAGCATGAATTCTATGGCTTTATCTTTGCTTCTAATGGTATTATTTATTCGCTTAACAAACAAGTTAGAGTTATTAAATAAATATTCATCAATTTCGTTATTATTAAGCATGTTTACAGCATTAATAATTTGTTGCACATGCAAAGGTGAATTATCATTATAAAACTTTGTGCAGTAATTTTTTGCAGCTTGCAGCAGTTCATTATCGGGTTCTGTTAATGCTAAATCAAAATAAGTCAGAATATTAGCCAAGTCTTTTCTGTCTTTAGGATTAAAATCTTCACTTTCTTTATCTATATATTTTTCTGTCAGTTCTAAAATTGATTTTGACGCTTCAATTTGTTTTGTGTCATACAAATTATTATCTTTAGGGGAATATTTTGAACATATTTCTTGCAGATGATACAAACCGGCTTTTATTATAGTATCTTGAAGAAGTTCCATTTTTGTTTGTAATTCGTATGGTTCGTAATAGCGGTCAATCCATTTTTTGATTTCTTTATAAGATTCTGAATTGATGATTTCGTCTTTTGTGATTTGTCCGATTTCAAATTTGTCAAGTTGTTTGATGAAATCAATTACTAAAGGTTTTTGGAATTCTGAACAGTTATCCTGTTTAAAGAGGAAGTTAAGAGTCGTATCAAATTCGTTAATATTTGACATATCGTCTTCATTGTTTGTATAAATATAAAATAGTCTGTCTTTTAATTCATTATAATTATATTTGTTATAATCGCGTTTACCGTATTTTTGAGTAGACGGTAAAAGTGCTTCATAGTTAATTCCATATTGGTTGACTAATTTATGGAAAGTAATACAGTCAATGTTTAATTCTTTGCATACGGTAGTTATTGTGTTACTGTGAATAATTGCATTTTGAAGTTCTTCTTTTGTTACATGTCTTCTGTATTTACGTAATTTTTCCCATTCTCCGAGAAGTCCGAATTTATGCAAAAGTTTTTTGTAATTAGTAGGTGTAAGTTGCGCTTTTTCGAGTTTATCTTTTTCAGGTAAATCCGAATAAAGAATTTCTTCAACCTGTTCTTTTGTAAAAGAAGCTATATAAGCTTGTCTGATTTGCATTTTTGACTGAAAACCAAAACGAGCCATAAGAGCGTAATATGTATTTGCATTTTTGCATCCGAGAATTTCCATTTTTTCATTCAAAGGAATTTCTCTTCTGAAAATCTCTTGTAGCTCTTCTTCTGAAAATTTGTCAAGAATATCACTGTTGTAGTTTCCTTTTAACTTGAACTCAAGAGCTTTTTTTCTGTATGTAACATGGTTTATGCCAAGCATTGCCCATTTTGTTTTTTCGGGAACCGGCATGTTATAAACTTCTTCAAACTGTTCTCTGGTAATGTTCTGAGAGTTTTCGCGCTGAATTTGCAGTTTACTTTTTAGTTTGAATTTTTTAGCAAGATCGCCAAATTCTTTTGGCGTGATTTGTAATAATTCACATTTTTCCTGTTTTTTGATATCAAGATAAAACACTGCTTCAAATTCTTGTTGTGTTATTTTGTCTAATTCTTTCTGACGTTTTTGAGAATCAGTTAAAATTTCATATTGTGCAGCCATTGCGCGGTATTTTGGAATCCCGATTCCCAGTAGTTTTGCTTTTTCTTGTATGGTGTTATCAGTTAGGGCAACGGCGAGAAATTCTTCTTTTGTTATATTTTTTGAACGTTCCTGTTTTTGAGCTTGTTCGGTACGGCAATTATATTTTTCACAGTATTTGTAATAAGTAACTTCACTGATTCCTAACTTGGTTAGTTTCTCAGCATGGTTTAGTTTTTTATCAAAATGTACTTTTCTGAATTCATCTTCAGGAATATATTTTTTATTATTAGGGCCGCGTTGAGAAGGGTGCTCTAATTCGTGTTTTTGCAGTGCAGCATATAACGTAGGTCTGCTTATTGAAAGGGCTTCACACATTGCAGAAAGACTTAATCCTGCTGCAATTAGTTCAATTAATTTTTTTTTAGGTATAATAATTTTTCGTCCCGTAAAAGCAGGATTATTTTGCAGCGCAATATTTGCCTTTCCTATGTTGGCAATTGCTTCGCTTGATATTTTTGAATCAATCAAAGGTGCTGAAACATTGTTGTTCTCGACTGTTTGCTGTTCGTGATAAATATTATAATAATTATTGAATATTTGAGAATTTTGAATCTTCATAGTATTATTAAAAACTCAACAAAATAAAATTTGCTATGGTACGGGGTCATATCCGCCTTCGTTTAGTGGATGACATTTGCATATTCTTTTTATCCCCAGCCATCCGCCTTTAGCTATACCATATTTTATTATCGCTTGTTTTGTATATTCGGAACAAGTCGGATAAAAACGGCATCTTGGAGGAGTCAGTGCTGATATTTTTTGATATATACCTATTAAAAACAAAAGGAGTTTTTTCATATTTTAATGATACAATAAAGAAAGATGTTATGTATTAGAAAGGAATTATTATGCTAAGAGCCGGAATTGTGGGACTTCCTAACGTTGGTAAATCAACATTGTTTAATGCACTTACTGCAACTAAAAATGCACAGAGTGCGAATTATCCGTTTTGTACGATTGAACCGAATGTGGGAGTTGTAACAGTTCCTGATGAAAGATTACAGGTGCTTTCCGATTTATGCAAAGCAAAAGAAATTATTCCTACAGTTATTGAATTTGTTGATATTGCAGGGCTTGTAAAAGGTGCCAGCCAAGGTGAAGGTTTAGGAAACCAGTTCTTGCATAATATCAGAGAAGTTGATGCTATTATTCAGGTTGTAAGATGTTTTGATGACGAAAATACAATTCACGTAGCAGGCAAAGTTGATCCGATTAGCGATATTGAAATTATTAATACGGAACTTGCGTTAGCGGACTTGGCTTCTGTTGAAAGAAGACAGCAAAGAATCCTAAAACAGGCTAAAGGCGGTGATAAAGAAGCGGTTCTTGAATCTAAAGCTTTAGAAAAAATGAATGCTCTTCTTCAGGAAGGTAAGTTTATTAATCTTCAAGAACACTTTACAGAAGAAGAAATTAATGCAATTAAACCGCTTAATTTAATGTCAGTAAAACCTGTTATCTATTGTGCGAATGTTTCTGAATTTGACTTAAAAGACGGAAACGATTATACAAAACGTGTTGAAGAATATGCAAAATCTCATGGTGCTCAAACAGTTATTATCTGTGCAAGAATTGAAGAAGAACTTGTTGAACTCGGTGATGAGGGTGCAAAAGAATATCTTGCAGAATTAGGAATTACTGATAGCGGTATTAACAGAATGATTAAATCTGTTTATACTCTTCTTAATTTGATTACATATATTACAGCAGGTGAAAAAGAAGTTCACGCATGGACTATTACTGTCGGTACAAAAGCTCCTCAGGCGGCAGGTGTAATCCATACTGATTTTGAAAAAGGATTTATCAGAGCCGAAGTAACAGGTTACAAAGATTTTGTAGAATGTGGTTCTTATACTGCTTGTAAAGATAAAGGTGTTACACGTCTTGAGGGTAAAGACTATGTTGTTCAGGACGGTGATATTGTTCACTTTAGATTTGCGGTTTAATCATCTTTGTTAAAAAAGTATAAGATTTCTCTGTCGGCTACTGAAATATGAATTGATAGAGAGTTGCTGCTGTTATTTATCTTAACAGGAATATTCTGGCGTATGTAAAATTGACGGGTAGTTTTGTCTACTCCATAATTTTCCTGCAAATATTCGATTACAGCTTCAGCAGTCGTATTGTCTTTAATTTTGCGAATTTCTTTTAACACTTCATCAAAAATTTCGTTTTCGGCTGATTCGGCAACTAATATCTTTGAATAGATACTAAATTGGTTGATATCCATTTATAAATCCCTGGTTCTCCTCGTATATTCTTTAACGGCAAAGTTGGGGAAAACTTTAATCTATATTAAGAAATTGTTACATTAATAGATTTCTGTTAAATTATATATATGTTTAAATTTTTTAATTCATTTCTTGATTTAATTTATCGTAAAAAGTGTTATTTTTGCGGGAATTCCAAATACTCTTTAAAAATGTGCCCTAAATGCTATGAAAAATTGGAGTTTTCTGATTTAAGAGCTAATCGTATTATTGATGGAGTGGATATTTACTGTGCGGGAGTTTATACGAAAGAACTCCAAAAACTTATTCGAGGGGTGAAATATCATAAACAAAAAGAGCTTGCTTATTATCAGGCAAAATTTATGTATGAGTATTTTTGTAAACTGGATAAGAAGAAGGATTTTATTTTAGTTCCTGTTCCAATGCATGTAAAAAGAATTAAGAAAAGAAAATATAACCACATGGATTTAGTTTGCGAAGAGTTTTCTAAACTTAGCGGATTTGAGTGTCGTTTTGATTTAATAAAAAGAGTTAAGGACACAAAACCTCAGTATAAACTTTCGCGTAAAGAAAGATTAAAGAATCTAGCGGAAGCTTTTGAAGTTAATAAATCTCAATTAACAGACAAACCGATACTTATTATGGATGATATCTGCACAACAGGTTCTACTTTTGAAGAAATGATTAAAGCTTTGAAATCGGCAGGAATGTCAAACATTACTTGTTTTGCGACTTCGACCCCTGTTTAGATTTTGCTCTTTGTTTTATGTTTATATGAGATTCGTATGAATCATGAAGCCTTTTTTCGTACTGATTTTCTTCCACAAGTTCTTTTACTGAATCTCCGATTCCGTCAAGTTCGGATTCGATTGCTTCGATTTGTTTTCTTAGTTCTTCTTTTTGGCGGATCTTGCTGTCGCGGTCGCGTTTTAGTTTAGCAATATCACCTTCACGTTCTTCAATTCTTTTTTCTGTATCTTCAAGTCCTTGTTTGCAGTGTTTGGTCAAATCCACATCAATTGCACCGTGAGTGTGGAAGAACAATGTTTTAGCAATGGACATCGGCCAGAAACGAAATCTTCCGCTAAGTGTTCCGTTGATTATTTGGCGGGCGATAAAATTAATTTGTTTTTGGATATTTTTTGGCATATCGGAATGATATTCAAAAAACTCTTCATAAGGCATATTTCCGCGAAATCCGTTACAGTCCTTGTGCATAACCAGACCGTTTTTCATTTTATCTTTTCCGTCTTTTGAACGCGGTATAACGTGCTCGAATGTGCTTATAACGGGATTGAATATGGATGTAAGAATCTTGTTATCGTCATAATTGTGGTTATGCGCAGCTACAAAGAACGAATCTTTTGTAACAAATGTTGGCGGGATTTGGTCAATTTCTTTGTTGACTTTATTTTTAAGTTTTTCGCAATTGTATTCTTCAAGTACTCTTTGATAATGTTCTTTGATTTTTGCCATACGAATTTTAGCATCAGGATTTGATGCATAAATGTCCATTGCTTCATCTCTCAGGTTATCAAAAAATTCTTGCGGTTCGGAAATTGCTCTGCTCATGATTTTTTGGATATTTTCAAAACGAAAATTTATTTGTTCTTCTGTTTCTTGTCTTTGTAAATGATTTTTTATTTCGTGGAATTTATATACTTCTTCTAATTGAACAATTTCTGATAAAGATTTGCGCGGATATTTTCTTGAATATATTTCTAACTGTTCAAATGTTTCAAGTTTTGTTCCGTCTAAGTAGCTTTTTAGCGGAGCCAGTCTTCTCATAACAACAGCAGAGCTTCTAAGATTTGTTCTTGAATCATTCAAAATACCGTTGAACATACTTCTGCGTGTTTTTTCGAGCTTGTCAGGTCTTGCGGCACATTTTTCTTTGGCATCGGCAAAAACTGCTTCCAGAAGCTGTGTATAACTTGCAGGTTCTTGCATAAATCCTGTTAAAGATTTTTTAGGATTCATTTGAGCAAGGCTTTGTAATACATTCCAAATATTTTTTTTATGGTCCCAGTTGTCAAGTTCCCCTGCTTTGAGTACTGATGCAAGCGGTCTTGAGATTGCTGCAAATATTTTTGCAAGCTGCTCGGGGATGATTACTTTTTTCCCGCAGCAGGCGCAAGGAACATTAGGAATGTTTTTTATATCATTATATTTAACTTTAAGCTGTCTTCCTTGAAATTGCGGTGTACTAACCGGCATTATTGATAAATTCATTTATTTTGACCCTTTCTTGTCTTCATAAGAAAACTTCTAAAAAAAAATTTTGCTAGCGGATTTGAAAAAAATATCAATATTGTGTACTATAATATAAAAGCGCTTTGTTTGAATAGAGGAGTGATTAATGAACAGATTTATAAAACCGACATTGGGAGTTTTAGCCGCAATATATATTTCGTGTGGAACGGCTTTTGCTGCTACACCTGCCGAATTGTACGATGATGTGTGGAAAATCGTCAATAAAAAATATTACGACCCGTCTAATAACAATCAGGAATGGGCGAAATGGAGATACAGATACGACCATAAACTTAAAACAGCTGAGGATGCTTATGTAGCGATTGATACGATGCTTGCAAGCTTGAACGACCCTTATACAAGATTCTTGCAGCCAAAAGAGTTTTCGGAAGAAACACAATCAATCAAGGGGTCTTTGAAAGGTATCGGTACCCAAATCGGTGTTAGAGACGGCAATTTGGTAGTTATTGCACCGTTAGAGGATTCCCCTGCCGAAAGAGCAGGAATCTTGGCTGATGACTTAATTCTTGAAATCAACGGTGAAAGTACAAAAGGTATCAGTGTTGATGTTGCTGCCGATAAAATCAGGGGTGAAAAAGGTACTACGGTTAATCTTTTGATTCAGAGAAAAGGCTGTGCTAACAAAGTTTATAGTATTGTAAGGGATGAAATTGAGGTTAAATCGGTTTCCTGCAAACCGCCGTTTGATACAAGTGTTATTCCTGAAGATATTCAGTATATCAGATTGAGTTCTTTTATCAGCAAGAATGCGGCAGGTGAAATTGAAGAGATTTTGAATAAAGCAAGTGATAAAAAAGGATTTATTATTGATTTGCGTTCTAATCCGGGCGGGCTTTTAACAAATGCTATTTATATTTCCGATATGCTTTTAAAAGGTGGAGTTATTGTAAGCACTGTTGATAGAGACAGATACAAAAGCACAACCAGAGCAAGATACTCTCAGGTAACACCAAAACCGATTGTAGTGTTGATTAATAAGGGTTCGGCTTCTGCAAGTGAAATTCTTTCGGGTGCTTTAAAGGATAATCACAGAGCGACAATTATCGGGGAACAATCTTTCGGTAAAGGTTTGGTGCAGGAGATTAACAGATTGCCTGATGAAGCAGGCATGAATATTACAATTCAGAGATATTTGACTCCTTCAGGAACAGATATTCACAAAAAAGGTATTACACCTGATGTTGTGGTAGAATTAACTAAAGAGAATGTCGAAGCTAAAGACGATGTTCAGTTGAAAAAAGCGATTGAAGTATTGGAACAAATGTCATGTCTTGTACAAAAGAATGGAATTTAAAGTGTAATAAAGATAATAAAAAGCCTTTGATTGACAGGCTTTTGGAAGTAAGAGGTATAGTTTCCGAGGGTGCAAAAAGAGAGTTTTTGCATCCTCTTGAAATTACTTTGACCCATCCGAATGCTTTTTGTGATATGCACAAAGCTGTGGATAGAATCCAAAAAGCTATTGATGAGAAAGAAAATATTCTTATTTACGGCGACTTTGATGCCGACGGCGTAACTTCTACTTCTGTTCTTTTAAAAACATTCCAATATTTGGGTGCTAAAGTTGATTTTTATATCCCGAATCGTGAAAGTGAAGGTCACGGTCTTAATTCAAAAGCGCTTGTAAAACTTATGAGCCAAAAACAGCCAAAACTTATTATTACAGTTGATAATGGGATTAGCAATATTGATGAAGTGAAATTCATTAACAGTTTCGGACGCGATATTATTATTACCGATCACCACGAAGCTCCTGACGTTTTGCCTGAAGCTTATGCGATAATTAACCCTAAATCAATGAATGCTTTAGATGAAAAACTTACAGCTTTGCAAATTGAATATTTAACATCTCTTGCGGGTGTTGGTGTTGCGTTCAAACTCGCTCAAGGTGTATTGGAAAGATATGATAAATTATCTTACAGCTTGGATTTGCTTCCTTATGTTACAGTCGGTACAATTGCCGATTTGGTTCCTTTGATTGGTGAAAACAGATATTTCGTTGCACGAGGTTTGGAACTCATTGCTTCCGGTAAGCATTACGGATTAAAACGTATGCTTGATGTTGCGGGTGTTGGTGTTGATAACGGTTTAACTTCCGAGCAGGTAGCGTTTACGATTGCTCCGAGAATTAACGCCTCCGGACGTTTGGATACTGTTGATGCCGCAATTAAATTAATGACATCAGAAAATAAACAAGAAATTGAGATGTCTATAATTACTCTGGAAAATTATAATAAACTCCGTCAGGAATTATGTTCGGATACTTTTGCTGAGGCTGATGAATTATGGAAAGCTACCGGTATGAGAGATAATGCGGTTGTGTTATTTAATAAAGAATGGCATATCGGTATTATTGGTATTGTTGCTTCTAAGTTTGTCGAAAAATACTATAAGCCAGCTTTTATTATGACATATTCCGAAGAAACCAAACAATTCAGATGTTCTGCACGCGGCGTAAAAGAGTTAAATCTTTATGACATTATGTCTAATATTTCTGATTATTTTGACGGTTTCGGCGGACACCAGCTTGCAGGCGGGTTCTCTTTTAATGAAGAAAAGGCTTCTTTTGAAACTGTTAAAAAAGCTTTGAATAAAACTATTGATGAAATGTTAAACGGCGAAAAGCTAAGTCCGTCTCTGGATGTTGATTTAGAACTTGATATTGCAGATGTCGATGTTTCTCTTGTTGAAGAGATAAGTAAACTTGAGCCGTTCGGAATGGCGAATCCGTCTCCGACTTTTGCGGTTAAAAATTTGACACTCAAGCAAAAAATGCTGATGGGTTCAACAAAAGACCATTTGAAACTTATTGTTAACACCCCTGACGGGACAAAAGACTGTGTTTGGTGGTCAAGAGGCGATATTCCGCTTATTGCGGGTGACAAACTTGATGTTGCATTTGCTCCGCAGTTAAATACTTTTAACGGAGCAACCAGCGTTCAGTTAATAGTTAAAGATGTTCATTCGGACGCTCTTAAAGAGGAAGAACAATCAAAAATTAAGGTTTATGACCACAGGAAGAAAACAAATATTTTTGCGCAGGTTAATGATTATATCAAGAATTCAAAACTTGGAGTATCAGTGTTTGCAGAAGACAGAAGAATTGTTGAGGCGCTTAAACCTTATCAGGATATTTCAAAATGTATAATTAACCGTCAAACAGCATGCAAAAATGATGTTTTAATATTTTTTGATTATCCGTGTGATGATGATGTTTTGGATAATTTGAAACAAACCGTTTGTGCAGCGGCTTTGCATTATATGAATTACCAAAATCATAGAACCGATGAAGAAGGTGTTTTGAAATCTTTTGCAAGTATGATTAAATACTGCTGCAATAATCTTGAAGGTAAATTTGTTTTTGCCCGCGCCGCGGCAGCTCTCGGAATTACGGAAGAAGCTGTTGAAACACTTTTGGAAGTATTTGCTGATTGTGGTATGATTAGGATTATCAAAAGAGAAGACGAGTGTTTTATTATTGATGCATTAGGTGCTGTTGAGCTTTCAAAAGCATTACATAGTATAAAATATGCCGAGTTTGTTGAATTGATGAACACAATCAATGATTACAAAAACAAATTTATGACAATAGATATATAGGAATCAGAAAATGGAAAAGTTTAAAAATTTTGTGTGTGCACATTTGAATTTTAGAATTCAAGGAGTTACGTGGTTGGCTATAGCAGCTCTTTTAGCCGTTGTTCCTTCAGTAATGTTTATGCCTGAAAAATGGGGCTGGGAAAATGGTGTTTTAGAAAATATCCAAATGGTTATCCTGTTTATCGGTTTGTACTTGTCATTGAAAGTTGATTCAAATAAGAAGTTTTTTAACTTTGTTGCAATGGTTTTGGTAATCATAATATTAAGAGAAGTAAACTGCGGAAGAACCCTGTTCTTCTCCGTACCCGGTACGGAGAACACCTTCTATTCCTGGAAGGAGATTAAATACGGGTATTTGGCTCATCCAATCTATGGAGCGTATATGGCTTGGGTCGGGATTTACTTTTTGAAAAATAAACTCTTTTTAACCCTATGGGATATAGTACGTAAAATTAAGTTCCCTGTCTGGAATGTGCTTCTGATGCTTGCTGGTATGGTTTTGGGTACTTATGCGGAACACGCAACGCATAATTTTGTGTTTGAAGAGATTGCAGAATTATTGTTCTATGTAGCATTAATCGGAATCATTTATCTTTATACAAGAGATGATAATTTTAAGCTGAAGGATTGAAAAATACAAAAAACGAGTTAAACTTATAATATGAGCGAAATTTCAGCGATAAATTCATCATTTTACCCTTCGTTAATTGATAGTGTGAGTCCGCTTTATACGGGTAAGTCTTCATTTGACGCAGTTGAGCCTGTTCAAAAAAATTATGAAGAAGACCGCCCGCCTGTTGATTTGAGCGGATATTATAACGAGCTGGAAAGTTCGGGGCTTATTGAACAATTCGGACAGAATGTTATTCAATCGGCAAAAGTACTTGATAATGCAATGGCTGCAGCAATAGAAAACGGGTATTCAGTGCAGGATGCCGTTAATATTAAACTCGCTCAAACAGCTTATAAAGCTAACTGTTTTGTGATGAAAAGTATTTTTGAGCTGAAAATTTAGATAATTTTAGCGCAATATTCGGAAATAGGACATTCTGCACAATTAGGTTTTTGTGGCTTGCAGACATTTTGTCCGTGAGTTACTAAAAGGGTGTTAATATCAATCCAGTGTTTTACTGGGAGTTTTTCTCTAAGCGCAAATTCTGTTTCTTCAGGATTCTTTGTTTTGATATATCCAAGACGGTTGAAGATTCTGTGAACATGAACATCTACGCAAATAGCAGGTTTGTTGAATCCGCGTGCAACAACAAGATTTGCGGTTTTTCTCCCGACTCCGTTAAATTTGATTAATTCTTCTATTGTATCAGGACATTTTCCGCCTAATTCTTCATCAATTTGGCGGGATAATTCTATAATTTGCTTAGCTTTGTTTTCGTAAAATCCGACAGGATAAATTGCTTTCGCCAAATCCTCAACATTTACACTCTTCATATCATGCGGAGTGCGCGCAAGCTCAAGCATTCTTAAAGTTGCAGGATAGGTTGTCTTGTCGTTTGTACGTAGTGATAAAATACAGCCAATCAAGACGAGATACGGGTCGTTGAATGTGTCCATTAAATCAACAAACTCACTGCGTTTCTGTTTTGCATCTTTTAGCTTTTGTACGATTTTATCTATCATAATTTAACATATCTCGCTTATTCCCTCTCCCGCAGGGCGAGGGAATAAGCGCTACTTGTTTTACATTCTCTCAGGTGCTGATACTGCAAGAATATCAAGAGCATTTTTCAAGGTTGTTTTTATTGCAACCATTAATGCCAATCTTGATTTCATCAATTCTTTATCTTCTCCGATTACACGGTTTGAGTTATAGAATGAATGAAATTCCTGAGCAAGTTCCTGAACATATCTGCAAATTGTATAAACTGTTCTGTTCTGAGCAGAAAGAATGATTACTGATTTGAATTCTTCAAGCTTCAGGATAAGTGATTTAGCACTGTCAGCAGTTTTTAGAATCAAATCTTTATCAAAGTTTTTGATTAAATCTTCAAGTTCTGCTTCACTCATTGGAGCAGGTGATTTTTCGCCTGTTTCAGGATTAAGTTTTTCTGCAATCGCATTTCTAAGAATAGAGCATACACGCGCATAAGCATATTGTACGTAGAATACAGGGTTTTCGTCAGTTGAGCGTTTTGCAAGCTCAATATCAAAATCCAATGTCATATCAATATTACGCATTGCCATCCAGTAACGTGTTGCATCGATTCCAACTTCTTCAATAAGGTCATCTAAAGTAACCATATTTTTACGTTTGCCCATACGAACTTCTTCGCCGTTTATGACAAGGTTAACAAGCTGTCCGAGAAGTACTTCCAATTTGTTCGGGTCGTAACCCAAAGCTTCAATTGACGCTTTAACACGAGCAACATAACCGTGGTGGTCAGCCCCCCAGATGTTAATCATTCTGTCGTACCCTCTGCGAAGTTTGTCGATATGATAAGCGATATCCGCTGTCAAATAAGTGTTTGAACCGTCAGCTTTTTTGATTACGCGGTCCTGGTCGTCACCGAATTCGGAAGACTTGAACCACATTGCGCCTTCTTTTTCGTATAACATACCTTTTGCCATAAGTTCTTTGTAGCTTTCTTCTACTTTACCTGAATTATGCAGGTCAAGTTCTGAGTAGAATTTGTCAAAATGTACGCGGAAATCTTCTAATAAAGCTTTTTGGCAAGCTTCCATTTCTTTTTTAGCGTAATCAGAAAGAACTTTTACGTCTTCTGTAGGTTCATTCTCAGATAAGAACTTCTTTGCAACAGGTATCAAATATTCTCCCGGATAATAATTTTTTCTTTCGATTTCATCTGTAGGGAAATCAATATTTTCGCCCAGTTCTTGTTTGATTCTGATTTTCAAAGAATTACCGAGTTTCTGGATTTGTGAACCTGCATCGTTGATATAAAATTCCTGATAAACATCGTGGCCGTAGAATTTTAACAAATTAGCAAGCGCACTTCCCATCGCAGCCCAGCGTCCGTGACCGATGTGGAATGGGCCTGTCGGGTTAGCAGAAACGTATTCTAATAAGATTTTTTCTGTAGCGACTCCTTCAGGTCTGCCGTAGTTTTCACCTTTTTCAATGATTTCAGCTACAGCGTTTGCAAGAAGAGAGTTTTCTATTTTGAAGTTGATAAATCCGCCGACAACGGAAACTGAATAATTTTCTTTGCTCAAGTATTCAACAACAGTATTAGCAATCATTGGAGGAGCAATTTTAGCAGAACGTGCAAGTGAAGAGACGTTAACCGCAAAATCACCAAATTCAGGATTTTTAGGTTTTTCAATCATAAGAGAGAATTTATCATCTGCTCCCATTTGACCTAATTTGCCTTCTGCTATTGCTTTATTTATTCCGTTTTCAACTTCTTTTAAGAAAAAATCTTTTAACATATCTTATTCCTTTATTTTTAATTCTTTTTAACAATTATAGCAAAAAAAATTTTGTTTGGGGTTTAAGTTGATATGGCAAATATCAACCTCAAAGCGATTAGCAGTTTAGACAAAAGTTTTTCTGCGTTTGCACAGGATACAATGTCACGCAGAAGACCTGATAGAAATTATGTAATTTCACAATTACAACACTATCAAACTCAATACAATAAAAACGGTCTTTTTAACGATTTTCTTTTCAGACTGGAAGCATTTGCTCTGGGAATGGAAGATGTGAATATGCTTGACCTTGCAGGAATGGTTTTTTCAAAGCTTGCAAAATTTCCTATGACCGATGAATTAAAAGAACAATTTCTTCGCGGCGGTTTGAGAATTGCAAGAAAACAGGGTGACCCGATTCACATATTAGCGAGAATAGTGGATTTGAAAAAGTTATATGAAAATAACGGAGATTCACGCGGGCGCTATAAAATGCTTTTTCCTGAAGAACGAGTATTAACTGATATTGTAGAAAACTTTCCAAAAGCAAAAGGCAGATACAGAACTGTTTCAAAAGAGCATTCTCCTTTGGATAAATACAGATTACAGCTTGCAAGAGTCAAAGTTGATATAGCGAAAAAACTCAGACCTCACGAAGCGTATTTCAGATTGATTGAGGCAAGAGAAATTTTTGAAGATTTGAGATGTTCTAAAGAACTAAAATTCGTAGACAGAATGCTTTCAAAATGCTAATGTTTTTTCTTTGTAACTTTTTTGAAAACTTCTTCAAAAGTTTCAATCGGCTCCAGTCTGTAACCGCAATGTTCGGCTAATGTTCCGCCCATTGAGAACAATTCTTCCTGCGGATATCTTCTGCAAATTCCCGGACGTTTTTTGTGAATTTTGCATTTGTTTGTTTCTCTGTCAAGATTTGTGCATTCAAAAACAAGTCCTGTTTCGTCTTTATCTATAATCTTTAAATATGTATAAAACGGATGAAGTTTTTGTAATTTTTTGAACTCTTCTTCTGTTTGGATTACGCCTTTATGTTTAACATAAATCTTGCGGCAGCATCTTCCGCACCCCAGACAGCTTCCGACTCTGTAATATTTGCGTTTTAAAATATGAAGGTAAAAGAACTTTTTTAATTTTTTAAACATTTACTATCCGTGACTTTGCCATTCTATACTCGGGAGAGTTTTCTTTTGAAAGTGTCATAATTTTTGAAAAATATTTGTTTGATTGTCTGTAATCACCGTTTGAGTAACTGTAAGTTCCTCTTTCAAAGCAGGATTTAATAATTCTGTCTTCGGGGTTAATAAATGATTTTAGTTCTTGTACAATTGCGCTGTAATCCGAACTGCCGTTTCTATCCATTATCAGGCAATTTTCGTATTCAAAAAGAGCAAAGTGATAATTGTTATAGCTGTAATATTTTTCTGCCCATTCCTTATGACCTTCGATGCTTAGTTTATCAAAACTGTCTTCCAGAGGTTTAATTGTTTTAATAATTTCCAGATAAACTTTCTGGTTATTCATTACAAGCGGTAAAATCCTTTTCATTACACAATATGCGCCTGTAAAATCTCCGATATTTATCATTACGTTAGACAACAAATCCAAAACATCAAGAGATTTGTTATCTATGCAATAAGCCTGTTTTAGATACATTGAAGCTTTCAGGTATTCTTTTTGTTCAAAATAAAGTTTGCCTAACTGATAATTTGTATCAAAATGCAGCGGATAGTTTTTGACTGCAAGCTCTAATGCCTGAATTGTAGTTTCGTAATCTTGCATTGCATAAGCACGTTGGGCTTTTTGATAGAATTCGTTGCCAAAGTTTTTAAACTCTTCTATGCTTTTTTTGATTTCCATATAGTAAGCGGATGTTTTATCTTTTGCGTACCGCAAGTATTTTTCATAGAAGAAAATTGATTGGAATTTCATATCTTTTGAAAAATATGATGTTGCGAGATTTAAGCAAACTGCTTCGTCATCAGGCTTATAAGAAAATGCTAATGCCCAATTTTCAATAGCTTTTTCAACATTTTGCTGTTTGTGGAACACATTTCCCAGAAAAATATAAGACGGATTTTTATACTGTTCCAGAGAAACCGAGCGTGTAAAATATAACTCGGCATTTTGCAAATCGCTTAATTTGTAATAGCATCGTCCGATTTCATAATACAGTTTATACGAATAACTCGTATTAACCATATCAAGATAGAGCTTTAAAGCCCCTGCATAATTTCCTGCTGCATACAATCCTTTGGCTGCTTCAAGCTTTGTATCTTCTATGTCGGAATTATCCTGAATATAATAATCAGAATTTGCCATAGCTGTATTCTAGCATATTTACCGCTCTAAATCATCCCATAATTTAGAATTTGTTACAAGTTGTGATAACACATCATCTTCAAATACGTCAATCACACCGTTTGAGAACAATTCTTTCATTCTTTCAAGATGAGATAAGTCTTCCTGGTCACTTGTTGCGATTTTGTTGAATTTGTTTATGTCTAAATCTTTTTGGAAAAGCTGAAGCGCGTTAGCGGAAATTTCTGTTTTATCAACATAAGGATTTGAGCTCTTGTTGAAAAGCGCTTTATTCATACTTGCTTTAACTGAAGCAAGGTTGATTACATTGCTCTGCTTTTCAAGCTGAGAGTTGTATAAAAAATCTTTGTTATTGTCATTAATGTTGTTAAACATGAGACCCTAATCTCCCCAGTTACCCTCAATATCATTATTATACATTTTTTGTCATTTGTTATCAACTGTTTGGTGGATATTTGGTGCCCATTATATTGTATAATTGATTTACGGGTAAGCTTCTCGTTTGCCACCGCTGACACAGACTGTTATGAGGGTATTAATCAGAAAGGTGGTGATGAAAGATGTTATTCTTTGTAACAGAAGAAACGCTATGGCTTATCTTAGCGATAATCATAGCGTTAAAAATCATCTTGTAGGGAAGTTATGAAAGCTCTAAAGGTCTAGCCACCTTTAGGGCTTTTCCCTGTCTATATTATTTACGATGTTAACATATTTGTCAAGATTCTTTAAAATTTCTACCCTTGTAACTCATCTCGCTTTTTGCTAAAATAGCTTAAGAAAGGGAACTTTATGAGCATTAACCAATCAATTAGACCGATTACTGTTGAAATGAAAGATAATCTTACAATCGGAGGGTGTGATTTGGTTGAACTCGCGCAAACATACGGAACGCCTTTGTATGTTCTGGATGAAGCAACTTTACGCGGGATTTGCAGGGAATATAAATCAGCATTCAAGGATTATCCTAATATCAAAATGATGTATGCGTCGAAGGCTCTTTGTACTCTTTCAACTTCTGCAATTATTGCTTCGGAAGGATTCGGATTTGATACTGTTTCGGCAGGTGAAATTTATACCGTGTATAAAGCGGGTGTTGATATGGCTAAGGTCCTTTTTAACGGGAATAATAAATCCCGACGCGAAATCGAACTTGCTCTTGATTTGAAAGTCGGTAGATTTTCTGTCGATAATTTCTATGAAGCGGAACTTTTGAATAAAATCGCAGAAGAAAAAGGGGTAAATGTCGATATTTTACTCAGAATTACTCCGGGGATTGAATGCCATACACACGAATATATTCAAACAGGTCAAATTGATTCAAAATTCGGTTTTGACTTATCTCAGGTTGATGAAATAATCGATTTGATTAAAACATATAAAAACCTTAATTTGAAAGGGCTGCACGCACATATCGGTTCGCAAATATTTGAACTTGCGAGTTATAAAGATGAGGTTGCAACTCTTGTTAGTGAATTGCATCGAATTAATGAAAAACACGGACTTTCTTTAAACGAGCTCAATGTCGGCGGCGGTTTAGGGGTTAAATATACCGAAGAAGACTGCCCTCCGTCAGTTGATGAGCTTGCAGAAGCTTTTAAGCTTGCACCAAAAGAGCTTACGATTTATATTGAACCCGGAAGAAGTATCGTTTCGACATCAGGCGTAACTCTTTATACTATAGGAAGTTCAAAACAGGTTCCAAACGGAAGAAAATACGTTGCAATTGACGGCGGAATGGCTGATAATCCGCGTCCTGCTATGTATCAGGCAAAATATACGGCAGAGGTTGTAAACGGTAATTCTGTAAGCCGAGAAAAAGAAGAGGTTACAATTGCAGGCAGATACTGCGAAAGCGGTGATATTTTGATAGAAAATATTACGCTGCCGAAACCGGAAGCAGGAGATATTCTTTGCGTTTATAATACAGGTGCTTACAATTACTCTATGTCATCTAACTATAATCGGGTAGAAAAACCTGCAATGGTACTTGTAAATAATTCACAATCTGATATGATAGTAAATAGAGAGTCTCTTGAAGATTTAGTATACAAAGAAAACATTCCCGATAGGTTAAGAAGATGATAGAAGGATTGATTGCTCTTATTCAAAGTGTTTTAAGCCCGCTCCAGCGCTCGCTGAATTGGGTAAATATTCTTGAAATATGCTTTATAGGACTGATTTTATTTGTTTTCTATCGTAAATTTATTAAAAATACACAGGCGGAAAATCTTGTCAAAGGGCTGTTTTTTCTGGTGTTTGCATGGATTTTCAGCGAAATTCTTATTCTTATTGATTTAAGAATCATCGGTGTGTTCTTTAAATCTCTTGTGACACTTATTGCATTGAGTTTGATTGTTATATTTCAACCTGAACTCAGACGATTCCTCGGTTATCTGGGACAACCCGGATTTTTAAAAAGAACTTTCTTTTCTTGTGACACTTATAAGGAAGCAACCGAAGAAGATGTCGATTTGATTAAGGAAGTTATTGAAGCTGTTAAATATTTAACTAAAACAAAAACAGGTGCATTAATTGTTTTCAAAAAAGCATTAAGCACAATTATATATTCGGATGTCGGAACCGTAATTGATGCAAAGGTTTCAGCAGAACTGATTTTGACTATTTTCCACCCTAATACACCGCTTCATGACGGGGCAATGGTTATAGATGGTAACAAAATTCATTCTGCGGGCGTGCTTTTGCCGTTGACAGAAGATCCTAAGCTCAGCTGGAAATACGGAACTCGCCACAGAGCAGCACTTGGTATGTCAGAAGTTTCTGATGCAGCTTGTTTGGTTGTTTCTGAAGAAACGGGGGATGTTTCTATTTGTATGGACGGAATGCTTAAAAAATACGAAGATTTGACAACACTTAAAACTGATTTGGAATCAATTTTGGGCATTAAACCTGCTGATTCTGTAACAGAAAAACATAAAAATATTTTTGATATATTGAGGGGTAAATAGAAAGGGGAGAGCATTGTTTTTTCAGAAAAAAAAGCCTGCTATCAGGGTTAAGACAAAAAAAGAGATTGTACTTGAGTATATTCAAAGAGCTTTTTTTCTGATAATTGGTTCGTTTATTGTTGCTGCGGCTCTTGAATTGTTTTTATTGCCTAACAAGATTATTGACGGCGGTGTTATTGGTATTTCAATGATGGTATCTCATATTACTAAAGGTAATCTGGGTGCGATTATTTTTGCTATTAACTTTCCGTTTGTGATTCTGGCATACAAAACTCTCGGAAGGAAATTTGTATTTAATACTTTTTTTGCAATTACAATGCTTTCAATTGCTACAAACGTAGTTTTAAGGTTTAACCATGTTACCGATGATTTATTGCTTGCAACTATATTCGGCGGAATTCTTCTCGGTCTCGGCGTAGGTTTAATTTTACGTAATAATGCTTCGCTGGACGGAACGGAGATGGTATCTTTAAGACTTGCCAAAAAACTGAAAGTTGTTTCTGTCGGCGAACTTTTGATGGGTATGAATTTGTTTGTATATGCAGGAGCAGGTTTCTTATTCGGATGGGACAGAGCGTTATATTCGGTTCTTACATATTATGTAGCATCAAAAGTTATCGATACCGTTATTGAAGGTCTTGATAAAGCTAAATCAGTTAGAATCGTATCCGAGTTTTCTCGTGAAATAGGCGATTCAATTATGAAAGAATTGGATATCAGTGTAACTTATATGAAAACATTGGGCGGATATTCAAGACAGGAAAAGATTTTGACCTATTGTATTGTTAATAAATTTGATATGGCTAAACTAAAAGAAGTTGTTCATAACGTAGACCCGAATGCATTTATTGTAACCGAAGATGTTCACGAAGTTGAAGGCGGAAGATTTAGGAAAAAATCAGCTCATTAAGACACGTTACAAATCTTCATATTTACGCAATTTTATTCACTTTCATGCCTTTATATAAGTAGATTAGTGTGAAATGAAGGTTTAACTATGACAAATGCGCAAATTCCGTCATATTCAGGTGTGACAATCAATATTTCAAATCCTACCGTTAATGCGACGCCATATATGAACGGTTGTCAAACTGTTCCGGCTCAACAGCCTCAGGTGACTACGGTTACGAATCCTATTCAGGAGCAGCAGACATTGCCTCAGCCACAACCGCAGATAACTGAACAAATTCCTCAGGCATATCCTGCTTCTTATTATATGAATAATTATAATTACCAGCAAAATGGCGGACAAAATACATCTTCTCTTCCTCAATCAACAGATTCTGCCGTTCAGGAGCCTGTAGCAGAAGAAGATATGTCTGCATCAACAGATATAATTAATGATTTAGATACGCGTGATGCTAAACAGAAAGAACTTGAAGAAAACGGGAAGCAAACTCGTGTAACGGCGCTTACTGATGAATATATAATGTCGTTGGAAAATTATTTGAACAATCAAAATACGGATATTCGTCTGATGGCGGCGAAAGAAATTTTGACAAGATTGGATGAAGATAAGACAAGATTTGATGATGCAGCATTGAATGCGTTATTGAATAAAATGCTTCAAGACCCGCAGAAAATTATCAGAGTGGCAGCGTTGAGTGCCTTCTCATCAGGACTTGCAAGCGGTAATGATTATACGGTTCAGCTTTTGAATAATATTCAACAAAATCCTAATTCCGATAAGGAAGATGTTGTTGAAGCAGCTAATATTTTATTAAAAATGTCAACAGATACAGAAGTCAGATATGAACCTGTTCAGAATAATATTCCTATACAGGAAGAGGCAACGGCAGAATAATGAAACTTGCAACAAAAATAGCTTGTAGAACTTTAGGAACGGCGGGCATGGGAATTGCCCTCTATGATGCTGTGAATGTTGCAAATCAGTTTTCCAAAAACGGAGCTCAAAAAGAATCAGCAAAGTATCTTGAAAAAGCTTATTTTGATTCAAGAACGACTGATACTGTGAGTTATTCAAACAAAATAATTCAGGATAAAGTTTTTGATTACAGAACAAAGAATCCTCTGCCGGCTTTATGGGGCAGAGTTAAGGGCGGAGTGGAAGGTACTCTTTATTCATTAGGAAACAGTCTTTTTCTTGTGGGCGCATCGGCATTGGCGCTCACTGCAAAAAATGTGTTCGCTAAAATAGGAGCAGCCGGAGTAGCTCTCACTGCGTGTTATAATGTCTTGCGCAGCGGTTATGGTATGGGTAAACAACATCCTATGGACTAGGCTTGCTTGAATTGAACAAGTTTTTTAGCCGGCCTAAGATGCTCCTTTACTGCATCCATAAACTTTGGTGCATCTTCTTTTGCAAGCATTTCTGATTTGTCGGCATTGTTGCTTGCTTTGCGGAGTCCTGTTTTGTCAATAAGCTGCGGTGTCATAAAGAACATTGTTAAAAATGCTGCACACAAGCCCAGTACTCCTGCATGTCCCCATGAAGAAGTTTGGCTTCTTGCAAGAGCAGTTCCTAAACCGCCTGCTGCAACAGCAATTCCCCCTGCATTAATCAGGGCAATGTTTTGATTTGACACAGTTTTTCCGTACGTTCCGTTGTTCCCTCTGAATCCTGCCCGAGGGCTAAAGGCGCTTACAGGTTGAATCATACGCACACACTTTCTTTCTCTTAATACTCCCACATGTTAGCGCAAAGTTAAAGTTTTGTAACTAACTCCAAAGGATGATTTTTAAAGTGTAAAATCCACACCATTATTGGGATTCAAGGGTTTTGCTTGACTTAATGGAATTAATTATTAATCATCCATATAGATGTATTCGCAGGTATGAAAATCTGTAATAATGTACATGCGAGAAAATATATTATGCCCTTTAGATACAGACTGCAAAAAGTTTTGGATTTCCGTATAAGGAAAAAAGAAGAACAGCTTCTGGTAGTTCAGAAAGCTCAACAGGCTGTGTATGAAGCGGAACAAAGGATTCGCGAAAACGAGCTTGAAATCCAACAAACAGTGCAAAACCGAAAAACAGCAGATTTCAGAATGATGGAATATTATGACAAATACCTCCATCACCTCTGGGATAAAGCAGAAGCTCTGGAAGCTGAAAGGCAGAGGTTACAGGCAATTGTTGAAGAAGAAAAACAAAAACTTGTTAAGCTCGAACAAGCGGTAAAAGTTCTCGAAAAGCATAAAGAAAAACAAAAAGAAGCATATCTTGAAGAAGAAAAAGCAATCGAGCTCAGACAGTTTTCCGAAATCGGGGTGCAAAGATTCTTTATCCAGGCAAAAGAAAAAGCCGAAGAGGAAGAAGCGGAACTTCAGAGACTTTTAGATGCGGAAGAATTAAATTATATGGAAGAATAGTTATGAATATTGAATCATCAGGACTAAATCGAACAGCTTCGACTAAATCACAGACAGTTAAATCAACACAGAAGGATTCATCAGTGAAATTTGCTGACGAATTAAAAGAGTTGAAAGAATCGGAAACTAAAGAGACTAAAAGCAGAGAGCCGGAACAAGAACCAAAAGTTCCTGCAAAGTCTAACGAAAAAGATGTAGAAAAAAAAGAGCAGGAACCTGAAAAAAAATTGGATAAAACTCTGGAAGAGCTTACCTCTGTTGTAGAAGAGCTCAACCAATCAGATGAGAAGTTGCCGGAAGTGTTTAAGCCGGAAGACAAACTGACCGATAACACTAATAAAGGTGAGAATTTGATTAATAACGATTTTAATATTCAAGATAATAAAGATATTTTGCCTCAGATGAATCCGAATATGAATTTTTCGGGTGATGGACAGCCTTTCTCATCTTTTATGGGAAATGAAAATAATAATCAAAATTCTAATGGCGGCTTGAGTTCTTCTGCTGCGGATTTAGCGGAAGAAGCAGCGATACTTTCTACAATGGCGGAAAATATTGCAATGGCTAATAAAAATACTCTTGTTCAAGAAACAGCAGAAAAAACTGTTAATCGTGAAGAAGGGATTAAAAAAGTTGATGTAAAATCAGGGATTACTATTGAAAATGTTGTAAAATACGATTCAATAATTATGAATGAGGCTGACGTGGAAGTTTTTGCAGCATTAGCGGAAACAGGAGAAGCGAATTTGAATAATCTGGCTCCCGAATCTGCGCAAAAATCGGTTCAGGTTTCAAAAACTTTAGCTGATATGTTAGCGAAAGCAAAAGAAACTCAGCAGCCTTTAAGAATAGATTTTGACAATGGGATTTCTGTCATTATAAAAATATCAAGGGATGGAAAAGTCTCAGCAGACTTTCTTCCTTCAACCCAGATAGCAGAAGCTTATCTTAAAGAAAACTTACCTCTTTTGAAACAGCGATTTGATGAAAAAAATCTTGAATATGAAGAATTAAACCGCAGAGAACGAAGAGAACAAAACAAAGAAGATAACCAAAAGAAAGGTCGCAGAAATGAATGATATTTATACAACCGCGATTAATACTCAGAAAGCTACTATTCAGTGGATGGATGTGCTTGCTGACAACATGACCAATGTTTATTCACCGGGGTTCAGAGAAAATAAAGTTAATTTCAAGACTTTCCTCGGCGGTGCTGTTATAGACCAGAATGTTAAAAATTTTGGTCAGGGTAAATCAACTCCGGGTACTTCAAATGAAAACCTTTTCTTTGAAGGCACAGGTTTCTTTGTGGTAAGAAATCCTGATAACAGTGTGTCATATACCCGTTTAGGCGAATTTACCTTTGACTCAGAAGGTGTTTACAAAGCAAATAACGGTGCAACTGTTCAAGGTTATATCCTGAATGACAAAGGTGAAATTATGTCAGGTACAAAATCAATAAGTGCTGATTTGTATGAAGAAACTGCTCTAAAAGGCGGTGCTATGAGTATTCCTACAACAAATATTAAACTGTGGATTGACCCTAATAACGGTAAATTCCTTGGTAAATACGACGAATATGAGATTAAGAATGACGGAACTATTTATGGTAAAGCAGATGGCGGAAACCGTTCGGTTCCTTTGTATAAAATTGCAACTGCTAATTTTCATAACCCAAGCGGATTGTATGAAGTTAAGCAAGGTATGTTTGTAGAAACAGAAGAATCAGGCAAGCCGATTGTTGGCAGAGGTGAAATCCGTTCAGGATTATTAGAACAATCAAATATCGATTTTAAAAACAATATGGCTGATTACCAGATGGCTAAGGTTCAAATGGAACTTGTAAAAGCTCTTATTAAAACGAATAAAGACCTGTTACAATCAGCTATGGAAATGGCAACACAATAGTGCTACGCACGTAGACATTTTGGCTGCTTGTTTAGTTGGATTACAAGTTGGTTTTTAAAACTTCAAGCCCGCCTTTGGGCGGGACTACCAGTTGGATGAGCGCCATAGACAAATCTTTAGTTAAACTCCGTTTTATAAAGGAATTAGAGAAAATCTTTAATTCCTTTTTATTTTTAAATCAAATCTTCTAACATTTGGTCAAGTTCTTTTTCGTCGATTTGGTCAATGCTCTTTTTATTGTGCATTCTTCGTAAAATATCTTCTTGTGTGATTTCTCCCCATGTTAGATTTAGTCTGTCTTTTGCAAATTTAATATTTGTCATATTGTTCCTTTCTATATGTTATAATTTATGTATGAGTTTGAAAAATTATTTAAAAAATCTTCCTGATTATTGGAGTGCTAATTTCTTGGCGTTTGTGAGTTTGTTTTGTGTATTATTTACTTTATATGCTGTTGTTAGGAGCAATCTAGGGGTTTCTAAATTTGATATTTTTGACTTTTTGCATCCAACATGTTTTGTGATGTATTACATTCTGAATTTCAGTATATTAGGATTTGGATTATTATTTATGATCTTTCCATTATCAATTCCTTTTGTATATTTGCTGAAACCTGGTAGTAAAAAAAGGATTTTAATATCATTTTTAGGATTAATTCTAACATTTATTGCTATTCTTTTTATTGTGGGCTATTATTATATTGTACAAACTGACATTGGCGCTTTTGTTGCATTGGGTGGATTTTATTCTAATACTTTTCAAATATTTTTGCCACTTTTTATAGCAATTCCTATTTTTTGTATTTTTGATTACAAAAAAAATTGTTTGATTCAAAATACTTTTTTGACCAATAATAAATTTTATAGGTTTTTTGTGAGCTACTTTTTTTATTACTTTTGGTTAATGTACATTCCTTTTATGTTAGGGCTTTTATGGTGCGCATCCTAAATTTGTTAATTATTATGCTGTGCTCCGCAAGTTCTAGTGTATCCACCCACCTAAAGAATGCCCTGTTATGGCTCCATATTAGGATTTTCACGCTTTACTTTATCATTAAAATCTATGGCATCAGTTGTTTGCGCGGGAATTTCTGAGTGAGCCATAGCGATATTATTTTTAATATCCATTAGTGAGTAAATTTGCGTTCCTCTATATACTACAACTATATTTTTCCCATTAGGTATCGCTTCTGCATAAAATCCATTCTTTTTGTTTAAAGTACAAAGTTTTGTAAAGGGTTTTGTAAAAACTTGACATGTTTTTGCTAAAATGAAGTAATGTCGAAACTATTACATTAGACGAATTGAGGAAAAGAGAAGAATGAAGAAATTTTTGATGATGTTATCAGTTATGTTAATGAGCTTACAGTCTGCTCATGCAATGAATGTCGATGCGTTTATTGACCAAAATATTGCGCCATACACGGATAAGATTGCCAAACTTATTTTCTTCCCTATTACGATAGCGGGCAATAGTGTTCCTTTGATTATATTCTGGATTCTTTTTGCAGGTATCTTTTTTACAATCTATTTTAAAGGTATTTCTGTTTGGGGTTTCAAACACGCAATTGAAACAGTTATAAAACCTGCTGAAAAACATGATGACGGATGTGGTGAAGTAAGCTCATTCCAAGCACTCGCTACAGCTTTATCAGGAACAATCGGTATCGGTAGTATTGCAGGTGTTGCAATTTCTATTTCAATCGGCGGTCCAGGTGCAGCTTTCTGGATTTTCTTCGGTGCACTTTTAGGTATGTCAATTAAGTTTATCGAAGCAACTCTTGCGGTTAAATACAGAAGATTCAACCTTGACGGTTCTGTTTCAGGCGGTCCGATGCATTATATTGCACACGGCCTTACAAGAAAGAAAATGCGCTGGTTAGGTCAGCCTCTGTCTGTATTATTTGCAATACTTTGTATTGGCGGTGGTATTACAGGCGGTAATATGATTCAGATTAACCAAACTGCTCACCAAATTATATTTATTACAGGCGGCGAAAGCAGTATTTTCCATGGTTATGCCTGGATAATCGGAGCTGTTGCAGCTGTGCTTATCGGATTGGTTGTAATGGGCGGTATCAAGAGTATTGCTAAAGTTACAACAGTTTTGACTCCTACAATGTGTGCATTGTATATTATTTCAGGGTTAATTGTTATCCTTGCTAATTTCTCAAATATTCCACACGCAATTGCGTTAATTATAAAAGAAGCATTCCATCCAACAGCTGTAGCAGGCGGTGTTTTCGGTACAATTATTATCGGTTTAAGACGTTCTGTTCAATCTAACGAAGCCGGTACAGGTGCTGCTGCGATTGTTTATGCTACTGCTCAAACAAAAGAACCTGTTTCTCAAGGTTTTGTAGCATTGTTGGAAACTTTCTTAACAGGTGTTCTTTGCTTGTTTACTTCTTTTGCGATTGTATTTTCAGGTGCTTGTACTCACGCTGCTAAAGAAATTTCAGGTATTGAACTTGCTTCAAATGCGTTTCAATCTGTTATTCCGTTTTTCCCGATAATACTTTCCGTAATTGCAGTATTATTTGCTTTATCAACACTTATCAGCTGGGCATACTACGGACAGAAAGCTTGGACATTCTTGTTGGGTGAAGGTAAAAAACGTGTATTAACTTTCAATTTGATTTATTGTTTGTTTATTATTATTGGTTCGGCAATGAATGTTAAATCAATTATTGATATTACTGACGCAATGATGATTGCAATGTGTATTCCGAACGTAATTGTTCTTTATATTTTAGCTCCTGAAATCAAACGAGATTTGAAAGATTACTTGGAAAGACACAATATGAAATTTATTAAGTTTTAAAAGGTGAGGCGCAAGCCTCATTTTTTTATTCTCTTAAACTCCCCATGTGGTTATTGTTTAGATAATTCTTCTTAAGTTTAATATTCTAAGACACTTAAGAAAGGAGTTTTACATGTTAGAAGAAACAACAAAAGAACATTGGATTAGAGTCGGAGCAATTGCTCTTATTACCTTTATAGTAGCATTTCTTGCGTTTTATTGTGTTATGGAGTTAATGCTTCATAGAATGACTGACCCGATGTATAACGCAAAACGGATAGAAAAGATTATGAAACAGCAGGAACGCAGTTTTCAAAGAATAGAAGATAAGATGACTAATGAAAATCCGTTTGAGCCTAAATTACGTCCTATGCTTGTTAATCTTGTTAAAGAGAACAACGAATACAAAGTTATAGTTGATTTGAAACCGCTTGAAAATAACGAAAAGGATGTCAATGTAAAGATTAAAGACCATATTATCACTGTATCCGGTGAATTGGACGAAAAATCTTTTGTAGGCGAACGAATTGTTAATTTCTCTCAGGGGTACTATTTAGATGAAGATTTGGAAACAGATAAAATTTCTAAAGAGAGAAAAGGTGATAAATATATAATCACAATACCTTTTAAACAATAATCAGGTGTGTTCCGTTCCCTCGCCCCTTGCGGGAGAGGGTGGGCGGAGCCCGGGTGAGGGGTTATCCAATGAGTAACTTTGCTAATTTTAACGACTCATCCGTAACTTCTCCGGATGCAAGCTCTGCAATTGCGTTAAGCTTTTCGTCATCATTTAGTATCGAAATGCTTACACTTGTTTTTTCATCCTGAGTCTTTCTTACATAAAAATGTTTATCTGACTTTGATGCAATGATTGCCTGATGCGTAATCATAATTATTTGCATATATTGAGCAAGCTCTTTTACTTCATCAGCAACGGATTGTGAAGTTTTACCCGAAATCCCTGTATCAATCTCATCAAATACTACTGTATCAATGTTGTCGGTTTGGGCAAAAATAGTTTTTATGGCAAGCATTACGCGCGAAATCTCACCGCCGGATGCGACTTTGGCAAGCGGTTTAAGTCCTTCTGATATGTTTGTTGAGATTAAGAACTCAACTTTATCAACTCCGTTTGTTCCGAGTTCACATTCTTCAAATCCGATTTCAAAACGTACTTTTGGAAGTTCAAGTTTCTCAAGTTTTTCAACAATCAACTTGGAAAGTTTTTCACCGTGAGTTTTTCTGTCATCAGAAATTTTACAAGCAAGTTCCAAAAGGTTTTTGCGAGATTTTTCAATCTCTGCTTCAAGCGATTCAATGTTTTGAGTCGAAAACTCAATACCATCTAATTCTTTTCTGAGTTTTTCTCCTGTTTCGATAACTTTTTCAATTGTTCCGCCGTATTTGCGTTTTAGTTTTTCGATTAGGAATAAACGTTCCTGAATCGTATTAATTCTTTCTGTGTCATTTTCTAACGAAGATGAATATTCACGTAAAGATGAAGACAGGTCTTTTAATGTTTCGATTGCACCTAAAATTTGTGATTCGGTTTTCTCAAGCGAATTGTCTAAACCGACTGCTTTGGATAATGACATTTTAATTTGAAAAAGTGCATCCATAATTGAACCGTCATCACCTGAAAGCGTCCAATAAGCAGAACCCGTAAGGTCTTTTAACTTTTCAACATTTTCTAATACGGACAATTCATTATTTAGTTCTTCATCTTCATTTATTACAAGACTTGCATCTTCGATTTCGGTTACCTGAAACTTAAGAAAATCAATTTGTTCTTCCGTTTTTTCAGAAGCGTTTTTTAAATCATCCAGTTCTGATAAAAGTTTTTTGTAATGTTCAAATCCTTTTTTGTATTCTGTTAATACAGGGTTTTTAATATAGTTATCCAATAATGTTATATGGAATTTTGGCTGCAAGAATGAATAAGTTTGGTGTTGTGAGTGGATATCCAAAAATAACTCTCTAAATAATTTTATAAATTCCTGATTAACAAGAGAACCGTTAACTCTTGAGCGTGAGCCTGTTTGTGTGATTTCTTTTGAAAGAATAATTTCTTCTCCGAAATTGTCGATTCCGTATTCTTCAAAAAGAGATGATGTAAGGTTCTTTTTGTCAAGAACAGTAAGTTCAATTATAGCTTTGTCGGCATCAGTTTTAATAACTTCTTTTCCTGCTTTGGCACCGAAAGCAATGTCAATGGCATTAATAAGGATACTTTTTCCTGCCCCTGTTTCACCTGTGATTATATTGAGACCGTTTGCTAATTCAAGTTCAAGTTCATCAATTAAAATATAATTTTTAATCCTGATTTTGCTTAACACTACTCTTCTCCCTGATGCTCGAGTTTGTAAGTAATGGCGTCATATTCCTGTTTTACGATGTTTCTCGGATATGTTAACGTTGGACTGTCAAGAGCTGAATCCAGAAAATCAGCGTATTTGTCATTGTCATTAACCAGTTTATAAACCTGTGCAAGAATGTAGTATAAATCACCATAATCTTCTTTATCCAAAGTTTCTTCAAGTAAAGAAATTATTTCTTCAAATTCATTTTGTTTAATACAAATTTTTGCTAATAACTTATAAGCTTCCATATCTTGTTTATTGTATTCAATGGTTTTTAGAAGATATTCTTTAGCTTGTTCAAGATTTTCGTTTTTGTATGCAATTGATGCAAGATTAAAATATGCCCAGCTGTAATCAGGTGAGATTGCCAGAACTTTTTCGTAGCATTCAACGGCGAAATTTGTTAAACCGTTGCTTTGATAGATATTTCCGAGATAAAAATGTGCGAAAATATCTTGCGGATTAAGTTCGATTGCTTTCTGGAAATTATCAGCCGCGATGTTTTTTTCATCTTTGTTCAAGTAGCATAATCCGAGATTAAAATAGCAGTTTCCGTCATTAGGGTCGGTTTTTAATACTGTTTTGAACGCTTCAATTGCGTTATCCCATTCTTTAAGGCTTACAAGCACTTCGCCGAGGTTGTAATAAAAATCATCCTGCGGGTCAATGGAAATAGCTTTTTGATAAGCTTTTTTTGCGTTATCAAAATCTTTTGTTTTTTCATAAAGAATTGCAATATTGTATTGAAGTTCAGCATCTTCCGGAAAAAATTTTTCCAAATATTTTAGATTAGACAATGCTTCTTCGTTGAATCCGTTGTCAGCAAGCAGGATTGAAAGCTCTCTTCTTGCCTGAAAATTTGACGGATCGTTTTGCAGAACCTCTTGTAAGTTTTCTATTTCTTCCATTCCCATGGCTATATTATAGCAGGGGTAAATATAGGAGTAAATAGGGGCTGATGTTTCATCGAAACATCAGCCCTGCTTATTCACTATACACAATTATTTTACAGGTTCTTCTTCTTTCTTGTCTTCAGGTTTGATTGGTTCAGGAGTTCCTGTTGGTAATCCGTCACCTGTTGTTGGAGGAAGTGCAGTATCCTCAGGTGCTGCAACATCATCAGGCATATCGATTTCAAGGTCTTCAACACCTGTCATGAAACCATCATAAGCATCGATTTCTTCATCGTACATATCCATCGTTTCTGTGTTGAAACTTTGTGTATCTTTTCTCATATTAATTTCTGTACCAACTTCGCCCGCCCATTTGATTTGTTCATAAGCACCATAACCGGACATTGCTCCACCAGTACCGGCAGCAGCAGCTGCTGCCCAATATGCAGCTCCTATACCGAAGAAACTGCTGGCAGTTGCCATTGAAACAGCCTTTTTGACATTGATAGCAGCACCTGCAGCATTGAGCGTTTGAGCACCGGCTTCCACGTAACACATCGTCCTTGTTGCCCCGTCAAAACTTTCTGCGAAGTCGGTTGTACCTTCGACTTCACCCATTGTTTCAGCTGCATAATCATAACCCTCTTGATATGTACCCATATCATCATAGAGTTCTCCAACTAAATCTGTTGTATCTTCCTGAGTTTCAGTAA
>JAAGKN010000216.1_pt1 | contig 71070 bp, 80 predicted proteins | sample 6206371 | NCBI WGS metagenome assembly JAAGKN01 (sample SAMN11533720, study PRJNA540317) | gut metagenome | isolation source: fecal pellets from male and female animal of same cohort | host: Peromyscus leucopus | place: USA:CA | collected 2017
GCGTAATTATTAATAAAGTCGCCGGCAATAAGACGCTTTGAGCCTTTTGCCCAAAGGCGTTGACAATTCTTTTTCCTTCCCCTAATATCATTTCTGCATCCGAGAGATCGGATGTGGTGTCTCAAAAACATCTCCAGTTAGATAGTATCCTCCTTTGGGGGAGTGTCGGTAATATATTGAATAAGGACGACTGTTACTGGCAGTTTTTGAGCTCCTCCGCCTTGTTTTTTGCAGGGCGGTTTTGTTTTAACAGCAAATAAGGAGCGATAAAATGCAAATAAAGAAAATCTTTAAAAGAAACAGGTGTGAAACGGCTTTTAACTTTGCCCTGCAGGTAAGGCGGCTGCGCGAAGAACGAGGATTGACCGTTGAAGAATTGGCGCAAGAATCAGGTATTCCCGTTTGCATCTTGCAGCGGATGGAAATGGGATGGTTTGAAGATTGGGGCAGAAACTTCAGTTTTGCCAAATTCTTTGACCGTAAAATCAGAATTGAGTTTTATTAAAACGGATATTTTGACAGCTATCCACGGATTCCCCTTGTTTCTCTATTAAGGATACAAACCTGACGGTTTGATTATGTTCGCCCGGCCCAAAGGCTACACAAACCTAACGTTGGGCTGAAATGTCTACATCTACCTGCTTATACAGATAGTGTTACGTTCAAACCATAGATATCCCCTGTAAACTGGGATTCTATTAAGGATACAAACCTAGCGATTTGACCGCGCTTATTGGCATGTAACGGTGCCTAATGACACCGTTACATTTAGTCCCGAGTAAAGTAAGGCATTAATAGATATGCCCGAGTAAACCCGAGGTTCTAAATCTGCTACAAACCTTACGGTTTGACCACGCTCATTGGCATAGAGCGATGTTATTCCAACACCTTAACATTCAGCCCCGAGTAAACTCGGGGGGCTGTAAAGCATGTAATAAAAAAACTCTCCGTTAAAAAGACGGAGAGTTTTTAACTTGGCTTAATTGAAATTACTTCAATTCAACTTTAGCGCCAGCATCTTCAAGTTTTTTCTTGATTTCTTCGGCTTCAGCCTTCGGAGCACTTTCTTTAATGGTCTTCGGAGCACCGTCAACTAAGTCTTTGGCTTCTTTCAGACCCAACTGGGTAATAGCGCGGATTTCTTTAATAACGTTAATCTTGTTATCACCGGCAGCAACCAGAACAACTTCGAATTCGTCTTTTTCTTCAGCAGCGGCAGCAGCACCGGCACCGGCAGCAACAGCTACGGCAGCAGCGGCAGAAACGCCCCATTTTTCTTCTAACATTTTTGAAAGATCGGCAGCTTCCATAACGGTCAAAGCTGACAATTCATCTACTAACTTGGCTAAATCGGCCATATTTTTTCTCCATAAATAAATTAAATCTTGTTTGTTTAAAAATTACAACACACACAGCAATTAAGCTGCTTCTTTTTCTGAATATGCTTTGGTAACACGAGCCAACTGAGCCCCCGGAGCCTGCAACAGACCAATAATTTTGGCGCGCAGCTCGTCCATAGACGGAATGCTTGCCAACTTATTGATTTCTTCAACCGACAAAATGCCGGTACCCATTGCACCGCCGATAACAACCAATTTTTCGTTGCCTTTGGCAAATTCTACACAAGCTTTGCAGGCCGAAATCGGATCATTGGCGAACGCAATAGCGGTCGGGCCTTTGAACAAATCAGCCAGATCTGCAAATTTTGTATCTTTCAGAGCCAGACGTGTGATGCGATTTTTAGTTACTCTGAAACCGGCACCGGCTTTACGGATGTTGTCACGCAGTTCTGAAACTTCTGCAACAGTCAAGCCCTTGTAGTGGGAAATGACAACAGACTCAGAATCATTGAACAACTGCTTCAGTTCTTCAAGCAACTGTGCTTTTTCATCACGATTCACTTTTCTATCTCCAAATAAAACATTGTCATCAAACAATGTTTGATTTCACATTTTCATTGCCTTGCAAGGCAATGAGGTTAATCTGTCCAGGAGAAAAATAAAATATCAACTCCCGTCTATGCAGGATATTTAAGGTTACCCGCCTGCAGTCTTGGACAGTTTCCCGATTTTTATCGGGAAGACAGGGCGGAAAGCCTTCCGCCCCGAACTTTTCAGCATATTGATCTCTTTTGTCAGCCGATAGCTTTCCCATTTACAAGAAAGTTAAGCATGACGCCAATTATTAAAGATTGGCAAGATCAACATGAACGCCGGCACCCATAGTGGAACTGATGCTGATTCTCTTCATATAAGTTCCTTTGGCACCTGACGGTTTAGCTTTAATGATAGCGTCAATTAAAGTTTTGGCGTTTTCATAAATAGCTTCTTCGCTAAAGCTTACTTTACCAATTCCGGCATGAACGATACCAGTCTTTTCAGCACGATACTGAACTTCACCGGCCTTAGCCTTTTTAACGGCATTGGCAACATCCATAGTCACGGTTCCCAATTTCGGGTTCGGCATCAAGCCTTTCGGACCCAAAACGCGAGCAACTTTACCGGCCATTCCCATCATGTCAGGAGTAGCGATGCAGCGATCGAAATCAACTTTACCGGAAAGGATAGAGTCGATCAGATTTTCGGCACCGACAATATCAGCACCGGCAGCTTTAGCTTCGTCAGCTTTTTCACCCTGTGCCAAAACGGCAACGCGTACGGTTTTGCCGGTTCCGTTCGGCAGAGAGCAAACACCTCTTACCATCTGGTCGGCATATTTCGGATCAATACCAAGATTGATAGCCAAATCAACAGTTTCGTCAAATTTGGCATTTGCATTTTCCTTAACGAGCTTAACTGCTTCTTTCAAAGAATACAGCTTAGACTTGTCAACGGTTTTGTAAATGTTAGCAATTCTCTTTCCTGTCATTGTCCTACTCCACAACCTTAATACCCATTGAAACAGCCTGGCCTTTAACCATGTTCATGGCAGCTTCGACTGTTGAACAATTCAAATCCGGCATTTTTGCAGTAGCAATTTCTTTTACCTGATCCATAGTAATCTGACCGACAAAAGTTTTGCTCGGTTCTTTAGAACCGGACTTAACTTTGGCAGCAGTCTTAATGTAATAAGAAACCGGAGGAAGTTTTGTAATGAAAGTGAAAGACTTATCTTCAAAAGCCGTAATCACAACCGGAACAGGAATACCCGGTTCCATTTTCTGAGTAGCAGCGTTGAAAGCTTTGCAAAATTCCATAATATTCAAGCCTTTTTGGCCCAGAGCCGGACCAACCGGAGGAGAAGGGTTTGCCTTTCCAGCGGGGATTTGCAGCTTGATCAATCCTAAAATCTTCTTTTTAGATTTTACAGCCATTTTAATACCTCACTTTAGGTTTGTGGTAAGATTATGGCTAATCCCCCACAAATTATAAATACACGATTCGCGCTTCAAAAAGCTTCAGCTCCTTAAAATGCAGCCTTTGTATACCACAACAATTTAATTTTGCAAGTTTTTTTTACATATTTTTAATATTTTTTATGACAGTCATAATTATTCACAAAATCTTTTTACTGATATAAAAAAAGCCCCACCTAACGGAAGGGCTTTCTTTACAGCAAACATTATTTCTTTGCTTTGAGTTTTCTCGTTTTCGGCGCAGACACTTTTTCCTTTTTAGCCTCAGCCGAAAGCTCCGAAGTACAATGAGGACAACGGGTTGCCTTTATATCAATTGTTGACATGCAGTACGGACACTGTTTTACGGTCGGCGCCGCAGCCTCTTCCGCCGCGTCTTTTTTATCCAAAGAAGCCTGAACCTTATTGATTGCCTTAATGAGAATAAATACGGCAAAAGCAACAATTGTAAAGCTGATAACGGCATTCAGAAAATTACCGAGATTAAGCGTTGTCGCTCCGGCAGTCGAAGCCTGAGCCAAAGAAGCATAAGCCCCCTCATGACCGGGAACATCTTTCAGTACAAAAAACAAGTTTGAAAAATCCATACTCCCAAGCAACAGACCGATAGGCGGCATAATAACATCTTTAACCATAGAATCTACAATTTTGCTGAAAGCAGCACCAATGATAATACCGACAGCCATATCAATGACATTGCCGCGCATTGCAAATTTTTTAAACTCTGAAAAAAAAGATTTTAACATTATTGTTTCCTCTCGTTATTAAAAATAAAAAAAGCTGAAAACCTCCAGATGCACTCTTGATTTTCAGCCTTTAAGAACTTATTTGCAGCTAAACTTTCTCAACCTGATTAAATTCCAACTCTACAGGAGTTGAACGCCCAAAGATTGAAACAGAAAGTTTCAGGCGAGACTTTTCGTCATCAACGTCCTCAACCAAACCGATAAATGAAGCAAACGGACCGTCACAAACGCGAACCTGCTCGCCAACTTCAAATTTGATAATAGTTTTCGGACGCTCAACGCCTTCTTCAACCTGCTTGATAATACGATCAACTTCTGCGTCTGAAATCGGCATCGGCTTGTTACGCGGACCAAGGAAACCTGTAACTCGAGGAGTGTTCTTAATAACCATCCAACAATCATCGGACATTTCCATTTTAACCAGCACATACCCCGGAAAGAATTTGCGCTCGGTAAAAGCTTTATCTTTCACATCGGTATCCCCAGCCGTCTTTTTCTTGCTTTCGGCAGCCTTAAGCTTTGCAGCCTTTCCTGCATCAAAAACTTTTTCTGACGGAACCAGTACTTCAATAATTTTATCTTCCATATTTTTCAATACGGCTTGTTCACGCAGCGATTCGGCAACTTTTTTCTCCGATCCCGAATAAACGTGAACGACATACCAACGAGCAGCCATTATAACTCTCTCCTAACCAAAGATTAATTTTACGATAAAGCCGAAAAACTGGTCGACAAAAAAGAAAAATGTCGCTGCAATAGCAACCAGTACCAAAACCATAAAAGAAGTTTGTGTCACTTCTTTTTTGGTCGGCCATGTAACTTTTTTAACCTCTTGTTTTACCTGTCTAAAAAACAGAATAGGACTAACTTTTGCCATTGACTTTACCTAAAATAAAAAAACATCCAACACAATCGCCGCAATGCGGCGAAAAAATGGCAGGAGACGCCGACAAGCGCACAAACAGAGCCGTTTATGCCATAGACATACCCTGACTTATTGTCGCAAACATAGTCAATTATTTTTCAGATGTCAATAAATATATTCTTGTTTATACAAATAATATCTGCTGAAGAAAATTCTGCATAAACATTTTAATTTACAATCTATAAACTTACCCAAACGCAACCATAAAATATAAAAAATATTTTAAACAACTTTTGATTTTGATAAAACTTTCTACCCACATAATGATTGATAGCACTATCATTGTATTAATTTTTATTGGAAAGGAAATATTGGAAGTAATGCTTTTTTAGCAAGACAGGCTCAGAAACAAATTCTAAAAAAAGCAATAACCAGCTCTAAGGAAGCTTGAAAATAAAAAACTACATAACCACCTAAAAGCCCTCATGACATGGAAGTAAAACACTACGATCAGTCCCTTGAGATTGTTTTTGCAAAAAGACGCTGAAAAGCGCCTTTTTCTCTCAATTAATTACATGGATATTTATTTTTATAATAGTCAATTAACACCATAATAGCCTCATCATCTGCATAATTATTTCCCTTGTCTTTAAGTACTTTCAAGGCTTTCATCTGACTATCAAGATGTTTTAAGAAAACATCATTAGAAACACTATGAACATCTAACAAATTTCCACAAACCAATCCTTTTTCTTGCATCTCATTTCTTAAAGAATAACTAAAAGCTAAATATTCATGAAAATATTCAACCTCTTCTCTACCAGCACCAACAATATACGATAATATCAATTTCCCCCAGCCAGCACCTTTTGCATGCATTTTTGCTGACAATATAGAATTTTCATTATCCATCTTATCATATATTTCAATAACACTCAATAACCCCTGTTTAGTATCTAAACCATGAGAAACATCCACTTTGTGACAAAACATATAGCCCACAATGCCCAGCACAACTAATATCCCAAATATCGCTGCAGAATGTTTCTCAAGCTTTCTTCTTGTTTTGCTTTTTTTAATTTCTTTATTAGCAAGCTTCAATACTCTATCAGAGAAGATATCTATAGCTTTGTACCAACTCTTATCAGCTTCTTTTTTAAGGGTTTTCGATAGTTCGCCAATCTCTTTAGTTATTGTTTCAATGCTATATTCCTGAATAATAAACCCATCAACATATTTAAAAATATACTGATTAACTTCTTCATCCATTTTATTTATATTCTCATTTATAGCATCTTCCTTTTTGGGATTATTTTTTATAATCTCATCTCTACTCTCTATTGCCATTATCTTTTCAAGCACAGAAATAATATCATCCATAAAAAATCTCCTTTATAATTTGATAAAATACTAATGCACAGAAATACAACTGTCAATTATTGGCAGGACAAATAGCGCAATCCACGGCCTCTTAATTATGCCCCAGCACTGAAATCAAAATAAATTGCCAAACAAAAAACAGAACAATATAAGATATAGCAACAAGCAGAGCCTTAAGCCATTTTTTGAGGTTATCCACCTTTTTGACAAAATAAGCCATAATATAGGTACAAATAAAACTCAATATTGCCGCATCTAAACATAACTTGTAATAAACATCGCCAGTTGTATCTAACAAAGTTGCAATTTCAGTATCCTCGACATAATTCAGATATGCAAAAAATCCCTTTACAAAGCCTAGCGGTACAACTGTTAGCAACAGTATAAAAATGACAAGATTTTTTGCTTGATTTAAGATTTTTTGCATTCAGAATCCCCTATTAAAAATTCTACCGTCTGTTTTTTAACATCAAATATTCATCACACATATTTTGTAACATATAATTTTTCGAGAATCCATAGGAATTAACGGCATCAAAATAATCCTGTTCACTCCATAATGAAACATTTTTTCGTGATGGAGAATTAGGACGATTATATTCATTCATAACAATATCTTCATTTTCATTTAAAGGCTTAATTCCCAAAAAATCATCCAGCCCCGTAGAATTAGTTACTGCTTTTTTAAGAAAGTACGGCGATACTTTCGTCTCGCCTGCTCCTCTCCGTCAAACTCACTTTTTTCGTGAGTTTGCCCCCTATTTGCCAATAAAAAAGCCCGCATAAAGCGGACTTGTTTTTTGGCAGGGGCAGTAAGATTCGAACTCACGACACTCGGTTTTGGAGACCGATGCTCTACCAACTGAGCTATACCCCTATTAAATAGCATCTGTTTTCAGACTGCGTAATCGTTAATACACAATAATAAGCAAGAAATCAAGTATTTTTTTAATTTATGCTAATTTCCTTCCAGATGCAGCAACAGCGACGAAGCAATCATCGCAATAATAAGCGTTGGAGCCCAAACTGCCAGCCCTATAGGAATATAGTTGTTTATACCGAAAGCATAAATAATCTGTGACAAAAAATAAACAATAAACCCTGTAGATATACCACCGACAATCATAAACATCACACCACCGCCGCGGGTACTGCCGCGCAGGGCAAAAACCGCCGCAACCAAAACCATCGACATCAATAAAAACGGTGAGGCCAAAAGCGAAAGATAGCGCATTTTATGCCGTACGACGGAAAAGCCGGAATTTTCATAAAATTCAATGGTTTCCGGCAGGCTCCAAAAAGAAATGGCTTCGGGATCTATAAAATTTTCCTTAATCCGTTCAATGGTCAAAGTCGTTTTATAATCAAAGTTATTAACTTTTTCGGTCGGTTTGCCGGCTTCAAATATTTTAACATCTTTCATCTCAACCTGATCACCATGCAGTTCAGCAGCATAAGCCTCTATTCGTTTTAACAATTTTGAATTGCGGTTTAACTCCAACAAACTGACATGACGCAACAGCAAAATATCGCCTTCCTGCCGCACGGATCTTGCCTTCAACACCAATACATTGCCGTCCTCACCGGCCTCGCGTATCCACAACCCTTTATTAGAAAACAAGACGGCATTGGGATTCTTGGTTTTGAAACGATAATCCATCGTCTCATAAACTTCATACAAATAAGATGAAACAGGGTTGATGATCGAAACATTTATAACACCGACCATAAAAACGGCAAACAACACCGGCGTCAAAAAACGCCAGACAGACACGCCCGCCGCACGGATGACCACAAACTCGTTTGAACGGCTGACTTTCCAAAAAGTTACCATCGCCGCAATCATCATAACGAAAGGAAATACCATTTCAAATGTACGCGGCAATTTTGAAAAAGCCATTTTCAGAATAAACATAAAATCGACATCCGGACGTTCTGCCGTACGGCGAAGCAGTTCAATTATTTCAAACATAAAGATAACGCCGGTAATCATCAGCAATACGGCAATAAAGCTCATAATCAGCTGGCGGGTAAGATATCTGCCTAAAATTGAAGTCGGGGTCATATTGTTTTGCCTTGTCTAAATTTCGCTTCAGCATATATAAAAACATTATTTTTTGCAAGCGGTCATTTTTTTGCGGCTTCAGCCTCCTCAAACAACTCGTTGACAAACTTCTCAAGCCCCGGCTGCTGACGAATGCGCTTCATCCTTTCGCCCGAAATTATTCGGCGTATTTTTTCGACCGTATCTTCCAAATTGACATTAACGACAACATAATCAAACTCGTTCCAATGCGAAATCTTGTCAACGACCATATTCATACGTTTTTCAATCACTTCTTTACTGTCTGTTCCGCGGTTTTCAAGCCTTTCGCGTACTTCTTTGATTGACGGCGGCAACATATAAATAGTTACGACCTCATCAGGCGCTTTTTCCCGCATCTGACGCGCACCGACCCAGTCAATGTCAAAAATAACATCCTCGCCGACATTCAAAAAGCCATCGACTTCTGAGCGCAACGTTCCGTATCGGTTACCGTACTGGGAGTCGACATATTCATAAAATGCACCTTCTTCCTTATACTTGTCATACTGTTCGTCGCTTATAAAATAATAATCCACGCCGTCAACTTCATTATAACGCGGCGGGCGGGTTGTTACCGAAACGGAAAACTTAAGCTTATCATCTCGTTTCATCAACTCTTTAATAACCGTACCTTTTCCGGTTCCGGAAGGAGCTTCAATCAAAAACATTGCCCCACGACGCACTTTGCGCAAATAATTGATAATATCATCCATTGTTTTACTCCATATTCTGTACTTGTTCCCGCAACTGTTCTATTGTTGCTTTTAATTCCATTCCAAGATTGACAATTTCAACTTCCGCCGCCTTTGAGCAGGTTGTATTGGCTTCGCGATTCAGCTCTTGGCACAAAAAATCCATCCGCCGCCCGACACTTTGCCGGCCGGATAACAGTTGCTCCGCCGTTTTCAGATGCGCATGCAAACGATCCGTCTCTTCCCTTATATCTGCCCTATTGATCATAAAAACAATTTCTTGCGCTAAACGTTCTTCACTGACGGTATTATTCTCGCCGAGAAATTCCGCAATCTGCCGCGTCAGTTTTTCCCGCAGACGTTCAGGCGTCTGCTCTGACAGAGCCGTAATCCGGTTGACTGTTTCGGAAATTTTTTCCAGCAGCCCTTTCAAAACAATCGTCATTTTTTCCCCTTCTTTACGGCGATCTTCCTGCAAGCCAATACAGCATTTTTCAAAACCGGCAATAAGCTCTTTCTGCAATTTTGCAAGCAATGTTTCATCGTACGATTTTTTCTCTATTTCAACAACGCCGTTAACAGCAAGCAGCTCTCCGGCAGACGGCCGACAAACGGCATCACTTTCAGCGCAAAGCTGCGCTGCTGCAGCCGTTAACATATTCAAAATTTCATGATTAATCTTTACCTGCGGAACCATATTGTCGCCGGAAATATCTAACACTACATTGATTGTACCGCGCTCAAAATACTTCTGTGCAATAGATTTCAACTCATTTCCCATGCCTTCAAACAGCGACGGAAGACGAACCTTAAAGTCAAGGTTTTTGCCGTTAACGCTTTTCATTTCAAAGACCCAGTCAAAAACCGTTCCGTCAAGTTCAAAATGCCCGCTGGTGCGACAAAAACCCGTCATACTGGATATGTTCAAAAATTTTCTCCCCAAAATTAAAATTTTTGCTATTATACAAACAAAAGATTAACAATTAATGGACAAACAAATGGCAACCAAATTCAAAAACGTTTTAATTACCGGCGCCTCATCCGGCATCGGTGAAGCCTTGGCTGTAGGATATGCCGCATCCGGAGCAAAAAACATTTTTATCTGCGGGCGAAACGCCGAAAGGCTGGAACAAACCGTAAAAAAATGCGAAAAATACAACGCCAACGTATACAGCCGCATTTTGGATGTTACCGATACTGACAAATTGCGCGAATGGATTGACGAAGCCAATCGAATTGCTCCGCTGAACATGGTTATCGCCAACGCCGGCGTTGCCACTTTGGAAGAAACGACAGAGAACGTATATAATACGTTTAACGTTAACGTCTTTGGCGTTTTGAACACCGTCCAGCCCGCACTCGAAATTTTCAAACAACAACAGGACAAACAACCACGCGCCATTGCCATATTAAGTTCCATCGCCGGCTATCACGGATTGGCAGCCTGCCCGTCATACAGCGCCAGCAAAGCCTGCGTTAAAGCTTACGGTGAAGCATTACGTGCTGCCCTCATAGATACGGGCATTCAGATCAGTGTCATCTGTCCCGGTTTTGTAAAATCGCGCATTACCGACAAAAACACCTGCCCGATGCCGTTCTTTATGTCCGCGGAAAAAGCGGCAAAAATTATCGGAAGCCGCTTGGAACGTAATGTCGGATTAATTGCCTTTCCGTGGCAAATGCGACTGGCGACTTGGGCTGTTTCAATCCTGCCCAATTGGCTCAGCACCTATATTTATGCCAAGCTCCCCCATAAGGTTTAGTTTGTTTAACTGTTACCAAAAAAGGCGGTCGGATAAAACCGAACCGCCTTTTGGGTGAAGATTTTTCTTTACTATCTTCTGCACGATCCAAAAAAAGACGTGTAAAAGAAGCATAACAGGCTTAGAATAAAGTAGCCGAATGACATAAAGCCGAACGCCTGCAGCACTTTTTCCAGCCCCTGCGGAATTTCGCACACCAGAGTTTCAAACCCTGTGACAAACCAGCCAGCACACGCAAAACTCACACAGGCAATTAATGAATAAATTAAGTGCTTGGGAGTCTCGTTGTCCGTAATGGGCAGAGACATAAGCAGGAACACCAGCGCGCTGATTAGGAACTCGCCAAGTGCAACGAACGAAAAAGGATCCATCCCCTTTGTTCCGGTCAGAGCACAGATTCCTGTCACAATAGCAGTCAGAACACCGGCAATAGCTGTAAAGCTAAGCACAGATGACCACTTCTCCCCTTGAGCCTTGCCTGCGAACCAGAGGCACGCAAGTATGAGACAGGCAAACCCGACGATCCAAGCAACGCTCAGAGCATTGATGTTTGCTACGACAGCGGCTACAATAAAAACCACCTGCAGAACAACTGCAAAGAAGAATTTCTTCATAATTTATAATTTTAATTAATAATTCGTTATCATTATCAATATAGCATCGTTTTTTGGACAAATCAACAAAAATGATTTTTAAACAAAACGATCTTATATTTAATACCGGATCCTTAATAAAGAAGTAAAAAAAAGAGCGGCACAAAGACCACTCTTTTCTTTTTCTGCTAAAAAGCCTTATTATTTTCTAGCTTCTTCAATTTTTGACTGAATATAAGAAGCAGCCGGCTGCAGCATTTCACCATTCATAATCAATGTCGGAACACCGCTTACCTGAACTTTCTCAGCCAAATCGTTATTAGCGGCAAAAGCAGCATTAACTTTTTCAGAATTCATGTCTTTTTTCATCTGTTCAACATTGATGCCTGCTTTTTCAGCCAGTTCATCAACCAATTTTTCGCTCAGAGCTTTCTGAACAGTAAACAAAGCTGTGTGCAATTCGATGAATTTTCCCTGCTCATTGGCAGCCAAAACGGCGCGGGCAGCATATTCAGAATGCGGAGAAACGAAAGCCAAAGGTCTGAACAAAACTTTTACATCGCTGTTCTGGGCAACGATTTGGTTCAGTTCAGGAAACAATCTGTGGCAGTAACCGCAAGCATAGTCATAAAACTCAACCATAACGATCGGAGCATCGGCAGCGCCTTGAACCGGAGCATTATTTTCAACCAAAGCTGCTTCATTGTCTTTAACCAAAGCGCGGGCCTGAGCTTCAACTTCTTCTCTGGCCTTCTGTTCATAAGCCTGCAGAGCGGCAACAACATATTCCGGATGCTCTTTCAAAACAGCTTCAACATCAACAGGAGCGGCTTCTGCTGTTTTTTTGGCGCAGGGCAAATAATCTTTAACCAGCGCTGCAACGGCCACGAGCAGAGCAACTATTGAAATAACAAGTGATTTTTTCATTATATCTTTCCTTAAATTGTAAATGTAATATCATAAACCATCAATAATTTAACCAATAAACCGAAAGATTACAAGCGGAAAAAATATTTATTATAAAAATGCAATATTTTTTAACCTTTATATTCTATACATGAAACCGAATTAATGGAGATATTGATAAATGTTTAAAATAAAAATTTCACTTTTTCCCAAAACCAAGTCGCTTGAAAACAAAATTGACAGTTTTCACGACAAAATTATCGATTCCGCAATGGTCTTCCGCGGCGCAATGAAAATTTTTATCAATAACGGCAGCCATGAAGAACATCGCTCGGTTAACAAACAAATAAAAAAGATAGAACATCGCGCCGATGAGCTGCGCCGCGATATCGAAAACCAGCTTTACGCCCAAAACTTGCTGCCTAACTTGCAGGCTGATATTTTGCAATTAATTGAAAGCCTTGACAAAATCAACAACCAGTTTGATGAGGTATCATACAAATTCTATGTTGAACAGCCTGAGATTCCCGAAGAATTTCACAAAGATATCCTTGCGTTGTGCAAACAGGTTGCAGAATGTGCCGAAAACATGTCCATTGCCTCTCGCGCTTTCTTTAAAGATTTAAGCATCGTTCGCGACTATACCCATAAAGTATATTTGCTTGAAGAAGAAACAGACCACACCTACAACAAAATCAAAAAATCCATCTTCGGCTCCTCTCTCCCTCTTGCCAACAAGCTCCAACTGGATTCATTGGTTACCGAAATTGCGGAAATTGCCGATATTGCCGAAGACTGCGCTGACGAATTGTTAATTTTCACCATTAAACGGGATATCTGATGATTAGTTTTTTAACCTTTTTAAGCAGCGGGCTTTTTCTTGGCTGGTCACTCGGAGCTAATGACGGAGCCAACATTTTCGGCACGGCCGTCGGCACAAAAATGCTGCGGTTTAGAACAGCTGCAATTATTGCCTCATGTTTCATTATCCTCGGCGCCGTACTTGCCGGCGGCGGTGCGGCTGAAACCCTTAACGAGTTGGGCGACGTTAACGCCTTGCCCGGCGCTTTTATGGCGGAGCTGGCTGCAGCTTTGACCATTTATTTTATGGTTCGTGCCCGCATTCTGACTTCAACCTCTCAGGCTATTGTCGGCGCTATCATCGGGTGGAATATCTACAGCGGAAAAGAAACCGATTTTTCCCTGGTCTCCACCATTGCCGGAACTTGGATTATTTGCCCAATTCTTTCGGGGCTGTTTGCAATCGTCATTTATTATCTGACAAAATTATTCCTAAAAGTTCATCGCGTATCACTCTTGATGCAAGACACTTACACCCGCATCGGTTTGATTATTGCCGGAGCCTTCGGCGCCTATGCTTTGGGAGCCAATAATATTGCCAACGTCATGGGTGTTTTTGTCGGTTCCAACATGTTGCATTCGCTTCCCTTGCCTTACGGCTTAAGCTTGTCGCCGACGCAAGTTTTGTTTTTGCTCGGCGCAATTGCCGTTGCCGTCGGCATTTTTACCTATTCGCATAAAACCATGGCAACAGTCGGCCGTAATATCATGCAGATGAGTCCTATTGCCGCATGGATTGTTGTTATTGCTCAATCACTGGTATTGTTTGTGTTTGCATCACCTAACCTGCACAATTTTTTAATTGCACATAACCTTCCGGCTTTGCCTTTGGTTCCGGTTTCAAGCTCTCAGGCTGTCATCGGTGCCGTTATGGCCATCGGGCTGATAAAAGGAGGCTCATCAATTAACTGGCACCTTATCGGCAGAATTTTAGTCGGCTGGGTTGCAACCCCGATAATCAGTGCCATAATTTGCTATATCTCGCTGTTCTTTCTAGCCAATGTCTTTAACCTGACGGTTTATTATTAAAAACAGAGCAAACGGCAAAAACGCGGAGAATGCGACGGATAATAAGAAATGAGGAAAAAATTTTTTGAGTGTACACAAAAGTACATGATAAAAATTTTTATCCGATATTTCTGTATTAGGCGACCATTATACGCGTTTTTTTATTCTCGATGATAGGGATGCCCACTGATAATAGTCTGCATCCGATAGATTTGTTCAGACAAAACCGCCCGCATAAGCATATGAGGCAATGTCAGCTTACCAAAAGAAAGGAGTAAATCTGCCTTATTGCGTGTTGATTGCAGATGTCCGTCCGCCCCGCCGATTAAGAAGCAAAGCTCCGAGCATCCGTTCAACTGCCAATTTGCAACTTTAGCGGCCAGCTCCGTACTTTTCATATTTTCGCCGCGCTCATCCAAAACTATAACTTTGGCGCCGTGAGGAATGGCAGACTGTAAAAAACGAGCCTCTTCCTGCTGAGTTGAGTTGTCCGCTTCCTTGATAATCAATGTCCATGCAGAACGCTTGATATATTCTTCTATCAGCATCCGTTCCGGAGAATTTTTCTTGCATTTTCCGATGGCCGCAATTGTAACTTTCATATTTTTGCTCCTTTGGCCCAAAATATATCATGGATCAAAATGCCTGCCAACAAGATTTTTCTTGCAAATATAGACAAAATATGACATATTAAAGACCTCATTTAATTATTTTTTATATTATGAAATTACTCTCCAAACTCTTCGGCAGATTTTTTAAGAAAAAAGCTGACCGTCAAAGTTCACCGGTTTCCAATGCTTCCGCCAACGAAGAAAAACATCCGGGAATGGTTCGTACCTGTCTCCACCTGCCATACAGCATCACTCATCCGAGCGATATAATGGAAGGGCTGGGAATTGCTGTCGTCAACGACACAAAAACTTATATTGTCTATAACCTAAGCGAAGTCAGCTTGCTGGACATGTCTACTCTTGACGGAAATTTTATCGGCAGCTTCTATGCCTTAAAACGCAACGGAACGTATTACGGAAACATTGTCGGCCATCGGGAAATCATTGCCTGCGAAACGGACGCTTTTAGGTTTAAAGAAACAGATTTGCTCAAAATTCCTTTTGCCCAACAAGAACAGGTTCTTCACGCCTTGCTTTGCCGGTACCAAAAGAACAAAGGCAGCATCCGTCCGCTCTTATGGGGACGCTTCAACAACGGCATTCTGCAGGAAACATTATATATGTTTCCGAAAAATGCCAGTATGCACGAAGCTTTGGACTATTGCCAAAAAGAAGTAAACAAATCCTAAAGCGTTTACTGCCCGTAACAAAAAAGCAGCTCTTTATCTGAGCTGCTTTTTTTACAGTACCTGCAATAAAATTATTCTTCACGCAGGTTGGCAATTGCATTCCACATTTTTTCCAGATTATAAAAATCTCTTACTTCCGGACGAAAGATATGAACAATAACATCATAGGCATCAATCAAAACCCAATCGCCTTTATTTTCACCTTCACTGACGGACTTGTAACCGGCAGCCTTCAGATTTTCCTGAACGCGCTGTGCCAAAGAAATAACATGGCGGTCAGATGTCCCCGAAGCAACAACCATCTCATTTGCTATCGAGGTTTTCCCGCGCAGATCAATAACCACAACATCTTCAGCTTTACCATCATCCAGAGATGTTTCAACAATTTTTAAAATTTCATTTTCTTTAACCATTTTATATCCTCATTTTTATATCGGCGACCAAGTTTTCTTTACCGGTTCTTCAACAGGCGTTTCCTCTTCAATGCGCTGTTTACGGTCACGTTTAATATATTTATTGACATCCAACAAACATTCAAATACCCCTTTTTTGGCAATGGCAGAAATGGCATATACCTTTTTGCCGCAGGCTTTTTCAAGCTTTAAAACTTTCTTGCCGATTTCTTCATCACCTAAGGCATCGCACTTGTTCAGCGCTACAACTTCCGGCTTTTTAACCAATTCGGGATTATACAATTCCAATTCGCGGCGAATAGCTTTATAGCTCTGAACAATATCTTCAGAAGTTGCATCAATCAAATGCAAAAAGACTTCACAGCGCTCAATATGTTTCAAAAATCGGTCGCCGAGCCCTATGCCTTCATGTGCCCCTTCAATAAGCCCCGGAATATCAGCCAGAACCATTTCATAATTATCCACCCAAGCCACTCCGAGATTAGGATGCAGCGTCGTAAACGGATAATCGGCAATCTTCGGACGAGCCTTTGTGACTGCCGTCAGAAAAGTAGATTTTCCGGCATTAGGCATCCCAATAAGCCCCACATCGGCAATAATTTTAAGCTTCAGCCATACCCATTTTTCTTCTCCCGGCCACCCCGGTTCGGCATAGCGTGGCGCTTGATTGGTTGAACTCTTAAAATTAACGTTTCCCCGACCACCGTCACCGCCTTTAGCTGCCAAATAAATTTGTCCGGGTTCGACCATATCTGCCAATAAAGTCTCGCCGTCTTCCGCTAAAATTTCTGTTCCGACAGGAACTTTAATAACAATGTCCGGTGCTTTACAGCCGTTTTTTTCCGAGCCCATGCCGTTTTGTCCTTTTTTGGCTTTAAAATGCTGGGCATAACGAAAATCAATTAAAGTATTGAGATTATCCACGGCTTCAAAATAAACACTGCCGCCTTTACCACCATCTCCACCATTCGGGCCTCCGAATTCAATATACTTCTCACGCCGAAAAGACACGCATCCGGCGCCACCGTTCCCTGACTGAATAAAAATTTTTGCCTGATCCAGAAACTTCATCTCAATTTTTCTTTACTAAAATGTTTTGTTATAAATAATCCTTCTTTTCACAAAAGCAAAGGGGGCCTTAAGCCCCCTCCACCTAAATGACTTGCTTGATTATTCAGTTACAACTGAAACAAAAGTCTTGTCGCCGGATTTTCTGAAAGCGACTTTACCTTCAACCAACGCAAAGATGGTGTGATCTTTACCAAGACCTACATTTTCACCCGGATGATATTTGGTACCGCGCTGACGAATAATGATATTTCCGGCAATAACAGCCTGACCGCCTGATTTTTTCAAACCCAGACGACGGCCTTCGGTATCGCGTCCGTTATCGCTACTACCACCTGACTTCTTGTGTGCCATAATTTATCTCCTCTTCAATTCTCTGACCGTTAAGCGATTTCAGCGATCTTAACGATAGTGATATTCTGTCTGTGGCCGTTTTTGCGGCGATAATTCTGTCTTCTCTTCTTTTTGAAAACAATAACCTTATCAGCCTTAGCCTGTTTGATAATGGTTGCTTTGACAGATGCGCCGACTACCAGCGGAGTGCCGATAACGTCATCTTTTGCCAAAACTTCGCCGAAAACAACATTGCCGCCTTCTTCGCCGGCAATCTTTTCGATTTTGATAACGTCGCCGGTAGCTACTTTATATTGTTTTCCGCCTGTTCTAATTACTGCGTACATTTTTATTCACCTAATTTATTTTGATTATTTAAACACAAAACGTTGATTGCAATATACATAACTTTTTTTTGCTGTCAACAACATTTTCAATAAAAAATTAACTATTCCCCTATTTATTCAGAAAGCGATAGAGTTCGGGACGCATAAACTTTCCCTGCCAAATTCCGCGCCGGTGTTTTTTGGCATCTTGCTCAGCTTCGCGATAGCCTGCCCCTTCATCGCGATAAACGACCGCCCAACCGGAACGCACCATTTCTTTGTTTAAATCTTTTTCTCCCGAATAGCATACGCACAAACTGCGTTTATAGCGATCCGTTCCCGTTTCTTTACATTCGACATCGCCGGCTGCCACAAGCTGTTCCATATGCTGTTTGGCTTTAATGCCGCAAGAATAGCGTTTATGGCGCTTGTCATAGCAGGTTTGGCGATACTCCGGCGAGTCGATTCCCAAAAGGCGAATTCTGCGCCCGCCGATTTCCAGACTGTCGCCGTCCACGACTTTTACCTTCTCACCAGCATTTGCCGTAATAACATTTTCCGTTGCCGTTAAACGCTCTATGGCTATTATTAAAAGGGCAAACAACAGGCTTTTTATCACTTTAGACATCATATAAACTCCGAGCTGAAAGTATAATTGAACTCCGTTGATTATGCAAACGCTAAATTATTGCTTGATAAACAAAAAAAATACTTGGTTGTTTTACATTTTTATCTTATTATAGCCTCAGTTTATAGGTTTATTTGCTGAAGGATGTAAAATCGTGTCTAAATTTAAAGCCATTGCCTTGTTGGGGTTTGCCCTTTTTGCCACCGGCAACTGCAGTTTTTGGAACCGCAGTTTGCAGGACGTGTTGAACGACCCGCTTAATGAAAGCGCCCGCCCGCTCGGCCCCGAAATAAAACGCAATGTACAGATGGCTCCGCTGCAAATGCCCCGCAATATCGTTGTCTGCCGCGCAAAACAATGTGCGCCGCTCAAACTGTCAATGTCAAAAGAATATATATATAACAGTCTGGTTCAGATGTTGCAAAATAATAACAACCAACGGGCTTTGATATGCGCAGCCGATACCGGCAGCCGCAACTGTTATGCTAATTATATTTCCCTTCCGATAACCGTTGGAATTACGCCGGCTTATATGTATGTCGATTCTGTCAAAATCAGCGACGTCCATGTTACAAAAGGCGCTCGGGCAATGAGCCTTATGCTGAACTATAACGTTACTTACAATGGACAAACGCCGGAATGCGCTCCCGACAAGACATTGCTTTTTGTAAAAAATACCGATAACATTGTCATGGAAGACGAAGGCTATCAATGCAAAATGACAACTATCGGTACCACAACCGTAAAAACATTGTTCTTAGTTGACTATATTGATTTAGATTACGGCTTTATCGGCGGCTACTACTCTATCGGTTTGTCCGGTCCTGCATACGGCGGCGGCAGTGGATATATGCTGATGCGTTTGCCTCAAACGGCCTATCCGCTTAAAGCAAATTTCCCCGTTCAGGAAGCGCCGAAACCGACCGAAGCACAGATAAAGGCAGCCGGATATATGGCAGCGCCGTCAACGGGAGGAACGCAGGCAACAGCAAAGCCCAAAGACGGCGTTCAGATATTCCCGATTAAACGTAAATAGAAAACAACAGACAGCCCTCGGTTCGCCGAGGGTTATCTTTATATAGCCCAATAGTTTTGGCCACACCAAATCAATAGAATAATATCGTTTCTTTGGCCTTGCTCTTTCTTTGAAAAAGCAAGGTATGAAGCAGTAATACAAAAAATTCGATGATTTTCATACATACAGACACAACTTTTGATTTTGTTGCTATTTTTTCCTCAACAACAGGTTAAAAAAGGCTTGCAAAAAATACAACCGTTTACTAATATGCAGATGCATCCGTTATACGGTTGTGGTGCCTAACAAACATCATCCAATACTTGTACAGTCTCCTTCGGGGGAGTGCCGGTAATATATTGAACAACGGCGACCGTGTATTGGCAGTTTGTTAGCTCCCTCACCTTGAATTTATCAAGGTGAATTTTGTTTTAACAAAATTCAGGAGTTATCAAAATGCAAGAAACAAAAATTTATCGCAGAAATAAAGACGAGTTTATTTATAACTTTGCAGAGCAGGTTCGTAAGTTAAGAGAAAACTCCAACTTATCTATAGAGGAGTTGTCCTTGGGGAGCAATATTGCCATGACAACGCTTAAAAAGATGGAACTCGGCCATTTTAACGATTGGGAAAAAATTTTTCGTCTGGCTCGTTTTTACGATAAAAAAATACGTCTTGAATTTTATTAAATAAACGGCTCAAATTAAGTTATATTTATGCCCTGAAAAGCTTTATTGGTTATGTAATTTCTGTCGCAATATTTCATTACCACCGCAAAAGACGATATTTTAGTCAACTTGTTGCCCATATGGGGAAGAGGGCAAAATTTGCTGACATTTTATATTACATTCCGCTTTCACATAGTATAGAAAGCCCCCTCTCTATAAACCGGAGGAGGCAAATTAATGTTTAACCAAAATCAAAGGGATGGAACAATATCTAGAAAAATACGCATCTTCCCGAAAACTGGGAAATCTGTAAGAAATATAATCAAAAACCGCAGCAATGCCACGGCTCTTGATTTTTATTTGGCAATATAAGAAAAGTAGCGCGGCCGCTCATAAACGATCACTCGCAAAATACGTTCAAAACTGGTCGTTTTGCTGCCATAAATGATTTTTCCGTCCTGACAGGGAATTTCGCCATGACGTTCCTGATATTCCTTTAAATCGCGCAGGCTCATAAAAACGCCATTATCAAAAAATACATTCCAACCATACGTCGAATTAACCGTAACATGCAAAACGCGAATAGTTTTATCCGTATCCAAAAATTCAGGCATATTCTCCTGAGAAATCTCATAAGTTTTATCACTCAGTTTCCCGCTGTACCAATTCAAAATATCTTGCTGACGTTCAGCACTGTTTTCCTCAAAACCGGTTTCATCAACGGTTGACGGATTAAACTGACCGGAACGTCCGGACTGTACCTGAATGGCAGCCGGCTTAGAAACAGGTTTCGAAGCAGAATAATCTTCACGCTTAAATTCCTCCTCATGTGGTACAGGAGCAACCTCTGCCACCGAAGTTTCCGTTTTAGGCAAAACCTCACTTTTTGTCGCGGAAACAGGTTCTGGATGCACTTCAGGCTTTACTTCCGTTTTGGGCTTGGGTTGTGCCTGCGGCGGCATCGGAACACTTTTAGGCAATTTTCCGGCACGAGCTGCCTGAAACGAATTTAAAGCTGCATCAAAATCATCAATATCAAAACTGGCAAAATCCAACGGAGCCCCTGAATTGAGTTCGGCAACTTCATCCAAGGGACTATCATCGGATGTCTCATTGCCTGTTATATCAGAAGTGGCATTGACAAAACCGGCATTATGATTTTCAAAAGTTACATCATCAAGAAAATCATCCAATCCGGCATCTTTAACGTCATCTAAAGCAAAGCCGTCACCATTCTGCTCTCCGAGAACGTCATCAAGATTCATTTCAAATTCTGTATCATCTGCCATATTTGTTTCCTTACAAAAAAACTTGCCTAAATTGATTTTTATCAAAAAACCTTTTCTAATTCAACACCGAATGTTTACTAACGAAAAACATATCTTCGGACATGCGAATTATAAGGGAATACTGACGAGTACCCTCAAGCCTCCTATCGGTGAATCATGCAGTTCAATCAAACCACCATGAGAAGTTACAATATCTTTGGCAATCGACAACCCCAAACCGACACCGCCCGTTTCTTTGTTGCGCGAACCTTCCAGACGATAAAATGCTTTGAAAACATCTTCACGCTTATCCTCCGGAATCCCCGGGCCATCGTCATCAATAGTAATTTCAACTTTATTGCCGACACTTTCCAAATTAACGGCTATAGTTTTTCCGTAATTAAAAGCATTGCCGATAATATTGCTCAGGGCGCGTTTCAATGCCTGCTCACGCCCCTGGACAGCACTCACCTGATCGTTGGTCGAATAACGGATTAAAGCCTTGTTTGAAGTGCGAAACTTATTAATAATACTCAAAATAAGCTCGTTCAAATCAACAAAACCGGCTTGCTCGCCACCTTCTCCGCTGACAAAGGACAAATAGCCTTCGAGCATTTTTTCCATTTCGGCCACATCCTGTAAAAACTCCTCTTTATCCAAACCGTTTTTATCCTTGCTGTCTGGCAACAAAGCCAACTGCAAGCGCATTCTGGTCAACGGCGTCCGCAAATCATGGGAAACCCCCGCCAACATCTGGGTACGTTCACTGATTTGTCTCTGAATACGCTCTTTCATTTTAATAAAGGCAATACCGGCTTTTCGAACTTCGGAAGACCCATAAGGCTTAAAGTTTTTATCATCTATCCCTTTACCGAAATTTTCAGCAGCTTCCGCCAAATCGGCAATCGACCGGACCTGAATCCGCAAAAATCCGACAGCCACAACAAACAAAAGCAAAGAGGTACCAATCATCCAAGCCACAAATCCAAATATAGATGTCGAAAAAATGTTTTTTGAATTGGTTGTAAATTGGTATAAGCCTTTAGGCGTTTCAACAAAAACCATCAAATCGGCACCGTTCATATAAATACTGGTAATATCGTCCGGAAATTCACGCTTTAACGACTCTTCCAGAAATCCGGTAATCATCTTATTATTACGGCGAACCTTGCGAATAACATCATGTTTTTCATCATTATTATAATATTTAACGCCAAGATCATAATTTTTGGCTGCCAAAGATTGAATTTCAGCCAAATTTTCCGGAGCCTCTTCAGCCAACTGCATGGCAAAAGCCATATTCGACGTCAAATTTGACGATAACCGGCGTCCGACACGACCCCACGAACCGTCAAAAAAAGCAACGATGGAAACAATCTGAACCACAATCAACGGAATGAAAATTAAAAGCATGGTTCTGAAAAATAATGTTTTCGGCATATACTTAACACGTATATATTTCAGAAAATTGTCAACCTTGCTCGGAAAAGTTAAATGCATCGGTTCCTCCTTCTTATTCTGTCAGTAACATATATCCCTTGCCTCTGACCGTTTGCAGATAGCGCGGATTTTTAGAATCTTTTTCAATTTTTTTGCGCAACCTTGTAACCTGTACATCGATTGACCGCGGTCCCTGCCCTGCGCCAAGCAGCTCCGCCAAACGGTCACGACTGAAAATTTGTCCGGATTTTTGCCCAAGCAGCGACAACATGGCCTGCTCGACCGGCGTAATATGAATAACCTGTCCCTGCTTGCCGGTCAGTTCTTTTTTCTCCAAATCATACCAACATAACCCCAAATTAAGCCTGGTACAGGTTTGCTTAGCCTCTGCCGGCGTGCGTTTTAAAATATTTTTTATACGCAGCACCAATTCTTTCGGCTCAAAAGGTTTAGACAAATAATCGTCTGCGCCCGTTTCCAAACCGTTGATACGGTCTCCGCTTTCCCCCATTGCTGTCAGCAAAATAACCGGAACATTGTCTTCCCGCCGCAGCTTTGCCAAAAACTCCAACCCGCTTTCTCCGGGCATCATAATATCAACGATTAACAAATCAAACTTATACTCTTTCAGCATGTTACGGGCTTCCGGTGCCCCTTTAGCCGCAGAAACAAAAAAGCCGTTCTCTCTTAAAAATCTGGTTAAGAGAGAACGCAGCCTCGTATCGTCATCAACGACCAAAATATGATCTTTTTTAGCAATCATATGCCGATCCGTAATTATTTTGCTTCCATAACCGAAGCTGTTGTATCAGTCATATTTTTGGGTTTGCGCCCCGGCCTTTTTTTGGCAACAGGCGCTTTTTCGGCGTTTTGTTTGCGCGAAACACGTTTTTTACCGGCCGCAACGGTTGTTGCCGCACGTTTTCTGCCTCTTCCCGTTTTTTGCTTAACTTTTTCAGAAACGGCAGCCTTAACTTTGACAGCAATCTTCTTAACTTCCTGCTCAACAGCTTTAACCGGATTTTTTTTATTGTTCTCCACCGTATAAATATAATCAATGCATTTTTCAAAATATTGATATCCGGTAATAAAGGTCAAAATGCCGGCAATCCACAGCAGCCACTCGCCCAAAACGCCGACGGTATCGCCAATCAAATACAGGCGCTGCAACAAAATCATCGAAATTGCCACCATCTGAAAACCCGTTTTCCATTTTGCCAAGCGGGTAACCGGCATTCCGACGCGGAATTCAGCCAAAAACTCACGCAAACCGGAAACCAAAACCTCACGGCACATAATGATAATTACCGGAATATAGGTAATCGGATCAACCAATCTGTTGGCCACGATAATCAACAAAGCCGAAACGACCAGCAGCTTGTCGGCAATCGGATCCAACAAACGGCCGAGTACGGAATTTTGATTGCGGGAACGAGCAAAATAGCCGTCCAAATAATCGGTAATTGAGGCCATGACAAACAAAGCGCCTGCCAAGATGGACCACAAGGCAGAGTGAATGTAAATAGCCAGAAAGATAACCGGAATGACAACGATTCTCGAAATTGTCAAAATATTGGGAAGATTATACATGACGCGCACCTATTTGTTAAATTAAATCATTAGCGCCATCATATTGCATAATTTTCATTTATGGAAGTAATTAAATATCTTTTCCGCCGTTTTTTTGCTGATTCCCGCGACTTTTTGCAGTTCTGTCAACGAGGCTTGACGCACGGCTTCAACCGACCCGAAAAGATTAAGCAGCTTTTTCTTGCGATCACGCCCGATTCCCTCAATCTCATCCAGCTCCGAAGCAAACATCGACTTGCCGCGTTTTTTGCGGTGTGTTCCGATGGCAAAACGATGAGCCTCGTCTCGAATATTCTGCATATAAAAAGCCAACGGTGACGCAAAAGGCAGGGCAAAGCTTTCGCGCCCGATTTGATGATAAAATTCTTTACCGGCATTACGTTCCGGACCTTTTGAAATCGCAATTATTGCGATGCCGGACAAATCATAATCCTTCAGACTTTCATGAACGGCATGAAGCTGCCCCAAACCTCCGTCCAAAAGAATGACATCCGGCTTGTTAGACGGCGCCATACGATTAAAACGGCGGCTCAAAACCTCTTTCATCATCGCAAAGTCGTCATTGGTAATTTCTTCATTCTTAATATTAAAAGTCCGATAAGATTTCTTGTCAAAACCGTCCGGCGTTGCCACGATCATTGCACCGACGGCATAACTTCCCTGAGTATGCGAGTTATCATAGACCTCAATTCTCTTCGGCAAATCAGACAGATTAAACACCTGCTGCATTTCTTTCAGATTGTTCAAAACCGACGTTTCCAAGGCAATTTTTCGTTCTAAAGCCTCTTTTGCGTTGTTTGCCGTATTGGCGGCAATTTTAGCTTTAACGCCGCGCTGATAAAAATTGATCCTGACGCCGAGCGCTTCTTCCAAAAACTCGCAATTTTGCGGTTCTTCCGAAACAATAATCTCGTCCGGCAGCTGATGCGATGCATAAAAACTGCTCAAAAATGCCTCCAAAATTTCCGATGTTTCGGCTTCTTCCGCTTGTCTGGGAAAGAAAGCCATATTACCGCAATTTTGCCCTGCACGGATAAAAAACATCTGAATACAGCAGCGATTATGCGCCATATAAATTGCTGCCACATCAGCTGAACGAATATCGCCGTATTCAACTGATTTACCTTGCTGAACATTAGTCAAAGCTCTGATGCGGTCACGAAAAACGATTGCTGTTTCAAAATCACAGGCATCGCTGGCAGCTTGCATTTTTTTAGACATTTCCTCTTGAATGCCGGTATTTTTTCCCTCCAGAAAATCGACGGCCTCACGGACAAGTTCCCGATAATCCTCTCGTGATATCTTGCCGACGCACGGTGCCGAACACCGTTTTATCTGGTACATCAGACACGGACGGTCTCGATTTTTAAACGTACTGTCGTTACACGAACGCAACAAAAAAGCTTTTTGCAACAAATCAAGCACATTATTTACGGCTGTCACATTGGCAAAAGGCCCGAAATATTTATATCCTTTTTTCTTAGCTCCGCGATATTTTTTCAATACAGGAAACGCATCATTCATATCCAGACTGAGATACGGAAAAGTTTTGTCGTCCTTCAAAAGAATATTATATTTCGGCTCCAGTTTTTTTATCAGCTCGTTTTCCAACAACAGCGCTTTGGCTTCGTTTTCAACGACAATAAATTCCATTCTGCGAATTTGCGCTACCATCCGCTGCAAACGCACCGGCAGTTTATTAATATGCGAATAAGCCACAATTCGTTTTTTGATATTTTTAGCTTTGCCGACATACAAAACTTTCTCATTTGCATCCAACATGCGATAAACGCCGGGTTTTTCCGGAGCAATTTTTATGTTGCGTTCCAGAATCTCAAGCCCGAACCTAATGTCAAATGCCTGCGCCATATTCCCCTTAGAAAAGCAGCGTTTCAAAAAAGACGGAAGACAAAACCGTTGTCAAAATAACTGTTCCGCTGTTACCCAAAAAACGCTTAAACGTTTCTCCCCAATCAATTGTACTGCTGTACCCCTTAAAAACCTGATTAAAAGCAAAGGTATAAACAAAAGCAACAGCCATCGCCACCAAATAAAAATCATAATAGGCAAAAATATCAAACAGTTGCTCAAGTCCGAAGCGATATGACAGAAACATGCCGCTGCCGATTCCGAGCAACACCATCGGATGCAGAATCAATCCGCTTGTAAACAAACTGATAACCCCCCTTAACATGATTCCTCCACAAATTTTTTAACTTCACCGACCAGCAAGTCCGAAGCTTGACGTACTAAAGTTTCATCACTGCCGGACACCCAAACCCTGATTTTCGGTTCTGTTCCCGACGGATGCAAAACAACCCTTCCGGTACCGCGCAACAACTTTTCTGCTTCTGCAACCGCCTGTTTTATTTTTTCGGAAGATGCAACTGTTGCAACCATCGCCCTGTCTGCTGCCGACACACTGACAAAAATGCAGGCATCAGCTTTAAAAACGGGAAACACTTCATTCATTTTCTTTTTGCTGTCGGCCAAGGCAAGACAAACCAGCAGCGCATTAACCATACCGTCTCCACTTTTGCAATAATCCAAAGCCACGATATGTCCTGACTCTTCGCCACCCAGACTGCAACCGACTTCTTTCATTTTGGTAATAATCGCGCGTTCGCCGACTTTTGTACTGTAATACTCAAAACCCAAGCGCCGAAGATAATGTTCGAGCGCCGTATTGGCAATAACAGTCGAAACAACAGCATTGCCATGATACTTTCCTTTACGTTTCAAATATCCGGCCAAAAAGGCAATCAACTGCTCTGCGACAACTTTGCGCCCTTCGTTGTCACAAACCAACAGGCGGTCGCCGTCACCGTCAACAGCAATACCTATATCGGCATGAGCACCGACAACTGTTTCAAACAACTTTTCGGGGTGCTGAGAACCACACTCACAATTAATATTATATCCGTCAGGCTCATTGCCCAGTGTGATTACTCCTGCCCCCAAATCTTTAAATACTTGCGGCATAATTCCTGCAAAACAGCCGTTTGCACAATCCAGAACAATTCTCATACCAGCCAACGGGCGCGGCGTATCAATAAAACTTTTAGCCTTTTCCAAATACAAAACCAGCGCCTCATTATGGGTACTGATACGCCCCAACTTTTCATGGCTCAGCTCAAAATTGCCGTCTGCGACCATTTGCTCCAAACGGGTAGTCGTTTCGTCGTCAAACTTGTCTCCGGCTGCATTAATCAGTTTAATTCCGTTGTCATAATACGGATTATGCGACGCCGTAATCATCACCGACATATCAACGTCCAAATCTGCCGTTACCGCAGTCAGCGCCGGTGTCGGCAAAACCCCCAAATCAATTACATCCACACCTGCTGCCAAAAAGCCTGCCGTCAGAGCGGACTGAAGCATTTCGCCGGACACTCTTGTGTCCCGAGCGACTGCTGCCGTATGATATACTTTACAAATTTCCACCCCGCAGGCCATACCCAATTTTGTAGCAAAATCCGCCGTCATCGGATATTGGTTGGCCATACCGCGAACGCCATCAGTTCCAAATAGTTTACCAGACATAAAAACTCTCCTTTATTTTATGTTCTTAATATATAAATATTTCTGACAAATATCAATCACCGTTTTAAAACGGCATTTAAACACATAACAGTACCCGCCAAACTAAAAAAACTCCGCAAAATTACGGAGTTTTTTTAGTTTTAAACTTCAGGAACGGAACTTTTGGTTTTCCTCTCCTCGGGCACCGGAGCTTCAGTGGTTTTAGAAATTTCCTCACCGCGCATCAGCGCCTGAATTTCTTCACCGCTCAGCGTTTCATACTCTAACAAAGCCTGCGCCAGCCGTTCCCATTCATCCTTTTTATCGTTCAGGATTTTAAGGGCAGCCTCATGCCCTTCGCAAACCAAACGTTTAATTTCGGCATCGACAATTCTTGCTGTTTCTTCGCTCATATTTTTGCTCTGGGTCACAGATTTCCCTAAAAAGACTTCTTCCGAATTGTCAACATACAAAACTGGTCCGAGCTTGTCGCTCATTCCCCATTCCGTAACCATTGCCCGCGCCAGCTTAGTTGCGGCAGCAATATCGGAAGACGCGCCGCTGGTTACCTTATCATAACCGAATTTAATTTCTTCAGCAGCTCTGCCGCCCATGGTTATAATCAGGCGTGAAAGCATTTTTGCGCGAGAATAAGAATATTGGTCTTTTTCCGGCAATTGCTGAACCATACCCAAAGCCCTTCCCCGCGGAATAATCGTCGCTTTGTGGATAGGATCCGTTTCCGGCACATGCAACGAACAAACGGCATGTCCGGCCTCATGATACGCCGTAAGCAGTTTTTCTTGCTCATCCATCGCCATCGATTTGCGTTCATTGCCCATCATTACTTTGTCTTTGGCATCGTCAAAATCTTTTGACGTTACCTTGCGCTTGTTTTTCCGCGCTGCCAATAAAGCCGCCTCATTAACCAAATTTGCCAAATCCGCTCCCGAAAACCCCGGAGTGCCGCGGGCTATAACCGCTAAATTGACATCCTTGGCCAAAGGAACCTTTTTGACATGGACTTTCAAAATTTCCTCGCGCCCCTTTAAATCCGGATTCGTTACAACGACCTGACGGTCAAAACGCCCCGGACGCAAAAGAGCCGGATCCAACACGTCGGGACGGTTGGTTGCCGCAATCAAAATAACGTTTTCGTTCTCGTCAAAACCATCCATCTCAACCAACAACTGGTTCAATGTCTGCTCACGTTCATCATTACCTCCGCCCAAACCGGCACCGCGATGGCGGCCGACGGCATCAATTTCGTCAATAAACAACAGACACGGAGAATTTTTCTTAGCCTGTGCAAACATGTCACGCACACGGGAAGCACCGACACCGACAAACATCTCTACAAAATCCGAACCGGAAATAGAAAAGAACGGCACATCCGCCTCGCCGGCAACGGCCTTTGCCAACAAAGTCTTACCTGTTCCTGGAGGCCCCACCAGCAAAACACCCTTCGGAATCTTACCTCCCAGCCGTTGAAATTTAGCCGGATCCTTCAGAAAGTCAATGACTTCTTCCAATTCCTGCTTAGATTCGTCACATCCGGCCACATCTGCAAACGTAACTTTCTTCAGATTTTCAATCAAACGGGCACGAGACTTTCCGAAACTCATAGCCTTGCTGTTACCGGCATTTGCCTGACGCATAAAGAACACCCAAACGCCGATCAGCAAAATCATCGGAAACCACGAAACAAACACGCCCCAAAAAGTATCCGCCGTATTGTCTTCCGGCCGCGCCTCAACTCTGACACCGGCTTTGCGCAATGTTTCAAACATTGTCGGATCGTTCGGAGCATATGTATAAAATCTGGTACCGCCGGCAAGCACGCCACGGATATCCGAACCGGAAATCGCCACAGATTCCACATTTTTAGCTTCTACCTGATTCATAAAATCAGAGAACGCCAAAGTCTGCGCACTGCCGCCGATGCCCTGTTTAGCATCCAAACCTGCCATATTGCTGAGCACTGCCATAATCACGATTGCCGCCAGCCAAAACAATATGCTCTTTCCTGCTCTCATAATCTGTTCCTTATTTATTTTAGTTCAACTTTTGATAATATAGTTTTTTTATTTTTCAAACTCAACCGCTTTACTGTTTTTTTCAAATAAAATCAAACGCAGTTTATACGGGAACTCCGCCTTAAGTTCCGGAAAATGCCGTGCGGCATAATCTTCCCACTGTTGGCGCTCCAAAATCCGCTCTGTTTTATGTTCGGGAATAATCCATATTTTGCCGCGCCACCGAAAAATCTCGCAATATCCCAAAGTACATCCTGAAAAGTTGTTTTCTGCCAAACTCTGCCGTAAACGGCAAAGAGCCGCGTATTCAGGCGTATATTCACAACCTCCTACAGCTTTTATCAATCGCGCCAAAACCCGAAATTTAAGCTCATCATGCAAGGCGGCAAAAGCCGACGGGCTGAAACTCCATCCCTGTTGGTACCAATTGTGGCAATTGCGGGAAATAAAACGTTCAACCTCTGCCGCAAAATAATTCTTGGCACCGGACAAAGCCGCCGCCGCAGCCCCTATTTTAGCCGTCGTCAAACCTAACTTTTTTTCCAGTAACGGCAAAAGTTTTCGCACCCGAACCCGCAGAAAATCATCACATCCGTTAGAAGCGTCTTCTTTCCAGCAAATTGACTTTGACGACAAAAACGACTTCAACTCATCCGGATCAAAATCAAGCAACGGCCGCAGTAAAATAATACCGTCCCGTTCTGTAACCGGCTCTATGGATGCCAGCCCGTCAACGCCGCTCCCTCTTTGCAGGCGAATTAAAAAAGTTTCTGCCTGATCGCGCAGATGATGGGCAGTAAGCAACACACCGGCATCATTCCGGCGACACCATCCGGTCAGCAAATCATATCGCGCTTTACGCGCTTTGGTTTCAATACCGGCGCTCAAAGGCTCATGTTCCCAATCAAGAATCTGAACGGAAATGCTATGGCGGTTCATCAAATCAGCCACGTAACGGACTTCTTTACAGGCCTCGGGGCGCAAATGATGATTGACGGTCAAAACGGAAAGTTCGCCGCCGTTTTCATCAATAAAGCCTTTAAGCAAAAAAGCCAAAGCCAAAGAATCTGCCCCGCCGGACACCGCTGCAGCCATCCGGTTCACGTTAAGCTGATAATCGGAAACTAGGCCTTTTAACTTGAGGTTAAAACGATGCTGTAAGCTCTGCATTTATTTACAGCCCAGCTTTTTAACCTCTGCCGCGGCCTTGTCCTTCAAACTCTTTGCCGCTTTTGGAAATTCTTTCGGGAGGCTGGTAAAGGCTGCGCAAGCTTCTTTCTTCTTTTCCAAACCTTGCATAGACATACCCAATTTCAGCAGGCTATCCGCAGCTTTTGCGCCTTTGCCGTATTGCTGATAACCTTTGGCAAAAGCAATTGCAGCTTTGTCATATTCTTTGCGGGCATAAAAGCTCTCGCCCAGCCAATATTGCGCATTGCCGGCAAGTTTGTCATTCGGGAACTTGCTTAAAATCTTATTAAAAGACTTCTCTGCCTTCTCATATTCGTTTGCTTTCAAAGCTTCTAACCCCGATTGATAAATTTCCGGCGCCGTTGAGCCTTTAACCGGTTGCAGGTCATCGCCTTTGCTAATGGCATCTCCGACAATTGATTTCGGGGCATTAGTTGCGACCGGAGCCGAAAACTTCGGGCTGTTATCCGCAACATTGCCGCCATCCGAAACGTTGATTTTTTTACCTTCCAACAAATTCATACGGACATCAATATCTTTATTAATCATATTGATTTTTTCATCCAGCTGCTTAATTTTATAGTCCAGCTCATCAAGCCGGCCGGTCATTCCGCGAACCTGTTCGTCAAAGCGCCCCAACTGAACGCCGAAATCGCCCTCGTCGCCGGCATTATAAATCCGCCGTTGTAAAATTTTTAAATCTTCGCGCAAATCTTCAATTTCCTGATGGATAACCGTTGCATCCTGAGCATAAACCGGTGTTGAGGCTAATAATACCGCCGCAAAAGTCAAAAACCAATATTTTTTCATGTCCAATCCTTATTTTTTTCTTTTAAGATATGGCAAAAATCTAAATATCTCAAGACAAAAAAAGAGGTATCCAAAAGATACCTCCTTTTAGCAAAAACTGCGCTGCCGAATTAGTTAGCAGATTTAACAACAGTTACAGCACGACGGTTCTGAGCCCAAGCAGCTTCGTTGTTACCCAAAACTGCCGGTCTTTCTTTACCGTAAGAAATAGTAGAGATTCTGTTGGCAGCGATACCGTTGCTTACGAGATAAGCTTTAACGGCATTGGCACGACGTTCACCCAAAGCAATGTTGTATTCTCTGGTACCGCGTTCATCGCAGTAGCCCTGAACAACAACGTCAACATTGTCATGTTTTTTCAGCCATTTAACCTGAGTATCCAAAGCTTCTTCAGCATTGTCGCTCAAAACAGAGCTGTCAAAAGCAAAGAAGACTCTGTCTTCGGCATTAGCCATAAAGTTACGAGCTTCACGAGAATCACACTCGCTGCCGCCGAACAATTCACTGGTTGTCGAGCAGGCTGACAACAAAGCAACTACACAAAACAAACCTAAAAGTTTTTTCATTTTATTTCTCCATATATGGTTTTTCATTTTCGTCAATACACACTTGCTAACTTAAGCAATAAAAATTTATTTTTCAATAACAAAATCAAAAAAAAACGAAAAAAATAAAACTTTTTTACATATTTTCCAATCGCCTGAAACAGCCATATATCCATATCAAAAAAAGCACCTGTCCAAATGTCGTCTTTTGGTATCTTTTCAAAAAAAATCTCCCCCTAAATATCTTTCGTTTTCCAAAAAGCAAAAGCACCGCAAAGCGGTGCTTTTAAAAACTTGTTTGTTTATAAAACAAGCAACGAAAGAGCGTGCGTGTAATTATTGACAGGCAATTCCTTCAGCAACAGGCGCAATTTTGCCTCATTGCCGTGCAACAACTGCGGATAATCTTTCAGCAACGCCGCTAACTCATCGGGTGATCCGTCAAGCTGCATCAATGCGACAAGCGTTGATGGAAAAAACGTTCTGAACGACTTTTCTAACAGTTCACGTTGCTTCAAGGCATTGGCTTCAATCCCCTTACGCGTTGCTATCCAGCTCTTAATAGAACCTTCAAGATCATAAACGGCCGCTGACCAAAAATCAGCTAACAACGGCTCATAGACAAAAGTGCTTGCATACAGAGCCCTGAATGTTTTTAAATCCATAAATAGTTTATTTAATAATGAAAAAATCCTTATAAAAATAGCATATTTCTCAATTTTGTCAAATATTTTGCCAAAAGCCCGCCCAAGCTTATTCCGTTGACAAGCTTAATATCTTTGATCACTGTCATTTTTGCCTACGGGAGACCGCAGGCGAAGTATCGAAACTCCGAACAGAAAAATGCCACTGAACAGAGGGAGCTGTGGGATATAAGGCTATGCACGAATACCACGGACTGGTTTCTGTAACAGTTTCGAACTCCCTCACCTTGAACTCTCAAGGTGAGTTTTGTTTTATTACAAACACAACTCAGGAGTTTAAACAAATGCAAACATCTAAAAAAATGGGGCACAAATTTAAAAGGTTGTTAGGCTTGGCACTTGGCAAATATCGACGCAACCGTCATATAGAATAAGGGTTCCATCACAGAAAACCCAAATTCCATACCACCAAATTGTTTTAACAGAATTAGGTAAAAATAAAGGATGGGACTGCTATAAATGCCCGCTTGAATATTTTGATAAAGATGTACAAATTATTTTGCCTTTCAAGCAAAATATTTCTATTCCAATTCCCCCGTAAAGTTAGAACTATAAAAGAAAAAAATTTCCCTCAAAAAGTAGAAAACAGTTTGGATATAGTGAAAATAAAAAAACAGAAATTTTAGTAACCGCTACACAAAAAAACACTTTAAACGGTATTTTTTGTCTGCAAACTCTTGAAACATCTGATTGAGTAAGATTTGCGACAGCAATCACAGTGAAATTAGATGCCTAAGAAAAGAAGTACATGAATTTCCGGTTTTTACGATTTTCGCTCTAAACGAGCTTATTATATACCTTTTCATAAAATCCGATATGGAGCTTATAATAAAAAAGACCCTTTTAGCGACAGGAGCGTACATAAACGTACGTAACTTAGCTAAAAGGGCCTTTTCTGTATTAGAAGTCCATAGAGCGGACTTTAACTAACAGGCTTTTTTGCAGCAGCAGCTATGTCCTGCTTCTTCCTTCTTGTCGTTCTTGTGACGAACGGCAGCCTGAGCAGCAGCCAGACGGGCTACCGGCACACGGTACGGAGAGCATGAAACATAGTTCATACCGCAAGTCTGGAAGAAGTCGATAGATGCAGGATCACCACCGTGTTCGCCGCATACACCCAACCAGATGCTCGGATTTGAGCAACGGGCTTTTTCACAAGCCAGTTTAACCAAGCAACCAACACCTTCAACATCAATAGATGCGAACGGATCAGCCACATAAACGCCACGGGCGCGATATTCGTCAAGAATGGCGCCTGTATCATCACGGCTCATACCCAAAGTTGTTTGAGTCAAGTCGTTGGTACCGAAACCGAAGAATTCGGCAGACTGAGCCAATTCGTCAGCTTTCAGGGCTGCACGCGGCAATTCAATCATTGAACCAACTTCATACTTAACTTTTTTGCCTTTTTCGGCGAATACTTTTTCGGCAGTTGTATCGATAATATTCTTAACAATGTCGAGTTCTTTCTTCGAACCTGTCAGCGGAACTTCAATTTCCGGAACGACTTTAATGCCGGCATCAGCGCATTCAATAGCAGCTTCGATGATAGCACGAGTCTGCATTTCGCAGATTTCCGGATAAGTAATCGGCAGACGGCAACCACGGTGACCAAGCATCGGGTTAGCTTCATGCAAAGAGTCGGCACGATTCTTAACCTGCTGCAGGGTCATGCCCATTTTGTCAGCCAGTTCCTGCATTTCGGCATCAGTATGCGGCAAAAATTCGTGAAGCGGAGGATCCAACAGACGAATAACAACCGGCATACCTTCCATGATTTTGAACAGGTCTTTGAAGTCCTGTTTCTGATAAGGCAGCAAGCGAGCCAAAGCAGCACGGCGTCCTTCTTCGTTGTCAGACAAAATCATAGCGCGCATATCAGGAATACGTTCAGCGTCAAAGAACATGTGTTCCGTACGAGCCAAACCAATACCCTGAGCACCGAAATCACGGGCAGTCTGAGCATCTTTCGGAGTTTCGGCATTGGCGCGAACTTCCATGGTGCGAATTTCATCAACCCAGCCCATCAATTTACCAAAATTACCGGTGTTGGTATCAGCTTTAACAGTCGGAACCTGACCTTCAATAATCTGGCCTTTACCACCATCCAGAGATACCCAGTCGCCTTCTTTGATTACAACGCCGGATTTGGTAGTCATGGTTTTGTCTTTGTAGCTGATAACAATATCATGAGAACCTGAAACGCAAGGAGTACCCATACCGCGGGCAACAACGGCAGCGTGAGAAGTCATACCGCCACGGGCTGTAATAACACCCTGAGAAGCATGCATGCCGCCAATGTCTTCCGGAGAAGTTTCGTTACGGATAAGGATAACTTTTTCACCTTTGGCAGCCCAAGCTTCAGCGTCTTCAGCATTAAATACGGCACGACCGACAGCAGCCCCCGGAGATGCAGGCAAACCAGTAGCGATAACATTTTTCTTAGCTTTCGGGTCAAGCATCGGGTGCAACAACTGGTCAAGCTGATCAGCACCGACGCGCATAATGGCTTCTTCTTTGTTCAACAGACCTTCTTCAACCATTTCAACAGCCATGCGAACGGCAGCCTGAGCGGTACGTTTACCGTTACGGCACTGCAACATCCACAATTTACCGTGTTCAATGGTAAATTCCATATCCTGCATGTCTTTGTAGTGAGCTTCCAAATTGTTGCGAACATCAACCAATTCCTGATACAGGTGCGGCCATTTTTCTTCCAAAGAAGTACCGTCGCCTTTAGAGGCCATCGGTTGCGGTGTACGAATACCGGCCACAACGTCTTCACCCTGAGCATTTACCAGATATTCGCCATAGTAAACGTTTTCGCCGGTAGCCGGGTCGCGAGAGAAACAAACGCCGGTAGCGCAGTCGTCGCCGGCATTACCGAAGACCATGGTCTGAACGTTAACGGCTGTACCCCAGTCACCCGGAATATTGTTCAATTTACGGTAAGTAATAGCACGGTCAACCATCCAAGAACCGAATACGGCACCGATACCTGCCCACAACTGGTCCCAAGGATCCTGCGGAACAACTTTGCCCAATTTGTTACCGATTTCTTTATATTCTTTAACCAGTTCCTTCAAATCTTCGGCAGTCAAATCTGTATCAGATTTATAACCTTTGGATTTTTTCATATTTTCCAAAGCTTCTTCGTACAAATCCAAGTCAGCGCCTAAAACCACGTCAGAGAACATCTGGAGGAAACGACGATATGAGTCATAAGCAAAACGCTCTGAACCGGAGGCTTTAGCCAAAGCTTTAACTGTTTCGTCATTCAAACCGAGGTTCAAAACGGTATCCATCATACCCGGCATTGAAACTCTTGCACCTGAACGGACAGAGAAAAGCAGAGGATTGTTTGCATCGGCAAACTTTTTGCCCATAATCTTTTCAACATCAGCAACAGCGGCTCTTACCTGATCTTTCAAATCATCAGGATAAGAATGATTGTTGTTGTAATAATATGTACAAACTTCTGTTGTAACGGTAAATCCCGGAGGTACCGGCAAACCGACCTTGTTCATTTCTGCAAGGTTAGCGCCCTTACCGCCGAGGAGATTACGCATGGAGGCATCGCCTTCTGCTTTGCCGTTTCCAAATGTATATACCCATTTACTCATGGTTTATCTTTGCTCCTATAGCATAAGGTTGAAACAAAAATCATATCTGATACGATTTTATACTTAATTCGGGCACAATTTATAACACTTGCGCTGATTCTTCAAGTAAAAAAATAATTGCGTCAACAGGCATTCCGCCCTTTGATGATTCGTTTGACTTTTGGAAGCGCTGTGTTAAATTTCGGATAAGGAGAAACAATAATGAAAATAACCTATCAAGGAGTTGCCGGAGCTTATTCGCACATTGCCGCGCAAAACCTTTTTCCCGATGCCGAATATATTGCTTGCGAAACTTTTGAACAGGCAATGGACACGGTACAAAACGGTTTGGCCGATTTTGCCGTCATTCCAGTCGAAAATTCCAATGCCGGCCGTGTTGCCGACGTCCATTTTCTATTGCCGGAAACGGGACTTTCCATTATTGGAGAACATTTTCTGCGCGTTGAACACCAACTATTGGGGCTGTCGGGAGCACAGCTTGCCGACATCGCTTCCGTTTCGTCACACCCACAGGCCTTGAGCCAATGCTCCGAATTTATAAAACAACATAATATTATCCCGATTGCCCGCATAGATACAGCTAAATCATGTCAGGACATCATCGGCTGGCAAGACAAATCAAAAGCCGCCATTGCTTCAAAACTTGCGGCTGAAATTTACGGGCTGAAAATTCTTTCTCCCAACATTGAAAACAGCTCGGACAACACGACACGTTTTCTGATTATGGCACCAAACGCCGAAACGCCGGAAGACGACGGCTCTTTGTTTATTACCTCATGCCTGTTTCGCGTAAAATCGATTCCTGCTGCATTGTACAAAGCTCTCGGCGGATTCGCCACCAATGGTATCAATATTGACAAGCTTGAAAGCTATCTGGTTAACGGACAATTTGTTTCCGCCCGTTTTTACATTGAATTTGAATCACACCCGGCCAGAGAGGCCTTTCAAAACGCTTTTGCCGAACTGCGCTTTTTTGCCGAAGACATTCATATGCTCGGCACCTATAAAGCCGCCCGTCCTCGCCATGAAGGAGAAGAAAATGTCTGAACAATTTATTATCTACGATACCGAATACGCCTCTTGGAAAGGTTTTATCGATCTGCCCTTGGACGATGAACGCCGCAAAAAAGCCGAAATTGTTCAAATAGCAGCGTTAAAAATCAACTTGGATGACTTAAGCGTTGCCGAAGAATTTAACTGTTATATCAAACCGTATTTTGAACCGAAACTTACACAATATTTTACCGACCTTACCGGCATTACCGACGAATTACTGGCAGCCGAAGGAACAGACTTTCTGGCCGCCTATGGACGATTCTTACACTTTGCGGGCAACCTCCCCTGTTACGCCCACGCTTGGGGACAAAAGGCTGCTGACGAAATTGTTATTCGCAACAATCTGGATCTTTGGAATTTTCCCTACGCGAAGGAACCTGATTACCGCAACATAGCCCCGTGGTTCGAACAGCAATACAAAAGTCTCGGGCTCCCGATTACAACACAATCGTCAGGACAAATCGGTAAACTGCTCGGATTGGATAAAGAAATAGCCCATCTGAAATTAGATGAGCATAATGCTTTGTATGATGTTTATTCAATTTTGCTCGGACTGCGCAAATTGAATTTTTCAACTTTATTTTAAGCCTGCAATTGCTTGAATTGAAGCATCGGCCATTGCCGACTTGGCCTCGTTCGTCAAATTTTCCCTGATTGCCTGATGCAAAATATCTACCGCCTTTCCTGCAACGAGGTGTGCCGATTCGGCAATCATTTTATCCTTATACGCCTGAATAATCTCATCCGTATATTTTTCTTGCGCTTTAAGCTCGTTTTCAAGCCTTTTTACTTCCCTTCCGCGAAAAGCTGCAGCCTCTTTTCGGGCTTTCTGTACAATATCCTCGGAACGGACCTTTATATCATCCATCCGCTGTTCGTAATCCGCCAAAAGCCTACGCGATTCGTCTCGCAGAGCGGCTGCTTCATCCAATTGGGAAACCACCCCGTCAATCCGCTTTTGCAACATTCCCTGCAAAACCTTCTTAATCGGATAAAACAACGCAATAACGACAACCATAAAGGCCATGCCGACCCAAAACTCTGCCGACTGGTAAAATACTTCATGATGCCCTCCGGCAATTTCGGCCGTTGTTGTCTGAATAATATTCTCAACATCGCTGACAGCGCCAATAACCGCTTCCTGCGTTGCATCAATTAATTCTTTTCCGGCACTGCCGGTAGCCGTTTCAACCATTGCCGCCATCCTTATTCCGTACAGCCTCAATCTCTGCCCTGCCGATACCGGGCAACTGCATTTTCTCGGCAATCTTCAGAGCCAATTCTCCGGCAATATTATCCACCTGAGCCCTGACTTCCTCTGCTTTGCGGTTCAGCTCTTCTTCATTGGATTTCATCCGCTCTTTAAGACGCTCAGACATTTCCTGACGTAAACGAGCGGACTGTTCCTCAAGCTCGCCGCGAGCCTTGTCCCACGCCAAGGCAGCTGCCTGATCAGCTTTTTCAATCGCTGCATTATAACGCGCCGCAAGCTCTTCGGCCGACTGCTTAAAACTGCCGGCCGCCGCAAGATAGTCATTAATTTTATGCTGCCGCCGCTCTTTAATATCACTGATTTTCGGCACAATAAAACGGCTGACGATCAGCCACATCAGCGAAAAGCTGACAATAAGCCAGAAAATTTGCGATATAAACGTAGCGCTGTTCAGCTGAGGCATAGCCTTACTTTCCTTTTATGGTTAAACTTTTTAGTTGCTGCCGCCGGTCAACATAACCAGAGCAATAACCAAAGCGTAAAGGGCGATAGCTTCAACAGCCGCAAAACCGGCCCATCCGTAAATGTCAACATCTTTCTTAACCTGCGGATTACGTCCGACAGTAGTAATAATCGTTGTCCATACCTTTGTAACGCCCCAGGCGGCAACAGTCATGGTCAGTGCGCAAGTAGCAGCGCCGATATAAGCCATAGGTTCCATTATTTTATCCTTTCAAAAATTATACATTACATTAGTGGCTGTGAATGGCATCACTCAGGTAAATACAGCTTAAAACCGTATAAATAAACGCCTGAAGTAATGCTATGAACAGCTCAAAAACAATAATACCGGCGTCAAACAACAACGGAACAATGCCCGCAGCTCCTAACGCCACAATAAATCCGGCTATTATCTTAAGCATGATATGCCCGACCGTCATATTTGCAACCAAACGGATCGTCAAACTGAACGGCTTGGATAACAGCGAAATGGTTTCAATCGGCATCACCAACGGCGCCAAAGCCCATGGGATGCCTTTCGGCATAATTGTACGAATATAGCCCCATTTTTTCTTTTTAATACCTACCGACATGTTAAAAATCAGCGCAGTCAAAGACAAAGCGCCGACGGCCGCTACATGCGACGTAAAAGTAAAAGCATAGGGAAACAGACCCAGTACATTGCCGAAAGCAATAAACAAAAACAGCGAAAAAACAAAACCGAAATACTTCAACCCCTCGGAACCGACATTTTCTCTAACCAAGTTATGGATAAAATCATAAAGCATCTCAACAAAAGCCTGAGCCTTTCCGGGAACTACAGTCCGCCGGCGCAGGCAAAGCCCGAACAAAAACGCGCAGGCAACAACGGCCAAAACCATAAACAGTGACGAATTGGTAAAAGATATATCATAACCGCCGGCTTCAATCGGCACTATCGGTTTGATATTAAATTGTTCCATCGGATTTGACAATTAAACAATCTCCTTCGTCATCTGCCTTTTTTCTCTTCTTCTTTAACCGTACGGTACATATTCAAAAATCCGGCAGCCCCGCCAAACAAAACAAAAACAGCCAGTAACACGGGTTTTGTTCCGAACAGCCGGTCAAGCACATAGCCAATCCCGCTTCCGACCAAAACACCGGCAACCAAATCCGCCGCGACAGCTATACCTACACGTGATGCAACCGAATGCCCTTCTACATTTTTTTTCTTATCTTTTTGCAGCCGGCTGCCTATTCTGCGGATTTTCTCGTCCAGTTTTCTCAGGTCTTCAGGAACATTCCCGTTTTCCAAAATTTTATACTCCCAAAAGGTTACAGAGTTATTAATCTGAAATCTTTTTATTCAGTAATTCGCTTAATTTTGCATAATCAGGCACACCGGTAAACATTATGTCACCGCCGGCATCGCGTATCAAAAACGACGGTGTTGCCTGAAGCCCCAGTTTTTCCATTGCCTGCTGGCGATTATACATAATCTCGGCAGCAACCTCGTTATCATTCATGCAGGCAGTTGCTTTTTCAGGAGACATCCCTTCAATTTCTGCATACCCCGACAGCAGTTTTTCGGTTTTAAATGACATTCCCCATGCCAACTGCTTTTTGAACAAAACGGACAAAAAGTCAAAATATTTATCTTCCGGCATACAACGAGCCAACATGGCTGCCTGCATAGATTTCTTGTCAATCGGAAAATCAACAAACACGACTTTTACCTTGCCGCTGTCAATAAAATCTTTTTTCAGCTGAGGCAACAGCTCAAGATGAAAATCAGCACAATGCGTACAACCAAGAGACGAAAACTCATAAATGGTTACCGGTGCATTTTTGTTTCCCAAAACATGTTGTGCCTCAACGGTAAAGCTGCTTGTATCAACAGGCTCTTTTTCCGTATCCGATGCCTGTGCAGCCTTTACCAATACAATATTGCCGTCCAGCAGTTGAAAACCTTTTTGAGACAGATAAAATCCGTCAGCCAGCATAAATACAACTACGGCAGCAATAATCCGGCTGGTTATTTTTATAATTTTTTCAAACATTTTCAGTCAACTCACTTATGATTCCGGTTAAAAACTCTTTTGCCGAGACTGACAAGTTTTTCTTTCAATCCGGCATCGGCAACATCGCCTGCTAATTCAATAATATAATTTTCTTCTTCCCCGCTTACAAGAGTTTTTTGCTCAACGGACATTTTTCTGTGAACAATCACACCGGCACGGGCACTCGGATCTTGTATGATTTTTAACCCCGAAACGGCATTGTACCCAAAATAAGAATTGATTCTCTCTATGATAAAACGCTCACGATGCCTTACTTCCAAGGCAAAAGCGCCTCCGGGAACCTTCAGTTTCAGCACGCCGTTATTACGCTGTCCGCGAGGAAACTCCAGTTTTTCGGGAAAAGTATAAGCCGCAGTTTCCTCCCCGACAATCTGCTCCCACATTGCCAGCATGTCGGCCGCAACCATTCCTTTGCGCCCCAGCAAACGGCGAACCAGAGGCATAGCCGCCGAGGCAAAACTGTTCAGCCCGCCCCCTTGGCGAGGGGCATATATTTCTTTATCTTTATTCATAAAATTCGCTTTACCATACAATGGTTGTATTTTCCAATATTTTTTGATTTTTCACATAAAAAACTTGATTCCGCACTCAAAATAAGATATTGTTTTTTTCAGAAAGATTTTTGTCCAACATTTTATAAAGGAAACCTGAATGTTAAAAAGAATGATGATTGGCATTTCAGCCGTTGTGCTGGGTATTGCCGCAGCCAATTCAGCCAAGGCTGAATGTGATGGTATCTATCTTGCTGTCCGCGGCGGCGGCTCCAATCCGACAATCGACGACGACAGCAAAGGCTCCAACCGTTTTGACATCGGCGGAACAGACTTGATGCTGAGCGGCGCACTGGGTTACCGCTATGAATATTTCCGTGCCGAAATTGAATATATCTGGCGTGACACAAATGAAGACAGCAAAACCATTGTAATTCACGATGCTGACTTAGACAGAGACATCACCAGTAAAAGCAAGGGCGAATTTGACTATACATCATATATGTTCAACATTTATTGGGATTTGTCCCCTTATACATGGTTTACCCCTTACCTGAATGCCGGTATCGGTTGGACCGAGCTTGAATACAACTTTGCATATAATAATGGTGCTGAAGGCGGTTCTGACAGCTACAAGAAAGATCGTTTCACATGGTCTGTCGGTGGTGGTTTGTCGGCTAAAATGACCAACCGTTTGAACTTGGATATCGGTTACCGTTATTTTGATTTCGGCAAACTGGGTGACGGTCAGATCCACAACCATGAATTTTATGGCGGTCTGCGTTACGTATTCTAAGCAGTGCTATATATCAAAAGCCTCCTTCAACGGAGGCTTTTTTATATCAAGCTTATTTGTCTGATGGTAAATTTTCTAGCCATTGCAAAATGAACTGATGATATTTATCGTTAAAATAAAGCGTATGATGATTGGCATCTTCAAACAAATAAAAAACCTTCCGCTCCGATGGAGCCAAATCAAACAAGTCTCTTCCCTGATAGAAAGAAATCAACCGGTCTTTTTTCCCATGAACCACCAGCAACTTTCCGATATAAGCGGAAATATATTTATACGACTCCAAGTGTCTGGTAAGCAGTTGGGGCGCTAAAGGAATATGTTTATCCTCCACTTCCCGCAAAAGGGAATAAAAAGGCGCCATTAGGACAACCGCTGACGGAGAACGCAAAGCTGCAAGACGCGAAGCCGGTGCTGTTCCCATTGAATAGCCCATAACAATAATTTCGTTATGCCCCAAATCCTTTTTTGCATAATCAAACCACATTTCGGCATCCGCATACATTTCCTTTTCACCCAAATGCCCTTCACTGCCGGCAAAACCGCGATATTCCGGCATAAGGACTGAATAGCCGCTCTCAATATAAGGTTTGAGATAAAGGGCAAAAAAAGCAACTTGCCATGCATTGCCGTGAAAAAACAAAATAAGAGGCTTGTCCTCGTTTCCCTTGGCATACCAACTCATAATCCGGCTGCCGTCAGCCGTTTTTCTCGGCATTTCTTTAAATGCGGACAATTCCGCTTCCGTCGGACTGATATAAAATCGATCCGGCACAAACAATAAACGATCCTGCAATAAATACAGCATTACGGCATAAACCAGTGAAGCACCGGCAAAAGCAACTATAAATCTGATAATTTTCTTTATCATAAGCTCTCCTTTACACCACATAAGAATGCGGAGAATAATAGAAAACGAAAACAAAAGCACCGCACGACAAGAAGTACGTGAGGACATCTTCGATTTAATGTTTTCGTATTAGTTCCCCATGATACGCATTCTTAAAATTTCGTTATATGAGTCAGATAATGCGATTTGGAAAGCAAGTAAAATTCCTGTGTACACAGAAGTACATGAATTTTACAATCCTCTCCCAAAAATGCGGAGAATGCGGGAAATAATAAGAAATGAGGAAAAAATTTTTTGAGTGTACATAATAGTACATGATAAAAATTTTTATCCGATATTTCTGTATTAAGTGACCTTTGTCCCTACGCGAAAAAACGCAGAGAATGCGGCGGATAATAAGAAACAAAAGCGAAAGTACCGCAGCGTACATAGAAGTACGTGAGGATACTTTCGACTTGTAGTTTCTGTATTAGGCGCCCATTATACGCGTTTTTTTAGAATGCCCAAGAAAGGCCAACCATAGCCCTATAGTCCGTTTCAGCTCCGCTTTCATGTTCCGGATTGAGACGAACGGCTACTTCGCTTTTAAACATAATGTCTTCGTTAACTTCGCGGTTGTGATAGAGAGCAAACTTATATTCTCGAGCAGATGGCTTAAGGTTGGCGCGAACATTTTCACGATAAACCGCAGAAGAATAATTGTCGCGTCCGGTTGCCACGTCAAAATCAGCATGGCCGCTGTAAATGCGCAACGGTGAAGACACCTGCAAACCGACGACATCCGTCTTATTCATGTTATAGTGTCCATCTAAAGCAAAACTGTTACTCATCAGGCGGGACGTTTTCATCATACTTCCCGAAGCGTTTGAGCTGTCTGTCCAACCATGATAATAAGCGCCGCCGAAACTCCACTTTTCATTAGGCTGCCACGCCAACATCAATCCGGTATAAAACGTATCGCTGTCACCGATTCCCAATGCACCGCGACCATTCATGCCCAAGAGGGCATCATCCTCGGCCAACACGCCGCTGACTGCCGTCAAATTAAATTGCGGGGTCACCTGATATGATACTTCCGAGTTAAAGGCATAAGCCCGATTGTCAAAATCATAGTCATTATAGCTGCTGTCACCGTCATATAATCCATTCTCGCCGGTCATAAAGCCGAATTTAAATCCGAAATTGTCAAACTTCATGACATTTTCTACGCCATAGGCTTCATTCATCGCCAAATAAGGGTTAAACAGAGCTTTTTCCTGATAATTGCCGGAAACATATTCACTGTTCTCAGCAAAGAAGAAAGATGTTTTGCTGATATCACCTTCATAAGCCAAATCAACGATTCCCATACCACTGTCGTTATTGCTGTACGAAGACGGAGCAAAACCAAAAGAGAAACCGTCAACGGCAACCGTTTGTTTCGGCTGATGACGTGAGAAATTGTAAAGGTCATTTTTAAATTTCTTTTCACCGCTGTGGGTCGTAGAAACCAAAGAAGCAAAATTCAAATTAAACGGACGTTTATACTTGTCGAAAACTGTAACCGTTTTCGGCATATTTTTAATCAAAGCCTGCTTAAACACTGCCGGAACCCTGATTGCCGTAGCCGAAATGTTAACGCTGTTACCATCCACCGTATCGCCGTCAAACGTTGCCAGATATCCTTGAGGGTTGGTTGCCTCAGCCAAATCAAGCATGCCATGACCGTAGACGGCGCTATTGGCATATTCGCCCTCATTATTTGCCGTTTCAAAAATAAGTTCGACGACCTGTTCAGGTTCAAGATAAGGATAAGCCCCCATCAACAGAGCCACACTTCCGGTAACAACCGGTGCTGCCATAGATGTTCCGGACATGCCGAGCATATCGTTTCCGGACGTCCCCGTCGACCATATGTAAGTATCACCGGCATCACCTGTTCCATCGCCGCCGGGGGCTGCAATACAATAAGCTGCAGAAACTCCGCACCTATTTGAATAAGCGGCAATTTTTCCCTCGCTATTTGTTGCCACCACCGTAATAAACAGATTTTTTAACTTAGCGGCATAATCATCCGACAATAACGGAATGCCGTTAAATACTCCCGGTTGGGCCTCCCCATCATTTCCGGCAGACATAACCAAAACGACTCTTTGTTCGGCAGCGCGGTCAATCACGCTCAAAATGTCTCCGGCATATTTATTCAACACCTGATTTCCTAATACATCCCCAAGATTTTTAATAGTGCTTGCGTTCAAATCTGCTGTTGATTCTATACCAAAACTCATATTTATAACCTGTGCGCCGCGCTCAAGCATCGTCGACAGCGGCAAAGCCGCCGGCGTCATAAAATCCCAACGTCCGGCAATTATTTCTGCATTGGAAAAAGCAACGCCGTGCATTCCCATACCGTTTTTATCGGCTGCAATAATTCCGGCAACATGAGTACCGTGAGCCGTACCGAAATTCAGAATATTGCCGTTGCCATCATATTTCAATTCTTCCGGCGACCAAGAGTTCTGTGCATTGTCCCACGAATAGCTGTCGCTGTAATCCGCCGCCCATTTGTCATAATCCGTTTTGGATATTCCGACAAAGTAAGTTTGTATATCTCCGTCAGAATTAACAGCCTTCAATGTCGCTTTATCACTACCGTTATGTTGCCAGCAATTTTGAGTATTCCCGTTGCGGCAGGGACCATAATCATAGTTAAAACCGTTAATCTGAGTTACGTTGAAGTCGCTGTTGGTAGAATCAACTCCCGAATCAATCACGCCAACCTTAACAGTTTGAAGCTTTGTTGCCAAACTGCCGTCGGCATCAAGCCCATACAGGCGCGAATAGGCAGCAGAAGCATTAATGTCTGCCAAGAAATTTCCCTTTTGATATTCAGCACTTTCAAACTCTGATGGATCTAGGTATGTAACGATATCATTATCAGTAATACTCCCGCCTTCTTCTATTGCCCCGCTTCCGCCGGAACCGTTACCGGAGCCGCTACCCGAATCACCACTGCCGTGACTGCTGCTGCCGCCGCCACCTCCTCCGGCTGCAAGTGCGGCTATGCCGCCGACAACAGCTGCAGCACCCAGCGTATAGCGAGGTTTCCAGATAAAGCCCTTATAATAGGTCAGCTGTTTTTCCCGTTCAAAATTTTTAGTACACTCATGGTTGGCATCGGCTCCGTTTTTCTTTAATAATTCATAAGCATCAAGATTATTGGCCTGCAAGGCAAGGCACAACGCCGTATTACCTTGGGCATCGGTTGCATTAATGGAATATCCGTTACGCTTAAGCCGTAAAATAGCCCCTTTGTTACCGCGTTTGGCATTTTCATAAAAACTGCGCGCAGTCATATTCCCTCCGCTCCACTGCGCGGCAGCAGAGCCTGCCGTCATAAGAACGGCTAAAGAACAGCATAAAAATTTGGTAGCCTTATTCATTGCAACCCCCATGTTATAGTCATTTTGATTTATGCTAATAAACTATTTGCTTAATGTCAAAAAAAAAGCGCATTTATTTTTTCATAAAAAAAATCCCGCTAACCTTCGCGGGACTCATCATTGCTTTTATCGTTATCACTATCCGACCCAAAAAATTTCTTGGAAAAATCATCCATTTTAGACTTATACTCAGCACCCCATTCCAACATGGAATCAATAGTCGGTTTCAGTTTTTTACCGATTGCTGTCAATTTATATTCCACTTTCGGCGGAATCTGGGCATAAACCTTCCGTATTAACACCCCGTGTTCTTCAAGTTTGCGCAAATTCGACGTCAAAACCTTTTGAGTAATATTACCCATTGATTTTTTCAGTTCGCCGAACCGTTTGGTACCATTCAGCAGATTCTCAACAATTTTGACTTTCCAATGGTCGCCGATCACATCCAAAACAATTTCGGTTAAACTTTTTTGCGTCTCTTTCACAATTTATCATCCTTAAAATGCCGCAGAAAATATACAATAGTTTCCCGCCGGAAACTATTGTCCCTTAAGGTGCCTACTTTACTAACTACCATAAATCGCTAGTATTGGCAACACTATTGTTAACAAACAGGGACTAAGATTTATGAAAAACTACACCGGATTTTTACTCATCAGCCTCGGACTTGCCGCGGCTGCCGGAACGGCCCAAGCTTCGGGCTATCAGCTTAACGAATATTCCGCAACGGGGCTTGGCCGTGCTTTTGCCGGTTCCGGTATTGTCGGTGATGACTATTCGGCCATTGCTTTCAACCCTGCCGGCATGACTTTGAAAAACACCGGCGGACAACTCGGCATTTCAACCGTACAAATGCACTCTGTTGTCGAAGGCAACCTGACCGACAACAGAACCGGTGCACAACTGCCCAACGCTCCCGAAGGCAAAATGGACTTCTATAAAGTTCTGCCCTCAGGCTTTGCCCAATACCGCCTTAACGACCGCATGGTCATCGGCGGCGGCGTCTATACGCCTTTCGGCCTTGCCTCAATATACAATTCCGATTGGTTCGGTTCGTCTCACGGCATAAGAACAGAGTTAGAAGTTGTCGATGTTGCTGCCGGCGGCGCTTATGAAATTGCTGACGGACTTTCTCTCGGCGCCACGCTCATTCGCCGCTATGTACACGGCAACCTGATTAACTCTTTGCCTTATATGCCCAACTCACGCAACCAGATGGATCTTGACGGTTGGGAATGGGCATATAATTTCGGTTTAATGTATGAACCGGTCAAAGATACTCGTTTCGGGGTTGCCTATCGCTTAAATACGGCTCATGCCGTAAAAGGCAAAAACCGTATCAAACGAGCCGATTATATGCCCTATCTGAACGGCAGCCATGACGGATACTCAAAAATGACCCTGCCTAATCAGCTCACGCTGTCAGCCTACCATAAACTGAACGAAAAATTCGGGCTTTCCGGAACGGCTCGCTGGACTAAGTGGGATGTATTTGATAATTTTGTGCTTCAGTCATCAATTTCCCCCACCCCGACCGTTATTCCCGAAAACTGGAAAAACGTCTGGACTTACGCATTGGGCGTTGACTATTACCATTCGCCGGAATGGACTTTCCGCATCGGCTTTTCCTATGATCCGACCCCGATTAAAAACCAAGGATACCGCACTGCCCGCATTCCGGATTCCGACCGTCTGTGGACAACTCTCGGCGTCAGCTATCAAACGGGAAACTGGCAATTTGATGCCGGCTACGCACATCTGTTCATGCGCACGGCAAAATCGCTTAACAGCGACGGAACCACCACTTTGGATGCCAGTCATCGCAACTACAGCAATATGCTCGGCATCCAGATGCAATACAATTTCTAAAAATATTCTCTCCTCAAAGCTGCCATGTCATGATGGCAGCTTTTCTTTATTTTACGCTTGCATAAAACAGCCGCTCTGATACAATTGCCGAAATTCCAAAACAGACTATCGGAAAAAAATGAAAAAACTGCTGGCTCTTTTGGCCGTTCTATCCATTTCCGGCTGCACATTGCCGCATTTTCCCGACGACAACGACGTCGTTCGAGCTGAAACCGTATTCAACCGCGAGGTTTTTAACCGCGGGGGCAGAGCCGTGGTTGTTTTAGAAGAACAGAATAATATTGCCTCAGACATAAAGCTCCACGGCAAGCTGGTTCTTTCCGACTTAAACGGACGCATCTATACGCTGGAGCCGCAGAACGTCTCCGTCTTTATGCTTGATCCCGGAACCTATACGATACAAAACTTCAAACTTTTCGGAACCTCCGGATATTTCAGCGCTCACATCAATTACGGCTCACGCTATAAAGGCAGTTTCAGTATCGCCGACGGAGAAGTCGTTTATCTCGGCAAAATAAATACCCGCATGCTTTTTGCCCTGGCCACCGCTAACGACAAGGATAACCACCGCAAAGAAGTTATAACCACAACTGCCGTCGAAAATAATCTGACATCTCTTCCGACTGCTTTTCTGGCAACAATTCAGCAGCAAACTGGGAAGGGCCTTACACCGCGTTTAATGACCTGGCACGACACTTTTTTGACGGGAGAAAAAAATGACAAATAAAAAAATTGTTTTGTTTTTTCTCCTGTTTTGTGCCGGCTGTGCATCTTACGGCAATCGCCGGTTTTCCGATTCGCAAAAAGCGCGGATGGAAATTGCCGAAAACGTCTCTACGCCCGAAGAGCTTGTCGAAAAATACGGACAACCGGAACAAATTTTCACAAAAAACGGACAACAGGTTTACGAATATCGCTATATTTCCGTCAGCGGTTGTCCGGAAGAAGAATACACGACCGGAGCCAAGCACTATGATATGAATTATGTCTACGTTTATTTTGACGAACAAATTCTGACACAGGTTGAAAACATCTCCCGCCGCGGACCTTTTCCGCCTGAAGACGTTTTTAGAGCCTTTAACCGTTAAGGAAAATAACATGAAAAAAACACTGATTTTCTTCATTACATTAGCTTTTCTGCCATCCTGTGGAACCTTATTCAGCAGCAGAGAGCAGGAACTCTCCTTTGACTCCAACATCAAAAATGTCGATATTTATATCAATGACCTGAAAGTTTGTTCAACACCTTGTATTGCATCCGTCCCGCGCTCAAATAAAACACTGATGATAAAAGCCTCAAAATCAGGATATGAAGAACGCACGATCTTTGTACAACACGGATACAACCCCATTGCCGTCCTAAACGTCCTCAGCGGCATAACCTCGACTTTTGGCGTCACGACAGACGCAACAGACAACCATCTCTGGCAATACGCCCCAAACTCTTTTTATGTGACAATGTACAAAGAACCGCAAAACGATGCGCAACGAAAAGTATACGAACAAGCTGACCGTATCCGTGATTTTGTTTTAAAGAACTATGCACAATTGCAAAGCGAAAACTTTGAAAACAACATCAACAGCCGTGAATGTATAAAAGCAGTAACCAATATGAGCGGAACCTCCGACAAAGAGATAAGCGCTCTGATTTCACAGTCAATTTCAGAAAGCGAATGTGCTGAACGCATTACGGCAGTTTACCTCAAAAACATAAAAAAATGCGGAAAACACTTTGATTAAACGCTTGTTTTAACCAGTGCTTTTATAAAATATAAATTTTCTGTTTACAAAAAGGCAAACAAGAACTATCATTTCTTTTTGAAGGAAAAGAAACCAAATGACAAGCTTTAACAACATATCCGTTTTGTCTTCCGCGGCTTTGAATGCGCGCGGCGGTTTGCTTTTGCCTGCCTTTTCCCTAAACATTTCCCTGATTCTAAGCCTGATTATCATTATCAGCCTCTGACGTTTTTGCTTATATGGCAGCCTGGGCGTCCGGAGGGTAAAAATGACCACAGGCCGCCGTTAAAATGTACCATAATGCAAAAAATCAGAGGAAAAAATGAATCATTACAGTCAAGAAGTCGTTAACAACAAACCGGAATTTGCTTATTTAGACACGCAAGCCCCGCTGAAATCAACCTACCGCAAAGAAGATACCGTTGCTTTTGCACCGCAGACATTTCCTTATGCCAAACAATTTATGCAGACCTTAATCAATGAAGTTCGCGAAACCTATCGTGCCGTCCTGTCACCCAAACATGCGGATATGCTGTGCCGAGAATTGCAAAACGAACTTGAACAGGATTTTTATTTTGACTTCTCTGACCATCTCGGCGGCATGCGCCAACGTGACAAACGCGGCGCCGGCATCTCTGCCGATGAGAACGGTTATAACCTGTTTCACTCCTGCTACAAATTTGTAAACCAAGCCGCCCGCACAAAAGCTGCCGGCAAAAAATTCAATCTGTCTCTGATGTCGGGACGCGTTAATACTGACAACCCCACCGGCCCCGAAATTTGCGATCCGTTCAACTACGGACCGGCCTTATACTTATATCCCAAAACGGCAACAAAAGTGATTGCCATGACTCTCCCCGGGCTGGACAGTACTCGCACGGCTCAATTGGCTGCTCATGAAAAAGAGCTGAAAAAAGATTTCTTAACCAAAAAATCCCAAACATTCAAAGCAGCAAAAGCCAAATGGCATGACTTGGTAAACCGCAAGCTGATGCCGGCAGGAAAAAGTTTCGGCGACCTCAGCGCGGAAACTGCTGCACAAATAGCAGAGCTCTCTAAACAATACCTGAAAGAAATAGAACAGGACATGTCCCGCCGCTTAAACGACGATATAACCATGCTGCGCAAAACAATGTCTTTGCTGAACAAACAAGCGGCAGCCGGACACAATACCGACGATTTGAGCCGTAGACAATTGGCATCACTCCATGCCATGCAGGCCAATCAGATTTTGCAAAACTCCTCGGTTGTACAAATCAGCATTGAGGCGGAAAAGCCTATTTATCGCCTAATGGCAGACATTTTAGACAATCCCGATTCGCTGACGGCTCGTCTTTTAAACAATCCGCAAACCCGAGAAGTTTTTGAAAGCGAGATAAAAAACATTCACACAACCAAAGATGCAGCCGGATACAGCCACCTGCTCAACAAACTGACACCGAGCGGCAGTAAATTTCCGTCCTTTGCAAAAACGTTGGGAGAACCTTATGATGCGCCGATGACAGCTCCGCAAATGGCCGAAAAGCTCCGCAACGGAGAGGCTATGCCGCAGGTCTCGTTTATGCTGGCAGTCCTCTTAATGGAAACAGGAGCAAAAATCGAAGGCGGAAGCTCACAGATCGTCTATGCCAACCGTATAAAAAAATCGCTGGAAAAAGTCTTTAACACCGCTGAATACCTGCCGGAATTTTCCGACTTTAACCTGAGGGAACGCCGCAGTGCTTTTCAGGATTTTGAATACCGCACAGCTCAAGCACAGATATGGGGAACCAAGGGAAACGCTGAAGCTTTGACTTATCGCGATTTGGCAAACGGCAATATAACCGTCAACGATTCTCTGTTGAACGCAATCGGCAATCTGCCTGCAGATAAAACATTTGAAGCAGCGGCAGCTTACCGTTTTCATCGTTTTATTACCGGACAAGAACTTTCTCAGGCTGAAGATGCCGCCCGCAAAAATTCTGCCGCGACAGGTTTAATCCGTTTTTATGATCCGGAAGACTATACGGCCTCACTGCAAAAAGGCGGCAGATACTACGCCGAATTGCAACGCATTATCAAAAATGATGCCAATGTCGGACAGAAAACGCCGCTTTTGCCGAATTTTCGCCGTACAGCCATGGAATACTGACATATTTTATCCTCAATTTAACTTTTTTAGTTCCAATCAATTGACATTGGAAATAATTGGAACTAATTTCAAAAAAAGAACAAAACAAGAACATCGTGGAATAAAATATTATGCAAAAATCAACAATCGGACTCATTGATTGCGATTCCTTTTTTGTATCCTGCGAAAGGCTGGCTTATCCGGAATTGCAAGGCAAAGCCGTCTGTGTCATGACTGGATGCGGCGAACGCGGCGTTGTCGTATCACGCTCTGACGAGGCCAAGGCTGCCGGCATAAAAATGGGAGAACCATATTTTCAGGCACGCCCTAAACACCGCAATGTTATCTTTTTACCTGCCAGACACGCTTTTTACAGCCAGATATCAACAAAAGTCATGAACATTATCAAAACTTTTACGCCCGATGTAGAAGAGGTTTCAATTGACGAGGCCTATATTGAAATGGGCAGCATTCTGCGCCTGTATAAACAAAGCAGCCGAGAACTTGCCGAAACTATACGCCGGACAATTCTAAAAGAAGTATCCGTTCCCGTTTCCATCGGTGTCGGCGCTTCCAAAACGCTTGCAAAACTTGCTAGCGATAAAGCAAAAAAAATCAATGGCGTTTTTGTTATTCCTGACAATCAAATTTCTAATATCATCGGCACGGCGGCAATTGACGAAGTCTGCGGCATAGGCAGACAACATAACCGTTTTTTGCAATTGCACGGCATTTTTACCGTTAACGATTTTTTACAGCTGGATAACGCACTGATACGGCAGGCAATGGGTATCGGCGGCTTAAACCTGAAATACGAGCTTTCCGGCTACTGCACATCAAAAGTCAATTCGACGCCGCACCCGCCGAAATCGATTCAAGACACCTCCGTCTTAAATAACTTCATCCGTGATATTGCCACATTGGAAACAGCCATACGCTGCCATGTTCGTAACGCCTGCCGAAAACTGCGGCGCTGGAACGGCTTTTGCCGTTGTATCGGCGTCATGCTCAGAACAAAAGATTTTACGACTGATGTCCGGCATATGCACATCAGCCCCACAAACTCAGAATACGACATTATTGCAGCTGCACTTCCGCTGCTGTCCGGCCTCTATATACACGGACAAACATACCGGAGCTGTGGGATTATGCTTGAACTTATCAGCTATCCCCAACAATCGCAACCTTCCCTCTTTGAAAATTCGCCTGATTTGAAGGATAACCGTCTCTGCCGGATTATCGATTCTCTGGAAGAAAAATTCGGAAAAGACATTGTAAAAATAGGCTGTTTTTAGCAAAACGTTTAATTTAACCCCGAAGCAACGAAAATCGCACTTTGAACGGCGTCGGCAATCCGTCCCGGCTTAACGGCATCGCCAACTGCAAATACTTTGCTGAAAAACGGTTTAAGCTCGGATACCAATGAATTAACCGAACACACCCCCATTGTTAACACAGTATAATCCATTGCTAATTCCTTAACAGAACCGTTGGTTAAATCTTCCACAATAACAGATTGCGGCTCAACTCCGACAAGCCTGTGTGACGGTAGATAACAGATGTCATATCGGGCAAGCCGTTCCATCATTTTTGTATAAAGTTCCGCATAGACTCCTTTGCCGATTTCATCCTGCATTTCAACTATTGTCAGCCGATTGCCATTCACGCATAAATATTCGGCAATTTCCAAACCCGCCGCCCCTGAACCGACAAGAATAACCTTTTTATCAACAATTGCCTCATTGTCAAAAAGTTCCGCTACAGTCAAAACCTGAGAAAGATTAATTCCGGAAACGAATTGCGGACGCAGCGGAACGGCGCCGGTCGCTACAATTACGGCATAAGGATTAAGCTCTCGCAACATTCTTACATCTGCCGTTGTTTCAAATTTTATTTTAACGCCAAGTTTCTCAAGTTGTTTTTGCAACGACAAAACCATCTGCCCCAGCTGTTCTTTGTGCGGCGGCTTGTCCGCCCAATTTACCTGTCCTCCCGCTTGCTTCCTTTTTTCAAACACTATCGGGCAAAAACCCCTTTCCGCCAAAACTTTCGCTGCAGTCATTCCGGCAACGCCGGCACCGACAACGGCAACAATACGTTCGGCTTTATCTTGCCGACATATTTCATTCTCCTTTTTATCAAATAAGATTTGCCGCTCTGTCACAATATTGCTCCATTTTTCCCTTCTTATATTTAAATTAGACGGCTTTCCGCTTAATCAAGCCTGAAAAACAAAAATTTTGCAACAGAGGAACAACGCCTGAGCAATTTATAAAGCAAAAGGGTTCGGAATAAATCCGAACCCTTTAAAATCAGAGAGAGTTACTACTGTCAACGACGGGCAAACTTGCCGCTCTTGCGCTTGGTTGCCTGCTTGTCGCGCATAACAGCCTTAAACGGCGGCAGCCACGGAGCCAGTTCGTTGTCAAACTTCATATTCACCCGCCAGCCGAATTTATCTTGCGGATTAACCTGACCGTTATGGCGTTTTTCACGCAATACCATAAACTCGTCGATGGGAACGAAGTCCTCCATATCACTGCTCATACCGAACAGCGTTTCGGGAACATACGTCATACGCGGCATCAACGACTGGGTAAGCAGGGCATTGACCGGACCGTGGAAACTTACATCGGCACCGTCACCTTCTTTGTCGGTTATGATATATTCATACCCGTGCACCGTCATAATCCGAAGCACACCTTTGTTGGCCGTAATCTCGATGCTGTTCTCGGGGCGGTTAACTTCATGAAGAAGCAAACGTCCTTCTTCCGCAGAGCCTTCGACAGTCCAACGCTTACCGTCGCCCATTTTGATTTTGTACAACAGAACTTTTGTAGTCTGCGTAATCTGGAACTTGAAAAAACTTCTGATCTTTTCCATGTTTTGAAAAATTTAATTAATAATAACTTTAACAAAAATTACTTTACACTAAAAAAACATTCAGCGCAACATTTTTGTCACTATTTCGGCAAAAAAATATTTTTTGTCTATTCATTTTTTATTTACTCTTCCCGAAGAATTGCATAGGCAAAACATGCCGCACCCAAAGCACAACAAACTAAAACAATGCCTGTCATCACCATAATATTGCCCAATCTGACCAAAGGCGAGACTATACTACCGAATAAAAATCCGAAAGCGCCCAAATTACCGAGCCCATCCCCACTTGCTTTCTGACGGCATCCATAGCTATTGATGTAACCACCGTAAACGATAGCCCCAAAGACAGGCATAATAAAAACAGCAAAGTTTCAAAAAGATAAACAGTAATGCCCCAAGGCATTGATACAACCAAAACCGAACTGCAAACAGCCATGCCGATAAGCAACAAAACAATAAAATGCCTTTCCAGCCGATATAAATCCAAACGGTACTGCCGATAACCGGAGCGACAATCGGTGCAATACCGTTGATCGCCCCGACAATCGCCAAAGCTTTTGCCAAATTCTGCTTTTTAAACTTGTCGGTTGCAATACTGCGGGCAATAACAATACCGCCGGAAATAGCGCTTTTTGCCATATTTATCATTTAAATGAAAAAATTCGGCAAAATGCTACCAATATAAATATTTTCGTCTCAACGACACATCATTGCCATCAAAATTTCCGTTTGCAGTTTTATTGACTGCGGATATTTAACCCGTTTGAACTTTAGCCGTATCATCCTGTTTTTTGAAAAATGCATATCAGCTCCGAACATAACGTTTTTAGAAACGCCGAAACCGCTGAAACAAACAGTTCCGTAATTAAACATCCGCCCCAAAACAGACTGCCTGACTTCAACCGAATCAATATGAGGAATGCTTATCTCCTTAATAGTCTGTTGAAGCAATCCTGTTTTACGAACCACACGTAAATTGGTCATAAGCATCTCGGATAACAGAAGGTTCCAAAAGCTATATCCCGACCACACAATAAAAAAAGCCGTAACAATATACAGCTGAAGCCCTGCGGTAACGTCCGGAAATGCTGCAACGACCAAACACAACCATACACTGATTGAAGCAGCAATTCCTAATAACGCCACCGAAATATAATTGCTCCAATGCAGCTCCGCCACTTGCTCAATCTGTTCATTTGCCAAGAGGTTATCCGTTACGTAAGACATATTTACTCCGCCATATAATGTTTAATTTTATCCAAAACCGCTTCCGCATCATAACGCCCCAACTCATACATTTCTTTAACTCGATTGAGATTTTTTTCCATCTTTGCTACTTTCAGCAACCGGCTCGGGCGCAAAACCAAAATTTCGCCGGCTTTTTCCTGCTGCTCCACATAATCAAGCTCTGCATTATACATGTCATGACGCCGGCAAATAGCTTCCACAAAGCGCGGATATTTCCGATAAACCAATGCCGTCAGCCATTGCAGCGGCGCCGGCTTTTTACGGTATCCGAGCGGGCGTGTCAAAACCACAATATTTTTTTCAAATCCAAGCTGCTGTGATGCCTTAAGCGGAATACTGTCCGTAATACCGCCATCGAGCAGCTTCATGCCGCCGATTTCAACAATTTTTGCGGCCAAAGGTAACGACGCCGAAGCCCTTAATATGTCAATTTCCTTAAACATATCGCGGCAACGGATATATTCTGGCTTGCCCGTTTCAAGATTGGAACAAACGGCATAGAACTCTATTCCGGATTTCATAAAAGCCTCATTGTCAAAAACATCCAGTTTTTCCGGAAGCTCATGATAACAAAATTCGGTATCGACCACACTTCCGGTCAACAACAACGATTTCAGGCTCATAAAACGATAATCATTGCCGTATTTCATATTATAGCGAATACTGCGTCCGGCTTGCAGCGAAGCATACGAACAGCCGTGAATTGCTCCGGCAGAAACGCCGACAACCCCGTCCGCCAAAAGATTATGCTCCAGCATAACATCCAAAACGCCGGCCGTATAAATTCCCCTTTTGGCACCGCCTTCTAAAACAAGACCTGTTTTCATTTTACTTATCCTTAATTTCTTCATAAACCATATTGGCAATATGCCGTGATATTGCCGGAACAATATTGTCAGCCGTTCCAACAGTGTGATACTTAATTATCGCAAAAGGCATCAGCAAAATATGCCCGAACCAGCGTTCCCTCGGCTGAAAATCAAGCGTTTTCACCTCGCCGCTGTTATTGTCAGCAATTTTAACCTTCAAATTATACTCCGTTGTCGACATACAAGGCATCAGTCCTAAAGTCAGAGGTAAAACCATATTGCACATATCTTCAAACTTATACAGTGTCATATCGTCAACCTGCACGGTATAATCCCCCAGTTCGTCACCCGTAACGACCTGAAGAACATCCTGTTCCTGCAAAGCCTGTGTCAATGGTGCTGCCCACCCGGCATAACGGATACTGCCGATCTCGCCGGAACATTCTACACCGCCAATCCAACACTGTCCTGCACCGATTTTGACCGTCTTTTTTATCTCAGGCTTTTCCGGCTGATAATAATTGCATCCCGACGAGCACCAAACACACCCTGTCAGGCAAAACGCCACGGCGGCAACACTCAAAGTTTTTAACATCATTTCTTCTCCTATCGTTTTTATAACAAAATAAAGAGAGGGGGACAAACAAAAAATCTCTTAAAATTAAATATCTCTGCCCATTGTTTTTTATTTGCTTTCCGTTTTCATCTCTTTTAATGTAAACATCGGAAGTACTGTGAAGGAGATAAGCCATGCCTGAAATAAAATGCCCGAAATGCGGCGAAGTTTTTACTGTTGACGAATCCGGATACGCCGCCATTGCCGGACAAGTCCGCAATGCCGAATTTCATAAAGAGCTTCAAGAACGCGAGAAACAATTCTTAAAAGAAAAGGACAATGCGCTCTCGCTCTTAAAAACTCAGGCACAAATGGAAAAAGAACAATCCATGCAGTCGTTACGGCAGGAAATCGAAAAGCTGAAATCGCAGGTAAATACCGTCGCCAAAGATAAAGACCTTGAAAAAGAGCGTTCGCTCAGCGCACTCAATCAGGAAATTGAACGGCTTAAAGCTCAAGTACAATCAAGCGCTCAGGCTCAAACCATCGCCGTTACCAATGCCGTAACTGCCACAAAAAACGAAATTGTTGAAAAAGACAAAGAAATCCTGCAATTGAAAAATCTGCTGAAAGATGCGGAAAAAGACAACCAACTGCAAGCCCAATCTTTAAAAGAAAACTTCCAGATCCAACTTAAAGCCAAGGATACGGAAATTGCTTTCTATAAAGACCTTAAAACCAAAATGTCAACCAAAATGGTCGGCGAAACGCTGGAACAGCATTGTGAAATCGAATTTAACAAGCTGCGCGCAACCGCTTTTCAAAATGCTTATTTTGAAAAGGACAACGATGCCCGTACCGGCAGCAAAGGCGACTATATTTTCAGAGAAAAGACCTCAGAAGGCATAGAATTTATCTCCGTTATGTTTGAAATGAAAAATGAAATGGACACAACCGCCACCAAGCACAAAAACGAAGATTTTCTGAAAGAACTGGATAAAGACCGCCATGAAAAAGGCTGTGAATACGCCGTTTTGGTTTCTCTTCTGGAAGCGGACAACGAATTGTATAACACCGGAATTGTAGATGTTTCGCATAAATATCCCAAAATGTATATCATCCGTCCGCAATTTTTTATTTCAATGATAACGCTGTTACGAAATGCCGCTTTAAACTCCGTGCAATACCGCCGACAGCTGGCCGAATATAAAAACCAAAATATCGACATTTCCCATTTTGAAGAAGACATGAACGACTTTAAGGAAAAATTCGGACGCAACTATCAGTTGGCCAGCGACAAATTCCGCAAAGCCATTGAAGAAATAGACAAGACAATAGACCACCTGCAGAAAACCAAGGATGCCTTACTGTCTTCGGAAAATAATCTTCGTCTGGCCAACAACAAAGCGCAGGATTTAACTGTCAAACGTCTGACGCGCAACAACCCGACCATGGCACAAAAATTTGCTGAGCTGAAAACAATGCCGTCTGAAGAATGAGTCCACCGTCTTATAAAATGATGTATGATTTAACATTATTAAAACAATCGAACCTCCCTTTATCATGGGAAGAAGTTTACGCAGGAATTGTTAACGGGCTGCTTACGCCTCAGAGCGCCGAACAACACGCTTCCGATCTGGCTGCGAAAGACCAATTGGCAGATAACCTGATTGACCTTCTATGGGAAACGAATGATAAAAACAGAATATTGAAAATTATTGAAAAAACTTTAGCCCAAACAATGTCTGAGAACAGCCTCAACCTCATCAAGAAAAAACTAAGATATGCGATATTAAATGACCTTAAAAACAAAGAAGACGAGCTTGACAAAAAGAAAATATTATCACTGATAGACATTATCTACGAAAACTTTGGCTGCCCGCCAGATATGGAAAGTTTTATCTACTATCTGCCGTCTACCGATGCATCATACGATCCAAGTTTGCATTCTCCGGAAGAAAATCAAAAACATTTAATTGATAAATTTCATATTTTTCTAGCGCAGGAAAAAGCTGATTTAGAAAAATTATAATGGATGTTCCTGATAAATATTATAATTACACACAAGAAATTCAAAAAGAAGGATATGTAACACTTGCTTTTAATTCCCCTCTATTATGTGGACAATTAGAAAATACAGAATTGTTTATTGACGGCCTTGCAATTTCAAAAGGAGATAACACCAAACCAATACCATTAGCCCCTATAAAACTTCGCTTTAATTTTGATAATCCACAATCCATTCCTTTGTATGGGAAATAAAATATGACTAAACGGACTTTACTTTTGGCGATAGCCGCGATAACTTTTTCAACAGCAGCTTGGGCGCAGGTACCACCGCCTGTATTGCAAAATCAAAACCACATCCAATAAAGACGCCCATCAAAAAGCCCCAAGCCCTTAAAGGACTTGAAGCAAAGAAAATACAAAAAAACGGAAGCACAAACTTCCGTTTTCAAGATTGGTTGCGGGGGCAGGATTTGAACCTACGACCTTCAGGTTATGAGCCTGACGAGCTACCGGGCTGCTCCACCCCGCGATAAATATGGTGCATACATACGCTATTTATTCCCCACTGTCAAGATAAAAAACAACCACCTATTAAAAAAACAGCGAAATAACGACAGCAAAAATGAAAACGGCAATTACAATCCAGTGCCACACCCTCATAACCGCGCTCCTAATTAAACAGAACCAAAGACAGAACCACCAACACAATAACAATCGTAAACAATATTATATGTTTTTGCTCTATCATATTAAACCTCTGCCTGTTTATATAAGCAGGCAGAGATTGATTACAAGGCATATACTGAAAAAAATTACAAAACGATAAAATGGCTGAACGCAGCTAATACTATAGCGGCATAAATTCCGGCAAAAATATCATCAAGCATAACCCCCCAAGCATTCAACACTTTGCTATCCGCCCATTTTGCCGGTTGCGGTTTGGTAATGTCAAACAAGCGGAACAAACCGAATCCCAAAGCATAAAGCACACAGGCCTTCATGCCGGAATTTCCGACTAATTCATTAGCAACCAAACCAAAGCTCAACAGCTGACCTGCCATTTCGTCAATCACCACAATTGACGGATCATGCTTTGTATATTTCAAAACTTCTTTGGTTGCTGCCGTCCCCACAAAAAACACCACGACCGTTCCGATAACAATCCCCAAAACGCCGTAAAAATAAGCCAGAACAAATGCAAACGGAAGCGTTGCCAAAGACCCCGCAGTTCCTGAAGCAAACGGACAATAGCCAACTCCGCTCATTGTTGCCAGAAAATAAGACATTTTTTTATACATTTGTTCCTCCTAAAAAAGTATAGAATACAAATTAAATTAAAAAAACTTGCGATTCAATTAAAAAAAATGTTGTCATATATTTTTTTTGTGATAAACATATGTGCGTTATCGAAGTGTAGTTCAGCCTGGTAGAACGCTGCGTTCGGGACGCAGAGGTCGCTGGTTCGAGTCCAGTCACTTCGACCAACTTAAAACCGCCTGAAAAGGCGGTTTTTTTTATACTCCGAGAACCGGCAACCTCTGCAACCATTTATCCTATAAGAAGATTTAATATTGACACGATGTCAAAACAGCTTTATGTTGACACTGTGTCAACACAAAAATATAGAATAAAATGCCTTATCTAACGGATCATTGATATGCAAAAAAGCACTACCGAACATATTGACCAAAGAAAAAACGAAATAATGAAAGCCTGTCGTGAATTGTACAAAACAATGAGCTTTAAGGATATTACCCTTAAAGAAATCAGCACAATGACCAGCTTTTCGCGTCCGACGATTTATAACTATTTTGAAACCAAAGAAGAAATATTTTTAGAATTGTTCAAAGAAGAATACGACTGTTGGAGCGCCGATTTGACGGCACTTACAAAAACTCAAAGCAACCTGTCTAATGAAAAATTGGCGGAAGAAATTGCCAAAACCGTAGACCGGCATAAGCTTATGCTCAAGCTTCTTTCAATGAATCTGTATGATATGGAGAAAAACAGCCGCTTTGAAAGACTGGTTGAGTTCAAAAAATCATACGGAAAAGTGTTGAATGCGATGAAACAGCTTATTGCCCGTTTCAATCCGGACATGACAGACCGAGAACTTCGCTCTTTTCAATATGCGTTTTTCCCTTTTATGTTCGGCATATATCCCTACGCTTTTGCAACCGAAAAGCAAAAAGAAGCCATGAACAAAGCCGGCATTGATTATTCTGAAATGAGCGTTTACGAACTGACATATCAGTTTTTATGCAAAGCCCTTGCAAATAAATAGTTAAATATCCGATAAAAAAATTAAATTTTAAGGAGGTAATATGATGAAAAAAACATTTTTGACACTCATCGCGCTTATAACCGGAGCCGTGTTCAGCGCAAACGCCGCTCCGCAACAAACCGATTTAACCAAAGGAGAACCAAACATGAAGAAAATCGTACAGACAGCTGGCAGAACACAGTTAGGCGAATTTGCACCGGAGTTCGCTCATTTTAACGATGATGTCCTTTTCGGCGAAAATTGGAACAATCATGATATTGATGTTAAAACCCGCAGCATCATTACCGTTGTTGCACTGATGTCGCAGGGAATTACGGATTCATCTCTTGAACACCACTTACAAACAGCAAAAAACAATGGCGTAACAAAAACGGAAATTGCAGCCATTATCACCCACACGGCGTTTTATGCCGGTTGGCCAAAGGCTTGGGCCATATTTCGTCTGGCCAAAAACATCTGGACGGAAAACACCACAGCACTGACAGACAAAGACAAATATCAGCAGTCAATCATGTTCCCGATCGGTGCCCCCAACGACGCCTACGCAAAATATTTCATCGGACAAAGCTATTTGGCACCAATCTCCGAAGAACAAGTTAAAATTCACAACGTAACCTTTGAACCCAAGTGCCGTAACAACTGGCATATTCACCACGCCCAAAAAGGCGGCGGGCAAATGCTGATCGGCATCGGCGGACGAGGCTATTATCAGGAATGGGGCAAAGAGCCCGTTGAAATTAACGAAGGCGATGTCATTCATATTCCGGCCAACACAAAACATTGGCACGGTGCAGCTCCCGATTCCTGGTTCTCTCACCTTGCTTTCGAAATAGACGGCGAAGAAACGTCAAACGAATGGTTAGAACCGGTAACTGACGAGGAATATTCAAAATTAAAATAATTTTCATATCCTTTTCATAATGCAAAACGGTTATAAGGGACACCTTTATAACCGTTTTATTTTAATTGCAAACCATCTCCGTTCAGAGTATATTTCGCATCAGCAATTATTATTAATTTAATTATCAAGCTTAAGCATAAAAAAACAAAAAATTGCCATTTCATACTGCGCCAAAAAACAATACGGCACAAAAAAAATTTACGGCAAAATACGGCGAAAAAATATACGATCATTTTTTGTGCTCCGGAATCATACACGAATTACGCATAACGAAAAAAGCGGATGCTTGTTCCGACACTCGTCGGGAATTTACAATTCATGGCGAGGACATGAAAACCAGACTTTTTGCTTAAGTAACAAAAAACGGGCGGCTGCAATTCAGTCTCCCGTCTTTTAATGCTCTTTTACTTATCATCCTATTTATATTTTTTTATTTCTTTCAACAGACGACGTCGGCGCAGACCGAGACATCCCTCATAAGTCACCAGCACAATACCCGAAACAAGAAGCGGCAGCAAATAGTACATAATGCGGTAGGCTATCAATGCGCCAAACACTGTCAAATGATCTTCTCCGTCGGGAATAATATACATAAACAACCCTTCAAATACACCCAATCCTCCGGGAACCTGACTGAACACGCCCAGCACCTGAGCAATGATAAACACGCCCATAAAAGTGGTAAAGTCAATCGGCACAAACGGTATCAAAACAAAATACAATACCATTGAAGCCATCAGGATATCGGCAGCACCCAAAATAACCTGAGCCAAAGCCATTGGAAAAGACGGCATATCAAACTCTATATCCTTAATAAACAGCGGCTTCTTATAAAAAAGGCTCAAAGCAAAATACCCCAAAAGCCCGACAGCCGAAAGGGCAGTGACAACTTCCGTCGTAACTTTTGAAACCGAACCGGCACCAAATGCATGCGACGGCGTCAGGACATAGCCGACAATCACCAAAAAGAAACAAGCAACCAAATATGTAAAGCCGGAAAAAGTAACCATCCGCACAATCTCGGTTCCTCTGAAACGCCAACGTGTATAAAGGCGATAGCGGATGGTTCCGCCCGAAACGATGGCATGTCCGGCATTATTGCTGACCGAAAAGCCTATAAAACCGGCAAAGATCCACTTCCACGGCGCCACTTTACGCTTGATGTACCGCAAAGCCAGATAATCGTAAGAAGATAAGGCAACATAACCGCCCAATGACGCCAACCCCGCCAGCATCAAATTGTGATGCGGAATACTTAATAATGCCTCTTTAATATCCTCCAGACTATATTTTGACAATTGGTGATAAAGCATATATGCCGCAAGGGCAAAAAAGAACAACCCTGCCCATGACAACGCTTTTTTCAAAATCCTTTTAGTCTGTAATGCCATATAACATACTCCGTTTACACAATAACAATATAGTCTTCAAACACTAAAAGATTATAGTTTTATTTGCAAAAATTCAATCAAAATTCCTGCCATAACGGCAATTCCGTATAAAACCGCCGTAATCTTTATATTTTGCCGACGATTTCGGTTTACACGGAACAAAACCAACAACCCGACCCCGCCTCCGGCTAAGACGCCGGATATCAATGAACCGAGACCGATAACCCCGTCCACCCACAACTGGGTGACAGCAACCGAAGCCGAACAATTGGGAAGCAATCCGACAGCGGCAGCAACAACCGGCCCCAAAACCGGACGGTTAAAACCGACATGGCGAAAAAAGTCATCTCCGCACAAAAAAATTACAGCATTCAATACCAACGTAATAACCAAAACAAACAACGTAATTTTAACGGCATGATACATTGCCGGTTTTAAAATTCCGCCACCAGCGCAATGGCAGTCCTCCTGCTCGCATAAAGGCTCCATATCAACAGCCTCGGCATTTTTGTGCAAAGCCATATCAACAACCAGCCCCGCGGCGATGCCTATACAAAGCTTAATTCCCAAAATTTTCATAATTATTGCTGCCGGAACCGCATTTGAAATTAAAATCGGCAACATTTCGTCCGACGTCGTCAAAAATACCGCCAGCAACGTCCCTACAGAAATTGCTTTTGCCGCAAAAAAATTGGCAGCGGCAGCAGCAAAACCGCATTGGGGAACAATTCCCGACAATCCGCCGATAACCGGCCCCCATTTGCCGGCATTGCTGATTAAATCAAGAGGTTTTTCTCCGGCATGTTGTTCAATATATTCAAGAGCAATATAAGTAAGCAGTAAAAAAGGAAACAGGTTCAAGCTGTCAAGCAAACCGTCCAAAAGTATTTCCTTTACGACATCGGCACCCATTGCTTTTCCTAACAACTAACGTTGGTTGCCAATCCGGCCAGAGAAGTTTCTTTATATTTCGAACTCAAATTCAAACCTGTTTCATACATGGTTTTAATAATGCTGTCCAAACTGACCAGATAAGAGCCGTTGGTATTATGCATAGCCAACCTTGCCGCATTTACGGCCTTGACCGCTCCCATTGCATTCCGCTCAATACACGGAACCTGAACCAGTCCTTTAACCGGATCGCAGGTCAAGCCGAGATTATGTTCCATAGCGATTTCAGCCGCATTTTCGATTTGGCTCAAACTTCCGCCCATAACGGCCGCCAAACCGCCGGCAGCCATTGAACAGGCCACGCCGATTTCGCCCTGACAGCCGACTTCCGCACCGGAAATTGACGCATTTGCACGATACAAACTGCAAATAGCCGAAGCCGTAGCCAAAAAAACAATATCCGCCTGCTGGCGCTCATAAGGCGATTTTTGAATGACAAAGCGCTGATAATAACGCATAACTGCAGGCAGTACGCCGGCTGATCCCATGGTCGGCGCAGTCACGATTTTGCCGCCGGCGGCATTTTCTTCGGCAACTGCAAAAGCCCATAAATTAATCCAGTCAACAATCATCAGGGCATCTACGTCATTTTCTGAAAACTTCAAAGCCAAATCAGCGTTCATTTTGGCGGCACGGCGTTTCAACTTAAGCCCTCCCGGCAACACACCGTCGGCTTTAATGCCGCGATTGACCGTTTCTTGCATAATATCAGCCAAACGCAGAATGCCTTGACGGACATTTTCCGAACTTTGCAACGCATTTTCGTTTTTCAAAACCAAATCAGCTATGCTTAAACCGTCACGGCGGCACATATCCAAAAGTTCGCGACAACTGTTAAACTGATAAGGGACAGCCAACGGAGCACGTTCGATTCTCTGCGCCATTTCATCCTGTCGGGCAATTGTCCCACCGCCGACCGAAAAATATACTTCTTCCAAAATGGAATTGCCGTTCATATCATAAGCCGTAAATTTCATACCGTTTGAATGCTCGGGCAAAAAGGTCTTTTTTTCCAAAACAATGTCACTGTCAAAATCGAAATCGATTTCGATCTCGCCGCCGAGATTAAGCTTTTTCTGCGCTTTCACCTGACCGATATAATCCTGCTCCAAATCAATCGCCTGAGCCTCCAAACCCAACAATCCGTAAACGACGGCATTTAACGTGCCATGTCCGACACCGGTCAACGCCAATGAACCGTACAATGTTGTTTTAACGCGCTTTACAGCATTAATATCAGCAGTGTTCCGCAAATTATCGACATAGCGCTTGGCTGCCCTCATCGGCCCGACGGTATGCGAACTTGACGGTCCGATTCCCACTGAAAAAATCTCGAATAAACTATAATACATTTTGTCACCTCTGGCGCCAGATATTAGCGTTTCTTTTTTATTTTGCAAGCGGCAACCTTTGGCTTTTAAACAAAAAAAGAGCTGACATCCTTACGGATGCCGGCTCTGTTTTGTTCAAAACTCCATGACTGCTTACAACAAATCAGTAGGCCAAAGAACGGGGCGGACGAAATGTAGTCATTTCCGTTTTACGGGGCTCGCCTTCATATCCGGCATAGAACACCTGACCGCAACCGCGGAAGTATCCCAACACCTTGTACGAGGCAAGCTTGCCGTCCCAACCCCAGAACACCTGATAGTTACAGCCGTAAACGTCGGTTTCGTTCGTGATGTTGATCATCGGAGTTGTCAAAAACTCCAGACCGCCCCACAACACGCCGAAAGTGTTTACATCGCTGTAAACCCACTCGCTGACGATATCCGCCTTGGGCTTGTATACATCAAAGTCGAACTGTCTTTCAACAAACTCATACTTTGCTGCCAACACCTCATATGAAATAGAGTAAAACTCACCTTTGACGACGTTTTGCACGGCAACAAAACCTTCCGGAAGGTAGATTTCATGCTCCACAAAACCATCAATGACGGACTGTAACTTTTCACCCGGTTTGACATTGTGTCAAACGCGAATGCTTTCCTGCTTGACCGCCTTGTAAACACCGTGCTTCTTCGCCATCTTAAGCCCATGTTCTTTATACGAAACAAAGTGATAGTCCACGCCGATTTCGTTGTAAAGAACGTCAGATACGGACACCATGCTACCGTTGAGGCGACATACTGCTTTGCCGTTGACAACAGAAATAAAGTTTCCATCAAAACCTGCGATGTCGCCGGTGCTGATGCGGGTATACATGTTGTTTTTGCTGTCACGAAAAATTTTGTTCATTTCCATATTGAGAATAATTTTAATTAAAAATAAATTATAAAAATCAGTGTAACACCATCCGCAAAACAATCAACAAAATACGACAAAAAACTTGGCATAGTTCATTTTTTTTGCTATGACAGATTAAAACGGGGCAGAAGATGAAATCAAACAAAAACAAAACAATCGACATCGGCTTGGAGGAAGGCAAAGAATATTTGGAACGTTGCATTTCCGTCAAACGCAAAACAACGTTAGAAAGCATTGTCAACAAAACCATTGTCGGCAACAGCCTGAAGATTATGCCTAAACTTCCTTGCGGCTTTGCCGATTTAATGATTGTCGATCCCCCGTATAACCTGAGCAAAAACTATCACGGTAACAAATTCAACCGTATTGCCGATGACGAATATGCTCTCTATACCGCCGATTGGATAGAAAAAGCCCTCCCCTTGCTGAAGCCGAATGCCTCGATGTATGTTTGTTGCGACTGGAAATCGAGTATGGTTATCGGGCCGGTTCTGGCGCAATATTTTCAAATTCAAAACCGCATTACCTGGCAGCGTGAAAAAGGGCGCGGCGCAAATCGCAACTGGAAAAACGGCATGGAAGACATTTGGTTTGCAACAAACAGTACCCAATATACTTTTAACTTAAATGCCGTCAAAATCCGCCGGCGCGTACTGGCTCCCTACAAACAAGATGGCAAACCCAAAGATTGGGAAGAAACCGAAAACGGACGTTTTCGCAATACCTGCCCGTCCAACTTCTGGGATGATATTTCAATTCCCTATTGGTCTATGCCTGAAAACACGGCGCATCCGACCCAAAAGCCGGAAAAGCTGATTGCCAAGCTCATTTTAGCAAGCTCCAATCCCGAAGACATCGTTTTTGACCCATTTTTAGGTTCCGGTACTACCTCTGTTACAGCTGCAAAACTAAATCGCCGCTATGTCGGTATCGAACAAAATCCCAATTACTGCATATGGACGGAAAAAAGGCTGGAAACCGCAAGAAACAATCCGCAAATTCAAGGATATGCCGGCGGCGTATTTTGGGAACGCAACGCCGTCTTGTACCAAAAATAAAAACGCCCCAACGGGACGATTTTGTAGAATTTAAAGGGTCGTTTAATTAACGCCTATATTTTTACATCCGCCATATTCATAAATCAAGCAAAAACAATCATACGTGCAACTTTGGTTCTATGCTCTTTCTGTTGAATTTAAACGACCGTTTAAATTCAACAAAGGAGAAAAGTATATATGACTAATAAAACTAAAGCTTTCAGCTTGTTGCTTACCGGAACTTTTTTAAGTTCTCCGGCATTAGCCGCTGAAACACCGGCTTTTAGCGCAAACAACTTAAATGCCTTAGACAGGCTAAAATGGAGCGAAGTACAAACCGACGGCGAAAACACTTTTAAAATCCAAACAACGGACGGAACAAAATATCTGAAATATGATTATAAAACTCCGGCTGATTTCACGCAGATTACTTCTTCTAATGCTCTTAACAGCTTTAGAGAAAACACATCTGTAACCGATATAAATCAGTGGGAATCTTTTAACCTAACATCTGCAAATAATAGCGATTTCATTAATAATGAAATTAACAGTATTTACAGCACATATGGCGGTGCTTTTATATCGGGGAGTTCTTTTAAAGATTCTCAAAATAATGTTTTTATTAACAATAGAGTTATATCATCAAGCAGTTTTTCTTTGATAGCAGAAAATGAAGCACTTCAATCGAGAGCATATATTGCAGACAATGGAGCTGCCGGTGGCGCTGTAGGTATTTGGGAACCTTATAATCCTCAACATTTATCCGGACAGTTTATAAACAATTATGTGGAAGCTCCGAATACTTTTGCATATGGTGGTGCTGTTGCCTTTCGTGAGTATGCTTATGGCCAGACTGTTTTTTCTATTTCCGGCAACTTTGTCGGCAATCATGTCAAGTCAGATAATAACTCGGCTCGTGGGGGAGCTGTTGCTGTATTGGGATATACTTATAACGATTCTTTGCCTCATAGCATCATCACTGATTCCAACTTTATCAACAACTACGCCTCCGGTTCCAATGCACTGGGCGGAGCCATTTATGCAGAAGATGTAAATACGCATATTTTTGCTGAAGATTCCGACGTTTATTTCCTCGGCAACTATGTCAACAATAATGGTACAATCACGCCGAATGATATTTATCAATACGACAGCTACATTACTTTAGAACCTCATTCAGGCCGTACAATCTACCTTGACGGCGGAATTGATGGCTATAACTATGACCTTAATATTGGTTCCGGTAGTCACTCCGGTACAATTTATATGGCCAACAGCATTAAGAATGCTAACACCGTTGAGATTACGGAAGGAGCAACCTTAAAATTTGCTGAAGGAGCGCGCGGCAAGGGCGAGCTCATTGGTATGCCATCATTACGCAATCTTGGCAGCACCTTTGACCTAAACAACGGCTATGTTGAAACAGTCAAATTGAGCGGTTACTATTCATCGAACGGAACTGTCCACATTGACGTTGACCCTAAGAACAATACTTCGGATAAGCTTGAAATAAGCGGAGCAATCAGCGGTACCACCAACCTAATTGTCCACGCTTTGTCAACAGACATACCGACGCAGTCGATTGTATTTGCCACGGCCCGTTCCGGCGGCACGGCAAACAGTTTCAAACTTGCTGCGGTTTACGGCAATCCTGTAGATTATTCTTATGACATTAAATATCTTACGGACAACGGCTTAAACCAGTGGTATTTTGAGGGCGTTGAGCCTGAAAAACCTGTAGATCCGAAACCTGAAGAACCTGTAGATCCGAAACCTGACGACCCGAATAAACCCATTATTACACCACCGTCAGACGACAAGCCGACTGTACCGGTTGCCCGTCCGCTGCGAGCTGAAGTTATCGCCGGCATGGGCTTGCACGAAGCTGCAATTGAACAGACCCGCAGCG
>JAAGKN010000264.1_pt1 | contig 71041 bp, 78 predicted proteins | sample 6206371 | NCBI WGS metagenome assembly JAAGKN01 (sample SAMN11533720, study PRJNA540317) | gut metagenome | isolation source: fecal pellets from male and female animal of same cohort | host: Peromyscus leucopus | place: USA:CA | collected 2017
TGATGGACTGCAAAAAAGTTTTAACAGAAACTGATGGAGATATGGAAAAAGCAGCTGAATTATTAAGAGAAAGAGGAATTGCAAAAGCTGCTAAAAAATCAGGAAGAGTTGCTGCTGAAGGTTTAGTTGCAACTTATGTAACAGCTGATAAAAAAGTTGGATCTATAGTTGAAGTAAATGCTGAAACAGACTTCGTTGCAAAAAATGATGAATTCGTTAACTTTGTAAATGATGTTGCTGTTATAGTTGCTGAAAAAAATCCAGCAGATGTTGAAAGCTTATTAGAAACATCTTACAAAGAATCTGGAAAAACAGTTAGAGAAGTTTTAACAGAAAAAATTGCTACAATCGGTGAAAACATGACAATTAGAAGATTTGAAAGATTTGAATCAGAAGGATTAGTTGAAAGTTATATTCATGGAGCTGGAAAAATCGCTGTTTTAGTTGATTTTGCTAAAGGTGAAACTGAACTTGCAAAAGACGTATGTATGCAAATTGCAGCTGCTAGACCAGAATATTTAAATAGAGAAGCTGTTCCTCAAGATAGAGTTGAAAAAGAAATGGAAATTTTAAAAGCTCAAGCTATGAATGAAGGAAAACCAGCTGAAATAGCTGAAAAAATGGTTCAAGGTAGAATTGGTAAATTCTATGCAGAAATCTGCTTATTAGACCAAGAATTTGTTAAAGATTCAAGCGTTAAAGTTGGAGAATTAATCAAAAACAAAGGTGCTGAAATGGTTAGATATGCTAGATTTGAAAAAGGTGAAGGAATCGAGAAAAAAGAAGAAAACTTTGCTGAAGAAGTAATGAAACAATTACAATAATATATTTGGAAGAACTTTAATGTTCTTCCTTTTTAATTATATTCTAGGAAAATTCAACTGGAATGAAGATATTTCTATAGAATATAATTATGCGAAAATATTATTTCCGCTATTTATTAAAATAGGAGGTAAAAAAATAATGAAATTATTAGTTGTAAGACATGGTAGAACAGATTGGAATGATCAAGGAAAAATTCAAGGATGCGCGGATATAGAATTAAATCAAACAGGAATAAATCAAGCAAAAGAAACAGCAAAAAAATTACAAAATGAAAAAATAGATTTGATTATTGCCTCTCCTTTAATTAGAACAAAACAAACAGCTCAAATTATAAACGAAGGTAGAAATATAGATATAATATATGATGAAAGAGTTAGAGAAAGAGATTTTGGAGAGTTTGAAGGCTTAAAAAGAGATGAATTTGATTATTTTGGATACTGGACATATAGTAAAAATTATAAATATGAAAAAGCTGAAAATATTCAAGATTTCTTTAAAAGAATATTTGGATTTTTAGATGATATAAAAGAAAAATATAAAGATAAAACTGTGTTATTAGTATCACATGCGGGGGTTAGCACTGCAATAAAGTATTATTTTGAGGAACTTCCAAAGGAAAATGAGATGACAAGTGGAAGACTTAATAATTGTGAAGTGAGAGAATACTATTTATAATCAAATTTATGTTGAAAAGTTATGTAAAGTATGTTATAATGTTCCAGTACGTAAAAATATTATATTACTATCCTAAGGAGGTACAACATGGGATTCTGGGTATTCATTGTCATCTGTATCTTTTGCGGTTTTATGATTGATGTAATAAACTGCATGATAAAAGATGCCAACACACTGATTCGGGCTGTAGGATATGTAGTAGCCATTGGAACGGCGATTTTTGTTCTGTGGTTGGTGTTGAGATATTATTTTGATATCAACATCTTGGCGTGGGTCGTATGACCCGCGCCATTTTTTATGCAATTTATAGTAAATTAAAAATAATTTATAAATTATCTAGTATAAAGAAAAAATATAGTATATAATTTTCATATAGAAAAAATTACATGGGGGAAAAAATGAAAATAAAAGAAAAAATTTTTGTAATCTCTTTAATTTTTATAAGTTTTCTATTATTGTTTAACATTAAAGTTTATGCAGGAACTCAAAAATGGAATGCACTTGATTATGATGTTACAGTAAATCCAGATGGAAGTATGGATGTAGTAGAAACTTGGGACATTACAATAGATGATACAAATACTGTATTTAAAGATTTTGTTATTGATAATACTAAATATTCTGAAATTACAGATGTTATAGTAACAAATGTTTATGATGGCGAAGAAATGATGCTAGAACAAATTTATGAAGAACAATATCATGTTGATTCAGGTTGTTATTACGCTTTACCTATAAATGAAAATTCAATGTTTGAAATAGCGTGGAATGTAGGACTAGAAGATAGATCAGCCAGAAGAATATATAAGCTTTATTATACAATTAAAGATGCTGTAAAAATATATAATGATTGTGCAGAATTATATTGGATGTTTTTTGGAACGGATAATAATATTTCTGGAAAAAATATTACAGGGACTATCAAATTACCTCAAAATACACAAGATATAGAAAAACTTAGAGTATGGGCACATGGACATTTAACTGGAAATATTGAAAAACATCAGAAAATACAGTATCATTTTCTATAGATAGCTTAAATCCAGGAACGAGATTAGAAGTAAGAATTATTACAGAAGAAAACATATATGAAGACTGCACTAATATAATTAATGAAAATAAATTAGAAGAAGTTTTAGCAGAAGAAAAGAAATGGGCAGATCAAGCAAACTTAGCAAGAGATGCAGTAAAAGTAGGCTTTTATGTAATAATTGCTGTAAATATAATTGGAATTTTTATTGTTATTTTAAAAATTAAGAAAACAAAAGAAGAAGGAAAAATGCTAGAAGAACAGTATGCATATCCAGAATATGATATTAAATATTTTAGAGAGATTCCAGATGAGGCAAACGCAACACCAGCAAGGGCTTCACTTTTGAATGGTTTTTCATATTCTTTTACAGGTGTAAATGTTGATAATTATTTATCGGAAATTTTTGCTGGAACAATGTTAGACTTTTGCTTAAAAGGAATTATTGAATTTGAACCAGTTGATGAAAAAAATATAAGAATTATTTTAAAAGAAAATAAAACAATTCCAGAATTGCCACAAGACGAAGCTATAGTATATGATATTTTAAAATCTGCAATGGGAACTAGTACAAGTATAACAACAAAGGAATTCTCAAAATATTCTAAAAATAATTATGAAAAAGTATATAATGACTTGCATAAAATATCAAGAGCAGTTGAGCTTGGAGAAATAGAACAAGGAAATATAGATACAAAAAGAAAAAGTATTGTAGATAAAATGTTAAAAAGTCAAGGAATAGGCCTAGTAACAGGCACACTTTTCGTGTTTGTTCTTATAGTATTTGCAACTATTTTTCCATTAATTTTATTATTATTTCCATTATTCATAGCACTAATAATACTTATGATTTATAAAGGAAAGAATGATAGTAAAATATCTGTGCTTTCAGAAAAAGGATATAGAGAATCCAAAGAATGGACTGGACTTGAAAATTATATGAAAGATTACTCATTATTAAAAGAAAAAAGAGTACCAGACATAGTTTTATGGGAAAAATATTTAGTATATGCAACAACATTTGGTATTTCAAAAGAAGTTATTAAGCAATTAAAAGTTGTTCATCCAGAAATGTTTGAACCAGATGTGATGACAGGTAGTTATGTTGGAAGATATGCATATTGGAATATTGTATGTAACAATAGATATGGAATGAATTATTTTGATACAATTGATAAAAGTTTAAATAATGTCTGCAAATCAGCAGTATCAGCCTATAACTCAGCTCATTCATCTTCAAGCGGAGGTGGAGGAGGATTCTCTAGCGGTGGAGGAGGCCGGAGGAGGTGGCCGGAGGCTGCGGAGGTCGTTAAAATAAAATCAAATAAAAAAATTTATTTAAAAGGTTGATTTTAATATCAGAATATTATAAAATTACAACAATAAATAACGAAAGGAAATAAAAATGAAAACAATAAACGTTCTAAAAACAATTGAAAATGTATTCTTTTCAAATGTTTGGGCTATTTTATTTCCTATTAAAATTAATAATAAATACTTCAAAAACACTAATTTTTAATTAGTGTTTTTTTATGTAGCAAATTTCGAGCAAGAAAGGAAAGAAAAATGATTGGATATTTAGTACTTGAAAATGGTGAGATTTTTGAAGGAGAAAGAATTGGTTATAGTATGGATACTGCATGTGAAGTAGTTTTTAATACTGGAATGGCAGGATATATAGAAACATTTACAGATCCATCTTATGCAGGACAAGGAATTGTAATGACATATCCATTAATTGGAAATTATGGAATTATTCCAGAAGATACAGAATCAGATAGAATATGGGCAAAAGCAGTATTTATTCATGAACTTGCTGAATTTGAAAGTAATTTTAGAACAAAATATAATTTAGACAAATTTTTAAGAGATTACAAAATTCCAGGATTAGCTAATATCAATACTAGAAAATTAACAAAAATATTAAGAGATGCAGGAACTATGAAAGGATATGTTACTTCTAATATAAGCAATATGGAAGATATAATGAAAAAAATAAAAGAATATGAAGTTGGAAATGTTGTTGATGAAGTAACTTCAAAAGAAATTAAAGTATATGGAAAAGGAAAATCAAAAAAAGTTGCTTTAATGGATTATGGATTTAAACATAATATAGTAAATTCACTTTTAAAAAGAGATTGTGAAGTAACAGTATTTCCAGCAGATACACCAGCAGAAAAAATTTTGCTATGAAACCAGATGGAATAATGCTTTCAAATGGACCTGGAGATCCAGAAATTTGCATAATTCAAATAAAAAATGTAAAAAATTATATGATACAGATATTCCAATATTTAGGAATTTGTTTAGGACATCAACTTATGGGATTGCAACTGGAGCTAAAACTGCAAAATTAAAATATGGACATAGAGGACCAAATCATCCAGTAAAAGATTTAAAAGAAGGAAGAGTACATATAACTTCTCAAAACCATGGATATTATATTCTTGAAGAAAGTATAGATAAAGAATTAGCAGAAGTATCACATATAAATTTAAATGATGGAACTGTAGAAGGATTAAGATATAAAAATAAAAAAATATTTACAGTACAATTTCATCCAGAGGCTTGCCCTGGACCAGAAGATACAGCATATATATTTGATGAATTTATAGAAATGTTATAGGAGGAAAATATAAAAATGCCAAAAAATAAATGAATAAAAAAAGTATTAGTAATTGGATCTGGACCTATTATAATAGGTCAAGCAGCAGAATTTGATTATGCAGGAACACAAGCTTGTAGAGAACTAAAAAAAGAAGGAATAGAAGTTGTTTTAGTAAACTCTAATCCTGCAACAATTATGACAGATAAAAATATGGCAGATAAAATTTACATAGAGCCATTTAACAGTTGAAACAGTTAAGAAAATAATAAAGATAGAAAAACCAGATAGCATTCTTCCAAATTTAGGTGGACAAACAGGTCTTAACTTAGCAATGGAACTTGCAGAAACAGGATTCTTAAAAGAAAAGAATGTAAGACTTTTAGGAACAGGTGTTGAAGGAATAAGAAATGCAGAAGATAGACAATGTTTTAAAGATATGATGGAAGCAATAAATGAACCATGTATAGCAAGTAAAGTTGTTCATACAGTTGAAGATGCTGTAGAATTTACAAAAGAAATTGGACTTCCAGTTATAATAAGACCAGCATATACTTTAGGTGGTACTGGTGGAGGTATTGCTGAAACTATGGAAGAACTTGAAGAAATTGCAGGTTCTGGAATAAGAATGTCTAGAGTAAATGAAATATTAGTTGAAAAATGTATTACAGGTTGGAAAGAAATTGAATATGAAGTAATGAGAGATAGTAAAGGAAACTGTATTACAATTTGTAATATGGAAAATATAGATCCAGTTGGTGTACATACAGGAGATAGTATAGTTGTTGCACCATCTCAAACATTATCAGATAAAGAATATCAAATGCTTAGAACATCAGCTTAAAAATTATTTCAGCATTAAAAATAGAAGGTGGATGTAATGTTCAATTTGCATTAAATCCAACAAGTTTTGAATATGCAGTTATAGAAGTTAATCCTAGAGTTAGCCGTTCATCAGCATTAGCATCAAAAGCAACTGGTTATCCAATAGCAAAAGTTGCAAGTAAAATTGCACTTGGATATACATTAGATGAAATAAAAAATGAAGTAACAGGAAAAACTTATGCATGTTTTGAACCAGTTCTTGATTATGTTGTTGTAAAAATACCAAAATGGCCATTTAAAAAATTCCTTACAGCAACTAGAACACTTGGAACTCAAATGAAAGCAACAGGTGAAGTTATGGCTATTGCTCCAAATCTAGAAGCTGGTTTAATGAAAGCAATTCGTTCATTAGAAGAAAATGTAGAATACTTTAGCTTAGATAAATTAAAAGATTTAGAAAAGCAGAACTTGAAGAAAGATTAAAAATAGTAGATAATGAAAGAATTTTTGTAATAGCAGAAGCAATTAGAAAAGAAATATCTGTTGAAAGAATTCATGAAATAACTACAATAGATAGATTTTTCATAGGAATTATTTATAAACTTGTAAAAATGGAAAAAGAATTACAATTAAATCAAATGAATCCAAAATTACTTGAAAAAGCAAAGAAATATGGGATTTACAGATAAAGTAATTGGTATTCTTTCTGGTAAAACAGAAGAGGAAATAAAAAGATTACGTAATAAATATGGAATACAAGCAAACTTTAAAATGGTAGATACATGTGCAGCAGAATTTGAAGCTAAAACACCATATTATTATTCAAGTTATGATGATGATAATGAAGCAAAAGAATCAAAAAATAAGAAAGTTATGGTATTAGGTTCTGGACCTATAAGAATTGGACAAGGTATAGAATTTGATTATTGTAGTGTTCATGGAGTTTGGGCATTAAAAAAACAAGGATATGAAACAATAATAGTAAATAATAATCCAGAAACAGTAAGTACAGATTTTGATATTGCAGATAAATTATATTTTGAACCTTTAACACCAGAAGATGTTGAAAACATTGTAAATACAGAAAAACCAGATGGAGCAATAGTTCAATTTGGTGGACAAACAGCAATAAAATTAACAAAAGCTTTATCAGATATGGGAGTTCAAATAATGGGAACTCAAGAAGTTGATATGGATAGAGCAGAAGATAGAAAAGAATTTGATGAAGCGTTAAATAATTGTGGAATATTAAGACCAAAGGGAAGCACAATTTATACAGTACTCGAAGCAAAAGCAGTTGCAAATAAACTTGGTTATCCAGTACTTGTTAGACCATCATATGTTTTAGGTGGTCAAGGAATGGCAATTGCTTATGATGATAAAGAAATAGAAGAATATGTAAATGAAATAAATCAGATTGCACAAGAACATCCAATACTTGTAGATAAATATATTATGGGAAGAGAAGTAGAAGTAGATGCAATTTGTGATGGAGAAGATATTTTAATTCCAGGAATTATGGAACATTTAGAAAGAGCAGGAGTTCACTCAGGAGATAGTATTTCAGTATATCCAACACAAAATGTTGAAAAAGTTCATGAGAAAAAAATTATAGAATATACAGAAAAAATTGCGAAAGAACTTAATGTAATAGGAATTTTAAATATACAATTTATTATAAGTGAAGGCGAAGTTTATATAATTGAAGTAAATCCACGTTCAAGTAGAACAGTTCCATATATTAGTAAAGTTACAAACTTGCCAATGATAGATATTGCAACAAATGTAATTTTAGGTAAAAAATTAAAAGATTTAGGATATGGAACAGGATTATATAAAAAGAGTGATTATATATGTGTAAAAATGCCAGTATTCTCATTTGAAAAAATTAAAAATGCAGATACATCTTTAGGACCTGAAATGAAATCAACAGGTGAAGTTTTAGGAGTTTCTAAAAAGTTTGAAAATGCAGTTTTAAAAGCATTTATTGCAAGTGGAGCAAATGTATCTACTAAAGGTGCAATATTAATAACAGTTAGAGATAAAGATAAAGAAGAAATGCTTCCAATAGCACAAAAATTCAAAAATAAAGGATTCGAAATTTATGCAACATCAGGAACTGCAAAATTTTTAAAAGAAAATGGAGTAGAATCAACTGTTATAGAAAAATTGTGGGAAGGTAAAAATAGCATAATAGATTTAATTGAATCTGGAAAAATTAATTTTGTTATAAATACACCTACAAAAGGAAAAGAATCTAATAGAGATGGATTTAAAATTAGAAGAATGGCTGTTGAATGCAAAATACCATGTTTTACATCTTTAGATACTGTAAATGCTCTATATAAAGCAATAGAAGATAATACAGAAGAAAAAGACTTAAAACCAGTTGATATAACGAAAATTTAGAGGGAATTTTCCCTCTTTTTTTTATTTACTTGACAATTATAAAAAGCAGAATTATAATTGTATTAGTACAGATAGTACAATTATAATTTTAGGAGGTTAGCTATGATTCGAATTAGCAACTTGAATAAAACTTTTGGAAACAAAAAAGTTTTAGATAATTTGAATTGCACTATTCAAACTAATTCAATCTATGGTTTGATAGGGGCAAACGGTGCTGGAAAATCTACATTATTAAGGATTATTACAGACATATATAGAAGAGATTCAGGCACAATAGAAATCGATGGAAAAGAAATAGAGGATAATCAAGAGTTAAAACAAAAATTAGTATTTGTTCCAGATGATTTATTTTTCTTTCCAAATTACACTCTTTTAGATATGGCAAAATTTTATCAATCTATGTATAAAAATTTTGATATGGAATATTTAAAAGAGCTTGCAGAAATACTTAAATTAGATCAAAATACTAAAATTCAAAATTTTTCAAAAGGTATGAAAAGACAATGTGCATTAATTTGTGCAATAGCAACAAATGCAAATTATATGTTTTTTGATGAAACATTTGATGGATTAGATCCAGTTATTAGAAATTTACTTAAAAAAATAATTATAAAACAAATGGAAAAACAAGAAACAACAATTATAATGACAAGTCATAACTTAAGAGAGTTAGAAGATATATGCGATAATTTAGGGTTATTATATAAAGGTGGAATTCTTTTTGAAAGCGATATAGATTCATTAAAAACTAATATGTTTAAAATACAAGTATCTTTAAAAGAAGAATTTGGAAAAGAAGTATTTTCAGGTTTAGATATGATGAGTTATAAAAAAATAGGAAGTGTTGCAACTTTAATTGTAAAAGGCGATAAAGAAGTTGCAAGAAAAGTTATAGAAAAGTTAAATCCAATAATCTTAGACTTTTTACCATTAACTTTAGAGGAAATGTTTATATATGAAATGGAGGTATTAGGATATGAATTTAACCAAGTTGTTTAATTTTAAATATTTTAAAGAAAACTTAAAAAAATCAAAAGGAGTAGTTGCACTTTTATTAACCATTATTCCTATATTCACATTACTTTTTGTAGTTTTGGCACTTAATTCAGATGAATATATATCTGTTCCAGAAAAAGGAGATATTTCATTTATCAATTATTTTGGAATGTATAGTGCGACAATTGTAATATCATATATCTTATTTGGATATGTTTACAAAAAGAAAAGTGTAGATTTTATAAATTCACAGCCAATAAATAGAAAAACAATATTTTTCACAAATACTATTGGTGGAATTTTATTAATAGGACTTATACAATTAATTACAGCGATTGTTTTGTTAATTTGTAGTTTAGTATTACCAAATATTATTATTTTTTCACAAATGATATTTGATTGCTTTTTACTATTTTGGATAGGCTATAGTTTTGTATTTGTTGCTACAAATCTTGCAATGACTATTTCTGGAACATTTTGTACACAGCTTGTTTTAACAATGCTTATACTATTTTTAGTACCTTTTTGCATGGATAGTTCTGTATATTTTAGAGAAAGCCAAAATTATAATATGATTGTTGGAGAAGAATCATATAATATATTTTTACAACCAGAAAAATATTATACATTACCATATCAACCTTTCCACATGATGTTTTCAACTGGAGGAAGCTCAAATGTTGATTGGTTTTCATCTCAAAGTGTTTCAAGAATGCTAGTTTTAGGAATTATATATTATTTTGTAGGATTACATTTGTTTAAAAAGAGAAAAATGGAAAATAATGAGGAATCATTCTTTAATGAAAAAATGCATGTTATAGTGAAAGCATTAACAATTCTACCAATGATAATAATTTTAAATATAGTAGATGCAGGCACAGAATTTAATATATTTGCAGTTGCTCTTATTATAACTTATTATTTTATTTATGATTTTATTGTAAAAAGAAAAATGAAATTAAAATCTTCAATAATATATTTAATACTAACATTAGTTGCGTTACAAGGATTATGTTCTATTGTAAGCATGATAAATGTTGCCAATATACTTCATCGTCGTCCAGAGTTAAATGTAGAAGATATTGCTGAAATTAGAATAGATTCATACAATTATATGGCAAAAAATGAATATTATGTTAATAATGAAGTTCTAAAGTTTGGTGGATATATAGATAATAAAGATATCATAAAAACAATATTTGAATCAAAAATAAAAGAAGATGCAGAAATAGAAAAAATGCAAGAAAATGCAGAAGTGATAGAGGTTATAGGATCAGATACAGAAATAGTAGAAACTGCCACACCTACAACTATAGCTACAAATGAAGAGGATTACTATAGAGATTATAGTGCTAGATGTAATATTTCTATAAAAACAAAAATGGGAAAAGTATATTATATGCAAGTATCAGTTCTAAGTGAAGACTTTAAGGATGTTATAAAGAAATTATCTGAAGATGAAGAATATGTATCAAATATAAAAAATACATATACAAAAGAGGGAATAATTACAATAAATAATCTTATACTTGTAGAAAATGAAGAAAAAGAAGAACTAAACAAAGAAATAGAAAATATAGTAAATAATATGGAATTACAAGAATTAATAGAAATAAATAATACAACAGAAACAGCAGGAATAAATAGATATTTCTATAAAAATCATAAACTACAAGGTGTAGCATGCCAAGATTCTTTAAATGAGAATATATTAAAATTTGTAAGTAAACGTTTAAATGATGCTACTATAAAAATGCTAAGAGAGGAACAAAATTATCACAATTTTAATGTTTTCCCTAAAAATTTAAATTATAGAATATATTTCAGTTCACTATCAAATGAAGTTAGAGAATTTATTTTAAATAGTAAATCAGAAGAATTTGATGTAACAAAACCATATTATGTTATAAATTTAGGCGGAAGACACACATTCCAATTCTATACAAATAAGGTTGAAGAAATAGAACAATTTATAGCCAAACAAATAGAGTATGACGATAATATTATAAATTATAATAAAGGCTTTATTGAAGATATAGAAGAAAGTGAAGTTACTGATATTATAGAGTAGAAAGGAGGAATCTGTATGATAAATTTAGATTACCAAAGTAGAATGCCCATATATGAACAAATTGTACAAGAAATAGAAAGATATGTAGCTTTGGATATATTAAAACCAGAACAGCAAATTCCTTCTATTCGAGAAATGGCAGCAACTTTAGGAGTTAATCCTAACACTGTAAAAAAAGCTTATGATATTTTAGAATCAAGAGGAATTATTGTAACATTATCTACAAAAGGAACATTTATAACTCCAAAAACAGATAAGGTTATGAACAATGCGATTGATGAAAAAATAAATAAAATAAAAAAAGAGATAGAAGAAATTGAAAAATATGGAATTTCAAAAGAAGAAATTTTAAAAAGATTATCTAAATAAAATTATAAAAAGCCACTACTTAGGTAGTGGCTTTTTTCGACTGCTTGTTCAGTTTTTGCAAGTCTTGTATTGAAATTTTTACAATTATTTTATATAATAACTATTATTATATAAAAATGGAGAGCTTATGAATAAAACAAAGAGAAAAATATTTGAAACTTCATTAAAACTTTTTTCAGAAAAAGGATATGATGCTACAAGTATAGAGGAAATTACAGCAACAGTTGGTGTTGCAAAAGGTACATTATATTATCATTTTTCTAGTAAAGAAGAAATCTTTAACTTTTTAGTTGAAGAGGGAATGAAGCTTTTAATTAATAGTATTAATATTAAAACATCAAAATGTGATAATGTTTTAGATAAAATTAAAGCAGTTTCTTTAATTCAATTAAAGGCTGTTTATAAGTATGAAAATTTATTAACTATTGTAATTAGCCAAACTTGGGGAAATGAAAATATCAATGTTTTTTGTAAGCAAAAAGTACTTGAATATATAGATGTTATTCAAAAAATTGTCCAAGAAGGTGTAGATAATGGTGATATAGTTGATTGTAATGCTGAAGTTTTAGCATCAGAAATCTTTTCACTTACATGTTCAACATTAATATATAAGAGAAAAGCAAACATAAATGAAATTGATGTAAAAGCATTATATGAAGAATATGAAAAAACATTATTTAATAAAATAATAAAAAGATAGGATGGAATAAAATGGGAGAAAGAATTTTTACAGGTTGTGAAAAAGTTTTTGAAGCAAAAAAATTTGATAACTTAAAAGAGATGATTAATAACACAAAATCAGAATTTGGAAATGAAGTTGCTTTTAAATTTAAAAATGATGAAACTTCAGAAATATCAACAATGTCTTATAATGAATATATTGATGAAATAAATGCTTTAGGAACAGCATTAATTAGTATAGGATTAAAAGATAAAAGAATAGGTGTTATTTCTGAAAATAGATATGAATGGGAAGAAGCTTATTTAACAATTATTTGTGGTATAGGTATTGTTGTTCCATTAGATAAATCTTTACCAGAAAATGAAATTTTAAGTTTAATTGAAAGTTCTGAAATGGAAGCTATTTTTTATTCTTCAAAATATGATGAAGTTATGAAAAAAGCAAAAGAAGAAAATATTGGAAAAATAAAATTCTTTATATCAATGGACTTAGAAGAAAAAACAGAAGAAATATATTCTCAAAAAGAATTAGTTAAACTTGGAAAAGACTTAATAAAAAATGGAGCAAGAAGTTATTTAGATGCAAAAATAGAAAATGATGTAATGTCTGCAATGTTATTTACTTCAGGAACTACATCTCAATCAAAAGCAGTAATGTTATCTCATAGCAATATCTGTGCAAATATTTATGATATCTCATGTACTTTTGATGTAACAAAAGAAGATACATTTTTATCTTTCTTACCATTACACCATGTATTTGAGTGTACAGTAGGATTTTTATATCCTGTAAGTGTTGGTGCTAATATTGGATTCTGCAAAGGAATTAGACATATAGCAGAAAATTTAAAAGATTATGAAGCAAGTGCTATGATTGCAGTTCCAGTTCTTTTTGATAATATGTATAAAAAAGTTATGCAATCAATAGAGAAAAAAGGAAAATTAAAAACAGTAAAATTTGGAATAAAATTAAGTAAAGTAGCAAAAGTATTTGGAATAGATATTAGAAGAAAATTGTTTAAAGAAATATTAGATACTTTAGGTGGAAAATTAAGATTATTTGTTGCAGGTGGAGCTGCATTTGACCCAGAAATTGAAAAAGGGTTAAATGAACTAGGAATAGAAACATATCAAGGATATGGTCTAACAGAAACAGCACCAGTTATTGCAGCAGAACATCCAACATGTAGAAAAATTGGTTCTATTGGAAAAACATTCCCAAGCTTACAAACAAAAATTATAGACCCAGATGAAATGGGAGTAGGGGAACTTGCAGTAAAAGGGCCAAGTGTTATGTTAGGATATTATGGAATACAAGATAGTTCTATTACAGAAGATGGATGGTTTGGAACTGGAGATTTAGCATATATAGATAAAGATGGATTTATTTTCATAACAGGTAGAAAGAAAAGTGTAATAGTTCTTAAAAATGGAAAAAATGTTTATCCAGAAGAATTAGAAACTTTAATAAACAAAATTCCAGGTGTAAAAGAATCTTTTGTTTTTGGAAAACCAGATAAAGATGATTCTATAGATTTAAAAATTTGTACAGAAATTGTATATGACGCTGAAAAAATAAAAGAAGAATATAACACTGAAGATTTAGAAGAAATTAGAAAAATATTATGGAATAAAGTAAAAGAAGTAAATAGAACAATGCCTACATACAAGTATATTAAAGAAATGATTTTAACAGAAGAGGAATTAATTAAAACAACAACTCTAAAAATAAAAAGATTTGAAGAGATAAAAAAAGTGTTATAAATGTTACAATTTTGTTACTAAATGTTATAAAAATGTAAACGAAAATGTCGAAAAAACACTTGAACTGTTAGGGAAAACAGGATATAATATCTTTAGTATTTAATTAGAGATTGATACGAAGGAGGTAGTTTACAATGTCATTTTTCCAGAAATCAGGCATAGTAAACGTGAAGATGGTAATCACGGAAGAAAAAATATTATCAAATATAGATAAAGTACAAAAATTAATCAACCCAAATAGTAAAAAACAAATTGTACAATTAGAAGATGATTCTTACTTTAAAGATTTAGTAGAATCAATAAAAAATTATTTAATTGAATATCCAAAAAAGAACAATTTCCCAAAGAGTGTATATAAAGCATCTTATGAATTAGTTGAATATGCAACAAATCAATTCGAAGAAAACACAAGAAAAGTTGAAGAACTAATCAGACAAAGAGAAAAAAATATTAAATTAGCAAGTGTTTTAAGAGATGCTACAACAGCTGTTAAAGCAAGAGCTAAAAACTGGAAAGAAATAGTTAGAAAAATAGAATCTAAATATCCTGCTGATGTTGCTGAAGCTTTAAATATAATTGGTAAAAGCAAAGATAAAGAATCAGAAGAATATGAAGGCGCTTGCAAATTAATAGATGCAAAAATTGGAAACTTAGAAAGCAATTTACATATTGAAATAGATATGGAAAGAATTGAAGATAGATCAAAAGCATTAAGTTATATAGGAATTGAAATTGCAGAAGCATTAAAATATATTCCAGCACCAGTTGATGAAGTTGGAGCTTTAGGAGAACTTGATGAAGAAACAAACACAGTTACAAATTCTATAGTAACAGGTGGAGGTGTTGAGGCAGGAATAGAAGGAACAGATGTTGAAGCTATTACAGAAGGTGTAGACGAAAATGTAACAGTTGAAACAGTATCTCAAGACACAACACCAGAAATCGATGTTGATGATGCTTTCTTTGAAGAAACAAGATTTGAAGTAAAACCTACTTTATGGCAAAGAATTAAAAATAGCAAATTTGTAAGAACATTAAGATACATAATGCAAATCAAAATTGTTATTGATTATCCAGCTTTACCAGAAGGAAAAAATAACTAATATACATATAAAAGATTTAGATTTTATTATCTAAATCTTTTTTTATATTAAATATTGTCCACTATTATTCTAGATTATTTGCTATTAAAATATTGAAATTTTATGTAAATCGTGGTATAATCACTCTGGCATATTTTTTAGATAAAAGTAGAAAAGATTTTTTCACTGGAATAATATGAAAAATCAATTGATGCCAAAACTCAAAGTACCTAATAACCAAACATTATAAGGAGGAGAATTTTATGTTTATGAAGTTCGTAAAGCGGTTGGCAATTTTGGGTTTGGCGTTCCTGGTAAGTTTTTTCCTTCAGAAAGAAGTTGGTCCAACATATTTTTTCATCGATATCGCCTGGACTGTAATTCAAATTGTTGTTCTTGTGGCAATAATTGGACTTGGAGGGGCTCTTTCTGATGAAAATGCTTTTGCAGGAGCACTCAATTTTTTGATTGTGTTGTTTGTTGGTATTCTGGTCGTAATTAATCTTGCTTTGGCAGGGATAATTTCGTGGATTTTTAATGTTGATTTTTATATCGCATATATTGTGTTCGATTTTATCCTCTGCTTGATTCCGAGTAAGAAAAAGGACGAATAACAATAAAAAAAGTAAACAAAAGTATTTTTGTTTCTTCCCCCTAAAAGGGGGTCTTTTTTTATTTAATAGACAAAAAAATAAAGCTCTGCTTTTTTCTTTCAGGCGAAATAAGCAGGGCTTGCTAACTTTATGTTATATGCTTTCCATAGAATTTATAAATCTTGTATTTAAAAGGTCCAGAACAGAAGTTAATTCATCTGCTCTTAAATCTATTTTTTCATAAAGATGATCTGCGCTTCTTTCATAAGCAACTTGTTTTGTGTGGTCAACAATTTTTTGAGCAACGTTTTTTAAAGAGTTTTCTAAATTTCCAAACATTATATTCATTCCATGTTCATTTACTTGTTTTTTTACTGTATGTTCTAATTCTTCTATTGTATTTTCTGCGTAGTCAATATATGAAGATGCTTTGAATCCATGAGCCTCAATTGCATCATCAACTTCCAAAGTGTATTTTCTAAAATTTTTTTCTATTGATTTGTTTAAATCAACCCCTAAATTATTAACTTGATTATTCTCCATAATTTTCTACCTCCTCTGTAATTAAATTCAGTATATATATAAAATATGTATAAAAAATGTTTTGATTGTGAAAATTTTATTTCCAAATTTTTATAAAACAAATTTAGATTGTAATCAAATAAAATTCAAAATAAGTTAGCAGAAAATCCTGATTATAAAATAGAGCAACAAAAAATGCAAAGCTTTATGATTAGTATTTTAAATTCGCTATTTGACTTGCTAAAGTTTCGTAATTTGGCTTATATTTTTTTAACATATCATAAAAACTTTTTGTGTGATTTTTATATTTAAGATGACAGAATTCATGAAATACAATGTATTCAATAACTTCTTTTGAATATCTTGCAACATAAGGATTTATAGTAATAGATTGTAAGTCTTTGTTGCAAAATGCAAGTGCGCCAGAAAGTTTTTTTATTTCATAATCTTCTGGAGCAAATCCAAATTCATGTCTTGCTTTTTCCATTATGTTTTCAATTTCATTTTCTGCAATCTTAGTATACATTTTTAATAATATAATGTTTACTAATTCTTGATTATCTTTTTTTCTAAACGAAATAGGAAGATGAATATTTATACAATTTTTTTCTAAATTTAACTCTGGAGAATTTATCTTTAAATAATAGATATTTACAGTGTAATTTAGACCGAAGATTTTTGCAAATTTAGGTTGTAATGTTTCATCTTTTCCAAACAAAAAGTTATCGTTGTTTAAATCTTCTTTTTCTTTTGTACCAACAGTTTTAACTAATTTTAAAATATTCATTTTTATATCCTCCTACAAAATAAATGTTCGTAAATGTTTGTTTGTTTTATTTTACAATTATCGATATAAAATGTCAATAGATTTTTCGAAAAAATGTTCGGTATTTTTGCAAACGCTTTTCTATGTAAGAAAAAATTTTTTCTAATTTCATTAAAATTTATTTACTAGAGCAAAAAAGTTTGTTAGAGTCAAAAATCTTCGCAAACGAATGGTAAATAAAAAAATCAGGAGGGGCGAAAACGCCACCTCCTGGTGAGTCTGGTGATTTTTAAATGCTTGAAATAGGGATTTGTCAGCAAATGAAAAACTTCCTATATATTAAATTGCTTACGCAATGTTAGTGGTTCTGCCGTTCGTAAGAACAACAGAAGTAACGAGCCCCACATCATTCCGCTTGAAACTGCTGGCATTAGTGCAGAAACGTCTGCCGTCCGTCGGATCGGAGATGGGTGCGATATACACACGGCCATTCCGAATATAGCAGAAATCGGTTGCGGAAATGAATCCGAAGGCAGAAACCTTGTCATCGACCTCTTTACCATTCAGAGTCAGCACATCATCTGTCAGCATCAGGGTGTAACTGTCAACAGTTCCCTTAACGTACAGAGTGGCATAGACGTCCTTGGTTACCGCATACGTTTTGGTGGCTTTCCATTTATCGGAAACAGTCACCTGCTTAATCGTAAAGGTTTCCTTTTCGGTGACGATCTGGCTCAGGAAGCCCTTGTCGTCTGTCCTGAAGGTCTTGAGGTTACTTCCGAGAGAAATCTTCTCTGCGGAGTACCAGTTACCAAAGGTAAAGCGGTACAGGGTGCCATTGGTTTCGTACATATAGACGTTGTAGGATGTGTCGATACCCATGAACTTGACGCCTTTCAAGATATCGGACAAACGCACCTCGTTGGTGGCGTTCAGGATATGCTTGCCGTCAGCGCTCAGAACAATGGATACCTTAAGGTCAGAGCCTTTATAGGCATCGTATACCATCTCACCAGCGGTGTTGGTATAGATTTCGACACGGTCAGTCTTATTGCCAGGGGTGTTGGTGCCGGGGGTACCAGGATTACTGGGATTGCTTGTGTCCGGGGCCTCAGTCCAGTTGGTAAGGTCGTAGGTGCCAGAAGAGGTTTTAACGCTTACAGCCAAGTCATCCGTGTTATAGACAAGCTCGATAGCGCCAGAGCTGAGAACGGTAATTACCTTATTGTTCCCGCCGATGCCAAGAAGCTTGCCGTCTCTGGTAATCGCGTAGAACACGCTCTGCGTGTTAAAACCGTTGTAACGATAACCAGGACCAGCAGAATCGTTGGTGACTACAGTGCCATTACTGAAGCAGACCGTGTTGCCGGTGCTGTAGAAGGACCGAGTCATCTTGTAGGTGTCGCTCTTCTTGTCGTAGCTGAAGTACTTGTACTGGGTTTTGCCGGATGCCGCGTCGTCGTAGGTGTAACCATACGGGTCGGTATCACTTGCGGCGAAGGCGGTGGTGGTGCAGCCGAGGAGGCAGCACAGGGTAAGAAGCAATGCCAGGAAGGTACGAACAGAGATTTTTTTCATAGAGAACACATTCCTTTCAGTTAAATTTTAAATCTCCAGAACTCACTTTTGTCCAACCAAATAACCAGAAGTCTAGTCAAATATAGTTGAACTCCAAATCCCATAATCTTATTATATCACAAAGCAAAATCTAAAGCAAACAGTTAATGAAGCTAATAATTCAATAAATTGAATTATTACCAACAGTAGCTGTAACAAGCAAGCTTTAACAGCTACTGTTTCTTAATTTTTGGTTTTGATACAAGAGAAGCAATATATCCAAAGAATATTGCTGCAGATATTCCACCAGCTGCTGCTTTAATTCCACCAGTAAAAGCACCAATTACTCCATTAGAGCCAACTTCAGATATAACTCCTTTTGATAAAAGATTTCCAAAACCAGTAAGAGGAACAGTAGCTCCACAACCTGCAAAATCAATTAAGTATTTGTATATTCCAAGTCCGCCTAAAATTGCACCAAGTGTTACATAAGCAACTAATATACGAGCAGGTGTTAATTTTGTTTTATCTATTAGTATTTGTCCAATTAAACAAATAAGTCCACCAACAACAAATGCCTTTAAAAGCATCATCCAATTTATATCCATAAAATTTCTCCTTTCTATATTTCAATACTTACTGCATGTGCTATTCCAGGAATTGATTCACCTTGTTGAGAAGAGGTTGAATTCATTAAAGCACCAGTAGCCATTAATAATACTCTTTTATATTTCTTTTCTTGTAACATTTTATAGATATATCCAGAAAATACACTAGCAATACAGCCACAACCAGAACCACCAGAATGAGTATCTTGAGCTTCTTTATCAAATATCATAACACCACAATCATTATAATTTGCTTTAATATTATAACCTTTGCTAGAAGCTAAATCTATTAAAATATCTTTTCCAATATGGCCTAAATCACCAGTAAAAATAGCATCATAATAATTTGGAGAACGACCAGTATCTTGAAAATGTCTTATTAAAGTATCTTGAGCAGCACCAGCCATAGCAGCACCCATGTTGTTTGCATCTTTAATTCCCATGTCAACAATTTTTCCCGGAGTATATCCAGTTATAAAGGGACCAGTACCATTTTTTGTTAAAACTGCACAACCAGAGCCAGTTACAGTCCATTGACTAGATGGTGGTCTTTGATTTCCAAGTTCTAGTGGGAATCTAAATTGTTTTTCAGCACTACAAAAGTGACTAGAAGCACCACACAAAACATTTTCGGCAAAATCTCCATCAATAAACGTAGAACCTACTAATAGTCCTTCAACAAATGTTGAACAAGCTCCAAACATACCAATAAATGGTATATTTGTTTCTCTTAAACCAAAAGATGAGGCTATACATTGATTTAATAAATCTCCTGCAAAACAAAAATCAATTTCTTGTGATGCAAGTTCAGATTTTGCGATAGCCAAATTTGCCGTTTCTTTAATAATTTTACTTTCAGCAGATTCCCAACTTTTTTCTCCCCAAAATTCATCATCTAAACATTGGTCAAAATATTGGTGCAAAGGACCTTCTTTTTCTTTAGGACCTACAATTGTAGCTGTTGAAGCTATGTTTACAGGTTTTGATAAAATATAACTTTGTTTTCCAACTTTTTTCATAAAATTTACACTCCTTTATTATGCTAAATTAAAAATCAGATATATAAATCCAACAAGTATACTTGTTGATATTCCATATACAAGTACTGGACCTGCAACAGTAAACATTTTTGCTCCAACACCCATAACGTATCCTTCAGATTTGTATTCCATTGCAGGAGATACAATTGAATTTGCGAATCCTGTTATAGGAATTAGAGAACCTGCACCAGCAAATTTTCCGATTTTATTAAAAACATTTAATGCTGTTAAAAATGCACTTGCAAAAACTAAAAGCATAGATACAACAGCATAACTATTAGTTTCATCTAAACCTCTTGATCTACATATTTCGAAAATAATTTGTCCAATAGTGCAAATTAATCCTCCAACCCAAAAAGCATTAAAACAATTCTTTAATATAGGTGAGTTTGGTGTTTTATAATCGACGTATGTTTGATAATCTTCTTTACTTTGAATTGATTTTATAATAATCATCTCCTAACTTAAAATTTCTTATAATCATTGTTATATTTTCCAAAAAATATATTTATTATTCATTAAAAAAATTTTATGTTACATTTGTATTAATTGTAGCCGTAATATATTGACATTTCTTGCAATTAAAGATATAAATATAAGTAGAAAAAATGGCAAAATGCGAGTTTTTTTGATAAAAAATAAGGAGAAGAATTATGCCAAGCTGTTTAGGAATTTATGTTGAAAATAACTTAATAAAATACGCAAAAATCAAGAAAAACAAAGACAATTATAAAGTAGAAGCTTTTAGTGTAGAATCATTTGATGATTTAAATGAAGCATTAAAAAAAGTTATAGTAGAAACTGATAGTGAAAAAATACCAGTAAGCTTAAATATTTCTAATGAACTTTATAATTATTTTGATGTGTATTCTATGTTAGAAAAAAAGGACATCACAAAATCATTAGATATTGAATTTGAGATGTTGTGTAATCAAAAAGGTTACGATAAAAATTCATTAGAATCAAGATATATTTTAATGGACAATAAAGAAGACCCAGATAAGTACAAATCTATGTATGTGTCTGTAAATAAAAGAGATTTAGATGAAAAAATTGAAACTCTATCTAAATATAAACTTGCTTCAATTTCTCCAATTTCAACAAGCATAACAAATCTTTTAAATGAAACTGAAGAAAATATTGCAATTATAAATATTGAAAATGAAACACAAATTACTACAGTTATAAATGGGCAAATCTCAAGAGTAGATATTTTAAGTTCTGGAATTGAAGAGGCAATTACACAAATAAACAGAATGGAAATGTCTTGGAAAAAAGCATATAATGTGTTTAAAAATATAACAATATATGATCCAGATGTTAAAAACTTAAATGATGATGAAAATGAATATATGGATTTAATAATGCCATGTTTATACAAAATAGGAAATGAAACAAAAAAATTATTCAAAAATTACAATGAAAGAATTGATAAAATTTATATTACTGGAACAGGTGCAACAATAAATAATATAGATTTATATTTCCAAGAATTTTTTGGAAATACAAAATGTGAAGTATTAAAACCATTTTTTATAAATCCAACATCACTTAAATTTCCAACAAAAGAATATATTGAAGTTAATTCAGCAATTGCAATTGCTTTAGATGGACTTGGATTTATAAATAAAGATTTAAATTTTGCTCCGGTATCTAAATTTGATAGCTTAGATTTAGATAAAGCTCAAGATTTCGATATCAAGAACTGGAAAGAATCATTTAAAGCACCATTAAGTGCTAGCGAAAGAGTACTTACTAGAATAATTGCTGTATGCATTATTTTAATAGTTGGATTTACAGCATTTGGAAGTAGCATTATGAGTCAAATAGATTCTCAAACAGAAGAAATACAAGAAAAATATGCTCAAACAGAAGCAGATTTAAACAATATGAGAGAAGAATTAAAACAAATAGAAACACAAACTAATGCTTATACAACTTTAATAGAAAACGCAGATTCATTAAATAAAGCAACTAACAATACAGCAAATAGTAGAGTAATTCCAAAAGATGCAATACCAAACTTGTTAGGTCAAATAATGTTTATTATTCCACAACAAGTTCAGATTATATCAATAGAAAATACTGAAAATAAACATATTGTAATAAAAGCACAATCAGAAAAGTATGAACAACTTGGATTTTTCTCTGGAGCGTTAAAAAATGATGGTGTGTTAAAAGATGTTCAATCAACAACTGGTACTAAGACAGATTCTTATGTACAAGTTACAATAGAAGGAGATTTACCATGAGAAAATTAGTATTAATCGTTTCACTTGCATTACTTTTAATTCTTTGTATTTGTGTAATTGGAGTTGGAATAAAAATAGGACCATTTAAAATTTATAGTTATCAAGAAGTTCTAACAGCAAGCAAAGAAAGAAAAGAATTACTAAATGTTAATGAAGAAAATTTAGAAGAATTTGAAACAATACAAGCTTCATTAAAATCTTCTGCCAAAAAATATGAAAAGAAAAAAGCTGAATATGATGAACTTATTGAAAAAGGGAAAATTACAACTGAGAGCAATATATACAATTCAAGTGTATATGATATAGACTTTTTATGGGCTACAATAGGAAATTATGCTACTCAAAATGGAGTTTTATTAGACTTTAATTCTTGGAAAAGTGCATCAGCAACATCAGTATCTTCTGAATATATAATTTGTAGATTGGATTTTATAGTAACAGGAGATTATATTTCAATAACAAACTTTATTTCACAAATAGAAGCTGATGATACATTAAAATTTGAAATTAGTAATTTTAATTTAGAAAAAGGTGGAGATAATTTACAAGCTACATTTTCTGTAAAAAATGTACCTATAAATAGTAAAAATTTATCTTCAATACCTACTACATCAACAACTGTAGTACCTGAAGAAAATTAATTGAAAGGAACTAAAAAAATGAGTAGTAAAGTAAAAGAAGTATTTATAATAGTATTACTTTTAGTAGTAATAGTATTTACAATAGGAGTATTATTTTATGATTGTATTCCACAAGGGGGAATATTAGAGTCAAAAGAATATGTTGCTGATAAAGAAGTAACAGAAGTTTTAAATGAAATTAAAGAAACAACAGGAGTTGATGTTTCAGAAGATAATAAAGACTCTTTAATAAAATCATATAGTATAGGAAAAGATGATTTAGCAGAATTTGCTACAGAGAATTATTATGAAAGTGGAAAAAAAGATCCATTTGCTGAATATTCAGCACCAGTTGAAGAAGAAGTTGTAAAAACAACTATAGTAACAGGTGGAGATGTAAATAATACTCAAACACAAAATGAAGTTCCAGAAAGCAAAAATACAGTAGCAAATACAACATCTAATACAAACACTGTAACAAATACAGTTACAACTAATGTTCAAAATAAAACAGAAAATCAAAATATAACTACAAAAGAAGAAGTTAAAGAATCATCAACAGGAAGTTATTTTGAAAAGAAAAATTCAAAATAATTAAAAATTTAATTTTAGGGAAGGTATAAGAAATGAAATTACACCATTTTGTAGTATTAATTATAGTATTAATGATGCTTGCAGGTTTATCTGTATATGCAATATTAGATAGTGATTTATTTGTTCATGAAGAAAATATAATAACACCAGAAGTTGTATCAAATACTATTAATAATCAATAATAAAAATAAAGGCATATACAAAATCTTGTATATGCCTTATTTAGTAGGATGTATATGAAAAATAATAAATTTTTAGTTTTTGAAATTATTTTTTCGTTTTTTATAATTATTAGTATTATTTCTATAATAACTTTTGTGTGTTTAAAAATAAATTCTGAGAGCAAAAGCTTGAATAATAACGCAGAAGCTACTATAATTAGTACAAACATATTAGAAAATATTAATTCTAGAAGATATTCAAAAGTTGAAGAATATATTGAAGAAATATCTGTTGTTGGCGTTTCTAAAAAAATAGAAAAAAATGAACAACTTATAATTGTAGATGGGAATAATTTTGTTGGTAAATTTTTTGGTACAGATATTCCTAAAGGATATAAAGTAGAATTAAGATTTCAAAATTTAGATGAAAATATAGATATTCAAAAATCAGTTAATATTATAATTAAATATAATGAAGTCGAAGTTTTAAGTATAAATACTGTATTACAACATGAGAGTATAGATGTATGTAACAAGCCAATTATTACAACTGAGTATTTTGAACCTATAGGAATTAGTTTAGATGAATATGAAGTTATACCTATAAAATATTCTTATAAAACAAATTCTTATGTAACAACAACAAAAGGTGATACTAATTGGTATGATTATTATGCTAAAGAATGGGCAAAAGTTTTAATTTTTCCAAATAGTGGAGAAGATTTAAAATCTTTATTTATCGATAGTGAGGGAAATGTTCAAAAACAAATACAGTATGGAGAATATGTTTTAGATTTGAAAAATTATATGTATGTATGGATACCAAATTTTTCAATGAGAGATAACATATCGTATTTTAGATATAATAATGGAAAAAATGTTATAAGACAAGAACTTATATATGATAATGGAGAATATTTGTATATAAATTCAATAGGAGATAGCATACCAGATATTACAGAAGATTGTAATTTTAATGGTATATCAGGTGTTTGGAGAAAGCTTGATAATAATGATATTTATTTTAATAGCTTTAGTTCTACAAGATTTGGACCAATAAACTTACACTAAATAGAAATTTTTGTCTTACTCGTTGTCGTAACTTCGAGAATTAAAAAAGCGTTGAAGTGCGGATTTGGAACGAAGCGTAGAAAGGAGGGAAATATGTCTAGTTTTATATGTAAAGTAATAACACCACAAGGTCAAATTACTAAAATAAAGATGAATGAAGAAGATAAAATTACTTGTTTGAAAAAACTAAAGAAAAATGGAATGACACCAATAAGTGTTGAACCAACATCTGAAGTTTTTAGAAAAAAATCTAAGAAAATATCTTCTAATATTTATTCAAAAAGAAATAAGAAAATAAATCTGAATTTAAATCATCAAATAAAATTTTCAGATAGTATAAAAACAGAAGACCTTATAAAATTTACACAAGATTTTTATCTTTTAAAAAAATCAAAATTTACAAATAAACATGCATTATCAACTTTAGCAAATACTTCTCAAAATAAAAAATTCAAAGAAATATTACATAAAATGATTAGTAATTTAGATAATGGAATATACATGTATAAAACAATGAAAGAATACTTAGATGTATTTCCTTATGTATATAGAAATATTATAAAAACAGGAGAGTTAAACGATTTATTGGAAGAATCGTTAGAACATGCAATAACATATTTAGAAGATGAAGAAAGTTTAAAAATTAATATTGAAAAAAATATAATTCCTCATATAACTATGTTTTTTGGAATATTAGTAATGATATTTTTAGCAGTATTAATTGGTATTCCTCTTATAGAAGACATATTTACTTCAAATGGAAGTCAAGTACCAGTTCCTTTTGGATTAAAATTAGTATTTTTTGCAATGAAATGCATTGTAAAATATTGGTATATTCTTATTTTAGCTATATCTTTAATTGTTTTTGGAGTAGTAGGATATGTACATACAGCAAAAGGAAAATATAAATATGATTGCTTTAAATACAATAATTTCTTATTAGGAAAATTAATTTATTTAGTAGATTTTTCAAGATTTATAAGATGTTTAATAGTAAATACTAAAAATAAAATTAGATTTCAAGATGCGTTAGAAGTTAGTAAAAATGTTATAGATAATACACATATGATAAATACAATAGAAAATTCAATAAGTAATATTTATGTTGGAAAATCATGGATTGACACCTTTTGAAAATAATAAAGTTTTAAATCCAATAACATTGGAAATTTTAAAAAATGGTGCAAAAAACAATTTAAATGAAACTTTGGAAAAAGTAATAGAATATGTTGATATTGAAATTGAAAAAGAAGTAAAAAGAGTTATAAAATTATTACCTAAAATAGCATATAGTGTAATTGGATTTGTATTATTTTTATTTTTGATTATAGTGTTAATACCATGTGTACAAGTTTATTTAGGTGGATTTTTATTTATCTAAATAAAATAGAAAGTGAGGTACAAATGAATATAGGAATTGATTTAGGCGGAAGCCATATAGGAATAGGATTAGTTGAGCAAAGTGAACTAAAAGCTGTAGTTGATAAATTTTTTACAGAAGAAGATAAAAAAGATATAGAAAATGCAGTTTTAAGAAACATAGATGAATTAATAAATAAAATATTATCTGAAAATAATATCAGGTTAGAAGACATAGAAAGAATAGGTGTTGCATCTCCAGGAACAATTTCTTCTGGAAAAATAACAGCTTGGAATTTAGGACTAAAGAATTTTGACCTACAATCTAAATTAGAAGAAAAATATAGAAAGCCTATAAAAGTCAGAAATGATGGAAAATGTGCGGCACTTGCTGAAAAAGAATATGGAGCACTTAAGAATTATGATGATTGTATTTTTGTGAATATTGGAACAGGAATAGGCGGAGCAAGTTTTATAAACGGAAAATTGTTAGAACCCAAAAAGAATTCTGGTTTTGAATTTGGTCATATAACTTTAGTAAAAGATGGAATTCAATGTACATGTGGAAAAAAAGGATGTTTTGAAAGATATTGCTCTATAAAAGCTTTGAAAACTAAAATTACTAATACATTGAATATGGATAGCACAGAAATATCTGGTCAATATTTAAGAGAAAATATAATGGTAGAATATCATGATAAAGTTCAAGATGATATTAATGAATTTATAGATTATTTAAGAATTGGAATATGCAATTTAATAGATATTTTTGAACCAGAAGTTGTTTGTTTTGGTGGTAGTTTTTCTTATTATGAAGGACATCCGGTTTTAAACAAGTTGATAGAAGAAATAAATAAAGAAGATTCAACATTTAATAGCCAAAAACCAGAAATAGTAACTGCACAGTTTAAAAATGATGCAGGAATTATCGGAGCAGTAATTGAATAAAATAAAAAGAACTATATATGTATTTTATATAGTTCTTTTTGTTTTGTATAACGCTACTTGAGTTGACATAATTTTATAAAAGTGGTATAATAAAAAATGTACGAAAAAACAAAAAGGTTACTTTAGGAGGTAAACTGTATGGTGGCTAATCAGAAAAATGGCAACTGCTTTTTCATTCGGTTCGAGGATGTGACTTCGCAAATTGAACCGAAAGGAGAGGTTCTGACTGTAGACAAGTCGCATAAAAGCGACTTCTTCAATCTGGTGTCACGTTTCGGGCTTCAGCTTACGACCTGCGACGGCAGTACTTTTGCCGTAAAACCGGCGGAAAACGAAAGCCCTGAAAATCTGGCGATGCATATTTCCACCTGGGACATCGTGTTCCACCAGTTCTTTGCCTACAACAACGATTTCTGGCGTGCAAACGCCGAACACCACAGGAAAGTGGCTGCAAAGGTAATCACGATTCAGTTCCCTGCGGAAGAGAAGGCTGAGAAGTCTGCTATCGTTGCGATGGGCTAACCATGCATTTTCCCAAAAGCAGATAGTTCTGCGAAAAGAGGTCCCGCTCAATTTTTTGAGCGGGACCTTTGGGGTTTTAGTAATAATTTTTGTTTGAAATTATGTTTAAAAATGCCAATAGTTGACAATAATATAAAAAAATAGTATAATAATCAATAGTATTAATGAGATTTATATAAAAAAAGATTAGTTCGGAAAATATTAAGATAAGAAATTGTACGGAATAAATTAAATATTATTTTAAGATTTTTAGAAATAGAGAGAGAGTTTCTAAAAACAAAAGGTGTGTAAAAATAATAATATTTAATAATTGTATCATATATTGAGATGAGCCAGTAACGTTTTTTGAGTGGCTCTTTTGTTCGGTTGACAAAATTTAAAAAATTAGTATAAACATATTTTCCTAAATAGTCTAGAAATAGGCTATTTTTGTCTTTGTTTATAAATTTAAAGAGAATACAAATATGAGGAAAGGAGAGTATATTAAGGGGAACGTTTACTTAATATACGAATAGAAATGGAAGAGATACAAAAATCAAACGAAAGAAGAAAAAAGACAGTTAATAAAAGACCAAATAATCCAAAAAAGGCAAATACACAAAATAATTCAAAAAAGGAAAATTCAAATACACAAACAGTAAATAATCAAATTATTAAAGAAGTGGAAACTAAGAAAACAAATAGAAGACCAGCTAAAAATAAAAAGAGAGATACTTCAAAACCTGTTTTAGTGAATAAAAATAGTAAAGCAGTTATAAAGCAAGAAGAAAGACCATTAGTTATAAAAGAAGAATTTTCATTTAAAAAAGAAAATTTAAAAATAATTCCATTAGGTGGAATTGAAGAAATAGGAAAAAATATAACAGTATTTGAATATGGAAATGATATTGTTTTAGTAGATTGTGGAGTTGCATTTCCAGAAGATGATATGTTAGGAATAGATTTAGTTATACCAGATTTTTCTTATTTAATAAAAAATAAAGAGAAAATAAGAGGATTAGTAATTACACATGGTCATGAAGATCATATAGGTTCAATAGCATATCTTTTAAAAGAAATTAATGTTCCAATATATGCAACAAAATTAACAATAGGATTAATTCAAAATAAATTAGAAGAACATCATTTAAATAAAACAGCTAAACTTCATGTTGTAAAACAAGGACAAACTATAGTACTTGGAAAAATGAGAGTTGAATTTATTAGAAGTTGTCATAGTATTCCAGATTCTGTAGCATTAGCAATTCATACACCAGTTGGAACTGTAGTACATACAGGAGATTTCAAAATAGATTATACACCAATAGATGACCAAAAAATTGATTTAGGAAGATTAGCAGAACTTGGAAATAGAGGTGTTTTAGCCTTACTTTCAGATAGTACAAATGCTGAAAGAAAAGGATATACAATGTCTGAAAGTACAGTAGGAGAAGTGTTTGATAAATTATTCTTAAATTGTAAAAAAAGAATTGTAATTGCAACTTTTGCATCAAATATGCATAGAGTTCAACAAATTGTTAATTCAGCAGTTGCAAATAATAGAAAAATAGCAGTATGTGGTAGAAGTATGATAAATATGATTAATACTGCTGCTGAACTTGGATATATTCATGCTCCAAAAAATACATTTATAGAAATAGATATGATTAAAAATTATTCTGATGATCAATTAGTAATAATCACAACAGGAAGTCAAGGAGAACCAATGTCAGCTCTAACAAGAATGGCAAATGGAGAGCATAGAAAAGTAAATATAAATTCAAATGATTTAGTAATTATTTCTGCAACACCAATTCCAGGAAATGAGAAATTTGTTGCAAAAGTAATTGATGATTTAATGAAAATTGGAGCAGAAGTTGTATATAGTTCTTTAGCTGATGTTCACGTTTCAGGACATGCTTGCCAAGAAGAACAAAAATTAATGTTATCTTTAGTAAGACCAAAATTCTTTATACCAGTTCATGGTGAATATAGACAATTAATTGCTCATAGAAATACAGCAAGATTAATGGGAATTCCAGCAGATAATATAATTCTAATGAAAAACGGAAGAGTTCTAGAAATGAATGAAAATGAAGCAAAACTTACAGGTTCAGTTCAAGTTGGAAAAGTGTTTGTTGATGGATTAGGAGTAGGAGATGTTGGAAATATCGTATTAAGAGATAGACAACATTTATCACAAGATGGTTTAATAATTGTTGTATTAACAATGGATTCACATGGAAATGTTATAGCTGGTCCAGACGTTATTTCAAGAGGATTTGTTTATGTAAGAGAATCTGAAAATTTAATGGATGGAGTAAAAGAATTAATTAATGTAGAAATTATGAGATGTGCAGATAATCATATTTCAGATTGGTCTACAATTAAAACAAATATAAAAGATTCTTTAAGAGAATATATATTCCACAAAACTAAGAGAAACCCAATGATTTTACCAATCATTACAGAAGTAAAATAAAATATAATATAATATTTAATTTAGCGGGAGACAGAGGATTCCTCGTTTAGGAGTCACTTAAAATTGTCTCTTGCTTGTTTTTTTATCAATATTTTATAAAAGTAAAATGTTCAAATGTCGTATTGATTGAGTTCTTATAATTTCATATAATATTTTTAAAGAAATAAAAAAACTAGAGTTTATTACCCTAGTTACTAGATTTTCTTTTTTTTATTTTTTACAAATTCAATAAACCTTTCTATTTCTTCAATATCATCTTTATCAAATTCATCAGTGTTAAGAGAAATAGAATAATAGTTATTACTAGGTGTTCGTTTCATCGGAACGTCAAATCCCATAATCCAAGCTTCATCAACATCTAGAATTTTGCAAAGAATAGAAATGTTGTCTTGTCTAGCAAATGCTTTTCCTTTTAAATACTTGTTTATTAAGGATTGAGATATTTGCTTGTCAAAAAACAGCGTTTTTTCAGCTAATTCAACTTGATTAAGGTTATTATTTTGCATTGCAATATGTAGTCTATTGGCAAAAGTATCAACTCTATTTTTCATAACGAACTCCTTTTCATATATTATATTAACAAAAAAATGAAAGAAAATCAAGCTTTTTGATTAGCCATAAAAAATATATGAAATAAATTAAAAAAAGTATTGAATTGATTTTTGGCTTATGATATAAATTAACTATACTATGAATTTAATTCATAAATAAAGGAGAGGAAAGAAATGTTTAAATATGATTATTCTTTATTAAAAAGAAAAATAATAGAAATCTTTGAAAGTGAAGAGAACTTCGCAAAAGCTCTAGAAAATTCAAATGTATCTATGAAAATAAAAACATTTGAATCAAGGATAAATGGCAATACTTATTTTAAACAATCAGAAATAGAAACAATTTGTGAGTTACTAGAAATAGATGTTAAAGAAATATCAAAATATTTTTTTACTCCGATATATGAATTAAATTCATGCGAAAGTGATAATAATTTTGTAAAGGTAAAAGGAGAAGTATTATAAAATGAAAATTAAAAAATTGATTTTAGTAATTATTATAGTAATAATTGTTTTAATTTTGATGTTAATGGTGTTATTACATCAAACAAAATTATTTGAAAATGCAAAATCTACTGTAAGCAAATTTGTAGCAGGTGATACAATTAATAATGAAAATCCAGATATGATAGTGGATATTACAAATATAATAAATGATTCATATCCTGAACATGAGCATGTTTGGTATGAAGAATATGATGAAACAAATCATTGGAGCAAGTGCAGTATTTGTAAAGAAGTTAAAAATTTTGCGGAGCATGCATTAACAACTATATGGGCATTAGGATATGAAAGCTGTGAATCTTCCAATTCACATTTAACTGTATGTGAATGTGGGTATGGATATACTGGAAGAAAACCTTGTGTATGGAATGGTAATTGGGAATCTCAGTATGTGGGAGCTAATGCACACAACAGAAGATGCATAAATTGTAATTCTCCTATTGGAACAAGACCATATATTGATAATTCTAATGGAGGAATTTTATTTGAAGATGTATCAGAAGAAGTGAATACTACAGGAATACTTCCTAGAAGATTGTTATGTACTATATCAAATGGAGAGTTACGTCCTTGTGGAAGTAATGAAAGATGTGTTATTTGCAATGGGCCAGTAAGAAAAAGTGCTTTACATTATTATGCTGCTCTTGATGGTAATACAATTAAATGTCAGATTTGTGGTAAAATACGGAGGAAGTTATAATATTGAAATACTTAAAGTTTCTGGTGGAAGTAATGAAGTGAAAAATATGATTGCTAATTTACATTCAGATTCAGAACTTACTTTTACAGGAAGAAGAAGTGATAGTCCAGCAGGTTCTGGATTTATAAGTCAAAATATAAATGCAACTATAACGAATAATGGAAAAGATGCAACTGTTACTTGGGATTTGCCATCTCCGTCAAATACAGGTAAAAAAGGAAGTTGGGGTGTTTTTCTTACAGCTAGTGGAACATCAGAATTTGTAATATCTGGTATGCTTCCATATATTATGCAAGAACCAAAAATAGAAATTGAAATAAGAGATACTATTAATGGATGGAACAAATCTACAAAAGCACAATTAAATATTACAGAAGTGTATTCTTCTAACGCAGATTTATCCTTAATTTGTGATGGTAAAGAAATTTTAACTAAAAAATATACAGTACAAAATGATGCAATATCTGATGAAATAGAATTAGCTGGTTTAGGAATTAAAGCTGGAAGTAAATTAGAGTGGGTAGTAACATTACCAGGTGGAACTGAGGCAAGAACAGAAATGGATATGACAAATATAGATGTTACAGGACCAATATTAAATACAGATTTAGAAGAGCAAGCGGATGGACAAAAACAAGAGATTTAAATATCAACTATCATGACGAAGGCGTAGGAAATGATAGAGTATATTTAGCAAATACAAATTATATATATGGAACTCAAAATGGAGAAGATAAAGAGAATGTACTTTTTGAATTAACAGGAGATGTGTATTTGGAAAAAGATTTAAATGTATTTGCAGTAGATAGCTTAGGAAACTACACAGTAAAAACAATTACAGTAAACAATCTAGATAATACAAAACCAACAATAAGTAAGGCTCAGGTTCAAGGTAATAAATTAGTAATCAATTCAAACGATGAAAAAGAAGGATTAGGAGAAGGCTCAGGAGTATCTAAGTACAGATATATAACGAGTTTAGAAAAACTTGAAAATCCAGAAATAACAGCAGAAAATTCAATAGAAGTGTCTAAAGACAATGAAATAATATTAGAAAATCTAAGTGAAGCAAATTTCATTTATGTTATTGCAGAAGATAGAGCAGGAAATATAAGTGATGTATATGAATTAAGATTACAAAAGTTAGTTTTAAAAAGTAAAGTAAATTTAAACTTAGCAGAAGGAAAAGGTGGAGTTGAATTAGACTGGTCAGATTATGATATAGCAGGAGTATATTTTGCAATTTATAGAAAAGAAGAAACAGAAGAAAATTTTGAAAAAATAGAAGATAACTTTACAAACAATACATATACAGATATTTTGGCAAATGATAAATCAAAACCAGTTGCACCAACAGTAAATATAAATACAAATTCATCAGAAATACAGTTAGACTTATCGTCAAGCGATAGCGGAACAACATACACATATTATGTAGAAGTTTATGATATTAGTACAAATGCATTATTAAAAACATCAAATAAAGAAAGTGTAAAAATATAAAAACATAAAAAGATACATTATGAATAAAATTCAAAATGTATCTTTTATTTATGCAATTTTATAAAGTAAATTATATCTATAGAAATTATTGATTATTTATGATATCATATTCAAGAATAAATAAAAGGGAAGTGGCAAATGAAAAATTTAATATTTGATTTAGATAACACAATAATTTTAGATAAAGAAGAGGATATAGAAGATTACAAAGAAGCACTAGAAAATATTGGGTATGCTCCAGATGATTATTATAAAATTTATGAAGCAATAGACGAAACAGAAGAGCTTTTAACAGAGGAAGATATATATTTTAAAAGAGAAAAATTATTAAATTATATTAATCAAAAACTAAATAGAAATTATACAATAGAATTAATAGAATCTTTATCTGATGTAGTTGGAAGAAAATGGACAAAAACAATTTTATTAGATGAGGAAATAGTTAAATATTTAGCAGGAAAATATAATTTATATGTATATACAAATTTTCTTGAAAAGCCTCAAATGCAAAGGTTACAAACTATTGGTTATGACAAATATTTTAAAGATGTATTTGGAGCAGATGAAGTAGGAGCAAAGCCTTTTAAAAAAGGAATTGAAAATGTGCTTGAATTAATTGGAGCTAAACCAGAAGAATGTATGATGATTGGCGATTCAAAAAATAAAGAAATATTATCAGCTTATAAAGTAGGAATGAAAGCTATATTATATGATTATGACGGAAATCGAGATAGAAAAGATATACAATTAGATAATTATATTGTTATAAAAGATTTTAAAGAGCTATTAGATATTTTATAAGTAATATATATATATAATGTTTAAATATTAAAATATTTTATAGTATGTAATTTGACAATTCCTCATAATTATGTTAACATACAAAAGCGCTAATATACATTGCAACAAAAATATATAAATACCTTATGTTCTAATTAGAAAGAGAGGTTAAATAATGTTTGAAGGAAAAGAAAATGCAATTACCATGCAGCATTTACTCAATGGTGAAAAATGCAAAGTAACAGGTTATGGTCAATCAATGACACCCAGAATAAAATCTGGACAGTCTGTTATAGTCGTTCCAATAACAGAAGATGTAACATTAAAGAAAAACGATATTGTATTTTGCAAAGTAAAAGGGCATTTTTATCTTCATAAGATTTCGGCAATTCGGAATAAATCAAGTTACCAAATTTCTAACAATCATAATCATGTCAATGGTTGGATTTCTAAAAGCAATATTTATGGAAAGGTTGTAGAAATTTTGTAAAAGTAACTAAAAAAGAATAAGTAATTTGAATTTTGAATTCAAATTATTTATTCTTTTTTTCAATAATATTATCTAATTTTTAATAAAAAATAGAAGAATTTAAAATAAAAAATAAAGCAGAGAAGATTAATGTTGAAAAATAAAAATAATTTTGCTATAATAATAAAGATTATAAAAGAAAAGAGGAGTTTATATGGATAATAAAGATTTAGCAAATTTAATATTCCCAGATGTTAAGGATTACACATATTATGAAGAAAAATACAAAGCTAGAAATTTACCAGAAGGAGCTATTGTAACAAGATTTGCTCCAAGTCCAACAGGTTTTGTTCACATTGGTGGAATTTACCAAAGTTTAATAGCAAAACTTTTAACTAAGGACGAGGGTGTATTCTTTGTAAGAATAGAAGACACAGACCAAAAAAGAGAAATCGAAGGCGGAACAAAACAAATATTAGATGCGTTAAAAGATTTTGATTTATCACCAAATGAATATATAAATGAAAATGATGTAGACCATGGTGAATATGGACCATATAAACAATCATTAAGAAAAGATATATATCAATCTTATGCTAAAAAATTGGTTGAAGAAGGAAAAGCATATCCTTGTTTCTGCATGCCAGAAGATTTAGATAAAATCAGAGCAGACCAAGAAAAAGCAAAAGAGAGAACAGGTTATTATGGAAAATGGACAAAATGCAGAAATATGCCAATAGATATGGCTATCGAAAAAATCAAAAATGGAGATCCATATATAGTAAGATTTAAGTCTCCAGGAAACCCAGATAAAAAAATTAAACATAAGGATGCTATAAAAGGTAGTGTGGATTTTCCAGAGAATGACCAAGATATAGTTATAATTAAATCTGATGGACTTCCAACATATCATTTTGCACATTTAGTTGATGACCATTTAATGGGAACAACATTAGTTGTAAGAGCAGACGAATGGCTTGCTTCAGTTCCACTACATTTACAATTATTCTATGTAATGGGATTCAAAGCTCCAAAATATGCTCATATAGCTCCAATGATGAAAATGGATGGAGAAGGAAAACGTAAATTAAGTAAAAGAAAAGACCCAGAATCAGCTGTTGGATATTACAAAGAAGAAGGAATTCCAAAAGATGCTGTATTAGAATATTTAATGAATATAGCAAATTCAAATTTTGAAATTTGGAGAAAACAAAATCCAGAAAAATCAATGTATGAATTTCCATTTGATTTAAAGAAAATGAGTGTAAGTGGTGCATTATTTGATATGGTAAAAATGCTTGATGTTTCTAAAAATGTTATTTCAAGATATTCAGCTGAAAAAGTTTATGAAGAAGCTTTAGAATGGGCAAAAGAATATGATTCAGAACTTACAGAAATGCTTAAAAATAAAGAATATTCTTTAAGAGTTTTAGGAATTGAAAGAGGAAATGCAAAACCTCGTAAAGATATAGCAAAATGGTCTGATGTTAAAAATATTATTTATTATATGTATCCAGAAAAATTTGATAAAAATACAGAATATGAATATCAAAAAGTAACAGATAAAGATGAAATTGAAAAAATAGTAAAAACATATTTTGAAAAATATTATAATGAAAATGATGATAAACAAACATGGTTTGATAAAATGAAAGATTTAGCAGAAGAATTTGGATATGCAAGAGAAGTTAAAGAATACAAAGCAAATCCAGAAAACTATAAAGGACATGTTGGAGATATTAGTACAGTTATAAGAGTTAAATTAACTGGAAGATGTAATACACCAGACCTTTATGAAATTATGCAAGTTTTAGGAAAAGAAGAATTATTAAAGAGAGTTTAATTATGGAATATAATATTGGAGATATAGTTAAAACTAAAAAAGCTCATCCATGTGGTAGCAAAGAATGGGAGATAACAAGAGTTGGTGTAGACTTCAAATTAAAATGTTGTGGTTGCCAGCATGTAATTGTTTTGCCACGAGAAAAAGCATTAAAAATTATAAAAAAAGCATAAACATTAAAAGCAGTGAAAGTATTTACTTTTACTGCTTTTTTTGCTATAATACAATGCATAGAACTTATAATGATGATGTGCATGTGGAGGTATTTATGAAAACTTTTACAAAAACAGCAACAATACAAGATTCGCAAGAGCACTCGCATACACTCGATTTTTACCGGGTAACGGTAAAAGACATGTCTGGAATTTGTACCAACAAATTGGCAGATGAACTTTTAGAAAGCTTCAAAAATGGCATTCTGGATTGGAAACTCAACCGGTTGAGAGCTAAACACAAACGGCTGGTAACCATGGTGGAATACAACGGAAATGATGTAACAATACTCTTTACCAAGAAACATTTTTGGGAGAAAAAGTAAAATTTTATAACTGGTGGCTTCTATAAAATATAGAAGCCACCATGTTTTTTTACAAAAAAGGTTTACATTTTATTATTTTATGATATAATAATGTGCATAATAAATAAAACGATTGATTAAGAGCTAAGTAATAAATTAACTTTTTAAAGAGAGCTTATGGTTGGTGTGAATAAGTAAAAGTATTTATGAAATCTACTCTTAAGAGTTTTCTAGAAAACTAGACCGAGTTGTTGCAGGTTATAGCAATATATTAAGAAAAAAATTAAGGTGGTACCGCGGATTATTCGCCCTTATACTAGATTAGTATAAGAGCGTTTTTTTATATCTAAGAAAAACGCTCTTAAAGGATTGCATATATTAAGAAAAGGAGAGAAAAAATATGATTGATATTAAAGTATTAAGAGAAAATCCAGAAATGGTAAAAGAAAATATCAAGAAAAAATATCAAGACCACAAACTAGTTTTAGTTGATGAGGTTTTAGAACTTGATAAAGAGAGTAGAGAATTAACATTAATGTGTGATGAACTTCGTATGAAAAGAAACTCTATTAGTAAAGAAATTGGAACTTTAATGGGACAAGGTAAAAAAGAAGAAGCAGAAGGAAAGAAAAAAGAAGTTCAAGAAATTAATGAAAAATTATCTGCAAATGAAGGAAGAGAAGCAGAATTAAAAGAAGAAATAAAATCTAGAATGATGAAAATTCCTAACATAATGGATGCTTCAGTTCCAATTGGAAAAGACGATTCAGAGAACGTAGAAAATCAAAAATATGGAGAGCCAGTTGTTCCAAGTTACGAAATTCCATATCATGCAGATATTATAGAATCTTTAAATGGATTAGATAAAGAAAGTGCTGGAAGAACAAGTGGAAATGGTTTCTATTATTTATTAGGAGATGCTGCAAGACTTCATGAAGCTATGATTGCTTATGCAAGAGATTTCATGATAAACAAAGGATTTACTTATTGTATTCCACCATTTATGATAAGATCAGATGTTGTAAATGGAGTTATGAGTTTTGAAGAATTAGAAGCTATGATGTACAAAATAGAGGGAGAAGACCTTTATTTAATAGGTACAAGTGAGCATTCAATGATTGGTAAATTTAAAGGTCAAATAGTAAAAGAAGAAGAATTACCAATTGCTATAACAGGATATTCTCCATGTTTTAGAAAAGAAGTTGGTTCTCATGGATTAGAAGAAAGAGGATTATATAGAGTTCATCAATTTGAAAAACAAGAAATGATAGTTCTTTGTAAACCAGAAGAACAAATGGATTGGTATAATAAAATGTGGAGCTACACAGTAGAATTCTTTAGAAGCTTAGATGTTCCAGTAAGAACTTTAGAGTGTTGCAGTGGGGATTTAGCTGATTTAAAAGTAAAATCTTGTGATGTTGAAGCTTGGAGCCCTCGTCAACAAAAATACTTTGAAGTAGGAAGTTGTTCAACTTTAGGAGATGCACAAGCTAGAAGATTATCAATTCGTGCAAAAGGAGAAAAAGGAAATTATTTAGTTGCAACTTTAAATAATACAGTTGTTGCAAGTCCAAGAGGATTAATTGCAGTTCTTGAAAATAATTATCAAGAAGATGGAACAATTAGAGTTCCAGAAGTTTTAAGACCATACATGGGTGGAACAGAAGTATTAAAACCAAAAAAATAGAGATTGGAGAAAATTATGATAATAAACAATCCCAAATTTGAAATATCAGCAGTAAGTAAAAAACAATACCCACAAGGAAATTTACCAGAAGTTGTTCTAGTCGGAAAATCTAATGTTGGAAAATCATCATTTGTAAATACTATGGTAAATAGAAAATCTTTAGCTAGAACAAGTAATGTACCTGGAAAAACAAGACAAATCAATTTTTATAACATGGATGATAAATTTTATTTTGTTGATTTACCAGGATATGGATATAGCAAAATGTCTAAAGAAGAAAAAGTTATTTCTGGCGGATTTATTGAACAATATTTAGAAGAGGGAGCAAACGTTGCTTTAATAATTCTTTTACTAGATATTAGACATAAACCAACACAAGATGATATTCTTATGTATGACTATATTTTAAAGAGTAATTTACCATTTATGGTGCTTACAAATAAAGCTGATAAACTTGGTGTTACAAAGGTAGATAGCGAAGTAGAAAGAATAAAGAAAATACTTGGAATTTCTTATAGTACAATTTTGCCATTTTCATCTGAAAGAAAAATTTATCAAGATGCAGTTTGGAAAGAAATAGAAAAGTATGTAAAAGATGAATAAAATTCTAAAATATACATAAATATATAATAAGGATAAAATTTTTTATTACAGAATTGAACAGGAGATATATTTATGTATAGTGAATTTGTAAAAGAAATTGAGATATTAGATTTAGATGAGCGTCAAAAAAATGCTGACCTTTTGAAAAATATTAAAATTGTAAAAGAAACATTAAATAATATGTACAACAACATGCAACTTGCAGATAGTGATTTAATGGATTATTTTGCTTATCAAATAAAAGCAGAAGAGTCAAAATATAATTACTTAATAAGGCAAGCAAAACAAAAAAATCTAAATGTAATTTAAATAATTTGAAAATAAACTTTGTAATTTTGCAAAGTTTATTTTTTTATTTAGCAGTAAATCCAAAGAAGGTTCCTACTAAATATCGTCCACTATTATTTTTTGAAAAAATATTTTATCTACTAGAAATTGCGTAAGTCTTTGTCCAGCAAGGACTTTAGGTAAAAATTACTTGCGAATTTAAAAATAAAAAGATAAAAAAATAAAATTTTTTTCAAAAAAATGAAACTTTTTGTCGATTTTTAGACTCTAATATAAAAGTATAAAACTAAATATAGAGGAACCAAATATTTGAAATATACAATTTACATATTATATAAAATGGATGATGATGGAAGTTGTGATTTAAAATCAGAAGTATATCCAATAGTTGCACAAAAATATAATAGTAGTGTAAACAATGTAAAATGCGATATACGAAATGCCACAGATAAAATGTACTACGATTGCGAACAAGAAATAGTAAGTAAATATGTAGAAGATAATGCAAAGCCAACACCTAAGATGGTTATTAAAGCTGTTCTAAAAAGATTAAGAGAATAATGTTAATGTCAAGTTACAAATTGATACAAAAAAGTGATAGTCAAAACTTAGAAAATAATAGTATAATAATTTATATCAGATATTACAAAAGGAGTAGATATGAATTTTAGTGAAATATTTTTAGAATTAAGAAAACAAAATGGATATTCACAAGAAGAAATTGGATATAAATTAAATGTAGCAAGACAAACAATTTCAAAATGGGAGAGTGGAACTACTACACCAGATATGGAAAATTTAATTAAGATTTCTCAGTTATTTAATATAAGTATAGATGAACTTACAGAAAATAAGATAAAAAAGATAGACAAAATAGAAAAAGTAGAAAAGATAGATAAGATAGAAAATGAAAAAGAAAACAAATCTAAAAAAAGTAAGTTTAAGAAGATATTAAAAATAGTTGCAATTATACTGATTTTAGTAATTATTATTGTAGGAATATATTTGTGCAAAGTAGTTTATGATAGATATAATTTACTTACTAGAGTATATTTGAATTTTTCAAATTTTCATTATGATGACATGAAATATCTTGATTATTATAGTAACTATGTTTCTACAGAAAATTCTAAAACAAAAGAACATACCAGAAAACAGGCATATAGTAAAGATAATAAATTTGTAATAATGTATTATAGTTATGATGTTAATACAAAAGAAAAATTTAAACTAGATGAATTGGTAAGAATAGAGTTTAGAGATGATAATACTTATTATGATATAGATGTTATAAATAAAACTTATACAAAAGAAAATTATGAATTAGAGAATGCTTTAGTAACTAGAAATATATCAGAAATGGAATATAAATTAGATTATAAATTAAATTTATCAAATGGATGGAGCAGATTATTTCTAGCAAGTAATTATTTTTATAAAATATATTTAAGAGAAATAAACAAAGAACAAGATATTATTATAGAACCAAGATATATGAAAAATTATAAAGATATGATTCAAGTAAATGCATCATACTTATGTGATTCAGAACCATCATTACACTATATGCTAGATACATATAAGGATGATGAACATATTTCAGAAAGCTATGAATGGAGCCCAGCAAATGAAGAATACGCTGAAACTTGGAATGTAGAATTGCCAGATTTAACAGAATATACATTAATAGAGAAATAAAACAAGCCCGATGTCATTTATTTGACATCGGGCAAAATTTTATTCTACAGTTACTGATTTCGCTAAGTTTCTTGGCTTATCTACATCTAAACCTTTTTCTTTAGAAATATGGTAAGCAAGCATTTGAAGAGGAATAACAGAAAGAACAGGGGAAACAAGAGTGTTTACCTCAGGAATTTGTATAACCTCATCAAAATTATGATTTAATTCTTGGTTAGTAACAACGAAAGTTTTTGCACCTCTAGTTACAACCTCTTGTAAATTGCTTACAGATTTTTCTACAAGCATTCTATTTGTTAAAACAGAAACAACAGTTACATCATTTTCAATTAATGCAATTGCTCCATGTTTTAATTCTCCAGAAGGGTAAGCTTCTGAATGAATGTAAGAAATTTCTTTTAATTTTAAAGAACCTTCTTGTGCAACAGAATAATCAACACCTCTACCTATAAAGAATACATCTTTTTCTTTATAAATTTTTTGAGCAAATTTCTTTATTTTTTCTCCATTTTTTAAAACATCTTCAATTTTTGAAGGAAGTTCTAAAATATCATTTTTTAATTCAGTTGCTTTTTCTAAATTGATACCTAATATTTCTGCAAAGTAAATTGCAAGAATAGAAAGTAAAACAATTTGAGAAGTATAAGCTTTTGTAGATGCAACAGCAATTTCTGGACCAGCATGTGTATATACTGTGTAATCTGCTTCTCTAGTAATAGAAGAACCTATAACATTAGATATAGCAATTGTTTTTGCACCTTTTGATTTTGCAAGTTTTAATGCTGCAATTGTATCAGCTGTTTCTCCAGATTGAGTAATAAATATACAAAGTGTTTTTTCATTTATTAAAGGATTTCTATATCTAAATTCTGATGCAGCTTCAACTTCTACAGGTATTTCACATAAGTTTTCAAAAATAGTTTTTGTTGCATATCCAGCATGCATTGCTGTACCACATGCTACAATATATATTTTATTTACTGAACTTAAGTATTTTTTATCTAAATTTAAATCAGGAATAACGGTTTTTGAATTTTTTGAAATTCTAGAACCAATAGTTTCTCTAATAGATTTTGGTTGTTCATTAATTTCTTTTAACATGAAATCTGGGTAACCATCTTTTTCAGCAGCTCCAGCATTCCAAGTAATATTTTCATATTCCTTATTTATTTGTTTTAAATCTTGATTATAAAATTCGATAGAATCTCTTGATATATATGCAAATTCATAATCGTTTAAAAGATAAAAATCTTTTGTAAAAGAAAGAATAGCAGGTATATCTGAACTTATATAATTTTCGCTGACACCTTTTCCAATAACTAAAGGACTATCTTTTCTAATAACAATCATATTATCAGGATACATCTGAACATAATATTTCTAAGGCATAGCTTCCTTTTAACATTTTGCAAGCATTAGCAACAGCATCAAGAAAACGTAAGTCTCCAGATTTTTTTGATGATTCAAAATAAAAATGAATCAAATTAGGAATAACTTCAGTATCTGTTTCAGATAAAAATGTATATTTATGAGATTTCAAAAATTCTTTTAAATCAGCATAATTTTCAATTATACCATTATGAACAACTGCAAAATTTCCAGAATTATCCATATGAGGATGAGAATTTGTACTAGAAGGCTTACCATGAGTTGCCCATCTTGTATGACCAATTCCAATAGTTCCTCTTAATTCATCAATTCCTTTTGTATTATTTAAGTCATTTACACGACCTTTATTTTTTATTACTTTTAAATTATTTTTTTCAATAGTTGCAATTCCTGCTGAATCGTAACCTCTATATTCTAGTCTTAAAAGACCATTAATTAAAATTGGTTTAGCTTCTTTTTTTCCAATATAACCAATTATTCCACACATAAAAAAACCACCTTTCTTATAAAACTGGTATTAAAATTAAAGGTAAAAAATTACCCCTGTACACAGTTTTTAAATTAGGTGTAAGTAAGATTAATTACTAAACTTTGTTATAACATTTCTGTTATTTTTTGATTTAGTATATGGTAATAATCATACCACTAGAGCATCCGCCGAATATTTCGATAACTCTAGACCTCGTCAACTATTAAACAATAGTCCTGGCGCCAACAATCGTTTTAAAAATAACTCCTTTCTTTATTTTTACTTACACAAAATTAATATGTCTATTTCTAACTTATAATATGCAAAATAATTCGTATTGTCAATAAATTATTGTAAAAAAAATATTAAAATGCTATAATTCTAGTATAATTTTTGTTGGAGGTAAGTATGGAAGATTTTAAAGTAATGTATGATGAACAAACTTTGCAAAAACGTATAAAAGAAGTAGCAGAGCAAATTGATAAAGATTATAGTGGAAAAGAAATAGTAGTTGTTTCAATATTAAAAGGTGCAATATTTTTTACAGTTGATTTAGTTAAAAATATGAAAACAAAAATGACTATGGATTTTATGCAAGTATCTAGTTATCAAGGAACACAAAGTACTGGAAATGTTATTATAAAAAAAGGTTTGGATACTGATATTTCAGGAAAAGATGTGTTAATAGTTGAAGATATTATAGATACAGGATATACATTAAATATTTAAAAGAATATTTGCAAACATTAAATCCAAATTCATTAAAAATTGCTGTACTTGCAGATAAAAAAGAAAGAAGAGAAATAGATGTTGATATTGACTATACATGTTTTGAAATTGAAAATAAATTTATTGTTGGATATGGATTTGATATAGACCAAAAATATAGAAATATACCATATATAGGATATATTGAAGAATAAATGGAGAACATTTATGTTTGATATTGAAGAAGAATTAAAAAAGCTTCCAGATAAACCTGGTGTTTATTTAATGCACGATAAAGATAATACCGTTATATATGTTGGAAAAGCTGTTGTTTTAAAAAATAGAGTAAGACAATATTTTAGAAAAAATAACAAAACAGCAAGAATTGAAAAAATGGTTTCTTTAATTGACCATTTTGAATATATAGTTGTTGGAAGTGAAGATGAAGCTTTAATTTTAGAATGTAATTTAATAAAAAAATATAGACCAAAATTTAATGTTTTATTAAAAGATGATAAAACATATCCATATATAAAAGTTGATGTGAAATCAGATTATCCAAGTGTGTTTATGACAAGGAAAATTTTAAATGATGGTGCAAAATATTTTGGACCTTATCCAAATTCAGGTGCGGCCAAAGAAATGGTTAGTTTTATTAAAGAGAAATTTCAAATAAGACAATGTAAAAATTTTAGAAATCAAGATAGAGCTTGCTTAAATTATCATATAAAGAAATGTTTAGCACCTTGTATGGGTTACGTTTCGAAAGAAGATTACAAAAAGCAAATAGACCAAATTTGTTTATTGCTAGATGGAAAAATTGATAGCATTATAAAAAAATTAGAAGAAGAAATGCAAGAATGTTCAAAAAAATTGGAATTTGAAAAAGCAGCTGGTATTCGTGATAGAATTATTGCTATTGAAAGAGTTTCAGAAAAACAAAAAGTTTCTAATATTTCAGAAAATAATATTGATGTTATTGGATTATATAAAAATGAAGTTACAGTTTGTATAGAAATGTTCTTTATTAGAAATAGCAAAATGATAGGTAGAGAACACTATTTCTTTGATGAATTAAAAGATATGGATGAAGAAGAAATTGTTTCTGGATTTATAAAACAATATTATATGGACATGGATAAAAAGAATTTTCCAAGTAAAATTATGCAAAGATATCAATTAGAAGATAAAGAAGCAATTGAGAAATGGCTATCTGAACTTGGAAATAGAAAAGTTGAAATTAAGTGTCCACAAAAAGGTGAGAAGTTGAGATTTGTTGAAATGGCAGAGCTTAATAGTAAAATAACTTTAGAAAATAAACTTAAAGATAAAACTGAAGTTTTAACAGAATTAAGAGATGTTTTAGAATTAGATTGCTTACCACTTAAAATTGAAAGTTTTGATATTTCAAATATCTCTGGAAACTTTATAGTTGCTGGAATGTGTGTTGCTCAAAACGGAGTTATAAAAAGAAATTTATCAAGAAGATTTAAAATAAAAACTGTATTTGGTCAAGATGATCCAAGATGTATGCAAGAAGTGGTAACTAGAAGATTAAAACATTCAATAGAAAATCCAAAAGGTGGATTTGGAAGCTTACCAGATTTAATTTTAGCAGATGGTGGTATTACACAAATAAGAGCAATAAAAAATGCTATGGATGAAGTAGGAATTACAATTCCAGTGTTTGGTATGGTTAAAGATGATAAACACTCTACAAGAGCACTTATAAATGAGGAAAGAGAAGAATTTGAAATTTCTGAAAATCTTTTTCACTTTATTACAAATCTTCAAGATGAAGTTCATAATACTGCAATAGAATATCATAGAAAAGTTCGTGATAAAGAAATGACAAAATCTAAATTAGATTATATAGAAGGAATTGGAGAAAAGAAAAGAACTGCACTTCTTCAAAAATTCGGAAGTGTTAGTAATATAAAGAAAGCCACAGTAGAAGAACTTATGTTAGTTAAAGGAATTAATTTAGAACTCGCACAAAAAATAAAAGATGAATTATAAAATGGTAAAAGCGCTGATGCAATTATGCAACAGCGCTTTTTTCTTACTTGAGGCTTGGATTAGTGATGGTCGTGACCACAGTGGCATCCGCCACCACACTTACAACCGCCACCGCAGGTCCCAGAACATTTTCCACCGCAGGCGCCGCCACACTTTCCTCCACATTTGCATTCATGCGTGGTGGGCTTGGTGGTTTCCTGAGTGGAAGGGGGAGTTACATCTCCTGTGGGTTTCCGTTTTTCCATTTTGTACCTCTCTTTCACAATCGTTGGTTTATACCTACAAAAAGCATTATAGCACGGAAATACTAGAAAAACAAGGAAAATGTCGATTTTTATAATATTATTTTTGGAATATTTATGTTTTTCACGAATATATATTAATATATTATACGAAAGAAGGTTTTTTATGAAAAAGATTTTATTAGGAATATTGTTATTTAGTACAAGCATTAGTTTTATAGTTTTAGGAGTTTTGTTATATGCATTTGTAAATGTATTGCAAACATTATAAATTACAGATGAAATTTATGGAGAATATTAAAATTTGAAATTTAGGTTCATTATTTAATAAATACAAAATGCATCTTTTGCTTTAGAAAAATATGTAGTATAATAAATTTATTATTAAGAAAATGAGGAAAAATTAATGGAAATAAAAGTTGGAAAATTAGCTGGATTTTGTTTTGGAGTAGATAATGCGGTAAATGGTGCCTTATCATCACTTAAAGAAAATAAAACAGTATATTGTTTAGGCGAGATTGTTCATAATGAACAAGTCATAAGAGAGCTTGAAGATAAAGGTATGATAACAGTAAATTCTTTAGATGAAGTGCCAGATGGAGAAAAAGTTATCTTTAGAGCACATGGAGAAATAGTAGAAAATTATGAAAAAGCAAAAAATAAAAATTTAGAAGTTATAGACTTAACATGTCCAAAAGTTAAAGCAATACATATAAAAGCAGAACGAGAAAGCAAAAGGGCTTTTATAATAATTGTTGGAAAAAAAATCATCCTGAAATAATTGGAACAAAAGGTTTTGCGGGACCAAATAGTTTTGTAATTGAAAATGAAGATGATATTTTAGATTGTTATATGGAATATGAAAAAACAAATTTAGGACAGAGTATATGTTGTATCTCAAACTACATTTTCAAGCTCAAAATTTGATAAACTTGTTGAAGAAATACAGCTAAATTTTTATGAAGCAGATGTTTTTGTTGATAAAACAATTTGTGATGCTACAGAAAATAGACAACAAGAAACAAGAGAGATTTCAAAAAAAGTTAACAAAATGATTATAATAGGTGGAAAACATAGTTCAAATACAAAAGAACTTGCAAAAGTTGCAGAAGAAAACTGTGAAAAAGTATATTTAGTTCAAACTGTAGATGATTTAAAAGATGTAGAATTTTCAAAACATGATAAAATTGGAGTAATGGCAGGAGCATCAACTCCTAAAAATTTAATTGAAGACGTAATTAGTTATCTAAAAGTGCTTGAAAATGCATAAAATTTGACAAATATGGAAAAGTAGAGTATAATATTATTTAACGTTGCGATGAAGATGAAAGCAATTGAAAAACATTTTACAGAGAAAAAATGCCACCGGCTGAGAGCATTTTAAATTAAGTTCTTTTAGTGAAACACATTGGAGCAAACTTAAATTGTTGTAAAATTTTTAATGCAACATTTTATTTAAAAGTGGAAAACTTTAAGTTTTCAAATAGGGTGGCACCGCGGAAGTTAGAGCTTTCGTCCCTGTAACATTAGTTACAGAGATGAAAGCTTTTTTGTTTGTTATTTCCGTCCCTATGCCATGTTTTAGAAACAATCTAAAACATAGAAGGGAGCAAAATTATGAAAGAGAACATTTACAGAACTTACAAGTGTAGCGAGATACGTGAAGAAACACGTAGGAGAAGAAATTAAACTAGCAGGATGGGTAGACACAATTAGAGATTTAGGAGGAGTTTTATTTATTGATTTAAGAGATGAATATGGAATTACTCAAGTAGTAGTTTCAGGAGATGAAGAAAAAGTTGATTTTGCATCTAAAATACCTACTGAATCTACAATATCTGTATCTCGGAAAAGTTAGACTAAGAGATGAAGAAACAATAAACAGAAGCATAGAAACTGGAACAGTAGAGTTATTTGTAGACAAAATTGAAATCTTAGGAAAAAGAACTAAAGGATTACCTTTTGAAATTTCAAACAACAGAAAAGTTAGAGAAGATTTAAGACTTGAATATAGATTTTTAGATTTACGTGCTAGAAAAAATTTAGAAAACTTAAAATTAAGAGCAGAGTTATTCAATTTTTAAGAACTCAAATGGTTGAACAAGGATTTTTAGAAGTACAAACACCAATTCTTACAAGCTCATCACCAGAAGGAGCAAGAGATTATTTAGTACCAAGTAGATTACATCCAGGAGAATTTTATGCACTTCCACAAGCACCACAACAATTTAAACAATTGTTAATGGTTTCTGGATTTGATAAATATTATCAAATAGCACCATGTTTTAGAGATGAAGACCAAGAGCAGATCGTTCACCAGGAGAATTTTATCAATTAGATTTTGAAATGAGTTTTGCTACTCAAGAAGATGTATTTGAAATTATGGAAAAAGTAATTTATAACACATTTTCAAAATTCTCAAACAAAAAGGTTGGAGAGTATCCTTTTCCAAGAATTCCATATAAAGAAGCAATGGAAAAATATGGTACAGATAAACCAGATTTAAGAAATCCATTGGTTATAAAAGACGTAACAAACATTTTTGAAAAATTAGATATAAAAGTTTTCAATGGCAAGATTGTTAGAACAATTACTTTACCAGGTGGAGTAGATGCAACAAGAACATTTTACGATGGTATGGTAGAATTTGCTATAGAAGATTGCAAAGCAAAAGGTTTAGCATGGCTAAAAGTAAATGATGATAGAACACTTCAAGGACCTATTGCAAAATTAATTCCAGATGAAGCAAGAGAAGAATTATTAACTCAAACAGGAACAAAAGAAGGAGATAGTATATTCTTTATTGCTGAACATAAAGGAATTGTTGATAAATTGCAGGAGAAATTAGAAAAGAAATAGGGATAAGACAAAATTTAATAGATGATTCTGTATATAAATTCTGTTGGATAGTAGATTTTCCAATGTATGAAATTGCAGATAATGGAAAATTAGATTTTTGCCACAACCCATTTTCAATGCCACAAGGCGGGTTAGAAGCATTAGAAAGTAAAGACCCATTAGACATTTTGGCATATCAATATGATATAGTATGTAATGGTATAGAGTTATCTTCTGGAGCAGTAAGAAATCACGATCCAGAAATAATGACAAAAGCATTTGAACTTGCAGGATATAGTGAAGATGAAATAAAAACAAGATTTTCAGCGTTATTTAATGCATTTCATTATGGAGCTCCACCACATGCTGGAATTGCACCAGGTGTAGACAGAATGCTTATGCTTCTTGCAGGAGAAGAATCAATTAGAGAAGTAATTGCTTTCCCAATGAACAGTAAAGCACAAGACTTGCTAATGGGAGCACCAGGAGTAGTTACAGATAGACAGTTAAAAGATGTTCATATAAAGTTGGATTTAAAATAGTTTTTGAATAATTTTGCTGAGTAAATATAGTGGATTTTAAACTATATTTGCTCAGTTTATTTTATGTCAAAATAATAGAAAAATATTGCAATATGCGGTTTACAATAATTCGGTTTTGTTATATAATATCTTGGATAAATAATAATTTAAAGGGGCGATAAAAAATGAGTGAAAACGAAAACAATGAAGTAGTTCAAACAGAAGAAGACATTAACAGATTAATGCAGGTTAGAATTGATAAACTAAAAGAATTGCAAAATGCAGGAAAAGATCCATTCGAAATCACAAAATATGATAGAACAGAGTTCTCTCAAGATATAAAAGATAACTATGAGAATTATGAAGGAAAAGATGTTTCAGTAGCAGGAAGAATTATGGCAAAAAGAATAATGGGAAAAGCATCATTCTGTACAATTCAAGATTCAAAAGGAAAAATCCAAAGTTATGTTAGTATAAACGATTTAGGAGAAGAAAGCTACAAAGCATTCAAAACATTTGATATTGGAGATATTATTGGATTAAAAGGTTTTGTATTCAAAACAAAAACAGAAGAAATCTCTATTCATGCTAAAGAAGTTGTACTTTTAACAAAATCTTTAAGAGATTTACCAGAAAAATTCCATGGTTTAAAAGATATAGATTTACGTTACAGACAAAGATATGTTGATTTGATAGTAAATCCAGAAGTTAAAGAAACATTCCTTTTAAGAAGTAAAATATTAAAAGAAATTAAAAACTATTTAGATAGTGAAGGATACTTAGAAGTAGATACACCAATATTAAACACAATAGCAGGTGGAGCTACAGCTAGACCATTTATAACACATCACAATACATTAGATTTAGATATGTATTTAAGAATTGCTAACGAATTATATCTAAAAAGATTAATAGTTGGTGGATTTGATAGAGTATATGAAATGGGAAGAATGTTTAGAAATGAAGGAATGGATATTAAACACAACCCAGAATATACAGGAATTGAATTTTATGCATCTTATCAAGATTACAACGATATGATGGATTTATCTGAAAATATGATTAGAACAGTTGCACAAAAAACTTTAGGAACAGCAAAAATCAATTATCAAGGAACAGATATAGATTTAGAATCTCCATGGAGAAGAGTTCCTATGATAGATGCAATCAAAGAAGTAACTGGAGTAGATTTTAATATAATCAACACAGATGAAGAAGCAATTGCTATTGCTAAAGAAAAAGGTGTTGAAATGGAAGAATCAAAATTAACAAGAGGTTATATAATAAACCAATTCTTTGAAGATTTTGTTGAAGAAACATTAACACAACCAACATTTATTTGTGATTATCCAGTAGAAGTTTCTCCTTTAACAAAGAGAAAACCATCAGATAAGAGATTAGTTGAAAGATTTGAGTTATTTATTGGTGGACGTGAATATGGAAATGCTTATTCAGAATTAAATGACCCAATCGATCAAAGAGAAAGATTTGTTGAACAATTAAGACAAAAAGAAGCTGGAGATGAAGAAGCTAACGATATGGATGAAGACTTCTGCATGGCTATTGAATATGGTATGCCTCCAACAGGTGGTATGGGAATTGGAATTGATAGATTAGTTATGTTACTTACAAACTCAGCATCTATCAGAGATGTAATTTTATTCCCAACAATGAAACCTTTACAATAATAAAATATAGAAAGAGATATAGAATATGTTTGATTTTTGGTTTGGATTAGTATGGGTACTATTTTCTTCGTTTGTTTTGATTATTGGCATCACTGGTGGAGAAGCAGATTTAGGTGCAACATTAATGATGATACCTTTTACTTTAATAGGTGTTGTGATAATGCGTTCAGGAATAAAAGAAATTTCAAAAAATAGAGCAACTGAGAAAAATGGCAAGCAATGTTTCGGAAAAGTGTTTGGAATAGAAGAAACAGGAGATAGAGTTAACGGAAAAAGCTTATATAAAGCTAAATTGTTAGTATATGTACCAGAAGAATCAACAGTTGAAATATTTGAAGAAAGTATTGGCTTTGATTATACAAAATATCCAATAGGTTCGTATGTAAGTGTTAAATATTATTGCGGAGATATAAATTTTGAATATTCGGTATATGAAAAAAATGTACCTGAATATATAAAGCAGAAACTAGATAGAGAATATGAAGCTACACCTATAGAAGATGTATTTGGAAGTATGAATTCTCAAATTAATACTACAATGCAAACTGATACAATTAAAATTGATGAAGAAACTTTACAAAATGCAAAAAGATTGATAAATAAAATTATTGGTGGGACGCTACTTGTATTTGGCTTTTTCTGGACATTTATTGTTGCAATAATAACATTTGCATTTTATGGAACAACAAGTGATGTATCTGTAAATGGTGTAATGGTTTCTCACGAAGAATATGTTTCAATGATAGAACCAAAAATATTTATGGGATTATTTTGGGTAATAGGAATTGGGCTTATAGGTATAGGGGCTTATAATCTTATAAAAGGTTTTTGGAAATCTCAGATTAATTCTAATAATGAATTTATAGGTTCAGAGTATGAAGAATCTGAATACTCTGAAAAACAAGATGATGATGACCCTATTAGAAAAATTTAAAATTAAGGAGAACATTTATGTTTTTTAATTATGGTGGTGTAAATAGAAATGTTATTTATACAGTGCTAATTGTTTTAGCAGTATTATCTTTAGCTAGTATGGGAGCAAGTGGATGGATAAATCTTCTTTTAACACTTCCAGCAGTTATAATAGCAATAACATTTCATGAGTTTGCACATGCATACACTGCTGATAGATTTGGAGATACAACTCCAAGAGCACAAGGTAGATTAAATTTAAATCCACTTAGTCATTTAGATTTTTTTGGATTTATACTTATGATGTTTACACATATTGGTTGGGGAAAACCAGTTCAAATTAACCCAAACAATTTTAATAGTAATAAATCAAGAGCATACTGTGAAACAATGGTATCTCTTGCAGGACCACTTTCAAATTATATTTTAGCAATATTAGGCACAGTAGCTTTTTATGCTTTAAATATCTGGGCACGTGGATTTTTAAATACAAATATTGGATTAATGGTAGAAATGTTTTTACAAATTCTAATAATTGTAAATATTGGACTTGGAACATTTAACTTAATACCATTACCACCACTAGATGGAGAAAAAATATTTAGACATTTATTACCATACAGAGTGCAAGAGTGGTTAACAAATAATTATGCAACATTATATTATGTATTTATGATATTATGGTTCTTTGGAATACTAGAAATAATAGTATCTCCTGTAATTAGTGTAATATCAAATGCATTATTTCAAGGTGTTGGGGCAATTTTCTCACTATTTATATAATAATGAGGAAGTGCTCCGCACTTCTTGTGCTTTTTTAGGAAAATAAATTTTGGAGGTTTATTTTGAAAGATATATTAATAATGGGAATTGAATCTAGTTGTGATGAAACCTCGTGTGCAGTTGTAAAAAATGGTAGAGAAGTTTTATCAAATTGTATAAATTCTCAAATAAAAATACATGAAGAATATGGCGGAGTTGTTCCAGAAATAGCTTCAAGATGTCATACAGAAGTTATAAATGGAATAATGAAAGAAGCTCTAAAAATGCAAATGTTACATTAGATGATATAGATGCAATAGCTGTAACTCAAGGACCAGGGTTAGTAGGAGCTTTACTTGTTGGAGTTTCTTATGCTAAAGGATTAAGCTATGTAACTAAAAAACCATTAGTTGCAGTAAATCATATAGAAGGCCATATTGCAGGAAATTATTTAACTCATAAAGATTTAAAACCACCATTTATATGTTTAATTATTTCTGGTGGACATACCCATCTAGTAAATGTTAAATCTTATAGTGATTTTGAAATACTAGGAAAAACTAGAGATGATGCTATAGGAGAAGCTTTTGATAAAGTTGCAAGAGTAGTAGGACTAGGATATCCAGGTGGACCTAAAGTTGATAATTTAGCAAAAGAAGGAGAACCAAATATCAAGTTACCAGTAACACATTTCGATAATTTAGATTTTAGCTTTAGTGGAATAAAAACAGCAGTAATTAATTTAAATCATAAAGATCCAAATATTAATAAAGCTGATTTATGTGCAAGCTTTCAAGTTGCTGTTACGAATATGTTAGAAACTAATGTTAGAAAAGCAATAAAAGAATATAATTCAGATAAAATCGTTATAGCAGGTGGAGTTTCAAGAAATTCATTTATCAGAAATTCTTTTGATAATTTAGCAAAAGAATTGAATATAAATGTATATTATCCAGAACCAATACTTTGTACAGATAATGCTGCAATGATAGCCGGTGCTGGTTATTACAATTTTATAAATGAAGAAAGAGCAAGTTTAAATTTAAATGCAATACCAAATTTAAAAATTGGCGAGTAAAATGGAAATGGAGGAACAATGTCTATATATGTAATTGGAGATTTGCATTTATCTTTTTCAGCGGAAAAACCAATGGATATATTTGGATATAATTGGGAAAATCATGCAGAAAAAGTAAAGCAAAATTGGATAAATAAAGTAAATAATGATGATACAGTTATTCTCCCAGGAGATTTTTCATGGGCTACATATCTAGAAGATACATATAAAGACTTTGAATTTTTAAACAGTCTTCCTGGCAAAAAGATATTATCAAAAGGAAACCATGATTATTGGTGGACAACTTTAACTCAAATGAGAAAATACTTGAAAGAAAATAATTTTGAAAATATAGATTTTCTTTTTAATAATTCATATTTAATAGAAAATAAAGTTATAGTTGGAACAAGAGGATGGATAAACTCTTGGAAATCAGAAGAAAATTATAAAATATTAAAAAGAGAAAATGATAGATTAAAGCTTTCTATAGAAAGTAGTGTAAAAGAATTTGGAGATGAATTTGAGAAAATATGCTTTATTCATTATCCACCATTTTACAAAGAAAATGATATATCAGAAGAGATTGATTTTATAAAAACATTAAAAAATTATGGTATAAAAAAATGTTATTATGCACACTTGCATGGAGATTCACACAAAGATGCAATTGAGGGAATTCGAGATGGAATTGAATTTAAATTAGTAAGTTCGGACTATTTGAAATTCGACTTATTAAAAATAGATTAAATTTAGAGGTACAAAAAGATGAATGATAATGTTAAAAAACATTATAATAAAAAACTTGATATGATTTTAAGCAGATATATTACTCCAAAAAGATATGGTGATTTTTCTTCTGTTGTAAAAGAAGTATTTCAAAGAAGAGCTTATGAATATGAATTTACAGAATTAGAAATGCTAGCTCAAGTTGCGAATTTTGTAGAGAACGTAAAAAAGATCGAGTTTGTTCCAGAAGAACTAATGGATGGAGATGAAGGTGCTTATGTACCAAATGAAGAAGCAATATATTTAAATCAAGATTATTTAATTGAACTTGAAAAAAATGGAATGAGCTCAGAAGAAATTGGAGAAGAAATATTAGAAACATTAACACATGAAGTATATCATGGAATTGCAGATAGAGGAGAAGATGTTGGATTATCACATTATGATTATACAACACATACTTATTCTGGGAATGCACTTGATGAGATATTTACAGAAGTTTCAGCAGATAGAACATCTAAATCTAGAAGTTATAAAGAAGCAGAAATGTATAGAGCTGAAACTACAGGATACTCAGATATAACATTTGTTGTTAATTTATTAGCAGCAAGTTTAGGAACTACAGAAAAAGAATTGTTAAAAGAGGGAATTCAAGATAGAGAACACTTAATGAAGCTTTTTGCATCAAGATTTAAAGGTGTAGATAATGCAAAGTTTGCCGAATTTCAAATGTTTAACAAATTAGAAGCAAGTTTGGATGTAGTTTATAATTGTATGTATAATAATGAAGAAGTTGATGAAGCTACTAATTCGCAAATTTTATCTACAGCACTTACTTCGTTATATGGAAGTGCTTATGATATGGCTATATTTCAAATAAGAAATAGTCCTCAAGAAATTACACGAGAAACTGTATCAGCAGTGGCTTATAGATTCTCTAAAATGGAAAAAATAATGCAAGATTCTTTAAATGATTTTAAAAATAAAGATTTTATAAATGATGAGCAAATACAATATGTAAATTATATGACAAGTATTTTACGAGGAACTATGGCGGAGCAAGTTCTAGAATTACAAGGAATAGATTGCATGCAAATAGATAGGGAAACAGCAATAAGAAAAGTTATTGCTGAAACACAAGACATGCTATATTATAATTATATTATGCAAGAAGATTTTGATAATGGTAAAAAGTGGGATAACGAAGCACCAGCTCAAGTATTATTTTCGTTATATGATAAGGCAGTTCCATACCATAAAGTGGAAAAAGCAGAACTTGGAGATACTGAGCCACTCCCAGTAGTTACAGACAATATGCAATTTGTAAACACAGATGTAACTCCGATAGTTACGAATGATATGCAGTTTGTAGATACAGATGTAACACCAGTAATTACAGATGATATGCAATATGTAGAAACAGATACAATGCCGATTGTTACAGGAGATATGGAACTTGAGAAAAAGGGGATTTTTTCTAAGATTAGAGAATCAGTTACAACATTTTTCACAAGATTGAAAAATAGCAGAACTGCAAAATTAAATCCACCACGTGAAGAAAGAGATTTTGATAACTCACAATATTATGCTGATTTAGCAACAGCATTTAGTAAAAAATATACAGTAAGACAAGATGAATTAAGACCTATGGAGGATGTTGTTAAAGAATCTGCAGGAAGAACATCTAGTACAAGAGATAATCAAAGAATATAAAGGAGTACAAGTATGGAAAATGAAGTACCACAAAAATTAGATAGTGAAAGTTTAAAGAAAATTGCTATTGCTGAATGCACAATCAAAGATAGAAACTTTGTTATAACTACAGATAAAAAAATATTTGTAAAATGCGAAGATGGTAGTTATGAAGAATGTTTAGAAGATGATGAAGATGTAAGTATTTTAAGAAGATATACAAAACCACCAAAGAGTTTAGATATTGAAAGATAAAAGGAACGGAGTACGAAAGAATGGGTACTAATAGAGCGGATGAGAAAAATTATTATAACGCTAACTTAGATAGAATTTTAAGTAAATATATAACAAGCAAGCAGTATGGAGCTTTTGTGCCTATTGTAAAAGATGTATTTCAAAGAAGAGCTTATGAATTTGGCTTTTCAGATAAACATATTGAATCTGAGGTAAAAAACTTTATAAAAAGAGCAAAAACAATTGAATTTGCACCAGATACAGAATTTGAAAAATCAACTACAATGGGAGTATATAAATCAAGTGAGAAAAAAATACAGTTAAATGAAACATATTATTCATTTGAATTTAGAGATCGTGACTCATTAGATGTTGGCGAAGAAATGTATGAAACATTAACACATGAAATATATCATGCAATTTCAGATAGAGCAAATATTGGTGTTGAAACTTATGATTATATAAAACGTGAATGGAATGGAGTAGCACTTAATGAAGTAATTACAGAAACAGCTGCAAATAGGGCAGTTTTTTCAAGAACAAATAGAGATTTCGAACAAGGAAGAAGCAAAACAGATGGGTATTCAGATATAACATTTGTTACAAATCTTATGGCAGCAAGTATAGGTGTTACAGAAAAAGAATTTTTAAGAGCAGGTGTTCAAAATAGAAAAGAATTAATGAATCTTTTTAATTCTAAATTTCCATCAAATTCAATTGCGAAAACTGCTAAAAAAGAATATTTTGATAAAATTGAATCAAGCTTAGATGTAATATATAATTTGAATTATGATAAAGAAAATAAAGATATGCCAAAAGAAATAAAATCTGAGTTAAGAGCATCTGCACTAACAACTTTATATAAAAGTGCTTATGAACTTGCATTATTTCAAATTTCTCATGATAAAACTCATACTCAATCTGAAATGGCAGATGAAGCAAGTTTTAGATTTTTAAAAATGGAAAATATCTTATTTGATACATCAAAATATTTTAGAAATAAAACATATATAACTGGTAAAGAGTATCAAAGTATGCATGATGAAATTTATAGATCAAGACAATTACTTGGAGCTAAAATCTTACAATTAGAAGGAAAAAAAGACTATAGCCAAATGGATAGATATGCTGTTTACAATAATTCTTATGCAAGAAGAATTATGAGAGAAGATTTTTCAAATGGCAAAAAATGGAGTAATATGACTATGGCTAGATTAATGGCTCATGAATATGATAGATTTCAAGATTCAGAAATTGAATTTTGGAATACGGAGCCGGTTCCTGTTGCAGCAAATGAATATGTAACTGAACCAGTTGATATTGTAGAAACTTCACAAAGAGTAACAGAGCCAGTTCAAGTTATAGATTATGAACCAACAGAACCTGTAGATGTTGTGGAGTATGAGGCAACTGAACCAATAAGTGTTGTAAGTAATTCTCAAAGAATTACAGAACCAGTAGATGTTGCACGAGTTAAAAGAATAACAGAAAAAGTAAATACAATAAGAAATCCAAAAGAGAGTAATAAAAGTTTATTAGATAGATTTAAACAAACAGTAGATATTATTATTACAAGATTTAAGAACAGAAAACTTGCTAAATTAAGAGAAGCAAGAGAAGATAATTCTGAATATTATGCAAATCTTGTAAATAATACTACTCCAAAAGATTCAGAAATAGATAAATACAGAGTAAATGTAAATACTTTACGTGTAGAAAATATTAGTATAGGTACAGAAGAAAGAGAAGAAGATAGAAATCAAGATGAGGAAAGATAATAAGGAGAAAATATGCAAGGAAAACAAAAAAACATTAGAAATTTTAGTATAATTGCACATATAGACCATGGTAAATCTACTTTGGCAGATAGAATAATCGAAATGACAGGTGTTTTATCTAGAAGAGAAATGGAATCTCAAGTATTAGACAATATGGATATAGAAAAAGAAAGAGGAATAACAATAAAATCTCAAGCTGTAAAAATGAATTATACAGCTAAAAATGGAGAAGTTTATGAATTTAATTTAATAGATACACCAGGTCATGTAGATTTTAATTATGAAGTTTCAAGAAGCTTAGCTGCTTGTGAAGGAGCAATACTTGTTGTAGATAGTACACAAGGTGTTGAAGCACAAACATTAGCAAATGTATATTTGGCTTTAGATGATAATTTAGAAATTCTGCCAGTAATAAATAAAGTTGATTTGCCAAATGCAAGACCTGATGAAGTAAAACATGAAATAGAAGATATAATAGGAATTCCAGCAATGGATGCACCATGTATATCTGCAAAAACAGGATTAAATGTTGAAGAAGTTTTAGAAAGAATAGTTACAGATATTCCAGCACCAAATGGAGATGTAGAAGGAGAACTTCAAGCATTAATATTTGATTCATATTATGATAATTACAAAGGTGCTTTAAGTTATGTAAGAATAAAAAATGGTACAGTAAAAGCAAATGATGAAATATTATTTATGGCAACTGGAAAAGTATTTACAGTTGCAGAAGTTGGATATTTTGGAGCAGGTTCATATATACCTACAGATAAACTAGAAGCTGGAGAAGTTGGATATATTGCAGCAAGTGTAAAAACAGTATCAGATTTAAATGTTGGTGATACAATAACACACAAAAATAGACCAGCTTCAGAACCATTACCAGGATACAAAAAGGCAAACTCAATGGTTTATTGTGGAATATATCCAATGGATGGAAGTGAATATGAACCATTAAAAGATGCTTTAGAAAAATTAAAATTAAATGATGCAGCATTAAATTATGAACCAGAAACATCAGCTGCACTTGGATTTGGATTTAGATGTGGATTTTTAGGATTATTACATTTAGAGATAGTAATTGAAAGATTAGAAAGAGAATTTGATATTGGATTAATTACAACATCACCATCAGTTATTTATCAAATACATAAAACAGATGGAGAACAAATAGAACTTTACAATCCTACAGAATTACCACCAACTACAGAAATAAGTTATATGGAAGAGCCTATAATGGATGTAGAAATAATGATTCCAAAAGACTTTGTAGGAAATGTTATGAAAGTTTGCCAAGAACGTAGAGGAACATATATAGATATGAAATATCTTGATGAATCAAGAGTTACTCTAAAATATGATATGCCATTAAATGAAATTATATATGATTTCTTTGATACAATAAAATCAAAAACAAAAGGATATGCTTCAGTAGATTATGAGTTTAAAGAATATAGAAGAGCAGATTTAGTAAAATTAGATCTTCACATAAATAATGAAGCAGTAGATGCATTATCATTTATAGTTCATAAAGATTCAGCTTATGAAAGAGGAAGAAAAATGGCTGAAAAGCTAAAGAAAGTTATTCCAAGACAATTATTTGAAATACCAATTCAAGCAGTTGTAGCAGGAAAAATAATTGCAAGAGAAACTTTATCAGCTATGAGAAAAGACGTTTTAGCAAAATGTTATGGTGGAGATATAACAAGAAAGAAAAAATTGTTAGAGAAACAGAAAAAAGGTAAAAAGAAAATGCGTCAAATAGGAAATGTAGAAGTACCGCAAGAAGCATTTTTAGCAGTATTGAAACTAGATGACGATGATGTTTAGACTGTTAAATTTTAATTTCTACAGCCTAAGTGGTTAACTATTCATTTAAATGAATAGTTAACGTCATTAGAAAAAAATAAAAAATAAAGAGGTAGTTATGAGAGAAAGTTATAGAGATAAAAGAAACAGACAAGCAAGAATTGCAAGAGAGAAAGAAAACAGTTTTGAAGATAGAAGAAAGTCACAAAGAAGAGAAGGTGACAGAAGACAACAAGAAAGAAGAAGCGAAGATAGAAGAAAAACTGAAAGAAGAGGTGCTCAAAGAAGTGAATTTGATAGAAGAATAGGAGAAAGACGCTCTTCAGTAGATAGAAGATTTGTAGAAAGAAGAAGTTTAGAAGATAGAAGACAAAACGATGAGCAAGATGAAAATACTTATGATGATGTAGTTGCAGGAAGAAATGCAGTTCTTGAATTATTAAAATCTGAAAAGGATATTAATAAAATATATGTTGAACGTGGAGAAAGACATGGTTCAATAAATGAAATTATTGCTAAAGCTAAAGATGCTAGAATTGTTTTAGTTGAAGTTGATAAATCTAAATTAGATCAAATGGCAGAAAATCATCAAGGTGTAGTTGCAGTTGTTCCACCATTTAATTATTGTGAAATAGAAGAAATTTTAGATTTAGCAAAATCAAAAGGAGAAGACCCATTTATTTTAATATTAGATGGAATAGAAGATCCACATAATTTAGGTTCAATAATAAGAACAGCAGAAACAGCTGGGGTTCATGGAATTATAATTCCAAAAAGAAGAAATGTAGCTGTAAATAGTACGGTAGTAAAAGTATCTACAGGTGCTACTACTTATGTAAAAATTGCTAGAGTAAATAATATAAATGATTCTATAAGAAAATTAAAAGATGCAGGATTATGGGTTATTGGAACAGATGGAGAAGCTGATACAATGTACTATAATCAAGATTTAAAAGGACCTTTAGCTATAATAATTGGAAGCGAAGGTTTTGGTATGAGCAAACTTGTAAAAGAAAATTCAGATATACTAATTAAAATTCCAATGAAAGGAAAAATTACATCTTTAAATGCTTCAGTTTCAGCAGGAATAATAATTTATGAGGCAGTAAAACAAAGAATATAAAAAAATACTTGCAATTAGATTTATAAAGTGATAAAATATTTATGTCAAAAAAATGAATCGAAACAGATTTAAAAAAAAAACCCTTTTTTTAAATCTGTTTTTTTGTTTTTTCTAGGAATTTTCTCTTGAAAAGAGGAAAGCTCCATAGAAAAAACTTATGGGACTTTATTAGAATTTCTAGTAGTTTTACTACGTAGAAATTCTTAAAGCGGTATTTGTTTTTTCTAGGAATTTTATAAAAATAGGAGATGTAGAAATGAAAGTAGCTTTTGATAACGAAAAGTATTTAAAAATTCAAAAAGAAAAGATTGAAGAAAGAATACGAATGTTTGATAACAAATTATACTTAGAGTTTGGCGGAAAAATTTTTGATGACTATAATGCAAGTAGAGTATTACCTGGATTTCATCCAGATGCAAAAATAAAACTTTTGCAAGAATTTAAAGAAAATTTAGAAATAATTTTCTGTATAAATGCAAACAATATTCAAAAAAATAAAATAAGAGCAGATTATGGAATTGGATATGATGTTGAACTTTTAAGATTAATAGAAAATATTTCAAAATTAGGTATTTCAATTAATAGTGTTGTAATTACAATGTATACAGGTCAAGAGTCTGTTGAAAAATTAAAACAAACATTAGAAAATAAAAATGTAAAAGTATATTTACATGCTCCTACAAAAGGTTATCCAGATGATGTTGAAACAATTGTAAGTGAAGAAGGGTATGCAAAAAATCCATATATAGAAACAACTAAAAAATTAGTAGTAGTTACTGCACCAGGACCAAATAGTGGAAAACTTGGTACTTGTTTATCTCAACTTTATCATGAACATAAAAGAGGTGTAAAAGCTGGATATGCTAAATTTGAAACATTCCCAGTTTGGGATTTACCGCTTATGCATCCAGTAAATGTATCTTATGAGGCTGCAACAGCAGACTTGGGAGATATAAATATGATAGATTCTTTCCACTTAGAAGAATATAATATCAAAGCTGTAAATTATAATAGAGATATTTCAGCATTTCCAATTTTGAAAAATATATTAAATAAAATAACAGGAAAGTCAATATATAATTCTCCTACAGATATGGGAGTTAATATGATAAGTAAATGCATAGTAAATGATGAAGTAGCCCAAGAAGCTGCTAAAATGGAAATAATAAGAAGATATTATGCAAGTTTATGTGATTTCAAAAAAGGAATAGGTACAGAAGAAACTGTTGAAACAATAAAAAAATTAATGAATAATGTTGGAATTACAATATCAGATAGAGAAATTGTAAAATATGCTTTAGAAAAAGCAGAAAAAGAAAATACAAATGCAGTTGCTATAATGCTTGAAAATGGAAAAGTAATAACAGGAAAAGAATCAGAATTATTAAGTGCCTCTAGTGCATTATTAATAAATACAGTAAAAGAAATTTCTGGAATACCTGATGATGTATATTTATTGTCTCCATCAGTATTAGAATCAATTTTTAAATTAAAACAAAAAACTTCATATAAAAGAAATTATTCATTAAATTTACCAGAAGTTTTAATAGCACTAAGTATATGTTCAAAAACAAATCCAATTATAGAAAAAACATTGGAAGCTATAGATAAATTAAGAGGACTAGAGGCTCATAGCTCATATATTTTATCTCCAGCTGAACATAAAGTATTAAAAAGTTTAGGAATAAATTTAACATGCGAACCAAAATTATTAGGTTATGAAGAATAGAAATACATCTATTATAAATAATAATAAAAAGGAAGATTACATTTATGATGAAATTAGTTTTTATGCAAAAAGAAAATTCAAACAATAAAGTTATAGAATCTAAGCATTTATCAAATGATACAATTTTTAAAAAATATGCAGTTTCAGAGGGAGATATTATAAGAATAAAACCAAATGAAATTGTATTATTAATAAAAAAAGGAAAACTGCTAGACTTGCAAGAAGAACAAGGGGAATATTATATAAATAATCCTATTATTGTTGATAAAGAATCAGTACAAGAATTAAAAAAAGTTGTGATTAGAAAATCTGAAAATGAGAATTTGTGTGTATTATTTGTAAATGTAGATACTATAAAAAATAACAAATACATTTTTAATGATCCTATAAAATATATAGACTGGAAAAATGGGGAAGCTTCAGAAATCTATATAAAAATAGAAGGTTTATATGATTTTAAAATTGAGAATCCAAAAAAGTTTATAGGTCAAGTTATTGGTTTAAGAAGCATTTACACAAAACAAGAATTAGTTGAAAGAATTAGAAAATATGTTTTAAGTTCTATAGAAGCAGGAATAAATGAGATATCACGTGAATATAAATTAGATGTGGCACATTTACCCGAGTATTCAAAAAAATTGGAAATAAAATTAAAACAAAATAAATATGATGAGAAATTATCTGAATATGGTGTTAAAATAACATATTTTGATATTTCTAAATTAGAAGTAGCAAAGAAAAAATTTAAATTTTTTAAAAAACATATTGACAATTAATTAAATTGGGTATAAATTATTAGCAGTCATATAAAGTGAGTGCTAAATTTTTACAAAGATGGGAGAGGATTATATATGATAAAACCATTAACAGACAGAGTATTAATTAAAATGGTAGAAGCAGAAGAAACAACAAAAAGTGGAATAATTTTAACTTCTGGTTCTCAAGAAAAACCACAAATAGCCGAAGTTGTAGAAGTAGGTCCGGGTGGAAAAGATGAAAATGGAGAAAATATAGAAATGCAAGTAAAAAAAGGAGATAGAGTAATAACAAGTAAATATTCTGGAACAGAAGTTAAGTATGAAGGTACTGATTATATTATAGTTAGACAAAGCGACATTTTAGCTGTCGTTGAATAAAAGGAGGTTAAGAAGATGGCAAAGGAAATTTTAAATGGAGAAGAAGCAAGAAAAAAGCTACTAGAAGGTGTAAATAAATTAGCAGATACAGTTAAAGTAACATTAGGTCCTAAAGGAAGAAATGTTGTCTTAGATAAAAGTTTTGGAATGCCACTTATTACAAATGATGGTGTTACAATAGCAAAAGAAATAGAATTAGAAGATGCATTTGAAAATATGGGAGCAAGCTTAGTTAAAGAAGTTTCTACAAAAACAAATGATGTTGCGGGAGATGGTACAACTACTGCTACAGTTTTAGCACAAGTTATGTTAAAAGAAGGTGTTAAAAATGTTGCAGCTGGTGGAGATGTTTTATCTATAAAAAGAGGAATGGATAAAGCAACATCTAAAGCTGTTGAAGAATTAAAGAAAATTAGTTCTCCAATTAAAGGAAAGGAAGATATTGCTAGAGTTGCAAGTATTTCTGCTAATAGCGATGAAATAGGAAACTTAATTGCAGATGCAATGGAAAAAGTTTCTAAAGATGGAGTAATTACAATTGAAGAATCAAAAACTTCTTCAACAAATGTAAATGTTGTAGAAGGAATGCAATTTGATAAAGGTTATGTTTCTCCATACATGGTTACAGATACAGAAAAAATGGAAGCTGTAATGGATAATCCATATATTTTAATTACAGATAAAAAGATTTCAAATATTCAAGAAATATTACCATTATTAGAAGAATTATCACAGCAAGGTGGAAAACTTGTGATAATTGCTGATGATTTTGAAAATGAAGCATTATCAACATTAATTTTAAATAAATTAAGAGGAATTTTAAATGTTGTTGGTGTTAAAGCACCTGGATTTGGAGATAAGAGAAAAGAAATGCTAGAAGATTTAGCTATTTTAACTGGTGGAGAAGTTATTACATCTGAACTTGGATTAGATTTAAAAGAAACTAGCTTAGCACAACTAGGTAGAGCAAGACAAGTAAAATGCACAAAGGAAAATACAATAGTTGTTGATGGAATGGGAGATAAAGGAGCACTAGAGGCAAGAATTTCTCAAATAAGACACAACATAGATGAAACAAAATCAAGTTATGATAAAGAAAACCTACAAGAACGTTTAGCAAAACTTGCAGGTGGTGTTGCTGTAATTGAAGTTGGAGCAGCAACAGAAATAGAAATGAAAGAAAAGAAATTAAGAATTGAAGATGCATTATCTGCAACAAAAGCTGCTGTTGAAGAAGGAATATTACCAGGTGGTGGAACTGCATATGTTAATGTAATTCCAGAAGTAGAAAAATTACTAAATGAAGTTTCTGATGAAGAAAAACTAGGTGTAAAAATTATATTAAAAGCATTAGAAGAACCAGTAAAACAAATTGCTACAAATGCTGGATTAGAAGGCTCAGTAATTTTAGATAAAGTAAAATCAAGTAAACCAGGTGTTGGTTTTGATGCTAGCAAAGAACAATATGTAGATATGAAAAAAGAAGGTATTGTAGATCCTACAAAAGTTACACGTTCAGCTATTCAAAATGCAGAAAGTGTTGCTTCAATGATATTAACTACAGAAAGTATAGTTACAGAAAAGAAAGAAAAAAATTGTGGTTGTGGAAATAACCAAGGCATGCCAGATATGGGTGGTATGTATTAATAAAATAAAAAATGGTGTGGTAAATCCACACCATTTTTTATTTACTAGCAGCAACCTCTATTATTATTGTTTCCACAACAACAGAAAAGTATTATTAAAAGGATGATTATCCATAAACAATCACAATCTCCTCCAAATAATCCGCAGCCACAACCTCTATTCTCTGGCATAACAAAATTCCTCCTTTTAATTATGTTTTTTCTCTTTTTTCTTTATCCTTAGTATGTTATATACTATGAATTTTTAGAAAGTTTGTTACAAGATAATATAAAAAAAGAAGAGGATAAACTATAAAAATGTTTATGAAAAAAAGTATACAAAAAATAAATTTAATGATATAATTTTTTAAAAATATAAGATGAGATAAATAGGCATTTTTGAAATGTCTTGCACAGTAAAGCGTGCAGGCTTTGAAATTTTAGAAGATTTTCAAAGCATAGAAAGGGGAAAAAATATGGGAAATATAGTTCTCTTAGATGATTTAACAATAAATAAAATTGCTGCAGGAGAAGTTATAGAAAGACCAGCATCAGTAGTAAAAGAAATGGTAGAAAATTCAATTGATGCAGGAGCAAAAAATATTACAGTTGAAATAAAAAATGGTGGAATTTCATTAATAAAAATAACAGATGATGGATATGGAATTGCAGAAGATGATATGGAAATTGCTTTTGAACGTCATGCAACAAGTAAAATAAGAACAGCAGATGATTTATTAACAGTTAAATCAATGGGGTTTAGAGGTGAAGCTTTAGCTAGTATAGCAGCTATATCTAGAGTTGAAATGATTTCTAAAAAAGAAAGGAGAAAGTACAGCACATAAAATTGTTGTTGAAGGTGGAAAAACATTAGAATTTACAGAAGCTGCAAGAAGCGTTGGAACAACAATAACTGTTGAAAATTTATTTTTCAATACACCAGTAAGATATAAATTTTTAAAGAAAGATTATACAGAAGCTGGATATATAGAAGATGCAGTTACAAGAATTGCATTAGTAAATAAAAATGTTGCAATAAAATTAATTAGTAATGGAAAAACAATAGTTCAAACAAATGGAAATGGAGATTTAAAAACTGTTATATATAGTATTTATGGAAAAGATATTGCAGCAGAAGTTAATGAAATAGAATATGAATATGAAGGAATAAAAGTAACAGGTGTTGTTGGAAAACCAGTTGTTGCAAGAGCAAACAGAAGTAATCAATTATTTTTCTTAAATGGAAGATATATAAAAGATAAAAATTTAACAGCAGCTGCTGATCAAGCTTATAAAGGAATAATTCCAGTTGGAAGATATGGATTTTTAGTATTAAATTTGGATATGGATCCAAAACTTGTAGATGTTAATGTTCATCCAGCAAAATTAGAAGTTAGATTTGAAGAAGAATCAAAAGTATTTAAAGCAGTATATCATGCTATAAAATCAAGTTTAGCTAAATCAGAATTGTAGAAAATGTTGAAAGAGAAACATTAGAAAAAGATTCTACATCAAAAGAAAATGTACAAGAAGAAGCTCCAAAAAAGATATTAGAAAGTATATTAGCAGAGCAAGGAGAAAGTTATAATACTAAAGAATCTTCTGATGAAAAGAAAAAAGGAATTGTAGGATTATTTTCTAAAATTATAAAAGAGCCAGAGGAAACAGATGAGGAATTAAGCAATAATCATCTAGAGGAAATATTTAAATATAGACAATCATTAAAAGAAAAATCTAATATAGATAACATTAATGTTGATGAAAATAATAAAAAAGCACAAGAATATATTAGTAAATATAGAGCTGAAAAAGCAATTGAAGAAGAATCAGCTGAAAATATTGCTCCAATCATGAGTGATGTGATTTCAAATACAATCAATGATGAAGAAGTTTCAAAAAAAGTTTCACTTGGAAATACTTTGATATCAAGCGAAACAAAAGAATTAAATTTAAATAATGTAAATAATTTAATAAAAGACGTAACTACAGTTATGGATTCTACAAAACTTGCTGAAAAGCAATTAACACAAACAATAGATATTAATAATAAAGTAGAAGAAAAAATAGAAGTAGAAGAGATTCCACAAAATACAGACACTATTTCTTCAAATAATAATGATTTTTCAAAAATAGCAGAAAAATTAATAGAAGCAAAAATAGGATTTGATAATACTCAATCTATAGATACAGTGAAGGTTAGAGAAGCTTTAAAAGAAGAAAATTTCAAAAGCAATCCAGAATTTGATCAAATGTATAAAAAAACATTTGGAGTTGACCCATTTTCTGTTAGAAGAGAAAAAGAATTAGAAAAAAAAGAACAAGAAAAACTTAATGCATCAAATGAATTTGAATATGCTGGAACAGAAGAAAACATGACTGTTTTCGAAAATAAAGAAGAACAATATCCAGAAGTAAAATATAAATTTATAGGAATTGTATTTAATACATATATTGTTATTGAAATAAAAGATGAAATGTATATAATAGACCAACATGCTGCTCATGAAAGAATTTTATATGAAAAAGTAAAAGCAAATTATTATAGTGAAGAACAAAAAGATGAACAAATGTTATTATTACCAGATGTAATATCATTAACACATAAAGAAATGGATATAGCAAAAGAAAATATAGAAATGTTTGCAAAAGCAGGATTTTCTTTTGAAGAATTTGGAGAAAACACAATAAAATTAATGTCTGTTCCAAGTATGTGTGAAGATATGAATACAAAGCAATTATTTTTAGATATATTAGATGAAATGGATACAGTAGCAGTTACTGCAAGACAAGAAAAAGAAGATAAATTTATTGCAACAGTTGCTTGTAAAGCAGCAGTAAAAGGAAAAATGAAATTGGATGAAAAAGAGGTAACAGAATTAATGAAAAAACTTTTATCACTTACCAAATCCATTTACATGTCCACATGGAAGACCAACAGCAATAAAAATGACAAATTACGATTTAGAAAGAAAATTTAAAAGGAGCTAAATAAATGAAACCTAAAGTTGTAGTTATAGTAGGTCCAACAGCGTCAGGAAAAACAGCATTATCTATTGAACTTGCAAAAAAAATAGATGGAGAAATTATTTCTTCAGATTCAATGCAAATTTATAAAGATATGGACATTGGAACTGCTAAAGTTACAAAAGAGGAAATGCAAGGAATTAAACATTATTTAGTAGATTTTGTACAACCAGATAAAAGATATACAGTTTCAGATTTTAAAAAAGATAGTGAACAAGCTATAAAAGAAATTTTAGAAAAAGGAAAAACACCAATAGTTGTAGGTGGTACAGGTTTATATGTTAATTCATTAATTTATGGAATCGAATATCAAGATATGAATTTTGATGAAGAATATAGAAATGAATTAATGCAAAAAGCGGAAATAGAAGAAGGTTTAAAAACGTTATATTTTGAAGCACAAAAAATAGACCCAGAAGCAACTTTAAAAGTAAGTCCGAATGATAAAAAAAGAATTGTAAGAATACTTGAAATATATAAAGCTACAGGAAAAACCAAAACTGAGCAAGAAATTTTATCTAGGCAAAAAGGTGTAGATTATGATTTTAAAGTTTTTGGCATAACAATGGAAAGAAGTATGCTTTACGATAGAATAAATCGTAGAGTAGATATCATGATTGAGCAAGGATTAGAAAAAGAAGTGAGAAATTTGATTTCAAAATATTCTGAATTTCCAACAGCAATGCAAGGTCTTGGATATAAAGAAGTTGTTGAGTATTTTGATGGTAAACTTAGTCGTGAAGAAATGATAGAAAAAATTAAGCAAGAATCAAGAAGATATGCAAAACGTCAATTAACATGGTTTAGAAAAAATAAAGAAACTATATGGTTAGACGCTACATCAGAAATGGAACAAAATATTAATACTATTTTAAAGGAGTTATAGTGAAAGAACCAGAGAAAAATAAAAAAGGTAATTTTATACAAATTGTAATTACTCTAATTTTTATGATATTTTTCATTGTATTAGTTACAAATCGGAACTAAAATTTTGAAAAGACCTACAGATGTAACTATTGTTGCTAATGGTTCACTTTCTTATGAAGAACCTACAGAAGGTTATATAATAAGAGATGAAATTACACTGCAAGGAGAAAATTATAAAAATGGAATAGTTCAAATATTATCTGATGGTGAACGTACTGCAAGTGGAGAATCATTTTTTAGATATTATTCAAATAGTGAGGAAAATATTTTAAATCAGATTGCTGAGCTAGATGAAGAAATAAATGAAGTAATAGAAAGTAGCAATTTGAATTTAGTTTCTAGTGATATAGCGAGTATAGAAAAACAAATGGAAGAAACTATTGATTTAATGTATGATGTAAACTATTTACAAAAAAATCAGGAGAATAAAAATAAAATTGAAGCATATATATCTAAGAAGGCACAAATTACAGGAGTGGCTAGTCCATCAGATTCATATGTTAGAATTTTAACAGATAAAAGAATGGCATTAGAAAAAGAATTAGAAGCAGGTTCTGAAATTGTAAAATCTCCAAGAAGTGGACTAGTTTCTTATAGAGTTGATGGATTAGAAGAAATATTTAAAAGTGGATAATTTTGATTATTTATCAACAGAATTATTAGATAGTTTTGAATTAAAAGTAGGAGCAACAATTCCACTTAGCAATGAAAAAGGAAAAGTTGTAGATAATTTTACATCGTATATTGCAGTTTCAATGGACACTGAAAGAGCAAAATCATCAAAAATTGGAGATGACGTAACAATTAGATTGTCTAATTCAGATGAAATAGAAGCTGAAATTGCTTATATAAAAGATGAAGAAAAAAATAGAATTATAGTATTTAAAATAAATCAAGATATTGATGAATTATTACAGTACAGAAAAATAACAATGGATATAGTTTGGTGGAAGTATTCCGGCTTAAAAGTAAGCAATTCTGCATTGATAGAAGAAGATGACAAGGTATATGTTGAAAGAAACAAAGCAGGTTTTCCAGATAAAATATTAATAAAAGTTTTAAGACAAAATGATACTTATTCAAT